>PVMK01141205.1_pt1 | contig 113099 bp, 114 predicted proteins | sample 1853481 | NCBI WGS metagenome assembly PVMK01 (sample SAMN08533507, study PRJNA380276) | Marine sediment metagenome, whole genome shotgun sequencing project.
TACTGCTAATCAAACAACCTACCGTAAAACCTAAACATATTTGGTTTTTACTGGTATTTGTCAATCCGGCTTATATATCAAAAAATGTCATATAAGCCGGTACGGATTGATTAAAAAAGGTTGTTGTATTTATGTTGAAAACAGCCAATGGTGACGCATCTTAACGTGCTGGTGCCAAAATAACTGTCGTTACTTTATGGAATAGCGATCCGGTTCATTAAAAAACGTAACATCTGCATATCCGGCGCATATTTTCCCGGAGTGAGGCATATTCTCCAGAATGAAATACCCTAAATGAGCGTAAACAAAACGGGAAGAATGTTTGAACTGCTTAGTTTGTAAGAGATGGTGTAAGTTCAGAGGCATATTAATAATCCTTCTATAAACGAAATATTCATTTATTTAAAAAATCCCTTTTTGTTTACCCATTGGGAAAATCGATGACACCCCATCTTCTTCGTTATCAAAGGTTCGCAGTAAATGACTACGGCTTCACCCTTGATGTCTCGAATCTGGGGCATCCTCGACTTTCGCTCAATTAGGGAAATATTGATCCACCTTTGTGTATGTTTTCGTTTTCCCGGCAATTGTGAGATCGATTCTGCCCTCCAGCACGATGCCGATCTGTGCGGCATGGGAATGTTCGGGCAGGTCCACGTCTTTTTCAAATTCCATGAATATGATCTGATGGGTATCGGATTGGGAAAGATAGGCTTTTACGCCTTCCAAAGGGATGTCGGCTTCAGGAAGATCCCGAATCGGTTTTGGAAATGTCTCTGTCATTCAACGCCTTTCACTCATACAATATCACCCGTATGGTTGAAAAAAATCGTTTTCACGAAGAGTCGATTAATATTTGTGCGTCCTTCAGGGAATCATTGTCTATGGGGAGTCCAGGTCAATTGTCGATCAGAGCACTGTAAGAGTTCAGGAAAGATCGTTATTTCTTTAACACATTTATTATTTAATTTCAAGGCTTAGGGGCAGGGTTCGGGGATCAGGGTCCAGGGTTCAGGTTTTTTTTAAGAGCCTTTTCTCGATGCTTCTTCGTAATCCATTAAGCATTTTACCAATTTCGGCTGTTTTTAATAGTAGATTGCTTATTTGATCTTCATGCAAATAATTAAGCCGTCCGGCTATCTGAATATGGGTTTCTACCTCAGCAAGAGAACCATAGGCAATTGACAAATGCTGAAGAAACTCCTTACTATGTTGTCGTTGACGCCCCTCCGCGATATTTGCCGGCACTGATACTGCTGCACGTTGTAACTGACTCGAAAGACCATAAATCTCATTTTTTGGAAATTTCGCTGTTGTTTGATAACACATCGTAACTAAATCCATTGCTTTCTGCCAAACTTCCAAGTCTTGATAACTCCTCATCTTTGACCTCACCCAGTCCCGGCCTCCTGACCGATGTTCCCTGGTTCGAAGTTTCTGGTTCGTAGTTCCTGGTCCCTGCTCCCTGCTCCCTGACCCCTACTGATCCCTGGTTCCTAATCCCTGGCCCCTGATCCCTGCTCCCTGGGCAATTTTAAAAGGCAAATAGCTGCTGTAAAACAGAAATTACATCCATTTGGGCTTTAGGACCTATCGTACCAAGTTTTTTAATAAGTCGTGCTTTGTCAAAGGTGCGTATTTGATCAAGGACAATCTGTCCCTTTTTTCTTTTGAAGGTGCAGCGGACACGGGTGGGATATTCTTTGTCGGCGGTAGTCATGGGGGCAACAATTATCGTGCGTATATGACGATTCATTTCATCCGGGGAAATAATTAAACATGGCCTGGTTTTTTTTATTTCAGATCCAATGGTAGGATCAAGATTGATAAGATATACATCAAATCTATTGACTACCATGTCCATTCATCCTCGTCCCATGGGTGTGAAATAATATCTTCACCATCCACAAGAGCATCATCGTCATTTTGCGCCATTAATTTAAATGCATTGTCCCAACCCGATCTTACATTTTTTACCGGGCGGATTGTTATCTGGTTTTTTTCCACTTCCAACTCTACATCGTTGATTATCCCGCTCTGGTCTAATAATGGTTTGGGAATTCTAATACCCCGGGAATTACCTATTTTTACAATACGTGCTCTCATTTATTACCTCCCTAACGATAAAAGTATCTACAATGTAATTACATTTTTCGTTAGAGTCAATACATTTTTTTGTAATAAAATCTATAGGTGTCTCCCAGGGTTTTTACACCCGACCCCTGGCTTCTGGTTCTTAGTTCTTAGTTGCTGGCCCCTGATCCCTGGTTCCTGATTTCTGTTTCCTATTTCCTATTTTCTGTTTCCTTTTTCCTGCCCCCTGACCTCTGATCGCTGACGGCTGGTTTCCGGTTCGTGGTTCCTAATTCCTAATCCCTGACCCCCGACCGCTGATCCCTGATCTCTGACCCCTGATCCCTGAATTCCTATCTTCCTACCTTCTAATCTTCTGACCTTCTGTCCTCTATCTTCTGACTCCTATTTCCTGTTTCCTGTTTCCTATTTCCTGATTCCTATTTCCTGGTTCCTATTTCCTGATCCCTGATCCCTGACAACTGGCCCTTGTTTTTAAACTGCAAGAGGCATACCAAATACCAACTTCTTGATATCATAAGCATTTTGATTTTCAAAGGTTTTGATGTGCACAATTTTTTGTGCGGCGTGCACAGTTTTCTGTGCACAAAGGACGGGTACAACCTTCAGGCGAGTGGAAGGCTCCAGCTTTGAGATAATTTTCACCGCGCACCTGTCCCGCCGTTGCGAGGGTCATTAGAGACGCGGAGAACGCAGAGGTTATTTATTTTATTGTTTTCCGTTGAGAGGGACGGAAAACAATAAGAAACATGCCCTGCGGGGCAGGCAGGATTAACATGATTGACATGATTTTCTCACGGCTTCCAGCCTCCGGCCCATGGGGGCCTACCCTCCGGCCTGTATGTCCTACGGGCAGGAAGCGGCACCGGTGGGACGAAGCCGAGAAAACGCAATTCCGCTTCAGCGGAAAAACGACCGGGGAATCAATAATGGTTGTCCGATCCGCCGAAAATTTATGCAGCTTCTATTCGTCTTAAGCCTTTAACATCAATGGATTGTTCCGCTTTCCATAAATCGAATTGTAACTGAAGTCGAAGCCAGCCTTCCGGGGTTCGGCCAAAAACCCTTGACAATCTTATTGCCATCTCAGGGCTGACACCGGCCTTACCGTTCAATAGGGTCGAAAGGGTTTTTCGTGAAACCCCAAGGGCTTTAGCGGCATCGGTTACGGTTAAATTCAGAGGCTCGACACAAAGCTCTCTTATGATTTCACCCGGATGTGGGGGATTATGCATACGCATGGGATACTCCTTTAATGGTAATCTTCATAATTTACGTCGAAGATGTCTCCTTTTTCCAGTTTAAAAGTTACCCGCCAGTTTCCACTTACCTGTACTGACCAAGTTCCTTTACGTTTACCTTTGAGTTCATGCAGGTTTAGGCCGGGCAAATCCATGTCATCTAAGACTTCGGTAGTCTCAAGAAGTGCCAAGATCTGTCGTAGGCGCTTCACATGTTTGGGGTTGATGCTTGCTGAGCTGCCCGATTCAAATAGCTGCTTTAAACCTTTGTGTTTGAATTTCTGTATCATGCAACCAGATTGTAACCAGATACGTAACGGGTGTCAATAAAATCTAAGACAATCATCATAGTATCCTTGCGATAACATCGATTAAGTGGACGAACCTCCTTAAAATATTACGTAAAATAATTTTAGGTTGATGAATTCAGAGAAATGATAGTACATTTGTCCATAATGGAGTTGAGTTAAAGCCTTACAAGTTAAAAGTGTCTAAAGTGATCTAAAGTGCCTATTTATCCCGTGTTTAACGGGGAAGTTATGGTGTCGCTTCGCTCTCTACGAGCCGGAAGCCGCTGATTTTATATAATTGGCAGACTTCCTCAACTTTTGCTCACTTTAAACTTTAGTTCACTTCAAACTCTCGCAGCGATTCTCCAGGCTGAGCCGGAGAACTCTCCGCTCTCCAGGCTGGCCCGAGCCTGAGGCCCAAAGGACCGGGTTTTCAATGTAAAGATAAACCATGTCAATATTACCTGCAAAATCACAGGTCGTCATCATCGGCAGCGGAATTGTCGGCGCTGCCATTGCGTATTATCTGACCCAAAAGGGGATCCGGGACGTGACCGTTCTGGAGGCGGGGGAGATCGGCGCCCAGGGGGCCACGTCCGCATGTCTGGGGGGCGTAAGAACCCAGTTCTCCACGGCCATCAACATCCGTTTTTCGTTGATCTCCAGAGAGGTGTTCCGGGGCTTTAAAGAAGAATTTGGCGTTGATCTTAATTTCAAACCGTATGGGTATCTCTTTCTGGCAAAAACCAACGAACAATGGGCGGTTTTTGAAAACACGTCGAATTTGATGGAAACACTGGACCTTCCGGTGGAATTGCTCACACCCCGGGCCATGGCCCGTCGATGGCCGTTTATCCGGGTGGATGACCTTGTGGGGGGATCTTATACAAAAGATGACGGTTTTTACGGTCCCATAGATGCCCTTCAGGCCTTTGTCAAAAAGGCCCGGCAGGGCGGGGCCCTGTTCCTGGAAAGGAATCCGGTCGTTGGATTTTCGATTTCAGGCAAAAAAGCGGTGGGTGTGAAAACCCAGAGCGGACACGAAATCAAGGCCGATATCGTCGTCAATGCCGCCGGACCCTGGGCTGGCGAGGTGGCCGCGCTGGCGGAGCTCGATCTGCCGGTGGCGCCCCTCAAGCGACATCTCTTTTTTACCGGTCCCTTTGACGCCATTCCGGATGTCTTTCCTGTGATCATCGATATGGATTCCGGATGGTACTTAAAAAGAGAGGGCCAGGGCCTGATTTTGGGCGGCCCCACCGGCGAAGGATCGTTCAGTCAGAATGTCGATTTTAATGCCGAGGAAAGGACGGCGTTCGAGTCTGTCCGCCGGGTGCCGGTTCTGGAGCAGGCCCGGATGGTTCGCGGCTGGGCAGGCCACTATGAACTAACCCCGGATCACCATGCGGTCATCGGCGTTTTCCCGGAACTCAAAAATTTTATCTGCGCGGCCGGTTTTTCCGGCCACGGGTTCCAGCACGCTCCGGCAACCGGCAGGATCGTGGCCGAGCTGATCGCGGGCGGCCGCGCCGAAACCGAAGATATTCACCCGTTGAGACCCACGCGTTTCAGAGAGGATGACCTGATCCATGAACCCATGACGGCATTCCGGAGTTAGTCTTAAGCCAGTAGATGCACATTCCCGATATGGACATTTCCCAGGCCGGCCTTTTCAGCAGCGGCCTTGCAGCGGAGGGCATGGGACCGGGATGTGGTGGGAAGATCCTCGAGATAAAACTGGGGGTAAAAGGCCAGGAGGCTGTAGGGAATGTCCGGGTCGAGATTTGAAATAAACCCTGCGATTTCTTTTACTTCAGGTTCGTCCACATATCCCGGCACCAAAAGGGTGCTGGCGATGAGAAACGGCGGCTCAGGTCTTTGATGGGTCCATTTGGCCAGGGTTTGAAAGTTCTCCAGGGTCCGGGTGTTGGTGACCCCGCAAAGGGCATGGTGAATCCCGTTGTCCCAGGCCTTTAGATCGAACTTTATGCACCCGCCGGACGCCAGAGACACATCGGCCATCATCGCCAGAAACGGCGGCTGCACGGATCCGTTGGTTTCCCAGCATATTCGCAGGATGCGGCCTTCGGCCGCTTTAAGGGCTATTTTCGACGTTTTGAGGGCATGGAGAATCTGGGGTGTGGGATCGCCGCCGAAATAGCAGATGCAGTTGGTCTTTGGGTCCACCGCCCGGGCCAGTTGTTTTGCGGAGGTTTTTTTAAGGGAGGATGTCTTTAGCTTAAAATGGTAGTTCTGGCAGTACAGGCAGTTAAATCCACAGGCATGGTAGAATACGGCCAGATTTTTGTAGCCGTACTCAGCGCCCCTGGAAACCGCAAATTCGGGATATCCGCAGCCCGTGCCGCCCGGGCAGACAAAATCGCCCACGCAGTTGGTGGGAAGGGGATCATGATAAGAATATAAATTCCCTTCATGGGGTCTTCCGCCGATAATTCTGCCGTTTTTCACCCGGCGGAGGCCGCAAAAACCGGTTCCGCTTTCAGGGATTTTGCATTCATGGACGCACAGGCCGCAGGCCATGCCGTCCACGGTATCCGGCGGGGCCTCGGGCAGGTTGAACGCCCGTCGACTCCGTTGGTGGACCTGTTCGATTTCCGGCCAGACCCTGTCAAAATGGGCCCGAATACAGTCGGCGCAAAAGCCGATGGTATTGGAAATGGTCCTGGCACTCTTTTGACAATAGTTGCAGGTTCCCATAAAAACGAATAATATTTGAAAAATGACTGGTTTTCAATTAACTTCTATTTTGTGTTCCATTTTTCTTATGGTTTTTACCATGTGCCCACACGGCATTGCAGGGGGAAAGATTCCGATGATCGACATCCCAAAGACCACACAACGATTGCAGGACCACCTCGAGGCACTGACACGAACCATCGGCGAGCGCAGTGTCCTATTGCCAAAAAACATCGAAAAAACCAAAAATTACATCGAAAAGTTTTATCGAAGCATCGGCATGCCGGCACACTGCGAGCCTTATGAATACCGGAATTTTACGGTTTCAAACATTGTGGCGGAAATCTCTTTTTGCGACAACCCCACGAAGCGGTATATTGTGGGCGCCCATTATGATTCGGTGGTGGGAACCGTGGACGCCGACGACAACGCCAGTGCCGTCGCCGTCCAACTGGAACCCGCCCGGCAGTTAAACATGCTCAAAGATCATCAAGAACTCGATATGGCCGTAAAATTTGTCTCGTTCCCCCTTGAAGAACCGCCCACCTACGGTACCCGGCATATGGGAAGCCGGGTCTATGCCATGAAGGCCTGGTTTTGTTTTTCCGCTCCCATCAGCCGTAAAAGATTAGAACCGGATTCAGGGCTCAAGATTCCTCGGCACTACCCAATTAACTATAAAATGATTTGCGCTGAAAGCGCTTTCCTCAACTTCCCCGTTTGATACGGGATAAATAGGCAAGGCATTTTAGATCACTTCCCCGTTAAACACGGGATAAATAGGCACTTGATTTCGGGAAAAGCTAAAGAAAAAGCTTGACAATTTAAATCATAACAAATAGGTAGGAAATTCGAAATTAAAGATTTAGATAATTATGAAAAATTTAATCGCCATTAGCAACCTTATTAGCCTTATTATTCTCCTCGTCGTAGATGTACTTATCTACTGCGAGGCACAGGGTTGATAATGGCCTGATTTTCCGACCAAGCCAAAAAAACAAAATCCGTTATCAGCCCGAAAAAAGCTGTTAACGGATTTTTTTTTAAGGAGACCTAACCAATGAAAAGCGATCTGGTAAAAAAAGGCGTGGAACGGGCACCCCACCGTTCCCTGTTTAAAGCCATGGGATACACCGATGCGGAAATCCAGCGACCGCTCATCGGCATTGCCAATTCCGTCAATGCGATTATCCCGGGGCACATTCATCTGGACAAAATCGTAGACGCGGTGAAAGCCGGCGTCTACATGGGGGGCGGAACCCCCATCGAATTCGGCGTCATCGGTGTTTGCGACGGCATTGCCATGAACCATGAAGGGATGAAATATTCCCTTGCCAGCCGGGAGCTCATTGCCGATTCCATCGAGGTGATGGCCACCGCCCATGCATTCGATGCCCTTGTACTGGTGCCAAACTGCGACAAGATTGTCCCGGGAATGCTCATGGCGGCCGCACGTCTCAACCTGCCGGCAATCGTTGTCAGCGGCGGCCCCATGCTGGCCGGAAAACATCCTGAAAAAACCGGTGCCGATCCCATCGACCTGATCACGGTCTTTGAATCCGTGGGTGCAGTCCTCTCCGGGGACATGACCGAAAAACAGCTTTCACAGATCGAAGACGCCGCCTGCCCCACCTGCGGATCCTGCGCGGGGATGTTCACGGCAAACTCCATGAACTGCCTCACCGAAGCCGTAGGCATGGGCCTTCCGGGTAACGGCACCATTCCTGCGGTCATGTCTGCCCGCATCCGCCTGGCCAAAGAAGCCGGCATGCAGATCCTCCGTCTTTTGGAAAACGATATCCGGCCGTCGGACATTATGACCGACCAGGCTTTTAAAAATGCCCTGACCGTGGATATGGCCCTGGGATGCTCCACCAATACCGTGCTTCATCTGCCGGCAATGGCCAGGGAGGCAAATGTAACCATCGATCTCGATCTGATCAACGAAATCAGCAAAGTCACCCCGCATCTGTGCTCGCTGAGTCCCGCCGGACAGCACCACCTCCAAGATTTGGACCGGGCCGGGGGCGTGGCTGCGGTTATGAAGGAACTTTTCAACGCCGGCCTGATCCACAAGGACTGCATCACCGTCACCGGGAAAACCATGGAAGAAAACTTGAATTCCGTACGCAACCTCGATGACACGGTCATCCGATCCACAGACAACCCGTACCATCACGAAGGCGGACTGGCCATACTCTTCGGGAACCTCGCCCCTGACGGATGCGTGGTCAAGCAGTCTGCGGTTCTGGATGAAATGCTGTGCCATGAAGGGCCTGCAAGGGTGTTCGATTCAGAAGAGGATGCCAGCCTGGCCATAATGGGGGGCAAAATCAAAAAAGGCGACGTGATCGTCATACGGTACGAAGGCCCCAAGGGCGGACCGGGAATGCGGGAGATGCTCACTCCCACCTCCGCCATTGCCGGCATGAAGCTCGACGCCCATGTGGCGCTGCTCACCGACGGCCGTTTTTCAGGGGGCACCCGGGGCGCGGCCATCGGTCACATTTCACCGGAAGCCATGCAAAAAGGGCCCATTGCAATTGTTGAAGAGGGAGACCGGATTGCCATTGACATTCCGGCCAAAACAATAACCCTCAAGGTACCGGACAGCGAGATCAAGGAACGGCTCTCAAAATGGTCTTCCCCGGAGCCCAGGATAACCCACGGCTATATCGCCAGATATGCCCGCATGGTTTCCTCTGCCAGCGAAGGCGCCGTGGTTAAATAATAAACATCCTGGTCCAGAGAGCCAGGCTTTGGGTTTCCCCTGGAAGAGGCTGTTTCCCTGAAAGCCAGACAAGTTAAAAGTGCCTAAAGTGATCTAAAGTGCCTATTTATCCCGTGTTTAACGGGGAAGTTATGGAGTCGCTCGCGCAGCGCAGGCGCTTGCGCCGCGTGTCGCTCCGCTGATTTTATATAATTGGTAGAATTCCTTAACTTTAGCTCACTTCAAACTTTAGTTCACTTCAAACTCTTGCAGCAATTTTTTAGGCAGAGCCAGAGAACTCTGACTCCCGCAATGCGGGACAGGCAAGGATAACAGTCAATAGAAACAAGGAAGGAAGGAACATGAAACTCACAGGCTCACAAATTATGATGAAGGTGTTACAAGAAGAAGGTGTTGAGACGATCTTCGGATATCCGGGCGGTGTCATCATCGACATTTTTGACGAACTTGATAAAACCGATATCCAGCACGTCCTGGTTCGCCAGGAAGCTTGTGCGGTACATGCTGCCGACGGTTATGCCCGGGCCTCCGGCCGGGTGGGAGTCTGTCTGGTAACCTCCGGGCCCGGAGCAACCAACACGGTCACCGGCATTGCATCCGCCTACATGGATTCGATCCCTGTGGTCATATTTACCGGCCAGGTTCCCACGCAACTGATCGGCAACGACGCCTTTCAGGAAGTCGACATCGTCGGCATCACCCGGCCCTGCACCAAACACAATTACCTTGTCAAGCGGACCGAAGATCTGGCCAGAATAATCAAAGAAGCCTTCTATCTTGCCAACTCCGGCAGACCGGGGCCCGTGCTGGTGGATATTCCAAAGGATGTGTCTGTCACAAAAATCGATTACAAGCCGCCCAAAAAGGTCAAGCTCAGGTCATACAACCCGACCTACAACCCCAATGCGAGACAATTGCAAAAGGTCGTTGAATTGATCAAGGAGGCCAAAAAGCCGGTTATTTTTGCAGGGGGCGGTGTCATTCTTTCCAAGGCTTCAAAGGAGCTTACGGAACTGGCCCGTAAAACCCAGGCACCCTTAACCGCCTCTCTGATGGGCCTGGGCGCATTTCCGGCCACCGATCCTTTGTGGCTCGGCATGATCGGTATGCACGGCACCTATCGGGCAAACATGTCCACCGGTGAATGCGACCTTTTGATGGGCATCGGCGTCCGTTTCGACGACCGGGTCACCGGCCGGATAAGTGACTTTGCAACCAATGCAAAGATTGTCCATATCGATATCGATCCCACATCCATACGAAAAAATATCCCGGTTACAGCGCCGGTGGTGGGCGATTGTAAAATCACCCTTGGAAAACTGAACAAGCTTCTGGACAAGGAAGATCTGGGGAGATCTCAAGAAAGAGCGGAAAAATTGGTTCGAACAAATTCAACACTGGAAAGACAAGCAGCCCCTGGCCTATGACCAAAAAGACGTGACCAAGCCGCAATATGTTGTTGAAAAACTCTACCAGTTGACCAAAGGAAAGGCCATCATCACCACCGAAGTGGGGCAGAATCAGATGTGGGCGGCCCAGTATTATAAATTTGATCAACCCAACCACTTTATCACTTCCGGCGGCCTGGGTTGCATGGGATTCGGACTTCCGGCGGCCATCGGAGCGCAACTGGCCTGTCCGGATGCACTGGTGTCGATATTGCCGGAGACGGCAGTATCCAGATGAACATCCAGGAAATGGCCACGGCGGTGCAGTGCGGTCTTCCGATCAAGATCGTCATCCTGAACAACGGCTACCTGGGTATGGTCAGACAGTGGCAGCAACTCTTTTTTGGCAAACGTTATGTCTCCACATGTCTTGATTGCGCCCCGGATTTCGTGAAACTTGCCGAAGCATACGGCGCGGTGGGTTTAAGGGCCACCAAGCCCGATGAGGTGGAAGCTGTTTTGAAAAAAGGCCTTGCATCCAAAAAACCGGTGATCATGGATTTTGTGGTGGAAAAGGAAGAATGCGTTTACCCCATGGTTCCTGCGGGGGCCGCGGTTACGGAAATGCTCCTCACATAATTTTTTTATGTACCGACTTTTTACTCAACCATCAACGCTGTCTATTAAAAAGGATATTACTTATCATGGAAGAAAAACATATACTATCGATTCTGGTGGACAATGAGCCCGGCGTGCTCTCCAGAATTGTAGGATTGTTCAGTGGCAGGGGGTTCAACATCGAAAGTCTCTGCGTGGCCGAAACCACGGAGCCGATGGTATCCAGAATTACGCTGGTCACTGCGGGGGCGCCCCCCATTATCGAGCAGATAGAAAAACAGCTCAACAAGCTCGTTAATGTCATCAAGGTCCACGAACTCACCGGAAAAAAATTCGTTCAGAGGGAACTGGCATTGATTAAGATCATCGCCAAGCCGGAAAACCGTGCTGAAATTTTACGAATTGTCGATATCTTCAGGTGTAAAGTTGTGGACATCGGCACTGACCACTACACCATCGAAGTGACCGGTGACGAAGGGGAAAATGGACGCGATCCTGAATATTTTTAAACCCATCGGAATCAAAGAGATTGCAAGAACGGGCATTATAGCCCTTTTCAGAGACCCCAATTAAGTAAATACCCGGGTCCAGGGGGCCCGACTTTGGGTTGCCCCTGGAAGGGGGATTGTTTTTACATAGATCAACTTCAAACTTTAGTCACTTTCAAGCGTACTGCTTTTGCAGGCGGATAAAAAGAATCAAACCATTAAAAGGAGAGCAGAATGGCCAAGATCAATTTCGGAGGTACGGAAGAAGAAGTTATTACATCAGATGAATTTTCCCTGGAACGCGCAAGTGAAGTACTCAAAGATGAAACCGTGGCGGTCCTCGGCTACGGCGTTCAGGGACCTGGACAGGCTTTGAACATGAGAGACAACGGAATCAACGTTATTGTCGGACAGCGGGAAAAGAGCATTCCTGGGACCGTGCCGTCGAAGACGGCTTCGTTCCCGGCCAAACCCTCTTCCCCCTGGAGGAAGCCGCCCAAAAAGGGACCGTTATCCAGTTTCTGCTTTCAGACGCCGGCCAGGTGGCCACGTGGCCGAACATAAAAAAATGCCTCAACACAGGGGATGCCCTCTATTTTTCACATGGTTTTTCAGTGGTCTTTAAAGACCAGACCCAGCTTATACCCCCTGAAAACGTCGATGTCATCCTGGTGGCCCCCAAGGGATCGGGCCGAACCGTTCGCACCAACTTTCTGGACGGCAGCGGCATTAATTCGAGCTTTGCAATACACCAGGACTTTACCGGCCGTGCAAAGGAGAGGACATTGGCATTGGGAATCGCCATCGGCTCCGGATATCTGTTCCCCACCACCTTTGCAAATGAGGTCCACAGCGATCTTACCGGTGAGCGGGGCGTTCTGATGGGATGTCTGGCCGGCGTGATGGAGGCACAATACAATGTTCTGCGGAAACACGGACACTCACCCAGCGAAGCCTTTAACGAGACCGTGGAGGAACTCACCCAGAGTCTGATCCGACTTGTGGCTGAAAACGGCATGGACTGGATGTTTTCCAACTGCAGCACCACCGCCCAGCGGGGCGCTCTGGACTGGGCCCCAAAGTTCCGGGATGCCGTGGCGCCGCTTTTTGACGAACTGTACCAAAGCGTGGTGTCCGGCGTTGAAACCAAAAGGGTCCTGGAAGCAAACAGCGCACCCGACTACCGGGAAAAATTGCAAAAAGAACTCGATATCATCAAGAATTCAGAAATGTGGCGGGCCGGGGCTGCGGTGAGGAGTCTAAGGCCTGAAAACCGCTAACCCGATTTCTCATGAAAATTTTATTAGGAGAATACATTATGGAACAGATCATGCTGTACGATACCACCTTGCGAGACGGCACCCAGGGGGAAAACATCAGTTTCAGTGCCAAAGAAAAGATTCAGATCGCCCAGCGGCTGGATGATTTCGGGCATTCACTACATCGAAGGCGGCTGGCCGGGCTCCAATCCCAGGGACATGGAATTTTTCGACCTGGCCCAGAAGACTGAATTTAAAAATGCTCGAATTACGGCATTCGGTTCCACACGCAAACCCGGTATCGATCCGGCCGACGACCCAAATCTCCAGGCGTTGATAAAAAGCAACACCCCGGCGGTCACCATCTTCGGCAAAACGTGGGATCTTCATGTGAAACAGGTCATGAGCAATACCCTGGAAGAAAACCTGGCCATGATTCGGGACTCCGTGTCGTTTTTGAAGCAGCACCATCGGGAGGTCATCTACGATGCCGAACATTTTTTTGACGGGTACAAAGACAATCGGGATTATGCCCTCGAGACCCTGAGCACCGCTGTGGACGCCGGCGCAGAGTTTCTGGTGCTGTGCGACACCAACGGCGGCACCCTCACCTTTGAACTGGTATCCATCATCAACGATGTCCGCCGAACACTGGGGGAAAGATACAACACCCAACCGGACGATCTGCCGTTCAAGTTCGGCATTCATACCCACAACGACAGCGGTTTGGCCGTGGCCAATTCCATTGAAGCCGTACAATCGGGTGCGGTGATGGTCCAGGGAACCATCAATGGATACGGAGAAAGATGCGGCAACGCCGACCTGACCTCCATCATACCGGTCCTCTATTATAAAATGGACCGCAAGTGTGTTCCTGAAGAAAACATGTCCAAGCTGAAATCCCTCTCCCGGTTTGTCAGCGAAACAGCCAATATGATCCCTTTGAACAGCAGACCCTTTGTAGGCAAAAGTGCTTTTGCCCACAAAGGGGGAATCCATGTCAGCGCTATCATGAAAGTATCCAGGGCTTACGAACATATAGAGCCCGAAATGGTGGGCAACAAGCGACGGGTTCTGGTATCGGATCTTTCCGGCAAAAGCAACATCGAATACAAAGCCAAGGAACTCGGCATCGAACTGGGCAGCAATGGATATGACAGTCGAAAAATCGTTTCGGAAATCAAACGCATGGAGCAGGAAGGATATCAGTTCGACATGGCCGACGCATCGTTCAAGATACTGCTCGAGAAGTTTGCCGACCAGTATCAGCCCCTGTTCGACCTCAAATCCTTCAGGGTTCACATTGAAAAAGATGCGGATCGCCCCTGCACCGCCCATGCCACCATCAAGATTTCCGTGGAAGGCCAGGAAGAGATAACCGCCGCCGAAGGAGACGGACCGGTGAGTGCGCTGGATAACGCACTGCGCAAAGCCCTGGACAAATTTTATCCCGAACTGGAAGCCATGCGGCTGATTGATTTCAAGGTGCGGGTCATCGACGGACGTGAAGGAACCGCAGCACGGGTTCGGGTGACAATAGAATCACGGGATCAGAACAATATCTGGAGTACCATCGGCGTTTCAGAAGATATCATCGAAGCGAGCTGGCATGCCCTGGCCGAAAGTGTTCAATACAAGCTGTCCATGGGAAAAGATGGATCATCTCCTGACTAGTTGTGGTTAATTTAGCCACTGTATTGAAAGTCTGGCAAAAGTCATACGAACTCTGTTTAAAGATATTTGGATTACGTTAGTTAAGCAGCGCCTGATTGAGTGCTTCCCCTCAATCGGGATATGATGAAAGGAATAGAACTTTGGAAAAAAGTGATGGAATCAATGCCGCGGGACGAGTCTTTTATCGAGTCCTGCGGCCCATGCTCGTTAAGATTTTGCTCGTTGTTTAGATCGGACAAACAATTTTAGTACGTGTTCACGGGGTGTGCTTCCTCGTGTAACGATATTGGCGAAGTGGCTTCGTCATTTCAATAACTTAGCAGTGGGGGAGACCGCGGCTCCCGCATGCTTTTCGCGGGAGAACGCGGAGGGGGTAGGAATGCCACCGCTGCTAAGTTATTGAAATGACCAGACACGTAGACACCGGAGTGAAGTGGGGGAGCACACCCCGTGAACACGTACCAATTTAATACCCACACATTCAGAAATAGGAGCAAAATTATGAAAGAACGAATCATTATTTTTGATACCACATTGAGAGACGGTGAGCAGTCTCCCGGCGCAAGCATGAATGCCGCAGAAAAGATGCGCCTCGCCACCCAGCTGGAAAAGCTCGGCGTCGATGTAATGGAAGCCGGATTCCCGGCGGCATCCAAGGGAGATTTCGATGCGGTTTCCAACATAGCACAAAAACTAAAAAAAACCGAAGTCGCCGCTTTGGCCCGGACATCCAAAGGGGATATTGAAAAAGCCTGGGGCGCCATTCAGCATGCCGTAAAACCGAGGATCCATACGTTTATCGCCACGTCCGACATCCATATGCAATACAAGCTCAACATGTCCCGGGATAAGGTCGTCAACACTGCTGTTGAAGCCTTAAAATATGCCAAGAGCCTTACCGATAATATTGAGTTTTCAGCAGAAGATGCGTCCCGGAGCGATCGGGATTTCCTTTGCAAGGTGTTCGAGGCGGCCATTGAAGCCGGCGCAACAACCATAAATATTCCGGACACGGTGGGATATGCCATCCCCGGAGAATTCGCCGACCTGGTCAAATATGTCATAGACCATACGCCCAATATCCATAAAGCCGTCGTCAGTGTACACTGCCACAACGACCTGGGTCTGGCCACGGCCAACACCCTGGCCGCATTGAACAGCGGTGCACGGCAGGCAGAGGTCACCATCAACGGCATCGGGGAACGGGCTGGCAACACGTCCCTGGAAGAAGTGGTGATGTCGTTTCACACCCGGCCCAATTATCTGCCGATGACCACCAATATCAATACCGAACTGATTTATCCCACAAGCCGGCTGGTGAGTTCGATCACCGGTATCATCGTCCAGCCCAACAAGGCCATTGTCGGCGCCAATGCCTTTGCCCACGAAGCCGGAATTCATCAGGACGGCGTACTGAAGAATCCCATGACCTATGAGATTATGAAGCCTGAAACCGTCGGGCTCAGCGCCAGCAAGCTGGTTCTGGGCAAGCACTCCGGAAGACATGCCCTCCGTAACCATCTAAAGGAGATGGGTTACGATCTTTCCGACGAAGAACTCCAGATTGTCTTTACGAAATTCAAGGAACTGGCCGACAAGAAAAAACACATTGTGGATGAAGATCTGGAAGTGATTGTTACCGAAGGCATACTGAGGACCGCCGATATTTTCCGCCTGGAATATCTGCATGTGATCAGCGGTACCACCGTCTTCCCCATGGCCAGCGTCAAGCTCGCCATCAATGAGAGATCGGTCCAGGGCGCCGGTTACGGCAACGGCCCCATCGATGCCGCATTCAACAGTATCGCCAAACTCACGGGAACGGAATCCGAACTCTTGAGGTTTTCGGTCACCGCCCTTACCGGCGGAACCGACGCCCAGGGCGAAGTCACGGTTCGCCTGGGCGAAAAGGGCCTGATTGCCTTGGGCCGCGGCGCTGATCCGGACATCATCACCGCCAGTGCAAAGGCATACGTCAACGGACTGAACCGGCTGGAGTACTTGAAAGCCAATCCGGTGATGGCAACAACCTAACCCGGGTTTCTCATGAAGAATTTTAATAAATTGCGAACCATTCTTTCCGAATAAAGAAGGGGAAGGGGCCTGCACGACCCTTTCCCCTTCAGTTGTTTTTTATGCCTGCTTTTTTCTATCTATTGACCCAGCATCCCTTTTTTCAACTTTGTATCCGCCGGTTTTTCACCCAGCCATATTGAAAAAACAGCTTTTTTGAATTCAAGTCCCTTAACGATACCTTTAAGCTCCCCCTTGATGTAAACACTGACACCCTGCTCCGAGACGTAGATGATATCGTAGACATCGTCCTTCTTTGCTTCTTCCGAGAAAAAAGCGTTGAACTGGTCGATCTCTGTTTGAATGGGGGCAATGTTCCCGCCGGTACCATTCTTAAAGCCCTTGTTCCATCCATTCACCAGTTTTTCGCTGGAAACTCTGTTATGAATAAAATGCATTCGGATGGCCATGGGCGCATCTTCGTCGATGATTTTTACGGGATTCGCATCCTTTTGTTTTAAATAAAGACCGCCGGCATAAACCTTGATAAAAAATTTTTTCCGTAAACCGGCACCATTTAAAAGTAATGTATCCTCGCCTGCCATGAGACTGTCGGGGAGTGTTACTTTACCGATCTGCATTGCAACCGCCGCGGGAGTCATCAGAAAGACCGCTAAAATTATGACCAATAATCTTTTCATTATCTCTCTCCTTTCACACGTCAAACACCACCCCTAAAAAGGTGGTCAGTTCAATATTTATATTTACCCCAGACGCGGAGCACGCAAGTTAACTGAGTGATACGTCCAGGGTACCGATAATATCCGCGATATCGGAAATATTCCTTTCCACCATAAAGGCTTCAATTCCGTCGATGATATCTATGGCGGTATGCGGATTGATAAAATTGGCGGTCCCGATCTGAACGGCCGTGGCACCGGCGATCAAAAACTCCAGTGCATCTTTTGCCGTCATAATACCGCCGATGCCGATCACCGGAACTTTGACCACCTGGGCCACCTGCCACACCATTCGCAGCGCAACCGGCTTGATTGCCGGTCCTGAAAGTCCGCCGGTAATATTGGCAAGTTTCGGGCGTCTGGTTTCAACATCGATGGCCATGCCGGTGATGGTATTAATTAAAGAGATTGAATTTGCACCTTCAGATTCCACACTTCTTGCAATTTCAGTAATGTCGGTTACATTGGGGGAAAGTTTGACGATCATGGGCCGGGTGGAACGCTTCCTCACCGCCCGGACAACTTCGGCAGCACTTTCCGGAAACCCGCCGAAAGCGATTCCCCCGGACTTGACATTGGGGCATGAAATATTGACCTCGATGCCGGAAACGTCTCCGACATCTTCAAGGCGAGCGGCCAATTCAGCATATTCGGAGATACTTTTTCCATAGATGTTGACAAATATCGGCGTTTTAACCCCTTTTAATAACGGCAGTTTCTCTTTTTCAAAGGCCTCCAGGCCGACATTTTCGAGACCAATGGCATTCAGCATGCCGCAGGCGGTTTCAACAATTCTGGGGGGGCGGATTCCCTTTGGAGGGCTCGAGGGATAAGCCCTTTAATATAAAGGCCCCCAAACGATTTAAATCCATAAAATGTTCAAACTCGGAGGCATAGCCGAAGGTGCCGGATGCCGTCATTACGGGGTTTTTTAATTTCACCCCTCCGATATCAACACTTAAATTTGTCTTTTTCTTGATCATGGCAATCAATCCCTGTAATTTAACGAAAAAATATCCCAAGCCTCTCAGCATCCGCTCGGACTTGATGCAGCAAAACCCGAACTTTTTATAAAATAAATATTGATAGATAGCAAGAAACTGTTTTACATTCGGCACGCAACAGTTTTTTAAACCCGTTCGACGGAATTCTTTCGCGGATTCCATGAGCAAAAAAAACCCACTTTCTCCGGAATGGCGGTGTGACCGAGGTGATAGAAATGAAAAAAATTCTGGGTATTATCGGTTCGCCGAGGAAACTCGGCAACAGCGAAATCATGGTCAAAGAAATCAGCAGGCATATCTCCGTTCCCCATGAATTGAATCTTTTGCGACTTCAGGATTTTACAATTCTACCGTGCAGGGGATGTTACCAGTGTCTTTTCAAAAACAAAGGCTGTGTTCTGAATGACGATTTAAACTCGGTGCTAAAGGCCCTTGTGGATGCCGATGCACTCATCGTATCGGCCCCCACCTATTTTCTGGGTCTGAATGCATCCGTGAAATGCTTCCTGGACAGGGGGCTTTCATTTTATTCGCATATTGAGAAATTATGGAACAAACCGGCCGTGGGTGTCGTGGCAACCGGTATTCGAGGAAAAGAGGGGTATAGCCTTCTGGGCCTTCAAAGTTTTATAAAGCTGATTTTTGCAGATGACAAAGATTCCCGGGTGGTCTATGGCGCCCTGCCCGGAGAAGTTTTTATGGATAAAGAGAATATACGCACAGCAAAAGAATTGGCCTCGGCCCTGTTCGGTCCGCCTGGTGAAAAAAAAGGCCCCTGCTGTCCCCGGTGCGGCGGCGACACGTTTCGATTTATGGACAACAACACCGTACGCTGCATGCTGTGCAGCAATTCGGGAGAAATGCGCGTGGCAAACGGCCGCCCGACCTTCGAGATAGGCAAAAGCGACCACGATTTCTTTTCCAGCAAGGAAGAAGCCATCAGGCACAAAGAATGGCTCCTGGGCATGAGATCCCGTTTCATCCAGCAAAAAAAAGCCCTCAAAGAAATTACCCAACAGTATTTAAACCAGGGAATCCGGATCAAGCCCCAAAAAAATAGGAATTGGGAATTAGAAAATAGGAAATAGATGGACCTGCCCGCCATCGCGAGCCTTGGGCTCGTTCAGGCGAGGCGGGCGGGCGCAAATGTAATTAGAAGATGAGAAGGTCGCGGAAAACAGGAAGTTAAGAAGGTTAGAAAATCAGAAGTTAAGAGGTCCTGAGAATTGCCAACCCTCTTACCTTCCCACCTTCTGATCTTCTTATTTTCTTATTTTCTTATTTTTCAAAATATTTGTGTTTATCCGTGGTTTCCCTTATCCTATTTCCTGTTTCCTCTTTCCTCTTTCCGGCTTAAAGGTTTTGGTCACTTCGATATTTTCTCGGCCATCTCCACAAACGCCCGGGCCACCTGGGAATCCGCATATTTTTCCTGAAACGAGATGCCGTTGTCTCCGCACGCTACAAAATTGGGGTCAAACGGTATTCTTCCCAGAAACGGGATGCCGGCTGTCCGGGCGGTTTTTTCTCCACCGCCGGACCCGAACAGGTCGACCATTTCATTGCAGTGAGGGCAGGTAAAACCACTCATGTTCTCGATAAGACCGAAGATATCCATCTTGACGGTTTTGCAAAAACTTATGGATTTTCGGACGTCTGCCAGGGAAACTTCCTGGGGTGTCGTGACAATGACGGCTTTGGCATCTTTAATGGTCTGAGCGATGGTCAAGGGCTCATCACCGGTTCCGGGAGGAGAATCGATAATCAAATAATCGAGATCACCCCACTCCACTTCTCCGATAAACTGTCGGATGGCGGAATACTTAAGGGGTCCCCTCCATATGATGGCATCGTCTTTGTTTTCGATCAGAGACTCTATGGAAACCACTTTTAAATGATCCGAATATTTAATCGGGCTCAACTTGTTGTTTTCATTCATACCCAACATACCCTTGAGACCGAGCATTCTCGGCACGTCCGGGCCGTGGAGGTCAACATCCATAATCCCGACATTGAACCCTTTTTTGGCCAGGGCCAGGGACAGATTAACCGAAGTACTCGTCTTGCCCACACCCCCCTTGCCGCTCAGAATAATGAATTTGTTTTTTATTTTTTTTAAGGATCGATCCACAGAAAGGTCCTGCTCGTTCTGCGCCTTTTCCGGTGCCTGTGCACCCTCGACACTGTCATGAATTTGTACCATAATTTTTATCTCCTAATCCTTTGATCTAAATTTTGATGAACGCGTAAAAAGTCTTTTGTGAGCGATATCTGATCATTTGGGGATCCAGCGATTCAAGCGGTGATGCGTTAAAAATTTCAAGCTGTTTGAGGAGCTTGCGACGAGTTCTTGAAATTTAGCAACACCGTTTGAAACGCCCCCAAATGGTCACTGAGCGAGCAAAACGGACTTTTTACAAAACCATCAAGTTCTGCACCGAAAAAAATCTTCCTTGTTGCATCTCGGACAGCTTTTCGGCCTTCCCGTACCCCAAGGCTCTACCCATCTGTGATTGCATTCGCGGCATCCGAATGTCCGAATTCCATCGACCATCTTGTAGTTTCCGCCTTCTACATTGATGGCTTTCCCATTGATCAAAGCGTCTGCAACCACCCTTCTGGCCCGCTCGATGATCCGTCCGAAGGTGGCCCTTGAAACATGCATTTGACGGCCGGCCTCTTCATGGGACATGCCGAGTAAATCGGCAAGCCTTATGGCCTCCCGTTCATCCACCCCAAGGCGCACCTCGGAAAGATCCCGCATGGGAATTCCTCTGGGTTTGAAATAGTTGATGTCCGGGTTAAACGCCACCATACGACGTTTTTTAGGTCGTGCCATAAGAATCCGCCATTATAGTTTTTTATGAGTATATACTCGGTAGAAATCTAAGTATTTTCATGGATCTTGTCAAGTTATTTAATTTCTAACTGTTTGACAAAAATTACCCTAATGTTATCTTTATCAAAGCCTAAATTGAGCGAACCCAGAGAATGGGACCCCGGCTGGGAAATGAGTTCAAACGGATTTCAAGGCGTAACAGGTAAAATTACCATGGTATTCTATCAGGAGATTTAAGATGATTGAACTGAAAAGAATAAAAGAGATGGAAGATTACAGAAAATTAATCGAAATTCAGAGAAGTGCCTGGGATTTTTTAGACCTGGATATCGAACCCCATCACGTGATGACACGGGTCCAGAAATATGGCGGACTGGTACAAGGGCTCTACTTTAACGGCGAATTGGCCGGTTATACATATGCCCTCATCGGCAAATGGGACGGAGAGTACTTTGTCTATTCCCACCAGGCCGCGGTAAAAAAAGAGCACCAGGACAAAGGATTCGGCTTTTTGCTGAAAAAAGCACAAAGGGACGAAGTTCAAAAAATGGGATACCATGTGATGCGATGGAATTTCGATCCTCTGGAATCCATGAATGCCTTTTTTAATATCCATCGTCTTGGCATTATCACCGGTGAATATGAAAGAAATATCTACGGGATTGGAAAAAGCGGCCTTCACAAAGGGCTCCCTACGGACCGTCTCATCGCTACATGGGAACTCGATTCGGATCGGGTTGTTAAAAAACTGGAAAAAAAAGACCCGTCCATTCTGGAAGACATTTCCCAAAAAAATCTGGAAAATTTTACCCGGGAAACGGCGTACATCGAGATTCCAAAAAACATACGGACATTGAAAGAAACCCGTTTAAGGGAAGCCGTTGAATGGCGGATGAAAACCCGGCATCTTTTTGAATCGGCCTTCCAGAAAGGTTATATTGTCAAAGATTTCGTATTTTCCAGGGATAAACAGAGAGTTTTTTATAAGTTATACAATCGGGAAGCGATTATATATTAAGGAGAAACAAATAGGTGAAACAAATAAAAAAAATCGATTCGGTGGAAATGTTTATTGTGAGGCTGCCCCTTGTCAAACCTTTTGAAACCAGCTTTTCCGTTCAGACCCATAGAGAGGCCTTGCTTTTAAAAATCACTTCTGACGGCGTTTCCGGGTGGGGAGAGTGCGTCACTGCGCCGGATCCTTACTACTGTTACGAAACCAATTCCACGTCATCGGACATCATAAAAGGCTTTCTGATCCCCATTCTGATGATCCTGAAAAATTTTTCCATTGAAACAGTGTTGGAAAAATTTGACCGGATTAGAGGGCACAATATGGCAAAAGCTGCTGTGGAAAATGCCCTGCTGGATCTTTTAGCCAGACAATATGAGATACCGCTGTTCCAACTGATCGGGGGGAAAGATCAAAAAATTATGTCGGGAATCAGTATTGGAATCAAAGACGATATGGACGATCTCCTTGAGTCGATTCAAGGGGCCAGTGACAAAAAATACCACCGGATCAAAATAAAAATTAAAAAAGGCAGGGATGTTGAAGTTCTGAAAGCGGTTCGCAAAATATTTCCCTTCATACGCCTGATGGCTGATGCAAATGCCGATTACACCCTCGAAGACATCCACATTTTGAAACAGTTCGATGCATTTGATCTCATGATGATCGAACAGCCGTTGAACTACGATGATATCTATTTTCACTCATTTCTCCAAAAACAAATCAATACGCCGCTGTGCCTCGACGAATCCATAAAGAATCTCAACGATACAAAAATCGCTGTAGCACTTGGAAGCTGTAAAATAATCAATATCAAACAGGGACGGGTGGGCGGAATGATGAAATCTAAAGCGATTGCTGCGTACTGCTCAGAAAAAAATATCGACGTATGGTCGGGAGGCATGCTGGAAACCGGGATCGGAAGAGCCTTTAATATTCATCTTCAAACACTTCCGGGGTTTGTCCTTCCGGGGGACACATCTGAAACCTCACGATATTTTACTGAAGATATCATTGATAAGTCCGTGGTTCTGGAGCCGGACGGCTTCATAAAAATCCCCGAGGGGACCGGAACCGGTATACGTGTCCTTTCTGAAAGACTCGACAGGTTTAAGATTTTCTATGCAAGAATAGTGTGACCTGACTGTTTAGGCAACTTCATGATCCGTAAATTTAGGATCTATGCTACAAAAAAACAGGTTTTTTACCCGCCCATGATTTGTTGAGAAATGGCACAAATATATAATAACTTATTGGGATAAAGAGTTTTTTGAATTTTGCATTGTCAAGTTAAGAAGACAGAGGTTAATGACAGACCTTTTTTTATTGACACCTAACCAATTATAAATCTATATCGTTAAAAAAACATACGGAGCAAAAGAACCCGGTTTTGATTGCCCAGAAAGGAATTTGTTATAATCGGAGTATGTAGCGTTTTTAATACACTAAAGTTAATAATAGGGTGAAAAAGTATGATTGAGATCAGAATACACGGTCGAGGCGGACAGGGAAATGTTGCCGCTGCAGAGCTTTTGTCTATTGCTGCCTTCAAGGACGGCAAGTTTGCCCAGGCTTTCCCTTCTTTTGGAGCGGAACGAATCGGTGCCCCTGTCATGGCTTTTGTTAGAATCGATGACAAAAAAATTCGCACCCGTGAAGATGTACGGACGCCGGATTATTTGATCGTCCAGGACTCTTTTTTGATTGAGACAGAACCTGTATTGGACGGGCTTAAACCGGATGGTATGATTCTGGTAAACTCGGAAAAACAGCCCGAGGAACTGCAACTCAAAACCACTGCATCCGTGGAAACCATTCCTGCCACTGAAATTGCGCTGGAGATCGTCGGCAGACCCATACCCAATGCAGTGATGATTGGTGCATTTTGTACCATTACCGGCCTGGTGAGCCTGGATGCAGTGCAAGAAGCGATTATGGGAAAATTTCCCGGCAGGGTTGGCGAAAACAATGTGGCTGCCCTTAAACGGGCCCATGAAATCATGCAAAAGAGGTAGTTTCATGCTTAAACAAATCGAAGGATCTCATGCTGTTGCGGAATGTGTGGCCATGTGCCGGCCCGATGTGATTTCCGCCTATCCGATTACCCCGCAAACCCACATTGTAGAAGATCTGTCCATGATTTGCGCCCAGGGAAAACTGGATGCGGAATTTGTAAATGTGGAAAGTGAATTTTCCGCTGCATCGGTTGTCCTGGGAGCAAGCGCGGCCGGTGCTCGAGCCTACTCGGCAACCTCATCCCAGGGACTTTTATTAATGTGCGAGGTCATTTATTGCATTGCCGGGATGCGATTGCCCATTGTTTTGACATGCGCCAATCGTGCTATATCCGCACCCCTCAGCATCTGGAACGATCAACAGGACTCCATGGCGGTAAGAGATGCGGGCTGGATTCAGCTTCACGCAGAGGACAATCAGGAGGCAGCGGATCTCCATATACAGGCCTTTAAAATTGCCGAGGAAACCAGCCTGCCGGTGATGGTCTGTATGGACGGCTTTATTCTGACCCATGCTTATGAACCTGTGGACATCCCCGAACCCAAAGAGGTCGACCGGTTCCTACCCCCATTTACCCCGAAAAATATCGTTGATCCCAGATCACCCAAGGGCATCGGTCTGTTTGCAGATCCACGGTTTTATCTGGAAACGCGCTATATTCTACACAGAGCCCTGGAAAAATCCGAAGAAACCATAAAAAATGTCAGCGCTGAATTTGCACAGGCTTTTGGCCGGGACAGCGGGGGGTTTATTAAAACTTATAAACTTGAAGACGCAGACACGGTCATTATCTCCATGGGTTCTGTAGTGGGCACCATTAAGGATCTCATCGACCAGATGGAAGAAGAGGGGAAAAAAGTGGGACTCTTGCAAATATGTTCCTATCGTCCCTTCCCCAGGCAAGAGATATATCGTGCCCTAAAAGACAAAATGAACATCGTTGTGCTTGAAAAATCGATTTCTTTGGGAAGGGGCGGCATCCTTGCCAGTGATGTCCGCTGGTCGTTTCCCAGAGCAGAGAAAAAGGATCGTAACATCAGCAGTTTCATTGCCGGCTTGGGAGGCCGCAACATACCCATGGATGACCTGCGGTATATGGTTGAGAAAGTCGAAAAAAACCCGGTTGAATTGGAATTTTTAGGCCTAAAAAAAGAATTGATATCCAGGAAGGATTTATAATCATGGAACTAAGCAAAGAAGAACTCAACACCGTAGAGAAAAAGGATTTATTTTCCAGTGGGCATCGGGCCTGCGGCGGATGCGGCCAGGCCCTTGCCGCTCGTTTGGTGGCTGATGCATCCGGTGAGAATACCATTGCCTGCGTGGCCACGGGATGCCTGGAAGTATTCAGTTCGCCCTACCCCGACCCTTCCTGGCGCATTCCTTTTTTACACAGTCTTTTCGAGAATGCAGCAGCGGTTGCCTCCGGGGTGGAAGCAGCATACAAGGCGCTGAATAAAGGACAGGTTAACATCATCGCACAGGGGGGTGACGGCAGTACTGCCGATATCGGGTTTCAAGCCATCAGCGGCATGTTTGAACGGGGCCATAACGTTCTTTATGTTTGTTATGACAATGAAGCTTATATGAATACCGGTGTTCAACGTTCCAGCTTTACACCCTATGGCGCAAAAACCAGCACAACGCCCATGGGGAATACCACCCGCAAGAAAAATATGCCCCTGCTTGCAGCTGATCACGGTATTCCGTATGTCGCCACTGCCACGGTGGATGATTTTCGAGATCTTCAGCGCAAGGTAAAAACAGCGCTTTCCATTGAAGGTCCAAAATACATCCATATCCTTGTCCCCTGTCCTCTGGGATGGGGTCATCATGGAGAGCTCACAGTCGAGATATGTCGACTGGCCAAAGATACGGGATTGTTTCCCATATTTGAAATAATTGACGGCAAGACAACCAATGTGAAAAAAATTCCGATAAAAGTTCCGGTTGAGGAGTATTTGAAATTGCAGGCTCGCTTCAAACATCTTTTCAAAAAAGGTAAACCCTCGGCGGAAGTGGCCGAAATTCAGGAAATCGCCAACCAAAACATAGAGAGGTTTAATTTATAATGGAAAAACTACCTTTAGGATTGGTCATTGATTTGCACAAAGTGATTCCGTATAAGACCGGCTCATGGCGGACACTGATGCCTGTAAACATCATGCAGACTCCGCCTTGTACCCATAGCTGTCCTGCAGGTAATGATATTCGCGGATTCTTGAGAGTTCTTGCAGAAGAGGAAGATTATGAGAAAGCCTGGCATATTCTGACCCGAACCAATCCGCTGCCTGCAACATGCGGTCGTGTCTGCCCTCATCCCTGTGAAGAAGGGTGTAACCGCCGGGACTTTGATTCGTCTGTAGCCATTAACGGCAGTGAGCGTTATGTGGGAGATTACGGTCTTGAGAATAATCTGGAACACCAAAAACTCGTAGCCGGGCGGAAAGAGAAAATCGCGGTGGTGGGTTCAGGCCCGGCAGGGCTTTCGTGTGCGTTTCATCTGGCTAAAAGAGGTTTTAAGGTAAAAATATTTGAGGCCAACGGTGAGCCGGGCGGTATGATGCGGTTCGGCATCCCCTCCTATCGTCTGCCCAATTACATCCTTAAACAAGAGATTGACAATATACTTCGATTGGGCATCGAGCTGGAATGCAATGTCAAAGTCGGGGTTAACATTCCCCTGGATCAGTTAACCCGGGACTACAATGCGGTATTTTTGGGGATTGGCGCCCAGGTGGGAACCTCTATAAATGTTCCCGGCAAGGAGGCGGGGAATATTTATACGGGTGTGGATTTTCTAAAGCAGGTCAACGCCGGCAAATGGATGGAAACCGGCAATAACGTGGTGGTGATCGGTGGCGGCAATACAGCAATGGACTGCGCCCGGGTAGCCAAACGCCTGGGGGCGAACGTGAGCGTGGTTTATCGTCGAACCCGTATGGAAATGCCGGCGATTACAGGGGAAATTGATGAGGCCATGGAAGAGCGCATCATGTTTCGTTATCACACCAATCCGGTTAAATTCATTGCAGATGAAGGCCGGGTTGTGGGCATTTTATCTGTACAAATGGAGTTAAAAGAACCCGATGCCAGCGGCAGGGCCAGGCCGGTACCCATTGCCGGTTCAGAAGCGTTTATTCCGGCGGATACGGTCATTATGGCCACGGGACAAGCGGTGGATTATGACGGGATTGATGTTCAATCGGTAGACAATCAATGGATGTATGCCAACGAATATTTAATGACCAGTATGGAAGGTGTCTTTGCCGGCGGCGATGCCGTGGCCGGTTTGGAAACGGTCTCTCTGGCCATAGGCCAGGGTACCCAGGCCGCTTCCGCCATTGAAGATTATATCGAAGGAAATATTGAAAGCACCCTGGCACAGCCGCCGGTGGTCTACTCCAAGGATTTGAATACATACTATTATAATAAACAAAAGCGATTTAGTAAAGAAGCGGTGTCGATTCACACCCGGCTGAAAAATTTCAGAGAGATCTATCCGTCTTTTGACCCGGAAGATATTCTCGAAGAATCCAAACGGTGTTTTAGCTGCGGCCTCTGCTTCCACTGCAACAATTGCCTTATGTACTGCCCGGACAATGCCGTAAAGATATCGCAGTCCACCGGGGGATTCGAATTTGACCTGGACTTCTGCAAAGGATGCGGCCTGTGTGCCAAAGAATGTCCCTGCCATTATATTCAAATGGCAGTGGAAAAGTGATTAAGGCTATACAATCCATCGGAAATTCTACATTACGTTCGCTAACGGCGGACTTAAAAAAGGGAATTTCCGTACTATAGAACTTTCCTTTGCAGGGGATATAACTTCGGAAAGAAACCGCGAAAAAGCCTTCCTGACAAGGAGGGCTTTTTATTTAACCAAAATTTAGCATAAACTATTTATTTTAATCTTTTCAAGCACAATTTATACAGATCTTAGATTTAAAGGAGTATAAACATGGTTGAGTTTGAATACCAGGAAATGTTTCCTTTGGGAGAGGATACCACTGAATATCGTATGCTGACCGATGCACATGTCTCGGTGGATGCTTTTAAAGATGCCGAGATGTTAACGGTGGACCCGGAAGGACTGACCCTTCTGGCTGAACATGCTTTCAAGGATGTCTCCCATTTGCTGAGACCCTCACATCTGTCACTTCTGGCAAAAATCCTTGATGACCCTGAAAGTTCCGACAACGACCGCTACGTGGCCCTTGAACTGCTGAAAAATGCGGTCATTTCGGCAGAAGGCATTTTCCCCATGTGTCAGGACACGGGAACCGCTATTGTAATGGGAAAAAAAGGCCAGCAGGTCTGGACCGGATTTAGCGATGAACAAGCACTTTCAAAAGGTATTTTTAATGCCTATACGACCAACAACCTGCGGTATTCCAAAAACGCTCCCTTAACCATGTATGATGAGGTCAATACCGACTGCAACCTTCCTGCCCAGATTGAAATTCATGCGGTGGAGGGCGATTCCTATCACTTTCTCTTCATTGCCAAAGGCGGCGGATCTGCCAACAAGACCTACCTTTACCAGGAGACCAAAGCAACGTTGACGCCTGAAAAACTCATCGCTTTTATGAAACGTAAGATGAAAGCCCTCGGCACGGCGGCCTGTCCCCCATATCATCTCGCTTTTGCAATCGGCGGCACCTCCGCTGAAATCAACCTGAAGACCGTAAAATTGGCATCCGCAGGATATCTTGACCATCTTCCCACGGCAGGAAACCGATTGGGGCATGCATTCAGAGATACGGAGCTTGAAGCCGAAGTACTCGAAACATCGCGCCGGCTGGGCATTGGTGCCCAGTTTGGCGGAAAACATTTTTGTCATGATGTCCGGGTTATTCGTCTGCCGAGGCACGGCGCATCCTGCCCCATCGGTCTGGGCGTCAGCTGCAGCGCAGACCGGAACATAAAGGCCAAGATCACCAAACAGGGCATTTTCATAGAACGCCTCGAGACCGACCCTGCCGGATACCTGCCGGAATCCGGCGATCCGGATTCAGCAGCCGTTGCCGTGGACCTGAATCGGCCCATGGATGAAGTCCGGGCCGAACTGAGCAAATATCCGGTGGCAACCCGTCTGTTGTTAACCGGAAAAATTGTTGTGGCCAGGGACATCGCCCATGCCAAACTCAAAGAGCGCCTGGATAAAGGTGACGATCTTCCCGAATATTTCAAGAATCACATGGTATACTATGCCGGACCCGCCAAAACCCCGGAAGGGTATCCTTCCGGATCATTCGGTCCCACCACCGCAGGACGAATGGATCCCTACGTGCCTGTTTTTCAGGCCCACGGCGCTTCCATGATTATGCTGGCAAAGGGGAACCGTTCAAAAGAAGTTGCCCAATCTTGCAAAAAATTCGGCGGGTTCTACCTGGGGTCCATCGGCGGTCCTGCTGCCCGGCTGGGGAAAGAGTGTATCACCAACATCGAGACCTTAGAATATCCGGAACTCGGAATGGAAGCCATATTTATGATCACGGTCAAAGATTTTCCCGCCTTTATCATTGTAGACGACAAGGGAAACGACTTCTTTGAGAATCTGCTGGATTGAAAAATGATGTCAAACGGTTCAGAAACAAAACCTGACAGAACCACCGCGGAATGCCGCCGCTGCGGCACCTGCTGCAAGAAAGGCGGTCCTTCTTTTCATATAGAAGATAAGGCGCTCGTTGAAAAAGGCATCATTCTATCAAAGCACCTCTACACCATCCGAAAAGGTGAACTTTCCTTTGACAATGTTAAAGGATGTATATTGCCGGCATCTACAGACATCATAAAAATAAAAGGGCGGAAAGGTTCATGGACCTGTGTTTATTTCGACGAAAAGAACAATGAATGTACCATTTACGATTCTCGGCCCGTGGAATGCAGAGTGCTTAAATGCTGGGATACCCGGGAAATCGAAAAGATTTATGCGAAAAACCGTTTGACGCGAAAAGATCTTGTCTCAAGCATTGAAGGATTGTGGGACCTTGTGGAGGACCATCAGAAACAGTGCGCATACGATCTGCTCACACTATTCGTAGATGCCCTGAACAAAGACAAAAAAGATGTCGCACTTAAAGGCATCCTGGAAATCCTCGAATACGATAAAAAAATCAGAGAGCTGGTTGTCGAAAAAGCAGGCCTTGAATCTGATTTGACAGATTTTCTGTTCGGCCGTCCGATTACGAAAACCATAAAAATGTACGGCGTAAAGATTAAAAAAGACGGCGACAAATATCTTCTGGTTCCAACGGGTCAAACGTTTCTCAACGGATAGAGTCAACCCTATAGTTGTATAAATAACATGGTAAAATGAATTTAATGACGATGGACATATTCACGGGGTTTGCTTCCCCGCGTAACGATACCTGCCCGCTTGTGCCTCGCATGGCAGGCGGGTTGGCGGAGTGTTATATTAAAAAATTCGACTGCGTTTTCCCCCAGGATCCCCGCCATGGATTCAGACGATAATTTTATTTGTTTTAACCGCTTGATTTCACGATCCCAGGCATAGGGAACGTTCGGAAAATCAGAGCCGTACATTATACGGTCCAGCCGCATATCCTCTAATTTTACAGGATTTCTTATGGGCAGATAATCGGCAAGAGCCATGGACGTATCGAGCCAGAGATTATCGTATTTTTCAATGAGTTGTTTATAAGGCAGAAATTCATCTACACCTAAATGCGGCACACAAATTTTTAGCTTCGGATAATTTTCAACCACCCGTTTCAACTTTTCCGCATTGCACAATACATATGGATCACATTTGTATGCCGGGCTGTTAGGCTCTCTTCCAGCATGGATTATTATCGGTTTTCCCTCGGATGAACATAGATCATAAACGGCATCCATCTCCTCACTGTTCATGTCAAAGCACTGCACATGGGCATGAAGCTTTACACCCTTGAGCCCCATTTCAAAAGCTTCCTTTAAAACCCTTTCGCTTTCGTTTTCTCCCGGAAATACGGTGGCCATGCCGGAGACTTTATGGGGAAATTTTCGACAAATTTTCGCCATATAGGAATTTAACCCCCGAGCAGTTCCGGGTTTGTGCGCATATTGAAGGGCAACAATATGACCGAGGCCCCGGGACAGCAAATAGTCGAGGACATCCGGAGATGTCAACCGGTAGCGAATCGGCCAGCCGTATTTGTCAAACCAATCCCATATCGCCTTAAAAATACCGTCCGGAAATATATGAACATGGGCGTCCACAACAAACGGCAAATCACTTGGAATGCTGTGGCCTTCCGTATCGTTCAGGGCGGGAAGCGGTAATTTCAACATTGGATCTTCAATATCCGGCTTAGATCATGTATTCGCAAATACGGGCACGCATTTATGGATTAAAATGCTCCGAGTTGACAATCCTTTATCTTAACGTCCATGGCTTCGCAGGCGCCACTGACTTTCATTTTTCCGATCTTTAAACCGGATGCGATATCCCAAGCGTTTCGGCAGGAGAGTCTCCCCTGGACAAGCCGATCCCCAATGGCATTTTTCAAATCCTCCGTGATACGATCCAGTTGTTTGGTAATTTTTTTTTGGGGCTGATATCCAAACAATCCAAGCTGGCATTTTATCAATTTGAAGTCCATCAGGTCGGCGGTCATGCCCACCGCATCAGGTGAAACCTGCAATGTTCCTGCAATTTCAAATGCCACCGCACAGGGAATTTCCTTGTTTTTTACCTGTTTTAAAATTTCTTCTTCAATGAAATGGTCCGGCGTTGCATCCGGTCCGTGTTTTGCCGAAAATTTTTCACCCTTACCAATACTCATTTCACAATCCTTTCATAATTTTGTCTACTTTAAAATTTTCTTCTCCCAATCAGCAGGAGAAAGAGCTTTTGGATCACCAACTCCTTAGTATTATACCGTCATATTTTTTTCAAGCCCAATACAACATCGGTATTTTTCTTTGCAATTATTGCTGCCAATCCTTTCCCGAAAACAATTCGTAAAGGTTTTAGGTTGAAGTTAAACGAGCAGTCTGTTATTTATATATTTTTTGGAAAAAATCCCTATTTTACTATCAAATCTTTATGCCTTTTTTAATAAAACGAAAAAAAACACGCCAGATCAAGATCGGAAATGTAAAGGTTGGCGGAACAGCCCCTGTTGTGGTGCAGTCCATGACCAATACATTTACCCAGGACATTGCGGACACGGTTTCACAAATACATCGCCTGGAAAAGGCAGGGTGTGAGATTGTAAGAGTCGCCGTACCTGACCTTGAGGCTGCCAAAGCGATTTCTTCGATCAAACAAAGGATTTCCATACCGATCATAGCGGATATACATTTTGATTACCGTTTGGCCCTAGCTTCAGTTAAATCAGGCGCTGACGCCCTCCGGATAAACCCCGGAAATATCGGCAGCGAAAAAAAAGTCAAAGCCATTGTCGATTGCGCAGCGGATTTCGACATCCCCATCAGGATCGGGGTTAATTCAGGCTCCCTTGAAAAAGACATCCTGAAGAAATATAATGGGGTAACCGCTGAGGCCATGGTTGAAAGTGCTATGCGGCAGATTGATTTATTAAAGTCCTTTGATTTTCAGAATATTAAAATTTCCATCAAAGCCTCGGATGTCCATCGTACCGTGGCGGCATACAAACTCATTTCGTCAAAGACCGATCTGCCGCTTCATGTGGGTGTAACAGAGGCGGGGGGGCTCTATTCCGGTATCGTCAAGTCGTCTCTGGGGATAGGGATGCTCCTTGCAGAGGGTATTGGGGATACCCTCCGTGTTTCTTTGACCCGGGACCCGGTGGAAGAGATCAGGGTCGGCTTTGAAATCCTCAAAGCACTCGAAATCCGGCGACACGGACCTGACATTATCTCCTGTCCAACGTGCGGCCGCTGTAAAATAGACCTGTTCGATATCACGGAACGTGTCGAAAAGGCTTTGTTATTAAAGCCGTTGCCCATTAAACTGGCCATCATGGGTTGCATGGTAAATGGTCCTGGAGAGGCCAAAGAAGCGGATATCGGCATTGCCGGCGGTGATGGAACAGGAATTCTGTTCAAGAAAGGAAAGGTAATAAAAAAGTTTCCTGAAGACAAACTTGTGGATGTTTTACTGGCTGAAGTTGATAAACTTGATAAATCGAGAGATTGACGAATCCGTCATCGTGTCGTTCATTGAGACCCATCGATTTCAAACGGATTTCAGGTTTAATTTGTTAGCAATTTTGTAAATTCAGATGCAGATTCACAACTCTTCTATAAATGAGATATAAATTTACTATAAACTCCATTTTTGGTTACGATCAATTAGGGCGTTACACGAATTAAAGGACTTCAGAATGGGAAAACAAATCAAAACTGCAATTACACCGACGCGAACTGAAGATTATCCGGAATGGTATCAGCAGGTAATCAAAGCATCGGATATGGCTGAACGGTCACCGGTGAGAGGATGTATGGTGATAAAACCATGGGGATATGCCCTCTGGGAAAATATCGTGGCTGCACTCAATGACATGTTTAAGGAAACCGGGGTGAAAAATGCATATTTTCCGCTTTTCATACCCCTTTCCTTTCTAGAAAAAGAAGCTGAGCATGTGGAAGGTTTTGCAAAAGAATGTGCTGTTGTTACACACCACAGACTTGAAAAAAATGCCGTCGGCAAACTTGAACCCGCGAGTCCGCTGAATGAACCTCTGATTGTCCGACCCACGTCTGAAACCATAATCGGAGAATCATTTTCCAGGTGGGTGGGGAGCTATCGCGATCTTCCCATTCTGATTAACCAGTGGGCAAATGTTGTCAGATGGGAGATGCGAACCCGTCTTTTCTTACGGACCAGCGAATTCCTGTGGCAGGAGGGCCACACGGTCCACGCCGGGGCAAAAGAAGCCAGAGAACGGACGCAGATGATGCTCGATGTTTATGGGAAACTTGCCGAAGAATTCCTGGCCATGCCGGTGATCAAAGGAAGAAAAACAGCTTCTGAAAGATTCCCCGGGGCTGTTGACACCTTGTGTATCGAAGCCATGATGCAGGACAGAAAGGGCCTCCAGGCAGGCACCTCACATTTTTTAGGACAAAACTTTGCCAGGGCTTCAGAAATAAAGTATCAGACCGCCGAAGAAACGGAAGAATACGCCTGGACAACCTCCTGGGGTGCATCCACACGACTCATCGGGGGTCTCATCATGTCCCATGGCGACGATGACGGCATCATTCTTCCCCCCAGAGTTGCTCCCTCACAGGTGGTTTTGATGCCTATTATTCGAAAACCCGAAGACCGGATGAAAGTGATGACCTATGTGGAAAGTCTGGAAAAAGAGCTGAAGGATAAATTTTATCATCATCGTCGTATTGAGGTGGAAGTCGATGACCGCGATATCGGCGGTGCCAGGGGATGGGAATGGATTAAAAAAGGGATACCGGTCCGGGTGGAAATCGGCCCCAGAGATATTGCCGAAAATTCCGTGTATGTAGGTCGGAGAGACAAGGGGCATAAAGACAAGGTATCTGTCCAACGGAATAATTTTGTTGGAGATATCGCCAAAATCCTGGACGAAATGCAGGACACGCTTCTTGAACGTGCCCGGTCGTTTAAAAAAGCCAATACCATTGCCATCGATAACAATAAAGAATTTTATGAATTTTTCACCCCCGACAACCTGGAAAAACCTGAAATTCACGGTGGATTTGCGCGGTCCCACTGGTGTGGGAAGGATCAGTGCGAATCGAAAATAAAGGAAGACCTGAGTGTTACGATCCGATGCATCCCCTTGGACAACCCGTCTGAAGACGGCAAGTGTATATGCTGCGGCAGTTCCAGCACCGAACGGGTGGTCTTTGCAAAGGCCTATTAATTAGTTTCCATCCATAAATGGCCCTTTTTGCCCGGATCTGCGTTCTCCGCGGGTTCCCGGCTGCGGCATACAGGAAGTATGCCTCACCGAAAACCCTTGTGCGGCCTTGATCCGAACCAAAATTGCTCATTTATGAATAGGAAACTCACGGTGCCTATTTTACAATTGTGGATGGTCACTAATAAAAGGTCTTGAAATACCATGATCCGTATCACCGACATAATCGATAAAGTTACCGAGTATTACCCGGATGCCGATCTCGACATCATCGATCGTGCCTATGTTTTCTCCGCCAAAGTTCACGATGGGCAGGTTCGCCTCTCCGGTGAACCCTATCTGTACCATCCCCTGGCGGTGGCCGACATTCTGGCAGACATGAAACTCGACGTTGTCAGTGTTGCGGCCGGGCTGTTGCATGATGTGGTGGAAGATACCCACGCCACCCTGGAAGAAATAAGTGAAATGTTCGGGAAGGAGACGACGCATATTGTCTCGGGTGTGACCAAGCTGAGTGTGCTCCCCTTTGACAGCAGCTCTCAGGCACGCCAGGCCGAAAGCATCCGAAAGATGATCCTCGCCATGGCGGACGATATTCGGGTCATTTTAATCAAGCTGTCGGATCGACTTCACAATATGAGAACATTGAGGTTTCACTCGGATGCAAAAAGGAAAAAAATTGCAAAGGAAACCCTCGACATCTATGCCCCCATTGCCGGACGTCTCGGCATTTACTGGATAAAAAAGGAGCTTGAAGACACATCGTTTATGTATCTTCAGCCCGAGGAATATTCCAAGATTGAAAGCCTTGTAAATAAAGATCGGGAGGAAGGCGAAAAATATACCGAAACAGTCAAAAATCTCATCGAGAATAAGTTGGATGAACGCAATCTTAAAAGTGAGGTCAGCGGAAGGTACAAGTATTTCTACAGCATCTATAAAAAAATGGCCTCCCAAAATCTTTTATTTGAAGAAGTATATGATATTATTGCGTTTAGAATAATCCTCGATTCAATACCTCAGTGCTATGAAGTACTCGGTTTAATCCATTCTCTTTGGAAACCGGTGGCTAAAAAGTTCAAAGACTATATTGCGGTGCCCAAGCCGAACATGTACCAGTCCCTCCATACCACCGTTATCGGGCCTGTGGGTGAACGAATAGAGATACAGATTCGAACCCGGGAAATGGATAAGGTCGCCTCATCGGGCATTGCTGCCCACTGGAGTTATAAGGAAGGTCTTCACTTGGATGAGAAGATCAATAAAGCATTCTCCTGGATACAAAACCTTGTAGAAAACCAGAAAGATTTTAAAAATCCGGATGAATTTTTGGAAAATGTCCGCATCGATCTTTTCCCGGATGATGTTTATATTTTTACGCCCCGGGGGGAAATAAAAACGGTTCCCAGAGGTGCAACACCTGTAGATTTTGCCTATTTAATTCACACAGAAGTCGGGAATCAGTGCACCGGTGCCAAAGTAAACGGCCGTATTGTCCCCCTGCAATATGAATTAAAAACCGGTGATACGGTGGAGATAATCACATCCAAAAAACACCACCCCAGCAAAGACTGGCTCAATTTTGTCAAAACCGTAAAAGCCCGAGCCAGAATCAGACATTGGATAAAAGTTCAGGAAAAAGAACGGAGTATAACCCTTGGCCGGGAGATGTGTGAAAAGGCCTTCCGCAAATACCGCCTCAATTTCAATGCCCTTTTAAAATCAGAAGAAATGGAAAAGGTGGTGGAGTATTTCGGCTTTAAGGGGGTCGAAGATATCATTGCAAGCGTCGGTTACGGGAAAATCACCCCCCTTCAGATCATTCGGAAGATCGTGCCGAAACCCGAGAAAGAAGAGGACGAATCGATACTGAACAAAATCATCGGCCGTGTAAAGAAAAAGAAACTGAAAACGGGTGTGATGGTAAAAGGCGTCGATGACATCCTTATCAAATTCGGCAGGTGCTGTCAGCCGGTTCCCGGTGACTCGATTACAGGTTATATTACCCGGGGTTTCGGAGTTACCGTTCACAGAACCAGCTGTGTCAATGCCTTGAAAATGAGTCCCGAACGACAAATTGACGTGGAGTGGAATGTGGATATTGCAGATGCATATCCTGTAAAGATCCGGGTTCGTTCTTACGACAGGGTAGGATTACTCGCTGATATTGCGGCCAATATCAGTAAAAACGGTGCAAATATAATCAGCGCAAACACCGAAACACGGGAAAACAAAATGGTAGACAGTTTTTTTACCATAACCGTTGAAGATACCGATCAATTAAATAAAATCCTCCTGTCCATCAAAAAGATAAAACATATTCAGGAAGTAAGGAGAATGGACAACTAATCCGAGGGCAGGATCTTTCTAGGGCGCTTTAAGGATATTGTCCGATTTTATACAATTGGTACAGACGACCATTCTTTTGACCCTGCCGTTACGCAATGTTCGCACCCGCTGCAGGTTTGGATTGAATCGGCGTTTCGTTAAATTATGAGCATGGCTAACATTGTTGCCAACCATCGGTTTTTTACCACATATTTCACATACTCTGGACATGGATATAACTCCTTTTAAATCTGAAATCCCTTATTGAGCAGACGTTGAGATGTACAAGGTTCAATAGATTTTCTCAATTTCTTTGTTGCTCATTTTGAGTGTAAGAACTCGGCTTTATACATCACAACGTTATGTATGTAAAGAATTTTTTCTATTTTACCTCTTGTTTTTTTAGCAGATCTTCACAGAGCGCAATATACTGAAGTGCCTTTTCGTGAACCCCCACATCCGGATAATTGGCGAGGACCCATTTGAAGCGGCTCAGAGCTGCTTTGTAATGCTTGCGCTTAAAATAAAAGGATGCCACATAAAATTCATGCCCGGCAAGCATTTTAATGCATTTTTTAATATGTTCTTCCGCTCTGTTTGCATACAAATCCCCTGGAAACTGCTTTTGAAGATGTAAAAAAATTTCCAGAGCCTTATTCGCTGGGGTATGATCTCTGTCAATGGTATCGATCTGCTCAAAATAGCAAAGTCCGGTCTGATAGATGACATAGGGGATGGCTTCATTCCGGGGATGAAGGTTTTCAAACTCTTCATATCCGGCCACAGCCTCTTCATAATTTTCTAAATGGTAATACGCATCGGCTATTTTAAGTTCCGCAAGAATCACGAATTTGCTAAAAGGATACCAATCCTTCAGGTTTTCAAAGGATTCTATCGCTTTTTGATAATCTCCGCTATTGAATTGATCCACCCCATCGCTTACAAGTTCCTGTGCAGTTCTATCTCCTTGGGGCTCAAACCAGGCACACCCGGAAATTACAAACAACAAAACCAGAAGTAAGGCGATAATCCGTTTCATTTCTTTAGGTTTTCTATGTATTGTCCTGCTGAGAAAGCGGCAACAGTTCCGTCACCCACAGCAGTTGCAACCTGACGCAAAGGGGTGTTTCTGACGTCTCCGGCCGCAAATACTCCGGGAACTGCCTCATTGTTTTCGATATTGAGACCAAATCTTTTTCCTTGTTCGGTCAATCTCCGACCCAGGTCGGAACCGCTGAGCCCTTCCGGGAAACCGGGATAATTTTCGATCCAGTCGGAAATAACGATTTGCCCGCCGACAACCATTTTTTCAACCAGAATCACCTTCAATCTGGCACGTGCTGCATAAAGACCGGCGGTGAGCCCTGCAGGCCCACCGCCGATAATAACGAGGTCGTAATCAACATTATTCATCCGAAAAATTCCCGTTATGTATTCGTTATCATTTCTTCAAGCCTTGATTTGGCAACGATACCGACAATTTTGTCCAGGACTTTTCCGTCTTTAAAGAAAATAAGGGTAGGGATCGATTTAATGCCGTATTTGGTGGGGGTAACCGGATTTTCATCAACATTACATTTAATGAATTTTACCGTGTCACCAAAAGATTCTGCAAGCTCTTCGACGATGGGTGCTATGGCCCTGCATGGCCCGCACCAAGGTGCCCAAAAATCGACCAGAACAGGTTTATCAGCCTCCAGCACCTCGAAATCAAAACTGCTGTCCCCTATTTCCATAATTCCCTTTGCCATAACCGTATTTCCTTTCATTTATTTTTTTCAAAATTTTTTAACAATTGGATGAAATATAGTGACACGATCCTGCATTGTCAACCTTTTCGGAAGGACGTCGAATATTCTTTAGGTTCTTCACCGATTTAGTTGGAGAAGAGGGTCCATTCTTTATAACTCCACGACAAATTTCTCCGTCTCCTCATTCCAAGTGGTTATGAAGTAATATCCAAACAGGATGCCCAGAACCAGAAGCAGGCTCCATTTATAGGTTAAATATTGCGGCAAAAAAATCTTGTGCCCCATCAGTGATTTCAAAACCTTTGAACTGTTAATCCATACCTTGAACAATGACGTGGACAGCGCAAAAAAGATGACCGCAAGCATAAGTTTGACATGACCTTCACCGGCCCGCCACACCGAACCGCTTCCACAGCCGCCGGCCACGACCATGCCGAACCCAAAGATAACTCCGCCAACCAGTGCACCGAACCAGAATGCCTGGGCCACATAAACATTTTCTCCCCGCAACCCGGTCCATTTAAGGGCGGCAAATCCGAGCACGCTGATGACAATGCTCATGACGATGGCTCTTGGAACTTCCGACTCACCGGTCATGAACGGCTCGCGAAATCCTCTGACAAAACAAAAGCGTGTTCGTTGAATAATAAATCCAAATGCAATACCGCATAAAAGAAGCCCCCCGACTCTGGTATAGGCTTCTTTGCTATAAATCCATGCAAAGACGATGGCGGCAAAGAACACGACGGCACCCAAATAAGGCTCTGATTTCAGCCAATCAAACCCTTTTTCTTTTTCTGAAGGCACACCGCCTCCCACGGACCCTGAAGGGAGATGTTCCATTTCCCAGTATAAATAGCGAAGACCCAGATAAGCGCCCGTTATAAGGCCCAGCATCATGGTAAGGCCACTTGCGGACAGAGCACTAACAGCCGTATAGAAGCCGCCGACATTGCACCCGCCGCTCATTGCAGCTCCAATCCCCATAAGTGTCCCCCCCACAACACCTTTAAAAAGTTCCAGAGGCGGAGCGGTACGAATGGCGAACTGTTTGGATAAAAGCGCTGATCCAAAGGCGCCCCAGAGCAATCCCAGGGTAAGGATGGAGTTGGTGGAAAGTAACGGAGAAAGGGGAGTATGTTTGTAAATACCGGCCAGGCTTAACAACCCGTCCCCCCAGTTTCTCAGGCCGCCGGCGACGCCCCAGGGTCTGGCCCAGGCAAATGTGATGACACTCATGATGCCGATCAACAGTCCGCCCAGCCACATGGGCCAGTTCCCGTCAAAGACTGTATGATATCCGTTTCTGAATATCTTGACCGCTACGCTGTTTTTCTTTTTATCGTTCATGACAATCCCTCAGAGCATCTAGCAACCTTCATCTTCAACAATTTTAAACCCGTTTTCTTCCGGTTTGCCGGTGGTGGCTTCCGGAGGTACCGGGGATACTGCCGGGGGCAAACCGACCCCCGGTTCCTGTCTGGTGGAAACATCGGGCAACACTAAATCTGCATTCTTTTCCACCTTCTCGGCCAATCCGAAGATAACCGTCTGATCGTAGTAACGCCATGCGGTCAGAGAGGTTGAATCCGCCTGGACAGCTTTACGGAAATATTCTTTTGCATCCAGGTATTTTCCCCGGGCATATGCCTCTTTACCGAATCTAAGCATCTTTGCGCAGAGTATTTTGTCAGGCGGACAATTTAGCGGCCCCTGGGCCATGGTATATGTTGAAGCTGCAAAAAATATTGCCAAAATAAAACCAAGTGCAATGATAACGGGTCGTTTTGGTTCCACGATTTCCTCCTTTAAGAAGAAATTTTGTCTTTTGGAAAATTTTTGTTATCCTAATAAAGATCCAAACAGAGTCTGTACGATTTTTGCCAAACTTTCAGACCTTTGTAATTCTTAAGCATTTTTATCCGCCTGTTCTGCCCGGTTAAATTTTTCGGAGAAAAGGAGCAGAGTGAATTTAACCGGAGACCCCTTGAATCTTTTCAAAATTATCAACCCTTTTGGAGAGGATCCTTAGATATTTTCTATCAAAACACAAAGAAGCGGTCAAGCACCGAATCGGCGCATCATGCATCAATAGCTTCCTCCTCTCAATAATTAAAAATCAAAACAAAACCCACCCAAATAACTCGACAGTCGTTCTCTACTAACGTCGTCCAGGGGCGGGCAGTCTTCAGGCCCTTTTGCCCCTTCGGCCATCTGGGCGGCAAACACCATACAGGTGGGCCGGCCGCATTCTTTGCAATTGGTCTTTGGGAGTAGTCTTAGAATCTCGATGACCTTGGGCTGGGGGATTGATTCGTACAGAGGCTCAATCTTTTCCCGGTTTTACCAGGCGGAATTGATCTCGCGTTTCAACCACTCGATAATTCGGGTGGCTTCGTCCTCATCTTTTAAGGCATTGACGGCGATCTTTTTGGCATGAACGGTGATCAGTTTACCATGGGCTTTGAATGTTACGCTCGGCGGGTCTTTTTGATAGGTAAACCCGCCGAGGATGGCATTCAGGTAGGGAATCGCCTCGCCTACATCCTGATCCAGATGAGCAAAACAGTGCAACGCTTCAAAGCCCGGGTTGCACTCTTCCCGGAAAATTTCTTTTTGATAAGATTTTAGCAGCATACAACCCTCCATTTATAGCAAAATATATAACGGTTAGCCGACAGAATAACTCTAAAACCTAATAATTTTCAACTTAAAATCGAAAATTTAAACTTTACCGCAGCCCGGGGCAAAGGAGGTTAGATGACAGTAAATTTCAACAGATCATCCAGTTGAACCGAAAAAGCGCCGCAGCCGGCAAGTGCGGCTGCGGCGTGGCAATAAACATTGAATCCCTATACAAACTGTTCTTCCATCGACATGGCCTGATAAATGCAAGTTTCCAGACAAGAGAGACAGACAATGCATTTTTCAGGATTAAAGGATACTTTCCAGGACTCGCGATCCACGTCCAACGCCCGGGTCGGACAGTGGGGCACACAGGCCGTACAGCCGGTGCATCGGTCTTCGAGGTGCTGGATCTTCTGGGCCAGTAAAGAGACCTGCACGCCGACGTTTTCAAGATAATTCAGTCCCTGTGAAATTTGGTTTTCTTCGCCACTCAATTCCACAACCATTCGCCCCTGCTTTCCAGGATCGATACTGGCCCGTAGAATATTGACCCGGATACCGTAGTCGGAGATCAGATGATAGGTAATCGGTTCTTCAACAATGGTTTCCGGAAAAATAAGAACAAGTTTTGTCTGTTTCATTGTGCGGCCTCCTTTTCTATGACAGCACCCGGGAGCGGCGCTTGGAATTGTGTTAGTAGAAATTCGCCGTCCTGGATAAGCTGTTTGAGATGATGGGCCACCTTCCGGGCCAGGGCATAACTGGAAAAAGATCCGGTGGGCACCTTTTGGTTCTTAATGTGAATATTTCCGGACTTCAGTTCCTTATAGGTGACCTCGCCCAGCTTTGCTTCCCCTTTGCCGGTGGGATAGTATTCACCGTAATCGACCACCGTCGCTTTAAGCTGTTCGTCGGCAATTGAAACCGAACGCACCATGTCTTCGTCCAGAATGGGAATGGGAACGCCGACGGCCACGCTCAACGTCACGCCGTATCCTGTAAAGGATACTGCCCGAAGCCACTCGGCCCTCATCTGCCGCATATCCCCGATGAGGGCAATGGTTCCGGCCGGAGTTTTCGGAGTTCCGTTTTCCAGGCGCGGCGCATTGGGATTGTGCTGGGTACCGGGCCAGACAACATAACCTTCTGCACCGCTGAAAAATACCCGGGTGCCAATGCCGATGGTCCTAAAATACGGATCATTGAACAGCGGTGATAGCTGACCGGCACTACAGTAATAGGCATTCCCCAGTTTTGGCTTGAGTTTGCCCATATAGGTGTAAATGGGTTTGTCGGAAAGGTTGACGGCAACATTATAGTTCTGATAGCAGTTTCTCGGATTAAAGAGAAACGCATCATTCATATCATCCAGACCGACCATCTGTTCACGGGTTTTTAGCGGGTAGCAATCGGTACCGTAAGAACCGCCCTTCAACAGAACTTTTTTGCCGGCGACCAGGTCTTCAATAACGTGGGCGCCGCCGTACCGATACCTTCCGGGGCGGCCGTTGCTGTTGCGAGGGTCGTCGTCAGGGATTGCCGTTGCGCCCACGTAGATATCAGCTGCGGCGAGACCGGCATATGCGGGAACACCGTTTAACGTGGCGAACCCCCCGCCGAGCTTCATCTTTTCTTTTGGCTGTTTAACGTTTAAAAAAGCACCTGAAGAACACATGGGGCTAAAGGTTCCGGTGGTCACTACATCCACTTCCCGAGCCGTTTTTTTTATACCGATATCTTTAACAACTTCGATGATCTCTTCGGCGGTGAATACCACCGCTTTTCCCGAACGAATTTTAGCATTGATTTCTTCTATGGTTTTGGCCATGGGTATATCTCCTTATTAGGGTCAAGTTAAATTGGACACAATTTTCCCAGACCCGCCTGCCATGCGAGGCACAAGCGGGCAGGTATACACAGATAATATTATTATTTTTAATAAACTTGAGAATCTATGTCTATCTGTGTCCAAAAAAGGAATTTTCTATACTATTAAATTAATGAAAGCAGGATAAACTTCGATGAAACGGCTCTCCAGGGAGCCCGGACATTATCCATAGGCATACCCGGAAAGGTATGGTGCCGGAGTGGATGTTTAATAAAGAAGGTGTTAAAAGCATTCAATGATTCCTTGTCTAAAAAATAAAAAAAGCCGTGGGTTTTTTTGATACCCACGGCTTTGACGATTGAAAATCTCAAATGATCAATCCATGGACGCACCTATACCAGGCATCATGGACATCATGCTGGGAACGTGTGATATGGATCGATTATTCGTTTTCATGGCATTTACTGTTTAATTGTGATACAATGTAGTACCAACAACAGCGACTCGATGTCAAGCGAAAATATTAAATTGCAGATATCTTATTCACAGGCGGATCGAACGGCTGCTTTAACTTTCTGGATATCATTGGCTTTCAAATTAAAATCTTTGTTCTTTTCAATACCTAGCTCCGTCAGTACCAGATAATTTTTTGTCGGGATTTCTCCATGCTCCAGAATCGCTTTGGCACAGCCCACCTCACAGCCGTCAATGGCCACCATGGCAGGAACATCTTTGGCCGACTGTACGAAACCGCCCAGATGTCCGCCAATACCGGCAAGGCAAAACATCTTTCCGAATCCTTCCTGTGTCAGTTCGATCGCCGCCTGGTTACTCAGTTGACCGACATTCGATCCACCTGAACATGCCAGGATCATGATATTTCCTCCAGGAGCACAACATTCTTCAGACATTCTCTTCTCCTTTTATTTTTAGCATAAATAACGGTTAGCCGCTCAACCAGGACTTTATATCTTCTTTTGTGGGAATCTTGCCGACGCTTTTTACTTCACCGTCGATAACCACCGAGGGGGTGCCGAAAACACCGTAACCGGCGATTTCCATGATATCAGTCACTTTTTCTACATCGGCATCCACGCCGGCTTCAGCTACCGCATCCCTTACATTCTGCTCGGTCTGCTCGCACTTTGGACAGCCGGGTCCCAGAACTTTAATTTCCATTTTTTTCTCCTTTCTAACTTTTATGTTTTGGATCTGAAATACTTAAAGACAAATTACGAAAACACGAAATTCTTGTTACGATTTTAAATATCCCGCCCACTTGACCCGGGGAGTTTCATTTTTCTTTTTCGTGTTTTCATTCTTTGTGCCTTTGTGTCTTTGTGGCTGTGTTGCCTTTTATCGAAAAAAATGCCCGAAAATCATTCCGCTGATGGTGGACATGAAAACCACCAGGATGATGTACGCAACCGTTTTCTGTGTACCCAGAACACTTCGGATGACCAGCATATTCGGCAGGCTCAGCGCCGGTCCGGCGAGGAGAAGCGACAGCGCCGGACCCTGCCCCATACCTGAGCCGAGAAGTCCCTGTAAAATCGGCACCTCCGTGAGGGTGGCAAAGTACATAAAAGCCCCGGCAACCGAGGCAAATAAATTTGCCCACACTGAATTGCCCCCCACCAGGCTGCTCACCCACTTCGACGAGATAAGGCCCTCGGATCCGGGCCGCCCCAGGAGAAGCCCTGCCACCAGAACGCCGGCAAAGAGCAGCGGCATGATCTGTTTGGTAAAATCCCAGGATGATAGAAACCAATTTTGGGTTTCTCCCCGAGTCGAGGTAATCATCCACACCAGTCCAATGATACCTGCGGAAAAGGCGATGAGGGGGTGGTGTGGAAGGAGAAGTGCCAAAACCAGAATCCCTGCGCCGGCCAGACCAACCTTATAGGCCTTAACCTTGAACCAGACCGTGAGGAGTACGCCCAGAACCAGCGCAAAAAGTCCGGTCATCAGCCACTTGATACTGAAGATGCCATGCCAGATGCCGGTGGGTTCGGCCGGTTTTCCCCAGGTAGCAAAAATAAGAATAAACACCATGACGGCAAAATAGATCACATTCTGCCACAGGGGTCGTTCCACATCGGGTTCGGGCATGTGCATTGCCGCCTGAACTTTGGCTTCTTCTTCTTTTCTAAAAAGAAAATGCATGATCAGCCCGATGACGATGCTAAATATTATCGCTCCAACCGCACGGGCCGTGCCGATGGCCACCCCCAGTATCCGGGCCGTCAGAACAATGGCCAACACATTGATGGCCGGACCGGAATAGAGAAACGCAATGGCGGGTCCGAGACCGGCACCCCGTTTCCAGATGCTCGCAAAAAGCGGTAAAACCGTACAGGAACAGACTGCCAGGATGGAGCCGGATACGGATGCGACTCCATACGCCAGCACCTTTTTGGCACCGGCACCCAAGTATTTCATAACTGCAGCCTGGGATACGAAACAAGCAATGGCACCGGCAATGAAAAATGCCGGCACCAGACAGAGAATCACGTGTTCCTGGGCATACCATTTTGCAAGGGCGAGGGATTCGATCACGGCACCGGTGAACCGGCTGTTTTCCACAGGAAGCCAGAAAAATATGACAAAACCGCCCAGGATATAACCCAGGGGTTTCCATATCTGGTTCCAGTCGATGAGGCTTGGTTGGACCTCTTCTTCAATGTCTTGGGATTTCTGCACCGCTACCGGTGTTTTTTGGGCTATGGTTGCGTTACCCATCGTTTATCCTCCTTATTACTGATGGATTCGCCTGAAAGAAAATCAGGTGTTCTAAAATAATATAAATGCCTATATGCTTATTTAACTATTTATCTAAATCAAAAATCTTTCGCCTTACATATTTCTTCCCGGTTAAAAAATGGAGCTTGTTTCATTAAATCAGCAAGATCAGGATCATCGTTCAACCAGTGTTTGATATTCCCAAGGAGGTTTGCGGCATAGGGGCTATGATGGCCGTCCGCCAGATGATAGTTGACCCACAAACCGTCTTTTTTATAATCCACCAACCCGGCCTCTTCGAGTATCTTAAGATGCTTGGAAACACTCGGCTGGGAAATTTTCAAGCCCGCCTGAAGCTCGCAGACGCACATCACCTTTTGCTGGAGTAATTTTACGATTTTCACCCTGTTGGGATCGGATAGGGCCTTCATGACTTTGACAAATGTTTTCATAGCTGCTCCTTATATTTTGATTTTGGAATATAAGGCACCGCAGGATTTGTGTCAAACACTTTTCTGATAAAAACTGCGAATAATCTCTTTGGGGTTTTTATTGTGAAAGAAAGCACTGAAAAGCGTTTGATTATGGGGGGTGGAATTCGTCAGAAATGAGGTTTCATCAAGGGAAGAGAATGACGCCTTTTCCCTTGATGAAATGGATCTGTTGTTAATAGGGATGAAATTCACGGATTCGATACATGGGCTTACCTGTCTTTTTATCCATTTCCGTGAAACGTTTATGGTATTCGGTGACCTTGAAGATTCCCGCAAACTCGTTGGATACGGGATGACCGGCTTTGATCCACCCTACGATACCTCCCTTGAGCGTCCAAACATTGGTATAACCATACTGGACGAGCTTCTCGGACACATAGGCCTGTCTTTTTTTCGTGCGGCACCAGACCACGATTTTGGCGTTTTTGTCCTTGATTTTTTTCGGAATCGTATACATGTGGCCCGCATGAATGTGATCGGTGTAAGGTATGTGAAATGCGTAGAACTCCGGATGGGTTCGGGTATCGATGAGATAGGCTTTCTCTTTTCCGGCAACCACATTATCATAAAGTGCTTTGAACTGCTCGGTGGAGAGCTGGCGCTCGGCTGGAACGGCTTTTAATGCCTCCGACCAAATCTTCTTTTCATTGGCTTTGAGCATTTCCGAATCGTCAGCCGAAGCAAAACCGACGGTACCAAGAACAAATGCAACCATAACTGCAAAAACGATCAATTTTCTCATGGTAAGACCTCCTATACAAAAGTAGGGTAATTAATTAGTTTCCATCCAGAAATGGCCCTTTTCCACAATCTTTGCGCCTGCCATACCTGCCCAATGGAATAAATTTGCAGTTTGTATTCCATCGGGGAGAAATGCAGGGCCTATTTCTCCGGGGTCAATCTGCGGAATTACTTGACCTTGTGAAAAATTGCTAATTTCTGCATTGGAAGCTTGATTTGTGCCCAATATAGATTTATGGGTGGGCACTAATTAAGAATCTACACCTCGAAAATGTTCGTCACCTCCTTTTCCTTTTGAGTTAATTTCCTCCAAAAAATTATTCCAAATGCCTGGGGTTGTCAAGTACAGATTCCTAAACGCCCTTTGAATCAAATCCGATCAGCGACACACAAAATTTATGTTTTATCAAGACGATTTGTTATTGTCGAGTATTTGCAGAAGATGAATGAATTCATCTTCTTTTAGATTCACCGGCGACATTTGGGCGTGGGTCCGGATATCACGGGGATTTTTCAGCCACTGCCCGAGACCCTTTGAATCCCAGGATTCACTACCTTTAAAGTTCTGAAAATAGAAATCGCTGAAAAGCCCTGAAAGATTTGGTCCTATATCACCCTTGCCGACACCTCCGACACTTTTGGTTAAAATGCGGTGGCACGCGCCACAGTTTCTCCTAAAAATATTATCGCCGTCTTCGTTATCTTCTTCAAAATGAATGACCTGACTGAGATCACCGGACTTTGACCCATAAACGGCGCTTGAGTCCAGAATAGCGTTCACCAGGCTCGTGACATCCGTCATCTGGAAATAAAAATCGGGCATAAATGTTGCCGGTTTTTTTATGGCATCGGCCAGGACTTCAGGCAATGTTTTATCAAAAGCCGTATCCAGATCCGATGCAAGCACGTTTCCTTTATGGCCGGTGTTATGACATCGACGGCATCCGAATTTATTGATAAGGAGGCGGCCCTTTTTCACCACCGGGCTTTCCGGAAGGGTAAAACAGGCGTATTCTCCTTGAATCAATCGATGATGAGCGATTTGAATCCGTTGGGTCCTGGGATCTCCCCGATGACAATCCGTACAGGTGCCCCATTCTTCACGGTGAGCGGAATGGCAGTGAAGGCAACCGGTGGTGCGGACTTTGTAGAAGTGAGGCCCTGTTGTCCACACAAGACCCAGAAAAACGGTTAAAATGGATAGACGAAAGCCCAATTTTCCCCCCGAAAAAACCCGGCGATGACGGTCAGAACGGTTACAAAGAGAAGAGCGGCTATGGTTACTATATTTACCACCTGCTGATCCTTCGGCAACCATTCAGCTTTTTTGGCTTCCGGAACCCCCGGATGATACGGCAGAAGTAAAAAATAGACGCCCACCAGCATGACGGCATAAACCAGGTACTTTGAATAGCTTGCCAGTTCCTGAACCCAGAGGAAAAACCAGGCGGCTTTGACCGGGTTCGGCACGTCGGCAATATTGGCGGGTTCCTCAAGGGGTGCCGGGATAACCATCCCCAGAAAAAATAAAACGCCCACCAAAGCCACCATGGCTCTTTTAATGATGCGGAAAAAAAACGGCGAACTTGGCAGAAAATCCTTCACAAGTAAGGTAACACCTCCTTGTTCTGGCGTATGCGGTAGAAATGCAAAAATGAAAGGAGCAAAACCGCCACAGGAATTATTGCGGCATGCAATACATAGAACCGCAACAGAGAAATCGGCTGTCCCACACCGTCAGGCGCCAGAATCTTGACCACCACCGCCCCCATTGGAAGCGTTTTGATCAATTCCATGCCGGTTTGGGTCGCCCATAAGGCCAGTTGATCCATGGGCAAAAGGTATCCGGTATACGCTTCAAAAAGCGATAGACAAAGAATAAAAAAACCGACCACCCAGTTCATCTCCCGGGGCTTCCGATAGGCACCCGTCAGGATAACCCTCAGGGTATGCAGAAAAATCAACAACAAAAATGTATGGGACGCCAGCCGGTGTATGCTCCGAACATATAACCCGGCAGGAACTGAAGATTCCAAAAAGAGGATCGATTCAAACGCGTGCTCCGAAGACGGTTGATAATAAAACAACAGCATCAGCCCGGAAGCAATAAGCACCATAAAGGTCGTAAAAGCCAATCCCCCGAGACAAAAAGTATAGGTGATCCGCAGATTCTCCCGACGGACCATTTTGGGGAACAGGTGGCCGATGAACTCGTTAAACAGACCGTTTTCGTTTTTCATTGTTTATTTCAGGTTTCACCCCAGAGCCGCAAAGCACGCTGAGAATTTATTTTTTTTGTAATAGAACACCGGCAAACCGAAATCAGCTTATGATTAAAACATCATCGCCCTGTTCCTCGACAGACAGTTGCTTCAAAGACCGATCGGCCGGTCCCTTTATAACCTCTCCAAGGGTGTTGAAAACACTTCCATGACAAGGGCAGGAAAATCCTTTTGAGGTCGCGGCCACCGTACACCCGAGATGGGTACAGGTCAGGTTAAGGGCATAGACATCCTTACCGTCCTTTATCACAGCAATCTTTTTTTCTCTAAAAACCAGTGCTCCGCCGCCGGGGACATCTGTTTTCTTTATACGAAAACTCCTTTTTTTACGTTTTATCCGTGGAATAAGAAATTTACCCAGTAAGGGCAAAGAAACCAGCGCCAACAACAGGGTTTTGATTAATTTTCGACGGCCCTTATGAGGTTTTTCCATTTTTTTATGTATGCTCTTTTAAAATCCGGTCCCTTTGATGTCATTTTCGCAAAACGGTCATGGGACATGAAAGACCCATTGGACACCTTCTGTTGCCTTTGGTCCCAGAACGAAACCAGTGTCATACCGTCCTTTTGCAGCTGGTAAATGCGATCTTCTTCTTTTTCCAGTAAAAACCTTTGGGGAGTATTGTGGCAACCGTCACACATGACCGTACCCCGGGAAATGGTGTGGGGAAAAAAAGCCTTCCACTGTGCAGCCAGGAGGCGATTTTCCCTCCCCACCGGCTTGTTGTTCTTGATATCGGTAAAATAGAGGATAAACTGTGGTCGGATGGGACTGACTTTTCCACGTTTATTGATTCCTAATGGAGGGGAATCCTGCTTTTTTAAAAAACCACTTTTAACATATTGCCCGTCGCCCCAGGGCTCCAGACGGAAATAATCCCTGTTGGAGCTGTCTGTAAAGCGGATAAAAAATGTGCCGTATTCCTGCGCCGCCCATGCACTGTGACAGGCGTAACACTCCAGATTTTTTAAGTGGGCGCTGATACTGTGTTCGATGATCGACGGATCGGGTTTATGGCAATCCTTACAGGTGACAGATGATTTCTTCCCGGACATCAAGCTCTCCATGGAATGACAGTCTCCGCATTCCATCCCGGCCTGGGCATGGACATCCGGCAGCATTTTAAGAAAAGGAGAACCTTTTACTTCCGCTCCCCGCTGATACCGCAGATTGTCCTCACGAGGCGCTCTGCCGTAAAATTCCATGCCTGTAAAATAGCCGTTATGGCAATCGAGACATCGATCCGACTTGGGGCGGGCCACAAAATCCCCCTTTCTTTCATGGCAGTCGAAACAATTTCTTACATGGCATGATTCACAGTTTTTTTTAAAAAAATCCGGATCATCCTGACCCAAAGTTTTTTCCACAAAGGCTTTTTCAACGGCCCGGGTGCTCATTAACTGATCAAAGATAGCATTGTATTTGGAAGTTGAAATCATCTGGATCGGAAAGCGGATGTTTTTCTTCTTGGGCCTGGATCGTTGCAACACTGTTTCGACGGCCGGACTCGGAACTCGATATATCGATGGGTCGGTACGATCAAGACAAGTCGGCAGCATATTGTAGTCGAGCTTCTTTTGATAAATCGGATCCTTGGGATTGTCATGACAAACAAGGCACTGATTAACCGCCAGAACTTTTTTTATTTCCAAACTGTTCAGCGGCCTGGAATTCTCCCGAACAATGGCGGAAAAGGCTTTGATCTTGCCTTTTTTCATCACCAAAAAACCGTCAAGAGGCTTTTCTTTCGATTTTTCACATACCAGGGTTGGACGAATGGTGTTGCCGGCCACCACGTGTTGTCCAAATCCCAGGAAGATAGGATCTCCGTGGCACACTGTACAGCCAATGGCCTTTTTGCCCGTGTTATGAGAATAAAAAGGGGCAAAACGCAACTGGTTCTTTTCTTTATACGTACTGACATATTCCTTTTTGACAACCGCTCCTTTTGCATCGACCACGGTTACAAAGGTCTGGCATCCGGGGGTGACCGGAGAAACCCTGCCCCGCTGGTTAACGGCCAGGGGGAACGGATAAAGTTTACGCCAATCCTCGGTTTCGCTAAACTTCCCCTGGGTTATCCGATCTTGGATATAATCCATGCCGGACAGGGTTTGGTCGTATCGGATATGACAGCCGTAACATTGGGGCACAGCCCGTGAATGGCAGGCATAACACTCCATCCGTTCATGGCCGACAATGGTGTGTTCCGGCGTACCGGTAATGACAGGACTTTTATATAATGTTCCGCTGCCCTTGCCCAGCACGTAAACGTTACCGGACTCATAAAATACATTGGCGTATTTCCGCCCTTTTCCGGTGGTTATCATTTTCATGCCGGGCCGCATCTTTAAAGAATAGCTTTTAGAATCTCGAACAGCTTCATCATTTTCACGGACTATTTCCTGATAAACAGGTCGCCTGGTGCCGCTGCCGTGACAATCTTCGCATCCGATTTCCGTCTGAAGATACATATTTTCATAAGCGTATCCGTCGCCCATGACATCTCTGGAAGTGTGGCAGTCGATACACGCCATACCCCTGGCAAAATGGATATCCTCGGCAATATGGCTGATATTGCGCCCACCGCTCATCATTTTAGGGCCCGGCAGACCGTTTTGTGTTGGAACCATAGAATTGTTTCCATCATAAAGGCCCTGATAAGAAAGCGCAACACGACCGCTACGGTTGTGACAGCGCAGACAGACATCATTTCCCGGCAGAGCATGGAGCCGGTGATCGGCGGAATGGGGCCATTTGCCTTGGACTGTGGCATCATTCCCCTGGTAGGTGGCGGTATCGTTGTAAGGGAAATGGCAGGTGGCGCAGCCGGAACTGTGGCTGGCGGCATATTTTTTGTTGGCTTGCTCCCCGATATGACATTGTGAGCAGAACTTACGGTAGAGTTCACCGGAAAGATTGTTTAACCGGTCAACGTTTTTAATTTCAACTTGACGCCCTGTGGCGGAATAGACCTGAGCAGCGTATGTTCCGTATCGTTTGCCATCGTAGCCTTCCCAGGTTTTCTGGATATTTTTTATCATTCCGGCATTGGTGTACATAAGGTTCGACTTGACACGCGCCAACTGATAAGGGTGGCACTTTCCGCAGGTTTTTTCCCAGCATTTCGGATCGGAAGGGTTTTTAGTGCCGTACATCAGACGGTGAGATACGTCTTTATCTTCAGCCTTATTATCTCCCCCGTGACATTCAACACAGGATGGATGACTTTTTGAGGCTGGCTCCAGGTTCACGTGACACGAAACACAAGTGGACTTATCAGGAGACGTAATATTGCAACCGAAGAAAAGCATTGCATACACACCAAGAATAAAAATTAGGAGAAATCGAACCATAAATGACATACAATCATTTGCCGGTATCAGTTTAATAATTCCTTTTCAGGTCTCTCAACAGATAAGAAACATTTTTTTCTTTGCGATCTTTGCGCATCTTCGCCAATTCCATTCAAAAAAAATCGCCGGTAGTAGAACAAGCTGGATGGGTATTATTCTTCTGCATTTTTATACTTAAAGTATAATTTTTCAAAAACAAACCATGCCAGATAAACCAGCAGCATGGAAAGGACAAACCAGAATACAGCACTGATTTTTATGACGTTTCCGTCAAAATTGACGAATTTAAATATATATTCCCGTCCGAAATTTTTCAGCAGTTTATCCGGTTTAAACGCTTCATTGACATATGCCAGCATAATGAGCATAGGCAAGTATTTGGTCGGTATGCTGTTTAAAAGACCCTCGAAAAAAAAGTCGTAATACACCTTATTGAGCCGGGCCTGGTCAATATTTTTTCCCAGCGCTTTGCCTTTTTCAGGATCTTCACAGGTGAGTGCTTCGTTTCGGAGATCGTACCAGTATTGAAACTCTTTTTGCAGCTTGAAGTATCGCTTTGTTTTGTAAATTCTACTTAGAAACTTGGTGGATACAACCGTCAATAGAACGATGACCAATATAACCACCGCTGGTCCCAAGGGATTCAGCGGGGTAAATATGAAGTCGAGACCTTTGACGAAGGCGTGGATGAGAACCAGTATTTTGAGCCATACGATGTCAAGAACGTCTTCCATAGAAAGTAAAAAGCTTCATGGTTCCCCGTTCAAGGTTACAAAAACATTGAGTCACATTTAGATTGTGCTTCGCACTTGCAGGCGGGCTGAACCTATGAACCTTGAACCCTGAACCGTTTAACCTATGTTATTATATCCATATTTCAATTTTGAAAAATCGGAAGAACAAAAAGAACAGGGTCAACGCCAGTACGATCTTCAGCGTCTTTTCGCTGAAAAATTTTTGAACGCGGCTTCCCAGCATCCCGCCAACGAATCCGCCGATAATAATGGAAATCATCAACCACATATCCGGCAGATAGCCGTTCATAAGGTAGCCGATAAAGGATCCGATGCTGCTGAAGGATGTCCCGATAAGTGAAATCGGCACCGCAACATACATGGGAAGCGCACCCAGCGTCGTCATAGCGGGCACCAGCAGAAAGCCGCCGCCGATACCAAAACTCCGGGAAACAATACCGATGCCGAGTCCCAGCAGGCCGAACAACAACGGATTGATATTGAACACCTCACCCCAGAATTTAAAACGATAATGTGTCAAACCGGTCTTAACCGGCTCAATCTTGCCCATTTCAACGGAAGTTCCTTCGGCTTTAGCCTTGGCCACCGCCTTATTAAATTTTTTCACCATCATCTTGATGGATTTTCTCTTTTCCATTACTTTGGGCGTAAGCTCATAAAGGGTTCTGATTCCCATAATAACAACCAGAACTGCCAGCCATTCCTTATAGGTTTTCATGGGCAGATATTTGGTTGCATATTTCCCCAGCCATATGGAGCCGATAAAAATACCAACACCAAAAGAGATGCCCACCGGCCATGCCACCCGGCGTTCCTTGACCGCATATCGGTAAAAAGATCCTAATGGAGTAAACAGGGTCAAAGCCATGTTCGAAGGACGAAGTACATTGGCGGCATTAATACCCATAGGACCGGCGGTCTGAACTACCATTACCTGAAAAGCCGCCATGAGCATACCGCCGGCGGCACCGATCATGGAAAAATATGTCCCCACGAAAATAGCACCGATAATGATCCAGATGGGATTCATATAACGACCGACCAAGGTGAGCCAAAAACCGTTGCTCTTAAGGGTATAGCTTCCGGATTGAGTTCCATTGACATACACATCAAACCGGGTATCGGGCGGCGTATGACGAAAGGATTTAAAAGAGACTTTGAATTTGCCGGTCTCCTTGTCCAGTTCAACGGATGTGCCTTTATCCCAGTAGTTTTGGTTGGTATTATAATCTCCGAGAACACTCCGGGAAAAGATGGTCACTTTTCCAACATTTGTTCTTTCCTTGACGATGGTATTGATGCCATAGCTGCTTTCGTGTGCATATTTATAGAAATTCCATTGGTCCTCTGTTTTAATGGTGCCCAATACACCCTTTGCTTCTGCATCGAGTTCATCGAATTTTGACAGCTTGAACATGGTCGTATCATAGAGCCCTCTTTTACCATTCTGAGTAAAGAATGACGGCCCGCCGAATTTCTTTTTTATGATCTTGCCGAATTTGTCCGGATTCGTGGTCAGCATGTAGTAAAGGTCCGGGATGGATGTATCTTTGGTGAAACCTTTTTTCTTTCCATCTTCTATCAACCTTTTGATCTCATGGACACCTTCCGTGTCTTTGGGTGCAAAGACCCTTTGAGACGATATGGCAATGAAAAGGTCTTTATCTGAATCGATGGTTCCTTCTATGGTCACCATATCACCGGCGTTGTATTCAAGTGAGAAGGTAGCGGCAACAGTACTGCAAAACCCCGGGTTGACTGCAGAAAAAATTAGCGACAGCGGCAGCAGTATTATCGAAAACAGATATTTTTTCATGGTTCGCCTCCTCATTATTCTTACATTCCTTAAAATGACACAGAATTTACGAATGACGTTTCCTTTTCCCACACAATTGTGTATTCATATCTGGGTTAAGAGGTTCAAAGGATCCAACGGACAATTTTTCTAAACTTATGATTCAATTTATAATGATCTCGTAAAAACCTCATGAGTTCAACCATATATGGCTAAGTAAAAAGGTTCATATCCAAAGCGCAGTATTTTTTCAGGAACGAGGCCATCAAGTTATAATTGCCCATTAAAAACTCTGTAGAGGCGGAAATCAACATTATTTTTTTATTTCACAGAATAATTTTTGATTTTAGCCTTGGAATCATTGCCTACGACCACAGACATTTTGACTTAAATTGTTCCGGGTGAAAACATGAAAAGCATTAAATCGAAATTGTTGATTTACGTTGGATCGATTGTATTTATCTTTTCAACCATATTGTTCTACAGGACTTATACGCTGATTACCGGAAATTATGAGAATCTAACCAACCAGCAGCTGACCCTGGCGTTGAACTTTGACTTGGGCATTCGTGGTTATGTTGCAGAAACCATCCGCCCCCTTATGTTCGATCTGCTGCCTGAAGGAGAGTTTATTCCCAAAATCATGTCCACCAGCTTTGTCGCCCGCAACATATTCAACAAGGTTCGGGCACAGTTTCCGGATTACATCATCAAATTTTCTGCTGACAATCCCAGAAATATCGTTAATTTGGCTGGACCGGAAGAGTTGAAAATGATCCGGTATTTTAACGAAAACCCTCAAAAGAAGGTTTGGACCGGGGAAATCAACTTGGGTAACAGATCCTATTTTGCAAAATTCAGCGCCATGCGGATGGAAGAATCCTGTCTGCGTTGCCACGGACATCCCGCTGATGCACCAAAAAAACTGTTGGAAATATATGGTTCCGTGGCATCCTTTAACCTTCCGTTGGGAAAGGTGGTGGGTCTCGACACCATTGCCATTCCTAAAGAAAAAGTTGCTGCATTATTTTTTAATGAGACCATCAACAATTTTACTTTGTTGGGAATCGGCCTTTTTTTACTGTCGATATCACTTGTATTTGTTTTCAAATTTGTCATCACGGATCGTTTAAGTAAAATCACAGAACACTTTGTACATACTGAAGAGCAAGACGGCGTTGTGGAAATTCGCCCTATTGAAATTAGCGGGCAAGACGAAATAGCTACTTTGGCCAGTAATTTTAATAAATTAGCAAACAGACTCAACGATTATTATATTTTGTTGGAAGAAAAAGTTGAAGAGCGGACAAAAGAATTAAGCAGAGCCAATGAGCAACTTAAAAAAGAAATCGAAGAGCGCAAACAGGCTGAAATGATGCTGAAAAGGAGTGAAAACACGCTGAAAAGCATCTTTCAGTCTGCACCGATCGGCATCGGGCTGATTACCAACCGGATCATAGAATGGACAAACGATCAATTCCAACACATGATCGGATACTCCAGGGACGAACTGGAAAGGGAAAACGCCAGAATCTTGTATGATAGTGACGAAGAATATGAGCGGGTTGGATCTGAAATCAACTCCCAAATACAAAAACTTGGTACCGGAACGACCGAGTCGCAATTCAGATGCCGTGACGGCCGAATTATCGACGTCCTGTTGAAGTCGGCACTTATAAATCCCAGCGACCATTCGAAGGAACGTATTTTTACGGTCATGGATATCACCCAAACAAAACTGATGCAGGACCAGCTCATCCGATCCGAACGTCTTGCCGCCACAGGCCAACTGGCCGCTTCCATCGCACACGAGATCAACTCTCCCTTACAGGCGGTTACGGTAATGCTGGGGACACTGAAAAAAAATTACAGTGACGATAAAGCGCTATCAAAGCAGTTGGAATTGTTAAAAGGCGCTTTTAGAAGCATCCGGGACACGGTAATAAATTTGCTCGATCTGAATCGTCCGGGAAAGGAAGCCAAACAATCCACCAACATAAACCTTCTCATAGAAAAAAATATCGATTTGGTTCGATCTCATTTGAAGCGGAATAAAATCAAGGTCAATTTGGATCTGTCACCCAATATACCTCAAATATATGCCTCGCCACTAAAACTGAATCAGTGCTTTTTGAATCTCATCAACAATGCCGTGGAAGCCATAGCCGGCACCTCCACACCGAATAACGGACTCTTGACCGGAATTGACAAAGGTAGAGAAATCAGCATAAATACGAGTCACACGAAGAAAAATACTATCATCAAGATAAGTGATACGGGCCCGGGTATTCCGGAGAATGAGCTTCAATATATTTTTGATCCCTTCTTCACCCGAAAAAAGAAAATGGGTATGGGCGTGGGGCTTTCCATCTGCCACAAGATTATCTATGATCACGGTGGATTTATTACCGGAGAAAATTCACCCCATGGCGGGGTGGTGATGACAATAACACTGCCTGCAAATTAATGATCTAATCGATGGAGACAGACGGGGAAAACTATCGTACCCCCGACAATGGCCGACTTCTGCCGTTACCAGCTTGCAGATCGAAGATATACGGACAACTTGACGTCTGAAACTTCCGGCATATCTTTTACAACCTGGAACAGACGATTCTTTCTCTCGGCGGTCAGGGTTGTGCCGGTTATGTTCACCACGTTATTTTCAAGCACTTCGATATTCAAATTCTCCACAAATAGATCGTTTTTAAGCAGTTCAGCCTCGATCTTCTTTGCCAGGGAGAGTCGCGTCATGGAATCGATGGCTGTCAGGCTGCATGCCTTCATCTCTTCAGATCGGGCCGCCTCGACGATAAGCCCGGCAGCGCCTTCACTTCCCATTTTTTCGGTATTTATAACCATGTCATAAATCGTAGGATCATCCCATTCACGTTGATATGCGAAACGGAAAAATCCTTTTAGCGTGCTGTCACTCTTTCGGATCATTTTTTCGGCCGCTTCTCTTCTCATCCCCTCTTGTTCTATAAGATATCGAATGCGGTTCTCGCTGGTATTATTGATGAGAACGTGCAGTGCACACCCAAAATCCTGTAGCAGCGTCTGGCCGCCGTGACCGACAATCACCCCGTCACCCTTTTGGGCAACCGAATAAATCGCCGAATCCAAAAATCTCAAATAAATGTCGGGCTTGCGACTGAGGAGGCGATCGAAAAACCCCGGTTCTTTTTCGTCCAGAGCTTTAATATCTTCAGCTCGAATACCCAGTGAAACGACCATTTCCTGTATTTTTGGGTCGTCGTAAAGTTCAAGTTTAAGATCTTCTGCAACACGACGGGCTATTTTTGGGCCGTCAGTCCCCATGTTGTATGAAATCGTAATCAACGACATTGGCGTTCTCCTCTCGGTAGTCAATAAAAAACTTTATCAGCGCCTTAACATTCATTCTATTCCGGCGATGTCCTTTTTTGTGTACCCAATTCACTTTTTTCAATTAAATCCAAGTCCCCTGCTAATAATATCTGTGTTTCCAAATTTCAGGGATTTTGGTTCGAATGCTTTAGAATTTTAAGACTCTCCAGTTCCTTTGCTATGCATTCAGGGCAATAGGTCGGTGAGATGGCGATTTTGGATTTGGTCAACAGGTATTCTTCCACAGATATCCATTCACCGGCACCCACGTCCTTTCCAGAATCGTCCCGGATACTTTTGCACATGCAACAGACGGGCAACAGGATTTCATAAGCACTCACCTTCCGTTTAAGTTCTAATTTTTCTAAACAACTGGAAATCCTAAAAGACAATTCTTCAGGCTCGCAGGGTTTGAGCAGGAAATCATCGGCGTCGAGCCGCAAAGCGTCAATTGCAGATATCAAATCACCGAAGCCGGTCAAGATGATGACCATGGTGTCAGGATTTTTTTCTTTCGCGCTTTTCAAAACGCCGATGCCATCTATTGGATCCATGACCAGATCGGTGAGGATCAGATCGAAATTATTCTCTTCCAACAATTCAATAGCTTCTTTTCCGTTGGTGGCAGTTGCCACCTGATATTCTTCTTGCTCAAGAGCAGAAGCGATCGATTGCAGAATAAAAGGATCGTCATCAACCAGCAATATTTTATATTTGTCCATGGTTACCTATGACCCCGTCTATCATTTAATGTATCGATACTGTTTCATTTTATCTTGCAAAACATAGTCCTCTGAGTCCTGATTCTTTACTTTATCTTTTTTAATGGATTCATGAAATTTTCTCCATATATAAACAATCTATCCGATTAATTGTCAAGTAACACTCTGATTCGATGTGAGCCGCCGGCACGATCTGTTTTTAATTTCTGTACAGGATATCCGGTTGAAAGGGTTCAGTCATCCACCGATGATTCCGTCAGGTTATTCCTTGAATGGTCTGTATCAACAAAAACATGCCGATGACGATTAACAAAGAATGAATGATTCGATCAAATTTTCCTTGGGGAATTGCACGATTCAACCGGCCGCCAATAAAAATAAACACAAAGATAGACGGCAAGGAAAACAAATAAAAGCCAAAGACGGTATGGGTCCAAAACCCTGCAAGACCATGCCCGAGACAAATGAAAATACCGACCATAAAAAAATAACCCTGTAAGGTGGCTCTAAATGTCGCCGGTGCCCATTTTCTCAACGAGCCATAAATAACAACGGGGGGGCCGTTGGTGTTGTAGGCCCCACCCAAGACACCGGCAAAAAACCCGAAAAGGTATGCCGATTTTTCACTCTTGATCGCCGTGAGTCGTGGCTTGATCAGTCTGTAGGAAGAAAAGCCGATGATTACAACCGCCAAAAACAGTTTCATGGGGGTATCATAAGCCCCATTTAAAAGCCATAAGCCCAGGGGGATTCCAACCAGGGAGGAAATGAACAATCGCCAGGCGCTTTTAATTTGTACATCACGCCAGTTTTTTAACAGAATCGTGGTTGAAATGGTCATGGCCACGATGGCCATGAGGGGTGTCGCTGTTTTTAAACCGATAATTACGGCAAGAATGGGCATGGCGAACATGGCATCCGCAAATCCGAAGGTGGATCGAAGTAAGGTCGCAACGGAAACGATGGATATTACCAGGATTGTCGATGGTTCAAAATTCATTGTACCCCTTAACAAATAGGAATGTCCCGGTTGTTACGACGTATAACCCTAATTGAACGAAAAAACGAGGATGCCCCGGATTCCAAACATCAAGTGGTAATTTGCAGCCATGGTTAAAGATGCCCACAGACTCTGTATGGTCTCAAAAGACAATTACCAAAAACATGCATGATCTGTCCGGACAAAGCAGAATGGTCGATTCCCTTTTCGATCCTTCACGCAGATCTCAAAGGAATCGACCATTTCCGCCTTAGACAAAGACCAGGCTCAGCCATGGAAACAGCATGATGATAATCCAGGCAATAAATACAAAGGCCAGATAAGGCGGCACCCATTTGATTAGCTTGTCGTACGGGATTCCAGTTATTCCGGAAGCGACGAAAAGATCCAGACCAAAAGGCGGCGTGATAAAGCCGATGGACAGACCCACGATAAAAACAACGCCCCAGTGAATCGGGTTCATTCCGATAGATACCGCGATGGGCGCCAAAATCGGGGCCAGGATGATGCATACGGAGATGGATTCCATGATGGCGCCGGCCATGACAATACTGAACATCATGGCACCCAGCATCACAAAATAGCTTCCAAAGGAATGGACAAAATTGGATACAACATTATGAACGCCCAAAATTGAAAAAACCTGCTGCAGTACGATGGAAATCGCAACCACCGGTGCCAGCAATCCGTTGACCCTGCCGCTGGAAAGAAAGACGGCCGGTATGTCTTTGAGTTTGATCTCCCTGGTTAGCAGGGTGCCGGCTATCAGGCAATACGCAGCCACAACTCCAGAGGCTTCCGTGGGTGAAGAGATACCGCCGTATACAATGATTAAAATAAGGGCCACGGCGGCAATCCCGAGTTTTGCATCCCAAGTCGAACGTACAACCTCTTTTATTAAAAAGGGTTCCGGACGTCCCCAGTCATACTTGCGGCACCAGAATCTAGCGGCAACCATAAGAGCGATACTGACCAAAATCCCGGGGATGATTCCAGCCTTAAAAAGGTCGAGGACACTTATATTTACCGTGAAGCCGTATACAATCATAAGGATGCTGGGAGGTATCAAAATCCCCACAATCCCGCCGGCGGCTACTGTTGTTGCAGCGAATTCATCATTGTAGCCCTGGTCTTTGAGTTCCGGAATCATAATTCGCCCGATGGTTGCCACGGTGGCGGAGTTGGATCCGGAAATCGCTGAAAACAGACTACAGGTGGCCACTGCAGCCATGGCCAGCCCACCCCTGAACGGTGCCAATACCCGCCGGGCCATCATGGATAATTTTTTGGCAATACCGCCGGCGCCGATAAGGTCACCGGTGAGAATAAACAGCGGCATCGCCAACAGGGCGTAACTGCTGATGCCCTGGTAGGATGTAATCCCGATGTTCATGAGAGTAAAGTCAATGGCAATTGATGCCAGGGTAGCCCAGAAGGCCACACATAAAAAGATCGGCACGCCAAGGATAAAGAGCCCCCCTGTTATTACAGAGATAATCCAAATTGCCACATCTTCAGGTATTCCAAACATTCTTTTCTCCCAAAAATACTATTTATTAAATCGGTTTATTCAATGGTCGCAGTGGGACTCAATTTCAGTGGTTTGTTGTTTCTGAAATCCTTAATATCCTGTACCGCGCACTGTATGACTCTAAGAAACAAAATAGAAAACGAGACGGGGATACACAACGGCACTATCCATTTGGGTATGCTTTCGGTACCGTATATCACTGCACCGATCTCATGTAAGCGAACAATCTGAGTCAGGGTGAAATACGACGCAATAATACCGAATGCGATCCAGAGGGTGTAATCGAGCATCAGAAGAGCAAATTGTGCGCCCCGGGGCAGTTTATCTCGAAATGCCGACAGGCGGAGGTGTGCCCGCTCTTTAACATTCCAGGAGCACCCGAGCCAGGAAAACCAGACGAACAAGCCGATGCAGACATAAACCGCCCAGTGAAACGCGGTATTGAATACAAAGCGCTGTATAACGCCGATTGCCATAATAGCCATCATTAAAAAGTACATTGGAAAAATCAGGGTATTTTCAATATTCCGATCCAGCCAGTGTAAGATTTTTTTTGCCATTTATCTCACCATACCTAAAATATATTTTCCAACCTCAACAAATAAAAAACATTAAAAGCGACGGCCCTTTTTAGAAACCAGTGGGGTTGCTTTTGGCGGTCTTCAAGTTATACCATCGCTCTGCGACTCCATATAACGTCCCGCTCAAGGCGGGAATCAAAAAATGGAAACTCCTATAAGATTAAGTCACCACCCAAACCGCCTGCTCGACGCCCAATTGAATAACTTGGTTGCTGACACTGCCCATAAAAATTTCTTGAAGCTTGGACAAACCTCTTCTACCGATGACAATCGGTGAATATCCCCCCTGTTCGGCTTCTTGAACAATGGCTCTTGGCGGGCTTAAAGCGCAGGTAATTATTTTTTGTGCCACGTGATCCGATTTAAAGCCATAGTCGATCAAACGTCGTTTGGCTTCATCAAATACCGCCTGGATTTTTTGTTCTTCGGGTTGAATGTCCTCCTCGGACAAAGATTTATACGAAGCTCCTGATTTTAATTGTTTTCCATTCCGAATAACATGCAAAAGTGTAACCTTGAAATCATGACCGCCCATCAGCTCACCGACGAAATCAACAGCACGCATCGCATCTTCCGAGCGGTCCATGGCAACCAGAATATTTTTTCCGGGCAGCCGCTTCCCTGCGATAAAAACGGGAACAAAGTGAAGTTTATGAATGACTTTAGAGGCATTGCTGCCTAAAAACGGTTCCGGCAATTCTCCTTCGCCGCTTCGGCTGATGATCACGGCCAGATACCCGTCTTTGGCTTCTTCGACGATATCTCTGGCAATCCCTTTTTCACTTTGCTTAATCTTGACGGTCACCGCTTCTTTTGGAAAGCCGGCATCCCGAAGAATCTGTTGAGCCTTTTCCATGAACTGCTCGATTTCATTTTTTTTGGCGGCTTCCCAGACTCTGGCATGGGCAACGGCCCCCCTGCTCTGGGGCTCCATTTCAATGTCCCAGTAAAAATCCGGCAGCGTGATGAAAACATGGTACAAAACCAGATGCTTTTTTTGAAACGGGTCTCGTTGAGTGATATGCTTAATGGTTTCCATACAGCGGTCTGAGGCATCAACGGCCACCAATATTTTATCTTCTAATGCCATGGTCAAAACTCCCTTTGCGTCGGGTCCGGTAAAATATCCTGATCTGTGATTGGGTCAAACACCCTGTAAAAAATACTTGGCCCTTTACTTTAAGGCATATGCAGAGCCTCTCCATGTGAATGAGGCTCTGCATTAAATGGTGTTCAATCACCAAAAGCGAATATCCAATTTTATCCAGAGCTATTCGGCCTTTTTCTTGGTCTTTTTCACATAATAGCCTTCGCCCCGTTTCCATTCGCCGTCTTTCCACCATGGCGGGTTGGGCTTCCACCAGCGATGGGGTGCAACATCCATGGCATAGGCAGCTCTGGGAACTTCACGGGCAATGGCATACATCTTCTCAAAGATATCACCCCGCCCGTACAGCTTGTTCTGTTTTGCCATCTGTTTTTCCCAGGCGGCTTTATTGTATTTGGGTGAAATGAGCTTTTCCAGCTTATCCATTTCCGTGTCGCTCCAGAGAACATTGCGGATATTGTTTTTCCAGTGCTCGCTGCCCACAGGTGGTTCTTCCTGGTCTGCACCGGCCCTGATGGCGATAGAAGCTTCTTCTTTGCCCAAAACAGAAACCTGGACCAAATAAGCCGATTCCATGATGGCATCCTGGAGCCGCTCCGGCATTTTACTAAGCTTTTTGTGGTTCATGCCGGTAATCCAATTTCCTGAGCAGTATTTCAGGTACAAAAATTGTCCGGTATATTCCGTGAAGTGGATCATGCTGAAGGGAATTTCCCAGGCTTCGGCGCCGTCAATGGCCCCCTGTCGCACAGCATCCACAACTTCCTCAAAAGCTATCGCTACCGGGTTGACGCCCATGAGCTTCATGCTGATCAGGCCGAAATAGGTGCCGGTGGTTCTAATTTTGGCCCCGGTTGCTTTGAGCTTGTCCAGGGTATCTACAAGGGGTTTGCCCTTTCCGAATTTCTTTTTACTCAGGAAGAAACCACGGAGCCCGTAGTCCCCGAACAGCATCTCCAGGCCGTAGAGTCTCCGCATGGGCTCACGAAAGAGATCTTCGCTCCTGTGATCGAAGGCAAAAGAATACATGGCGGCCCGGTTCGGCCAGAGTGCGCCCCAGTCAAGATTGAGTAGATACGGACAAATGGTCGACGAATTCTGGGTGGACGCGACGTAAAAGTCGACGATTCCCTGGATACACTTTTCAGCACAGGTCATTTCACCGCAGATGGAATTGGATCCCAGATGTTCGATGCGAATCTCTCCGTCGGTTCTTTCTTCAACTTCCCTGACAAAATCCACCGTGCCGATTTTGGCCACCCACATTGTATCGGTACTGTGCCCGGCAGCTCCATAACGGAATTTGTACTTGGGTTTGGACTTGTAACGTTCATTCTGAATATTCTTGGCCTTTTGGGACAGCATATGGGCGTCCGGGTTCATGCCGGCATCGGCAAAGCTCTGCCAGGCAAATAGTGTGGACGTAACGCCGAATGTCATGGCAATCCGCGAAAAATCTCTCCGGGAAAGCGACTTTTCCATGAAAGACCTTTTTTCTTTCTTTTCTCCGTCCTTTTCCTGCATGGTGTTCCTCCTTTTTTAATTGGGGTTACCTACCAAACATCACCGACAACTCAAAACCACAAAATCGGCTTGATGCGACTTTATGGTTGACCTAATGGAGGTGAACCCATTGGCAGTGACGGCAGTGAGCCGGTTTGCCGGCTCACTGCCGTAATACTTTCCAGGACCATGTTCAATTTAGTCCGGAAGCTAGGTACGCAGTTCCTTGGCTTTGGGAACGGCACTGGCGGCATCGTAGGCCCACCCATCCGCACCGATTTCGTCGGCGAAATCCTGCTTAACCGGAGCACCGCCCACCATCACTTTTATCGAATCTCTGAGTCCTGCAACTGCCAGGGCCTCAATGACATCGGGCATGACATCCATGGTGTTGGACAGCAGCGCGGAAAGTCCGACAATGTGCGGGTTTTCTTCTTTTACGGCTGCAACAATATCTTCAGTCGGTACATCCGGGCCCATATTTCGGACTTCGAAGCCTGCGGTTTCTAGCATTGTTCCCACCAGTTCCAGGCCGATATCGTGAACATCGCCCTCCACGGTGGCCAACACGACTTTCCCGGCCCCGCCGATACCGGAGCCCTCCAGCAGAAGCGGCTTGAGGACAACCATGGCGACCTTCATGGATTCGGACGACAGCAGCATCTCAGGTATGAATTTTTCACCTTTTTCAAAACCTTCGCCGCATTCACGGAGGCCGGCAACAAGGCCTTGGTCCAGAATTTCCTGGGCCGTCTTACCTTCATCCAGAGCTTTTTTCACCAGTTCAACGGTATTATTCTCGTCTCCATCAAAAACGTTCTTTTTGATTTTTTCTAAAATGCTCATTTCGATGATCTCCTTATTTTAAGACTATTTATACTGTCCATGTTTTCTCGCAGTGTAAACCACGGCATCGCGATTGACAAAAGAAGAGCCCTTGACATCCCAGCAATTCGTTCCCAGAATGCAGCGTAAGTCAGCGTTTTCGACGGTTTCGATAACCACCCGTCCGTTTTCTTCGACTTCTTCCGGGGTTCCTCTTTTCATGGTCGTAGCATACGAACATTTGGTTCGTCCGTCGGTGGTGTCCGGTGTTGCTGCTCCGATACCGCCGTTTAGGACTTTAACTCTCGAAAGTCCTTTCTCATTGTTTTCAACCGCCTTCTCGACACACATTCCGATGTCCATGGGCCCGAGGAAATAGCCGTCTGCCTGATTCTGATAGACGAGATCCATGCGGTCATGCCAGTTGCCGCAAGGATGCATGACAACTTTCTTCCCGGTTTCCCTCCGAATGGCCTCGATGAATTTTCGCTGGTAGGGTTGGGTCAGTTTCTCATAGTGATCCCGGGAGATGCAGTCCCGGGAAGAGACCGGATCGTTGATCCATACGGTGTCGGCACCGGCATCGCATGCCGCGATAACCATCTGAAGCCATCCGTCCAGGGCCGCTTCCATCAGTTCCATCGCCCAGTCAGGATCCCGGGCAACAATCAAAAACCACTCTTTAAATCCGGTCAAACAGGCCACGGTTCGGGAAGGACAACTCCCCCAGGTCCAGATGGGTACCTGCTGGGTTCCCCGTCCGCGTTTGATCAACTCTTCTTTAAGACGCTCTACCACATAAAGAACCTTGGGCATGTTGCCGTCTTTTCGGGGATCCAGTTTCCATTTTGCCGTCTTCATATCTTCTTTGGTCTTGATAAGGGGTTCGGCAATCTGGGGCACGTCGTTTTCCGGGTACTTAAGTTTTGCGCCGATGGCCTCTTCTACCGGGCCCATCATATCGTAGTCGATGACACAGTCGTATTGAAACCGTTCCTGAGCCAAAATTTGCGCCTTTACATATAGATCCGGGTCTTCCCATGCCTGTTTAAAGGTAACACCGATGTACTCCAAAGCAGCCCAACGTGGGTAATAGTTAACCGGCACGCGGTCGGTTTTTTCACCATTTAGCGCTGCCGCCATCCTTTCATACGGGGTTACTTCCTCGGTGTCACTGTACATGTAGTAAGTCATTGGTTCTCCTCCTTAAAACAAATAAAAGATTATTAATATATATATAAATACTTTATTTAAATGATCTTCATAAGACGGGTAATGCACTGAATAAAAAATTCGATTTTTCCCATCCGCCAAAGTCGAGCCGGCCATCGGAGATCATTTGAAAAAATAAAAATATTTTATAGATACATATATCAAAATCCATGCCAATTCTTGCCATATTTTCAAATTATCGGTTATAGCGCATAAGGTGTGGTTATCCACAGGGATATTCAACTCGCCGACACGTTTCAAACCTACGGCCAAGACCCATAATCTTCCATTTTGGAACGCTTATAGGTCCAAAATGGACTTTGGGCAATGGAGTCCTCGCAAACCACTAGGGGATCAGCAACGCGATGCCGGTGAACAGCACAAACGAAAACAGCAAAACCATGCCGGCAATCAAGACCTTTAGCCTGCCCCATTTACCTCTGTCAATAAAAGGAATCAAAATAAGCACCAGAGCCGCCGTCAGAGGAATAACAGTCGTACCGATTACGATCCGGTTGCCTGGAAAATAACGAATGATTTGATACAGCCAGAGAAAATACCATTCAGGCTGAGGACTAAACGGAGTGGAGAAATCAATAGGGCGACCTATGGCCTGGGGGCACAGCAGAGCGAGGGTAACAATCAACTCGACAATTAAAAAGATCACCAAAAGGATTTCGATGAGATAATCGGGATAGAATTCCTTTTGCCGATTCATACTACAAGCCCCCTTTTACGCCCTGCTGTTTAACCAAATGGAAATGTGCCCACAACAACAGACACATGAAAAGCGGGATATAGAGAACATGAATGGCGTAGAATCGAATCAGGGTGGCACCGGTTATGTCTTCGCCGCCCCGGAGCAAATAGCATAGGTAGGGGCCCACTAACGGTACGGTTCTCGCCATGGAGGTGCCGACTTCAGTGGCCCAGTACGCCTTCTGATCCCAGGGCAATAAATATCCGGTGAACCCTGAGGCGAATGCCAGAATTAAAATCATCGATCCTGCGATCCAGTTCAGTTCCCGGGGACGACGATAGGCTTTATAGACAAAAACTCTGATGGTATGAAGAACAATCGCCACGATAAATAAATTGGCCGACCATTTGTGAAATGACCGGATAAACCAGCCGAAACGCACCTCATTCTCGATGCGTAAAATACTGGCAAAAGCTTCGTTCTCTGAAGGCACATAATAAATGGCGAGCATCAGACCGCTGGCAAAAAGCATGATAAAAAGCGTAAATGCAATCCCGCCCAAACAAAAGAAATAGTTGACCCCCTCCGGAATAGACCGATACAGGAACCGGCGGTGCGGCTTTTTTATTTCGAAGTTACGATCGATCCATTCAAAAAATTTCCCCATATGGTCTTCCTCTATACCCGTAAACCGATATATACCTTCTGGCTTTCAATTTTCAGAGGCAGGCGGTTCAAGGGTGTCGGAGGCGGCCCCGCCACAACATTCCCTTGCATATCGTACTGTCCGCCGTGGCAGGGACACATAAATCTGTTTTCGGTTCGGTTCCAGTTTATCAGACAGCCAAGATGTGTGCAAACCGATGAAAAAGCAAGCAATTCTTTACCCGTGTTTACGATGAAAAATTTCCTGGTGACGGTTTTGCCCCGGAGCGGATAATCCATATAATATTGCCGAACCCCTTGAACCGGCAGTTCCACCTCGTCACAGGCATAGACATACAGGTCCTTCTTTTTACGCATTCGACTTGGAAAGACAAAAAGCAAATATACGCCGACCATTATACTTAAACCGATAAAAGAAAATAGATTGCAGATCTTCTGCAAAAAAGATCTTCTATCAATTTTTGATGTTATTTCTGACATTTACTTCAATTAGAATAGGCATTCAGACGAGATACAACCGCTTCATCCGCTATATTGTGAAGGGCCGCCCCTTTGATATTTTTATAGCTGCGGAGTGTTTTCGGATCCAAAGTCTCGGCATTTTGGTCGAGTTTTTTCAATTTTGCGACAAGGGTTTGGTATTTATCAAGATAAAGTCGGTATTTAGTTTCATCGGCCTTGATACTAAAATCTCCTTTCATTTTCCATTTATCTTTTAAAAACAACCAGGAGGCAAAATCACTCAGATTATAATCCTCAAAAAGACGTATCGGTGAAGTGTTGCGCATATTCTGTATAAAGAGAGCGCTTTGGTCTGCCACGATTTCATATGCACCGCTGAAGGTCTCCTCGGTTCCCTGGCCGTCGAGAAATTCCCAGGTCGATACCGAGGTTTGTTTTTCCCGGTGGCAGCTTTCACACGATCGTCCCTTGCCAAAAGGGTGGGAAGCCTGTTGTATTTCCAGCCATAACAGTTGGTTGTTGTTCTCCGGCAGTCCGTCGAAAGTGCCCACAATATAATAGGCGTCTCTGGTTTCTCCCCCCGGCCATCTAAAATTCACTTTGGAAGAAGGCGGCACTTCTTGCTTAATGTTTCCAACGGCCTGGGGCATTATTTTTACCGGCATCCAGATCCCCTGCTGGTCTTTCATCAGAATTGGCGGCTTTTGGATGCCGTAATAAAGAGCGTATTTATAAAATGGATTTTTTGTATCCGCAAAAAACCCCGGGCCCCAAATGGTGATCTGATACCCTCCCAGGGCATTCACATGGCAGGCGGCGCAATCAAGATTTTTATGGATACCCTTGGCGTGGGCCGCCTCAATCCCGGTGTGGCAATCCTGGCAATCAGCCTTCCTTTGCATATCACCCATCCCTTTCTTACCCGTAGCATGGCAGTCTATGCAATGGATATTATTTTTATAATGCACATCGGGCTCCATCCCGGAAGGAATCGCATAATCTCCACCGATGAAAGTTTCACCTCTCCGGCTCTCCATGGATCCCGAATGGCACATGCTGCTGCGGCCGAATCCGCTGCAACTTTCGGATTTAGGTGTTTTACTGAACCGGTGGGGCTGATCCGCCTGGGGGGTAAAGTGACAATCGAGACAGCCGGCATGGCAGGTATTGCAGATCCGCTGTTTGTCCTCGGCCTGGTTTCGGGTGAACGACACATTAAGGTTTTGACGAATTTTTTCGGTATTGAGATAATCAAAACCGGAAGCTTTCAGAATCTCTTGGGGTGGGAGGTCGGCAAACGAAGGACCGCAGTTGTGCGGACCGTAGGGATCCATCCATGTTTTCATGGTACGTTGACGAAAATTGGTGCCCATCAGCGTGGTGCTGAATTGCTTTAACTCCTCTGGATGACAACCGGATTTTGCACAGGTTTTACGGGCTAGTTTTGGATCGAAATTGTAGGTTTCCGGGTTCCGGTCATGCCAGAGCACGGTCCGAACTTCATATGGATATCGAAAACCGCCATCAGTGGCCATTTTGGGAATCAATTCAAACAATCGGTCTCCACCGGTGGGTTGTAAGGCGGATGGATAAAAAACTTTTCTTTGTTTGAGATCGGCCTCATCACCGATCACCAACATTTTCAGCATGCCTGCATGGGCCTTGTCTTTATCCGTGGCACGGCCGTTACCCAGATGGCAATCTTTGCATTCGGCGGTGGTGTGCTTACTCTGTTCGGAGACCATTTCCGGCGTAACGTAAAATTCAGGATGGCCGAGTTCCGTCAGTTTTTCTCGGTCCGAATGGCATCGAACACACTCTGCCGAACTCTGGTTCCAGGCATAATAGCCTGAAAACGAGATAATGATACCGGCCTGTAAAACAAGAAGCAGGATAACTTTTTTGTTCAAATAGGAGCTTATGGTGCCAAGTTTTTTTAATAACATGTTGGAAAGAAAATGCGTTTAAAAGGGTCAGGAAAAATATCCTGAATCAGCCGTCATCCGGAAGCCGGGAACCTGTTGAAAATTGTGCGGCTGTTCTTCGTAACGCATGGCATGTTCCCATGTCAAGACCGAAAACAAGCCGATATCGTCAAAACAACTCATCTGTTAAAAGTCGCCTACCATGTCTTTTCCGGCGCCCGATTTAGACCTTTTCCCCAAGTTCATTGTGTAAAATACAGAAAAAAGTCTTGGATCCCGATGTTGACAGATTTGTAAAAGGACTCCTTTACGTATTTTCCGAGGGTTGTGTCGCCAAAACAAAGAATGATGGAATGAAGGATTCCATTTTGGAATACATGCCGGCAACCGACACATGACCGGCGGCATTTTTTTTAAAATTCATATTGAACGTGGGGTTCAGTGAATGCCTGGAAATATTTTGCCCTGTTTTTTAGGCCATAATTAGACCACTTTTTTTTTATCTGATGAAACGTGACTGGATGACCTGATGAGTTGAAGGCTTAAAACCATTTGACATTATTGATCAAAAAGAATTTTCCAAGAAAGCATATTTACCATGGAAGCAAACATGCAGTAAATTATGAACACAAAAATGGTATAAAAAATGCATAAAAACTTTTCTATCTTTTCTATTTTTAAAATTAGTTCGATTTTTTAAAGCAACAGCGTTCGCTGCACCAGCAGTTTGTTGGAATTCAACGGAAATCCTGCCCTGGGGGATAGGCGGGATTCAATTTGAAAAAATCACAATAAAACAATGACTCCCACCCCATCAGGATGGAATGAGAAATTTGAAGGAGGTTTCGCCATTGGAAAAAACGAGTACATGGAATCAAATGTGGAAAGAAATCAAAAGAGGTTACCATTTTATTTTCACCAAGGACATGCCCCTGTGGGTGGCCGGCATCGGAATAGGCATTTTGGCCATAATGATTTTTCTCTGGCGATATCCCTGGGGGATTTCTTCAGGATACGGTAACTGGGGCAACCAGTTGTACTACTATTTGGGTCTCGGAAAATTGGCCGGATTGAAGGAAGCGCCCATGACCCCCTGGACCCATCCGGTTTCCGTTATGAACCTTGCAATGATATTTGGCGCAACAGGTGCTGCCATGATGAAGGGACAGTTCAGCACCTACCTTGCCCCAACCCGTGAGTATTTTAAAGGGTTTCTCGGAGGCGCTTTAATGGGAATCGGCTCTTCTTTTGCCAACGGATGCATTGAAGGCGGGTTTTACACTGCTGTGGGCGTATTTTCCATGGGCGGTTTCATGATGATGATCGGTCTTGCACTCGGCTCGATTGTTGGTGTTAAATACCTGATCTGGGAAATGCTGAACTGGCCGGTTAAAATACCCACTCAAAAGCCGGTGGAATGCAAAAAAACCCCTCGGATCAACTGGTGCAAGGTGTATCCTTATATCGGGGGAGGCATCTATATCTTGATATGCCTTTCTTTTTATGTTTATTCAGCTTTTGATAAAACCGTTGTCGGCGGGATGGCCTTTTTCGGTCTCTGGGTCGGATTTTTCATGCAGCGGTCCCGCTTTTGCCTGCAGCGCACCTTTAGAAATCCGTTTATGACCGGCGATTACGAAATGGTCAAGGCGGTGATTTTGAGCCTGATCATTTATAGCGCCGGTTCGGCGGTGATCAAGTACGGTTTCTTCCAGCCGGACACCCATGGGATCGACCACCGCTTCTGGATGGGGAGTCTTTTAGGCGGCTGTGTATTCGGCCTTGGGATGGTAATCGCAGGTGCTTGCGCCAGTTCCGGCTTGTGGCGTGCCGGCGAAGGCAACACAAAAGTCTGGCTGGCCATTGTCGGTTTTTGCACCATATATCCGTTCACTAAAAATGCCGTAAAAACCACCGCACTGGGACCGTTTCTGGGTAAGGGTGTCTATGTGGTCGATGTGTTAACCTGGACATGGACGCCGGTTTTTTATTTGGCTTTTTTTCTTGCCTGGTATTTATTAGCAGTATATAATGAGAAAACGGAAAAATTCGTTATAACATTTTAAAGGAGTGAAAATATGGACAATTTAGAAAACGTTAAAGCGGACACTGTATTGGATACTCGTGGATTGAGCTGTCCAATGCCGATTCTGAAACTTAAAAAAGAGTTGAAAACCACGGAACCCGGAAAAATAGTCGAGATCTGGAGCACCGATCCCGGCTCAAAAAAAGACATGCCGGATTTCGCCAAAAAGCAAGGTGATGATTTTTTGGGCTACATAGATGAAGCGGGATATACAAGATATCTTATTAAAAAAGGGGGATAACTTGGATAATGTTGAAAAAATAGCCGTGCTGATCAAAGATGTCGATCAGCAGTACGAGGGGTTGCGCACCAGCCTGGGCTTGCTCCTTGAAGCCGCTTCGGTTCAGATGTATGTTTTGGATCACGAAATTGGTAACCCGGACGAAGCCTACCTGGATAACATGGAATTTATCGACGAGATGGAGGGGGAACGTTTCTCCAACCATCCGGCCAACGTCAAAAAATACGGCTTTCAGCCGATAACCACTGAGGAATTATTGGTCAAGCTCAAAGATGTTGACCTTATTATTCCCTTTTAGAGGGCAATTAATCATGAAAATACTAAATATTGTTCGATCAGTGCCCGATGATTTGGAAAAGAAATTAATAAAAACTTTTTCCAAAGGCAAAGAGAACAAAGTGATCACCCTGTATGAAGGAGATGTTGACTGGTCGGCTCTTGTGGACGATATTTTTTCATATGACAAGACCCTATGCTGGTGGTAAGTCGTCCCTATCCGAAAATGACCTTTTTTCACCATCTCGGGTCAAACTGCGGAATTGACGGCTAATGTGCGGCATGGATCACGAATGCCCGCAATCAATCGATTTCCTTGACTTTGAGGGAAATTTTGGATTAGAAGCCATTGGGTTTCCAGGGTGTATTTGCGGATTGGAAACACTCAGTTATGGTCAAGGTTTCTTAGTCTCTTCGACATTAAAATCGTCTGAAGTCGAAACCTAAACTTCAACATTAATTTAAAAAGGGATATATGCTATGGCTGATAGATTAGGGATTATGGTTAATACGGACAGACATCTCGACCATGTCATCGCCTTGACAAAGGCCGCCCATGAGAAAGGCAAGAAAGTACAGATATTTTTTACCGGCCAGGGGGTGCTTCTCACCCAAAAGCCGGAATTTGCAGAACTGGAAGGAAAGGCCAAGCTGGCGGTTTGTGACGTAAGTTTCCGGGCCAATAGTCTTGAAGGGGATGTGCCTGGCGTCGGCTTCAAGGATTTTGCCACACAGGCAAGAAATGCAGACATGATCAAAGAATGTGACCGTTATCTGGTTTTTTAAACAAACTGCTGATAATACTGTTTATTGAACATCTTAATTGCCGGCACAACTAAGGAGGAATAACGTGAATAGAAAATGGGTCCTCATTTTTTTAACAATGATATTGGTATTATGCTTTCTCGGTTTGAGCATTGCGGGAGATAAGGTCGCAAATAGCCGAAAAGGCAAGCTTTTATTCCGAAAAAACTGCCGTGCCTGCCATAATGGCAACAAAGCGCAAGAGCTGGGTCCATACCAGAAAAAGATTGAAGAATGGGATGGAGTTTTTGCCAAAGACAAATACCAGGAATTCGCCTGTAAGGCTGAATGGGAAAAGCTCTCCGAACAGGATCTTCTCGACATATTATCGTATCTGCGGGCAGGTGCCGCGGATTCAAAGGTTCCGCGGGGGTGCGGTTAAAACGTATTTTCTTTTAAATCTGGAAGTTATGAGCGCCCAAGCTCGGTTGTACCGGCTTGGGCGCTTTTAGGTTTGATACATCCCGGCCGGGGTTACTGATATTTTTTAAGTTTCCGCCACAGAGTGTTGGACCCGATGCCGAGAATTTTGGCTGCTTTCATTTTTTTACCCTCACAGTGATCCAACACACTTAAAATATATTTTTTTTCCAATTCGCCCAAGGACGGCCACCCCTCTTTAACCTGCTGAAGTGCGGACACTTCCTCACCGGCGGTGAGCGCCGGCGGCAGATGTTCTATCCGTATTTTCTTTTTACCGGCCAGAATTACGGCCCGTTCGATGGCATTGCCCAGTTCCCTTACATTGCCAGGCCAGTCGTGGTTTTCGAGAACATAGGCAACCCGGGGGGAAAAGCCCTTGGATCGCGGTGCGTACTTGTCCAGAAAAAATCGGGCTATGGGTAGAATATCATCCCGACGATCCCGCAACGAGGGGATATTAATGGGAAAGACATTCAATCGGTAGTAAAGATCGGCTCTGAATTTACCCTCTTTCATCATTTGTTCAAGGTCTCTGTTGGTGCTTGCGATTACCCGAGCCTTGATGGCAACTTCCGTGTTGCACCCGACAGGACGAACTTTTCTCTCCTGTAAGGCCCTTAGAAGCTTAACTTGAATCGAAAGCGGTACGTCTCCAATCTCGTCAAGGAAAATGGTCCCGGACCCGGCTTCGATCATCAATCCTTTTTTGTCCCGATCAGCCCCTGTGAACGACCCTTTACAATGACCGAACAACTCGGATTCCAGCAATGCCAACGGCAGTGCCGTGCAGTTTATGGCAATAAAATTGGATTCCGACATCAGGGACAGTGAGTGGATATAATTGGCGACCACCTCCTTACCCACACCGGTGACCCCCGTGATCAAAATATTTGCAGAAGTCTTGGCCACTTGTTGAGCCATCTCCACAACCCTTGCCATACTTTTGCTTCGGTACGGCAGCCACTCGGGGCTCTTTTGAGGGGTATCAGCGATACTCCCATCTTTGTCCTTTTGGGGAATGGATTTGACCCGGCCGGCCGACAGTTTTTTATTGAGCATCGCATACTTGTTCTGCAGGTCATAATCCTTGCTGACCTCCATAAACTGAACCCCCTGCGCCCCCCAGTCTTCTACGAATTTGCCCTCGAACGAACAGTGCTGCCGGTGAAAACAGTCTTGCTCCTGGACCAGGACCTCCCGATCGAAACAGACCGAAGCAAATCCGCTGAGATAGCCGCAGAGTACAAAGCATACCGGCCCGGTGTCTGTTAGTTTAAGGTGTTTGTGAGAATCGACTTCGTATGAATTGAACCAGCGGCCACGGAAAAGCAGCTGACCCGTGTCCGGATTCAGTGAAAGATGATTCAGAACTGTTTTACAATATCCCCTCTGGGCCATCATTGCAACCCCCGCCTTAAACCACTCTTCCTTGGTTTCCCACTGGTACATCTGCCCCAGGCTTTTGGCGTCCAGCCCTCCCACCTCATATCCATAGTGGAAGATGACGGGCTGGCATCTTTCCCAGCCGATATTTTCAACGATCATCCGACGAAGTTCCATTAATATATTACCATCGAATATTAAGACGCGCCGGTTCTCCAGTTCGACCAATCCTCGATCCGGTTTAAACTCGAGCACATCGATGATTGAAAGGTCTGACGACTTCATTTAAAACTCTCCTTTTAATCAATTTTGGAAGCAACAAACGAGCCTGAAAAACCCAACAGAACCGATTGAAACTCCATTTTGGAATTTAATAATCCAAAATGGAATACCAGTCAACCGATAAATTGAAGATAACATTGAATGTAATGATGAAGAAACCGAGGAAAAATGCATTTTAATTGTATCATCCGGCACTTTAGCCAAATTGGCATAATTCTTGAAGGCCATTAAGAGATAATCTGGATATTAACAGAAATATATTCCAGTTGTTTGCAGTACATACTTTCAGTCGGCGAAGAATCTTTAGTTTTTACCTATAATTTTTTAGCCCATAGAAAGGAGGTGGATCGGTTAATACGCAGTTCTGACACTATATTCACAACGTATTTATTTTATTTGATAACAAACACTCTAAAAGGGGGCAAACATGAAAAGATTTAAAATTACAGCAATGTGTACCTTTGCTCTATTTATGGCGGTGGCCTTTTCAGGCATCTCATTTGCCGGTGACCTTGGCGCTATTTATTCAAAGGACTGGACACAGGAACAGATCAAGGCATTTGTAAACAAACCCTGGACCGAAAAAGAAAAAGCCAAAATGGGCGGTTCCGATATGGGATACATCCTTGACAAAAAAAGTTTTCCATTGGAAAAACTCACAGGCGATTTGACGGCCAAACAGCTCTATAAAAACGGAAAGGCCATCTGGATGCCGATCATGATGCAGTACGGCATCGGCATGAACATGAAAACCTTCAAAAAACTATGGATCGACGAAGGGAAATGGAAAGATCCCAATCACAAACTTCTTGATATACGCATGGAGTCCGAATTTCTCCAGGGCCATATCGCGGGAGCCATCCGTTTGGATACGGGTCTCGATTTCTGGTATCTCCCAGGACTTGCACCGGATCAGAAAGCCACATACTATCTCCAGTGCAAAAGCGGCGCCCCGGGAGACGGTGGTATTCGGGGAGCACTGGTTGCCAGACACATGAGAATGATGGGATATACCGGTGAAATTTATAACCTCACCGACGGGTTCAGAGGCTGGCTGGAAAACGGCTACCCGGTCATCAACCGTCACGGCCAGTTCACACTGGTTCCGGGAACCTTCCAGAAACCCGATCCTTACTTCACGAAGGATAAGTATCCAAAAACATTGAAATATTCACCGCAACCATAACGAAAAATGCAGTAATAATGAACTGTGCGGCGGTGGCGATTTAGAGAACCGGCGCACCGTAATCCATGAAACCCCGTGGTTGAACCGATCTTTCCTTTTAGAGGAAGGTTCATCACGGGGTTTTTTTTGGCACGCAATTTGTATGAACTCTTGTAAAATCCATCGGATGTAATATACTATCCGAACTTTGCACTTTGAGAATTAAAACCGATCGAAAGGAAGGAAGAGAACAGAATGGCTAAGAATTTAACAACAATCGTAAAATCTTTAAAACACGAGGTACGTATCTGCCGAGATACGGGCATAGCGATTATCGGCGAACGGATCAACCCCACCGGCAGAAACAGTCTCCAGGCTGAGCTCAAAGCCGGAAAATTCGATATGGTCCAAAAGGACGCCGTCGCCCAATTACAGGCCGGCGCGGCCATCCTTGACATTAATTCCGGTCTCCCCAGGGCCGACGAACCCACACTTTTGGTACAGATGATCCAGGCGGTTCAAGAAGCTGCCGACGACCCCCCTATCTGTATCGACACGCCCAACCTGAAAGCTTTGGAAGCGGCCCTCAGTTATTACTGTAAAGACGGTGCCAAGCCTCTGGTAAACTCCGTGACTGCGGAAACCGAAAGCTTGAAGAATATACTCCCCATGATCAAAGAGTATGGAGCGGCTGTTATCGGATTATGCAGCGGTGATTCCGGCATCCCGGAAACTGCTGAAGACCGGCTGAGAAACACGGATAAAATAATGAACGAAGCAGCCAAAATCGGTATCCCGGCGGAAGATGTCGTTATCGACTGTCTGGTCTTGACCCTGGGAGCAAAATGGGAGGCAGGAAAGATCGCCCTGGATGCCATCGCAATGATTGTAGAGAAATATGGTGTAAACATAACCATGGGTGCAAGCAATATATCCTTTGGATTGCCGGACAGAGAGAATCTCACCTCATTTTTTATGGCCATCGCTGCATTTGTCGGATTGTCCTGCCCCATATGCAACCCCATGAAGACTCAGGAAGTTATCAGTCTCCAGGCTGCGAATCTGATTCTGGCCAGGGATTCCTACGGTATGAAATGGATAAAGGGGTATAGAGCCCGACAGAGTGAATAAAGCCCGCCAAGGGAACGGATTGAAAAACCATGGAAAAGGCCACTATTATTTTCCAGCCATCGGGGCAACGAGGCAAGATTTCTAAAGGGAAGAACGTACTCTATGCTGCTCGAGAGCTCGGAGAGAATATTGAATCCCTATGCGGTGGAAAAGGGTCATGCGGAAAATGCAAAGTGCTGATTGCCGAGGGGCACTTTCCGAAATATGGCGTAACTTCCCACCGCAAAAACCTTTCCCGATGGCAAAAAACAGAAGCGAATTTCATTAACACGACGCAGAAAAACAAAGGATTGCGTCTGGCCTGCTGTGCTGTAATCAAAGATGACGCCCTGGTTTTCGTACCGGAAGAGTCCAGGGCTTCCAAACAAATCGTCTCCAAGCGTCCCCGCCTGATCCCCGTAGATTACGATCCGGTCGTTAAAAAATACGATTTAATTATGGATCCGCCGGCGGCGGCTGACGCCAGAGGTGATTTGGAACGCATCTTGAGTGGGTTAAACGTGCAATACGGTCTAAAAGATCTCGGCTGCGATATCGACAGCTTGTACTCCTGCGATATCGATGTATTAAAGCATCTTCCCATACGGCTCCGGGACCAAAATTGGCATGTGACCGTCAGTGTCTGGATGGACCGAGAAATCATTCGCATCCTCCCCGGAAGGATGCCGGACACTTATGGCATTTCCATCGACATCGGGACGACAACCGTTGTCGCCTCTTTGGTGCATTTGAATTCCGTACGAATCCTCGATACCCAATATATCATGAATCCCCAGGTCAAGTACGGGGAGGACGTAATTTCCCGCATCAATTACCACCTGCAAAATAAAGATGGCCTCCGGCAGATGAGTATGGACATCCGGGAAGCCCTCAACAGCATGATCAAAGCGCTGTTGCGGTCCACATGGCCGGAGGATAACAATTGGACCGAAACAGCGGAAAAATCCGATTACCCTGACGTCCAAAAGCAGCGGGAAAAGACAGACGACAAATTCTTATGTCTGGTTCCTGAAGATATTGAGGATGCCATTATTGTCGGCAATACCATCATGCACCATATATTGCTTCAGTTGGACCCCCGGCATGTCGCACTTTCACCTTTTCCGCCGGTTGTTCAAAAAAGCCTTAATATCAAAGCCAGAAATCTTGGCATCGACATTTGCCCTTCGGCCTATGTCCACATCCTTCCCAATGAGGCCGGATTTGTGGGCGCCGACAATGTCGCCGTTCTAACAGCTGAAGCCCCGTATAAGGGCGATCGGATTCAGTTGATTATCGATATCGGCACCAACGGCGAACTGGTTCTGGGAAACAGAGAACGTCTTCTGTCCACGTCCTGCGCAACAGGTCCGGCTTTTGAAGGCGCTGAAATCACCCACGGGATGCGTGCCGCACCCGGTGCCATCGAGCGTATCGCCGTCGACCCTGAAACCCATGAGGTTATGTATAAGGTGGTGGCCAATGACGCCTGGTCAAACTATGTGAAGACCGGCGAGCTAAAAACTCGCGGTATCTGCGGCTCTGGAATTATGGACATACTGGCCGAGTTTTATCAAACGGGAATTATAGACAAAAGCGGTGCTTTCCAAAAAAAGCAAAAATCCCCCCGATATCGGGTCAATCCTGACACCCGGCTGAAGGAATTTGTAATTGCATGGGCCGAAGAAACGACCATAGGCAGGGATATAACCATTACCCAAAAGGATATTCGTCATATCCAGCTTGCCAAAGCGGCCATTTACGCCGGTTGCAAACTGCTCATGCGGGAATGGGGAACGGATCGCATCGATGTTGTCAAAATCGCCGGTGGTTTCGGGCTTCACATCGATCCCGTTAAAATGCTGATCATGGGAATGATACCCGACTGTGATCCTGAACAGATCGTTCCCGTAGGAAATGCTGCCGGTACCGGCGCCCTTATCACCCTGTTGAGCAGAGAAAAAAGATCCGAATCCGACTGGGTGGCGCGAATGGTCAAATATGTCGATCTGGCGTCATTGCCGGGTTTTAAAGATGAATTCATTGAAGCGCTGCAGATCCCTCACAAAAACGATTCTTTTCCTCATCTGAAGCCGATTGTATCCCCGAAAATTCTCTTCCAGGAATAAAAAGTCTTCAGGATCGATCGAATCCGATCAGGATGGTGCCAAAATCTCGAGCTTCGGTACTCCAGCCGAATCGCTCTTTGAGATAGATGTCCACCGAACCGATGGGAGAGGCCGAAAGAACGTCCCGGACGCCTGTAACCCCTTCGATTTCAGGGAAAGGAAGCCCCCGAATGACAAAGACCGGGACTTTGCCGCGAGTTGCTTTCATCCTGTCATAATATAACACAAAGTTTTTTTTGAGAATTTTGATGTTATTCTGTTTGACGAGCACCCGCAAACGTTCGGGATCCGTCACCTCTTCCCCGATGACGACATCACCGGCGACCCAGAAAAGGGATGGCGAAGAAGCGTGTCTGAACGCATTATTGTTCAGCACCACACATATACATTCTCTATCAAGGACTTTTATAACACCTTCATTATAATAGCCCCCGCTTCCCGAAAGTACCTCGCTATGGGCTCTATTCTCGATTTCAGCGACTTTAGTCCGGTCCTTCCGGTCCAGCCACTTCACATCAAGGATTCCTTTTGTAGTTTCCAGTATCGGTTCGACGGTGTTACTCATTTTTTCATCCGGATAAACGCTCATTTTTCGCCTTTTTCAATGCCGTTCAATAAATATCGATCTTCTGGTTTTAAAATAATTTTGCCATGGTTGTCCCTGATGGTTTTATCAAGGATTTGATCGATAAAGGTCTGTTCGACTCTTTCTTTCGATAAAAGCGCCGCCAGTTGAAGGGCGCACCAATTCTTTTCATATGCATCCTTGCCCTGGAAGATTCCGTGCTGAAGCAAAGTTATAATTCCATCCAACGGATAGGGAACCATCCAGTTTCTGAAACTGAAGATGTGGGCCAGAAGGGGTTCGGCTTTGGTACGAAATGACGCATATTCAAGTCCCACGATTCCCCATTCTTTTTCAGTTTCGGGATACTTTGCAATAAAGGCCACAAGATCATCCCTGAATTCAGAAAGCAGGTCTTTCGACAGGGGATACATTTCAGGATTGCTCAAATAAGCTCTGTGAAGCAACGCTTTGGTTATGGGCAACAGAGTGTCGTAATCGATTCTGGACCTTGTAGATTCGATCAGAGAATAAAACGCCTCCTTGGTATCCGGAGCAATGGTCCAGTTTTCACACTGCTGATAAAACAGATACTCGTCGATGTATGGGGTGGTTTCCGAGGTTATAAAGTGTTTCAACGGCATGTTCTTTCCAAAAAAGAAATCTTTTCCGGCCAGATAATGGAGTCTGGGAAAATCCAGAGTCTGAACCCCCGACTCCGAATAATAGTCGGAAATGTATGACGTGGTCCAACGTTCCTTGATGAGAAGGGAAGCCAGTGACGACACGTTGATTTCCTGAAGGGATTGTTTCACGCGATCATTGGTTTTGAGTGTTGTTTCCGCGGCCAACAAATTCCGGCAGGATATAGGCTGGTTCGAAGCCAGTATCAGCAGATCCGAGCCGCCAAGAAAGATGTGAGCGTATTTAAATTCCTGCTGGACGGTGTTAAGAACCATTTCAATCATATCCTGACCGGCAATGATGGTATGAACCCACTGCATCAAAACGCCGTTATCGGTAAGATGGTTTTTAGCCAGACGGTAAAATTCCTGGGTGAAAAGCGAATCGACGCCGGCAACCCATGGATTGCTGGGTTCCGAGATGATGATGTCCCATTTTTTCCGGCTCCGTCCGATAATGCGAAAAGCATCTCCAAGGTGTATTTTAACTCTCGGATCCTTTTGAACATCGTAAGTAAACCCATGAAAAAAAGGCAGTGCCGTCACCACTGACGGAGAAATTTCCGCGATATCGATACTTTCTACATCCGGGTAGAGGGTAAGTTCACCGGCGGTGACGCCGGTTCCGAGGCCGATGACCATTACGTTGGCTCTCTTATCCGCCAACAGGGCCGGGATGTGGGCAAGGAGTTTTATGGTATAGATATCTCCTATGGTAGAGGAGTCGGACTTGCCGTTGACGAACAAGGCCATGGACTTTTTGTCGAACAGCGGGAATGTCTGGGTGTCTTGCATCACCGCAACTGTAGCGGTGGGGCCGTCATTGTAATATTTCAGTTCAAATCCTTTATGAAATTTTTCGAAAAAACGGTCGGCATTGGTGAAAGAAAACGGCAAAGGCTCCCGAACGCGAAAGGTACCGGTGGTGAAATTTTTTTGATTGTAAAAATTAGAGGATAATCCCATAAAACCGATGACAACGAACAATACAGCGGTGGGGACAACATATTTTTTTGATAGATGCCACCCGGCCAGCCCCGCTGATATGGCCGCAAAAACCGTTGCTGTCAAAAATACGCCCCGGTTGTTAAAAAGGTAGTACAGAACGATTCCGCCGATCAGGCTTCCCATAAGGTTGCCGGCGGTATTCCACGAAAGGAGCATGCCCGAATGCCTGCCAGTGCTGGTCAGATCCCGTTTCAATTCATGAAAGATTATCGGAATGGTGGCCCCCATAAGGCCTACGGGTATAATCAAAATAGAAGCCAATCCTAAAAACACATAAATGTAATAGCCCCAGAAACCGGAGATATTCGACTGAAACGATATCCGTATCAGATGGGCCCAGTAGGGCCATTGGTCCAGCGTGACAAAAATTATCAGCAGAAATATCGATATAAAAATCTGATTAACATACAACAGCCATTTTGAAATTTGTTTAAGTCCGCCGACGGCGAAACTCCCGGCGGCGATGGAGAGTATAAAAACCGATACGATGATGGAAAAGGAATACGAAGAACTCCCCAGAGAGAGGTTGGTGATCCGAATCAAGACATTTTCCAGGCTCATGACATAGAAACCGCTCAGAAAGGCGATGGAATACAAGAGAACCGGGGGGAACCTGCCGACATCTGAAGAGCCTTCGGGGGTCATTTCCTCGATGTATCCTTTGGATTCTTCGGGGTGTTCGCCTCGTGTTAAGAACTTTGACAAGATCAGAAAAAAGAAAAACGCGGCAAGGTTCAGATATGAAGTCTTAACCATGGTTGTCGGAAGCCCGTAGTTGGGAATCAGATAAAATCCGGCCAAAAGCGCTCCCATGAACGCCCCTGTGGTATTGACGGCATACACCAGTGCATGGACCCTGGTAGCTTCTCTAATGTTCCTTGATATGCCCCGGGTCAGAAAGGGAATTGTTCCGCCCATACAGACGGTGGGCACGCCCATGAGCACGGCAGAACAGAGTATCCCCTGGCTGATGATCATTAGCGGCGGAGAAAAACTCCAATGTTTAGTCAAAAGATCTACGCCCTTGAAGAAATGAGGGAACAGTAAACACCACACCCCGATGATACCTTCCAGAAGCGCATAACCCATAAAGTGTCTTTTAATTTTCGTGGTTAATTTTCCGCACAGGAAATACCCCAGCGATAAGCCCCCCAGAAAGGTAGCCAGTATGATTGCCGTGGCCATACTGTCGCTCCCAAGAAGTCTGCTAAGATATTTCTGCCAGGTTACCTGGTAAATTAAGCCGGCAGCGCCGGTCAGGAATATGAAAAAATATATACAAAAGGATAATAGTGTTTTTGGCATGATACTCCCTATGATAATTTTTATAACCCTATTTGAGCAAAGGGCAAACAAAATGGGATTGCATTAGAATTTTCATATCTCATGGATAGAAACGTTATAAAAATACATTTACATCTACAAAATATATAAAAGACCTAAGCACTTATAATATTTCTCCCGGTTTGTTTACGATCAATTAGAGTATAAGGTTCATACTGTTAGATTTCCGGAATGTCAACCGTTCAGAAACCATGCCGAATATAGCGCGAAAGTTGCCGGCACATGTTTTTTACCCGACTCGAAACACGCCTTTCGGGGTGCCCATGAACCGGTCTTCCCCATCCGTTCCGTCGGGCAGGAACAGGCGCCCACCATGGGACAATCTCTTTTGTTGCAATATTTAGGCCAGCAGCATACAATAAGATATTGTGGTTTTATTTCCTAACAAAAGAACACGACTATTATCAGCCGTCGAAACAATATCGTCTGCCGGCATAGATGCCCACAGGCTCGAACCTGTGAACTTATAAAATGAATATGAACCGTTCAAGCATTTTTCTGATTGCCGTGTTCTTGGGTGCCGGGATGTTTCTCATGGGGTGTAGAGCGAACTCTTTGTCACCGCCGGCACCGAATCATACCCGGGAAGACCATCTCTTCGCTCAGTTTATCGAAAAAAATCTCGGTACCGACTGGTACGGAATTTATCTGCAGAAACACAAGGTCGGTTATCTGGAAAGCACGGCCCATCGTGAAAGCGGCCCCGATGGACCCATCTATAAAATTCAACTGTCAGGAACCGTCCGGATTCCCTCCCACGCTGAAACCGACGAGATAAAAATACAATCCATTGTGACATTCAGTGCACTGCCTCCCTTTTCCCTGGTACTTTACGCCGACAGAATGTTTCATAAAGATGATTTTTCAGAAGTCAAAATCATGCGCATCCCAAAAGGCTATCAAGCTGCAATTACTCGAGGCAAAGAAACCCAGTCCCGCTTTATGGGTCCCCTTGATTACACCCTTAAAGACTATACAGCCGTACAAAGATGGATAACCCGGAATCCCGATGTCGGCGCCGACCTTGAATATCCCCATATAGTTTTGGAGACACTCACATTGGAAGCGAACACATCACGCATCATGGGGATCCATGAAGTCTTTACTGCCGGTGTAAAAACAACCTTCTACGACGTGCTCACAACAGGCGTCCATGGCCTCGAAGTGCAAGAAGTATTTGGTGCCGATGGAAGGGCCTATCGCATTTTATTGGGAGGGCTGTTTGAATGCCGACTCGAACCCCGGGCACTGGCAACCGAGATAGACAAAACCATCGATTTGTTCCTCATAAATACGGTTTTCATCGACCGGCCTTTGGGTAATTCCGAAACTGTGACGCTTTTAAATCTGTCCATAGACAATACCTCCGGTACGCTTCTCGGCAATGCCCCGGGTCAGTCGGTTACCCAGAACCGGATCGATGGATCCATGGGGATAATCCTAAACTCCAAGGGGGTGCCTTACGTCAATGCCACCGAGGAAGAGATCAAAAAAAATCTGGCGGCCACAATTGACATCCCCGCAGACCATCCCGCAGTCATCGGTTTGGCCCAAAATGCGGTGGATGGTGCTGACACCACTTTCCAAAAAGTGACCCGATTGGTGGAATTCGTCCAACAATATATCGAAGACGATTATACGGCCAACCCTTTGACCCTGATGGATATTATCGAAAAAAAGAAAGGCGACTGCAGTGAACATGCCAAATTGTATACCGCAATGGCCCGGGCATTGGGAATTCCCTGCCGCACAGTCGGTGGATTGGTATATCTCGGTGATGATTATCAGGCGTTCGGCCTCCACGCCTGGAATGAGGTGGTCATGGGTGGTGTATGGGTGCCGGTGGATCCCACCTGGGGACAAAACGCCATCGACGCAACCCACATCCGCTTTCCGGTGGACATATCCAGGGAATGGCAGGTCATGGCCGCCATTCCGGAAATGAAGATAGCGGTTCTACACGTCGAACATCAAAAATGAAACGCCCTGCCCCATGCGGCGGGACATTGAAAATCATCATAAATCGTTCATGTTCAGAGGGTGCGCTCCCTCGTGTAACGGTATTGGCGAAGTGGCTTCGTTATTTCAATGATTTAGCAGTGGGGGAGACCGCGGCTCCCGCATGCTTTTCGCGGGAGAACGCGGAGGGGGCAGGAATGCCACCGCTGCTAAGTCATTGAAATGACAAGACACGCAGACACCGGAGTGAAACGGGGGAGCGCACCCTCTGAACATGTACCAAAAATCAGTTTTTTACACAGGCTTTCATTCGAGCAAGGAATTCATCGGATTCGATATCCCATCCCACAAATGCCAGGCGTGTTTCGGATGACCCCTCCCAGGGTGCCCATTGGGTTTTACCGCCCACTGAATTGATCATCATGGTCCGGTCGCCAAAATTCACCATCCCTTTCAGCCGAAAAAGCTCCCAGGGCATTTCCTCGACAAACCGGTTAAATGCGGTTTCATCCAGCGGAGAAGATTCTGAAAAAGAGAAGGTCACAAAGTTCGTGTCTGTATATATTTTTTCTTGATGGCGACCGGTTCCGGTTTCACTGTCGAAATAAGGAAAAATTCCATGGTCATTGGGTTGAATTTCACGGCGATTTTCGTCAGATGGATTCTTGCCCGCATCCAAGGTCCCGGGTTTGAGCCATACAACGTCCGGTTCAATCCCGCATTTTACTGCAGGAATCACCTGTGAGCCGGGTATCTCTTCGTGAATCTCTTTCAGATATCGAGGGATTTCCTCTGTTTCAAGAAGATCTGTTTTGTTCAAAATAATGGTGTCGGCCTGCTTCAGCTGGCGGAAGAAAAGCGTTCCGAAAACATCCCGGACCGTCCAGCATTCTGCGTCCATCACCGTGAGGGTTTTATACAGCTCAACGTGGTCTTTAAAGTCGGCATCTGCAATCACCTTTAAAATCGACTCAGGGTCTGCAACCCCGGTGGCTTCGATGATAATATACCGCGGTCCGAACCGTTCTAATATTTCTTCAATGGATTCCTGCAACTCGTCGCTCATGGAACAGCAAATACAGCCGCTGGTGAGTTCCACAATGTCCGTGCCCATATTTTTCAGCAACATGCCGTCAATGCCCACCTCACCGATTTCGTTCATAATAATGACGGTGTCCGACATGTCGATGTCAAAGGACATGATGTGTTTCAAAAGGGTGGTCTTACCGGACCCCAAAAAACCCGACAAAAGGATTATTCGAACTTTCTTCTTCATAGTGCTCCTATTTCCAGCGGATTACTTCCGCAGATTTATTTAATAAAAAGCCATTTTTCTTCAATATCACAAGAAGCAAAAGGTTACTGTATCAAACGCTTGATCCACTGCCCTTTGGCCGTTGTTTTCATCTGTGTTTTTTATTTCTTTCAACAAAAAAAACCGCATCGACTCTCAAAGCGGTCTTCAATGGGGCATAAAGATTGTAGACACCCTCATTATTATATGAGTTGAATGATTAGCTTCTGTTGACGGGACGGATATATACGATTTTCTAAAGAATCACAAGGGCACTTATGCCCTGATGCGTCTTATTCATGGAAAGGATTTGGTTTCAGCCAGTGTTTTGGCAAAAAACTCACGCCTGATGCGGGTGGATTCCGCTGGAGATACCCACTTGAGAGCAGCGGTGGTGCACCCTGTTACACAGGCCGGTTCGAGTCCTTCATCAATTCTATCTATACAGTAGTCGCACTTAAATACTTTTCCTGTCTCCTGATTCCATTGGGGCGCACCCCAGGGGCAAGCCGTAATGCAAGTTTTGCAACCAACGCACAGAGAAGAATCGACGAATACGATCCCATCCTTCGCTCTCTTTTGCATGGCGCCGGTAGGGCATGCCGAGACACACCAGGGTGCCTCGCAGTGAAAACAAGGCATGAATATGAAATTGATTCTGGGAATGCCGCCTACCAGTTTAGGGCCCACGGGAATAATCGTGCAGAAAGCCGGGCCGACAGGTATATCGTTTTTTGTCTTGCAGTGCACTTCACAAGCGCAGCATCCGATACATCTTTTCTGATCCTGATATAAATAGTAGCTACTCATAAAACTCGCTCCTTCCTTATCTCGCCTCAAGCCTTTCTCACACGCACAAAACAACTCGCGATCGGACAGTTACCCCCGACGGTTACTTCCAACAACCCCTTCATAAAAATGTTGTCTCTCATGCCCTTCTTATAGGCTCTGGTTTGAAGGGGGATCTCGCGACCATAGCCGTGCAGCGTGTAGACCACTTCCGGATGCATGTAGTCGCTTACAGCGGCTCGGGTGGTCTGAGAAACGCCGTCGCAGGAAACCTCCACAAGATCGTTATCCTCGATTCCGAGCTTTTTTGCCTCGTCGCTGTTCATCCACAGCCGGTTCTCGGATTGGATCTCGTTTAGATACCTATTGTTGAGGGTGGTTCCCTGGGTATGAACCGCAATTTTGCCGGTAATAAGCCTGAAGTTGCCCTCAGGGGGCGGCTCCGGGCTTTTATAGTCGGGAAAGGAGGGGATTCCATTCTCCTCCAGCATGCTGGAGACGAATTCAAGCTTCCCGGACGGAGTTTTAAAAGGCAGATCTGTCTTTCGGTTGAAAAGGATCTGTTTTGGGGTAAGTTCCACGTATCCTTTTTCGTCAAAGTCCGACAGCTTAACTCCCATATCCTCCAGCTGCCAGGCCATCAGTTCCTCAACCGTGTCATAGGGAAAGTACTGGCCAACTCCCAGGCGCTCAGCGAGCTGTTTGATTATCCACCATTTGGGCTTACTGTCATATCTCGGTTCCACTGCCTGTTGTCGAATCCAAAGGGCCGGTTTCGGTCCGCTCTTTACGATCACCGGATCGGTCCTTTCAAGGTACATTGCCTCGGGAAGTATCACGTCCGATATCCATCCGATATGGCTGAAATTGATATCAACCGAAACCAGCAGATCTAACTTCATAAGACCTGCCTTGAATGCTTCCGGATCGGGAAATGAAGAGAGTGGATCGAATCGGTAGCAGATGAATGCTTTTACCGGATACGGGTCTTCATTCAATATAGCGTAAGGGAGCATCTGCCCCAGCCCGTAATCAGGGGACAGATGATTATACTTCCATCCGATTCCATCGAAGCGCTTTTTTTCCACCTTGGGAGGCAGGTTTGCGAACTTTCTGAGGGGCTTAAAACCGCAGTGAGTCTCATTTTTATTGAAAAGCAGACCTCCGGATGCCTCGTAGGCGCCTAACAGACCGTAAAGAACGTAGATGGAACGCCGGAAATAATAGTCATCGGCATTGCGAGCCGTCATCCACCCCTGATTCAGTATGACAGACGGCTTGGCATCAGCCAGTTCATGTGCTATCGTAATTATCTCTTTTGCTGAGACACCTGTTTCTTTCTCCACCCACTCCGGGGTATAAGGCTCTATGAAAGCCACCAGTTCTTTCATGCCCAGAACCCAGTCATTGACGAATTCGGCGTCATAAAGTTTCTCTTTTACAATAACGTTGATCAAGCCGAGATTAAAGGCATATTCGGTCCCGGGACGAAGCATGAAAAAGCGGTCTGCTTTGGCGGCCGAATAGGTCCACCGGGCGTCCGTATATATAAATTTCATGCCCCCTTCCAGGGCATCAACGAAGTCTTTTACTTCTTTGGTGCCGATAGACTCAAGGATGTTTCTTGAATAAAGGATCGAATAGTTGCAATTCTTCCAGTCGTAGGTAACCGAGTTCCGTCTCTGGCCGGCCATGCCATTATGAGCGTTGTGGACACTGTTGGAGCAGGTGGCATGCTGGTTGAAGTAGTTGGGCGATCCGAGGGCCTTGATAAAAGCCTTGTGCAAATCGTTAAAGGGGCCGCCCCTGTCACCCAGGACGACACTCTCTCCGCCGTACTTATCCGTTATGTCTTTGAGTTTGTTCGCAACATAGTCTAGCGCCTCATCCCAACTGGCTTTTCTCCATTTCCCGGAACCCCGCTCCCCATCTCGAATCAACGGGTGCTGGACGCGTTCCGAATCCGCCTGAGTCGCTTTTTGTGCTGCTCCTCTAGGGCAAAGGTTTCGTCCTCCTATCAAATAAGGGTTGCCCCAAATGTGCTTTACAGCACCGTTTTCCACCTCGACTTCGATGGGGCATCTAACGCTGCAAGTGGCACAGACGCTAAAAATTTTCTTTGTGGTAGAATCAGACATCTTTCCTCCCCTTCCAACGTCTTTATTATTTACAAAATATGATTAAATACGGTGTCGGGATTATCGGAATCTTGTACCCGAATTAATCGGGACTTTGTTATTAATAATTTTGTATTCACCCAGAACTTTACTCCAATTCAAATCCTTCGTCAACCATGTACCGCAAATCATTAGAGCTCATAAATCAGCTGCTCTTGGGATTTTTTTCGGAACCCGGATAAGTGTGACCGACACTATACAGCTTTGCCCTTTTTTTTTGCCTCACCATAAAAAAGGTCTTATCGATTTTATTCCAGATATCTTTTTTCAGAGTTCTATTAAAATCCGGGGGAATGGCCTTGTCCAACGGAAGTTCCATTTCCGTCTCTTCCCGGATGAAATCATAAAATTTGTGTGATTCATGCCTCAACCATTCAATTGCCGATCTGCCTGAAAGGAGCTCTTTAGATGCCTGAACAATATCTGAAGGCTCCACCGATAATATCCATCCCCTTCCATGGGGTGCCATACTGACAAGGGAAGGATTGTCAATAATATCGGGATTGACATCAACGATTTTTCCCTCTATGGGTGCATATAGATGGAGGGTCTTTCCATTGCCGGAGATGATACAGAGAGGGTCTCCTTTACTGATGGAAGAATTTACAGATGGAAGTTTTATATCATTTACCAGACCGATGATTTGGCGAGTAAAGTCGTCAATTCCCATTCTGACCGATCCATTGATGCGCTTTACCCAGATATGCCCCTCATCATAGAGACGGTCAGAAAGCATCTCGAACCCGCCGATTGTTTCTCTCTCTTTTGCTCTGGCCTCTTTCAACATAAAAACAGGGTGGCTTGTGCCAAGATCCTCCATCCTCTGATCTACTTCGCAATTCCAGCATTGGAAGTCGTTGGGGCATACCTTGTGGGAAATGAAGCCCATGCGCATGTACCGGCATTTTCGAAGCGGCCCGGGAAGCTTTCTCCATCTCAAAACATTTTCATATTCCATTTTCATCGCACCGGTAGGACATACAAAAGCACATGAGCCGCATCCGATGCAATCCTCTGACGGCATGTCGAATGGTGTTGCCGGACGGCGATTTCTTCCCCGGCCTACAAAATCTATGGCCCCCACTTTAGCCACATCCCGGCAGACCCTCACACAGAGGCCACAAAGGACGCAATCGCTGTCCATCGGGCTAAAGCGGGATTTTTTGACGCCAAGAGAATCAGCAAGGTTTATTACGGAATCGATATTCGGACATCGGGTGAGGAGCAGCTCTGCGATGAGCTTCCTGCCTTTGATCAGGCGTTCCGTATTGGTTTTGACGACAATATCGTTTTTGGCGGGATAAGCACAGGAGGGTTGCAGCCGGGTGAAATTATTCTCTGTTACCTCTACCATGCACAAGCGACATCCTCCGTAAGGTTCCATATCTTTGTGATAACAGAAATTGGGAATTTGAATGCCCACTTGCCGAGCTGCCTTCAAAATGGTAGTGCCCTCCTTAGTTTCGACTTTTTTTCCGTCTATTTCCAAGGTGGTCATAGTGATATCTTCTCCTGTTTCAATATATGGTTCTTCTCCAATTTAGTTGGAAAAGAGGGTATTGTTAAGAATCACGAGCTCCAGAGACACTTCCCTGTTGTGATATGAGCCTCAAAATCCTTTCTGAAGTCTCTTATCCCGTTTAAAATAAGCGATGGGGCGCCTCCCCCAAGTGCACATAAGGAGAAATCCTTTATCATTCCTCCTAGATCATGTAAACTGGTTAGATCTTCCATTGAAGAGCGTCCTTCGTATATGGCTGTCATAATCTCTTTCATTTGGAAAACGCCCTCTCGACAGGGCACACATTTCCCACACGATTCCTCCACGAAAAATGAGAGTGTATGAAGGAGGATATCCACAAGACATGTATCCTGGTTCAGTACGACAATTACTCCCGAACCTATCATTGAACCCATGGTTCTCAGTGTCTCCGGATCAAGAGATATGTCCAGTTTTTCCCCAGGCAAAAAAATTCCGAACGGGCTGCCCACTTGTATCGCCTTTATTTGGCTTCCGTTCAGGGGACCGCCGGCCATATTAAATATAACATCTTCTAAGTTTGTTCCCAAAGGAACTTCATACAGACCGGGCTGTTTGACTTTGCCGATTACAGAGAAAATCTTCGTTCCTTTTGCTTTCTCGGTTCCGATGCCGGCATACGATTCGCCGCCATGCTCTATTATATGGGAAATGTTCGCCAAAGTCTCCACATTGTTCACGATGGTCGGTCGCTCCCACAAACCCTTTTCAATGGGAAAAGGCGGCCTCAGTCGAGGGTCACCCACTTCCCCTTCGAGGGAATCCATAAGGGCGGTTTCTTCACCGCATACATATGATCCACCCCCCCGTATGATCTTTAAAGTAAAGTTGAAATTAGATCCTAGGATGTTTTTCCCCAGAAAGCCGTATCGTTTGGCAGTGTAAACAGCGTCATTTAGAAACTCATAGGTGTGAGGGTATTCCTCTCGAAGATAGATTAGGCCTTGATGGCTGCCAATGGCATATCCCGCCAGCACGATTCCCTCAAACAGCTTGAACGGATTGCCCTCTATAATCGTCCTGTCCTTATAAGCGCCGGGATCTCCCTCATCAGCGTTACAAATGACAAATTTCTCTTTATGTTGAGTTTTTCGTGCCATATCCCATTTAATACCGGTGGGAAACCAGGCGCCGCCTCTACCCCTGAGGCCGGATTGAATGACTTCCTCCACCACCTCCTCGGGATCCATCTGGCAAAGCGCTTTATACAGCGCTGCATACCCTCCCATAGCCACATATTCCGACACACTCAAAGGGTTTATGATACCGCAGTTCTCCAACAGCCGTCGGTGCTGATCCCTAAAAGGAGATACTTCTTTATAGCCGGGGATTTCATTTAATTCAGGGCACGGTTCGACGGATAAAAAAGGGTCCTTGATTGTGCAAAGCAACCCTTCCTTTGAAATCCTTTTTAGCTTAAAATCCTCAATTATCCGTTTGACCTTTTTTACGGTCATTTGAGTATAAAGGAGGGGCGGCCTGCCGTGCAATCTGATAACGGCCATGGGTTCCAAGTCACAAAACCCTGAACAGCCCGTCTGGCCTATGGATATCTTCAGCCCTTGTTTTTCTTTTTCTTTAACCAGCTCGTGATATAAGATGTCGGCTCCGAGAGCGTGTCCGCATGTTGACATGCTGATGCTGATTTTCAACTGTTTGGGGGCAAGGGATTTCAACCCGGCTTTCCTTAATTTATCAAAATCCCCCATAGTCTTTATTTTCATCTTGAATCCCCCGTCCTTTTATGAAGGATTTCAATGATCGTCTCTATCCTTTCTTTGTTGAGCTTTGAATAGGTATCCATGTTAAAAACAACATTGGGACCGATGGAGCACAGACCCAGACAGTGCACTTTTTCCAGACTGAATTTTTCGTCCCAGGTGGTTTCACCCATCCCAAGCTTAAATTTGGATTTTAGGACTTCAATAACTTCATCCGCTCCATTGATATGACAGGAAATACCGGAACAGACTCTGATTTTTGTGTCACCTTTTTTCCCAAGACTAAAGGCACTGTAAAACGTAGCCAGCCCATAAATATTGGCAACCGGAATTTTCAGTAGCTGGGCAATATAAGTAAGTGATTCCGTCTCCAATTGTTTGTCTTCTTCCTGAATTTCATGCAGAATCGCAAGTATGGCGGCCTTTTCATGCCGGTGTTTACTCACTATTCTTTTGATTTTCTTCCTTTCCATCTAAGGCCCTTTCTTATTCACAAAAACCTAAAATGTATATTTATCCAATTATTTTATATTCCTGTTACTATTTGAAACCCTCGGTTTAGGATAGAGTTAAATCGAAATTGCTCCTTTAATATATAGAAGTGTGAAAAATGCACCGAATCCGACATTTTTCGGATTATAGCCGGAATCAGTAAACAAAAAAATCACCAATGAGGTTTTCTGCCGCGTTCTTTCTGGCACAGTCTGAACAGAGATTGCCGGAATATTGGACCTTACTATTGCCGGCCAGATTTTTCTTTAGGAACTCCATTTGTTTCTCGGGGACATAAGCACTGCCACAGGAAGTACATGTGACCAACTGATGTCGAGCCATCTCGCCGCCGCACATGCGAAGTGTCCTTATCCCATCTTTGTCCTCCATGGTAATGGCCGTTGTGGGGCAGTTAACGGCGCAGGATCCACAGCCGATACAATACTTGCCTGGACGATCGAAATCCGTTTCAGCAGTGGAGTTTCTGTCCACATAAGAAAGGTGAATCGCATCCACGCCCATCTGGTCCCGACATACCTCGACACACTGTCCGCAACTTATGCAAATATCACAGCGCAGGCATCTTTTTGCTTCCTGGATGGCATTTTTAACAGACATACCAAGTTCCACTTCCTGAAAGCTGCCCTCCCTATCTTCAAGATTCACCACGGGTATAACAGGCCTAAAGGAAAAAGATTTTTCCTGGGAGGAAATTTCCATGACTCGGATCTGTTGGCGTCGAACCGGTATCAGTGTGTATTCAGGATTGGATTTTCCTCTCAGAGAACGGTGGATGGCTTCTGCGGCTTTTTTGCCGGAAGCAACGGCCTCTACAACAGTAGCAGGTCCGGTGACCACATCTCCGCCTGAAAAAACTCCGGGAACTGAAGTCTCCATGGTGACCGGATCGACGGTGATCAAGAGTCTTTTTGTGAGTTCCAGATGGCTGACGGTTCGAAGGCTTTCCCCATCCACTTCTTGGCCAATGGCACATATGATGGTATCTGCCGGCAAAATATGTTCAGTCCCTTCCAGAGGAAGAGGTCTTCTACGACCGGTGGCATCGGGTTTGCTCAGTCCATTTCGAATGCACTCAAGACCGGTTACCTTCCCATTTTCACCATGGATACGAATCGGAGATAATAGAAAGTCCAAGATCGTTCCCTCTTCCTCCAATTCCTGTACTTCTTTTGCGTGGGCCGGCATTTCCCGTTTGGTTCGCCGGTACACCAGGTGGACCTCGTCAACGTCCAATCTCAGGGCAGTACGTGCGCAGTCCACCGCTGCATTACCCCCGCCAATGACCATTACTCTTTTACCTACCTCTACTGTTCCCTGACGGGCTTTAAAGAGAAAAGTCAGACAGTCCTGGACTCCGAAAAAATCTTTTTCGCCGGGAATGGCAAGGGTCATGGGTCTGTGGGCGCCAACGCCAAGAAAAATCGCCTGAAAATCCTCTTTTTTAAGAGATTCAAGGGTGATATCTTTTCCAAAAGTAATTCCCGTATGAATATCAACACCCATTGCCTTGATGTAGTCAATTTCCAACTCCAATATGTCACGGGGAAGCCTGTAAGCGGGTATCCACCACCGAAGCATGCCGCCGGGTTCGGGCATGGATTCAAAAATTGTGGGCCTGTAGCCCTTTTTGGCCAGGAAATAGCCCGTGGAAAGGCCTGCCGGACCGCTACCGATGATCGCAATTTTTTCCTTGAATCGATGAGACGCGGCCTTAGGTGGGGGCATTCCTTCTTCATAGGCCCTGTCAAAAGCCACACGTTTGAGTTGGCAGATTGCGATGGATTCATCTATCGTTTCCCGTCGGCAGGCCTTCTCGCAAGGATGGACGCAGATTCGGCTGAGCGCACCAGGCAACGGAAGATCTTCCCGGAGCACTTCCAATGCTTCTTTATATCGTCCCATGCCCACAAGCGCTACATAGCTCGGTACGTCGACGCTGGCGGGGCATGCCAACTGGCACGGAGCGGCGGAAAGGGTAACACATTCTCCTGTGGGGCAGTAGTGGGCTTCTATATGGCTGAAGAAAATGCCTCTGTGTTTTTCCAGAGTAGCGGAAACCACACGGCCTAAATCAACGCAGACCTCATCAGCACCGTCTTTTTCAAGCAACCCGGCCATATGGATCATGATCGCCATGTGGTCTGTTTTTCCCCTTCCATTGCAGATATCGTTCAATAGCTCCAACAGCTTTCCGGTCTGATGTCTGCACTGGGATTGGGAGATTTGGCCGGGGGGAATTTTTGATATTGTGTTAAATAGTTTCTTAACCGGACAATGGTGACTTGTCATATCAAATACTCAACGGCTGTTATTGTGATAATATTAAAGTATATTATGAAATTTTGTCAATTTAGAAACCACAATCCATTTTTATTGTCAACATATTTTTTATTCAAACGCCTATAACTTATTAACTTTACAATAAATTTAGGCATATTATCATGACAGGCATACACGACCATACTACCACCGAGTATCCATTTCAACATGTTGTTTCGACCGGGTTTTTCCCATGCAAACCCATTAAAAAAGGATGGTATTTGCAAGGGGTTCAAAATCATTATTGATTTTTTGAATCATCTCCAAAGGGTAAGTGTTCACAGGGTTTGCTTTCCCGTGTAACGATATTGGCGGAGTAGCTTCGTCATATCAATGACCAGACACGTAGACACCGGAGTGAAACGGGGGAGCACGCCCTTTGAATACTTACCCCAAAAGAGTTGATGATTTTTTTAAGACTTTTTGCTTCAATATCATCTTTCCCAGTATTACACAGTTTGACATTATCGCCGGGACCGATAAAGTTAACTGGCGATAATTTCTCAACGGGCGGTTGTCCGTCCATAAATGACGATTAAGGATGGAAATGATGGGTGATAATTACGCTAAAATTGTTCAGGAAAATCTTAAAAGACTTTATGGAAATCTCCCGAAAAATCTAGCCCGTGCTCTACCGGCCCAACAGGATGGAAAAAACTTTTTGTTCGAAGCTTTTGGGAAAAATTGTGAGATACGACCTGAAGGAATCTTTCTGGGCCAGGTCCGGCAGACCGGAGTCGTCGGAATTCTGATCTCCCTTTATTTGCTTAATGTCAGCCCCGAAACCTGTTTGACAGCGCCCCTAAAATCCTTCAAGGATTTACCCAACAGCATGCCCTATGCCGGGGCTTTTGTTACCCACACCCAACAGATTCTGGTGCACCATGTTGAAGACATCGAAAAATCCCGGGGACGGATTATGGAAAAATTAAACGGGCATAAAGCGCCGGATAGTGTTAAAGGAGATTTTTCCTTTGTGGTTTATCCCCTGCCGAAAATAGCCCTATGCTATATCTTCTATGAAGCCGATGATGATTTTTCTGCTTCCGCCACCTGTCTTTTTTCAAACAACGCCCTTTCGTTTTTACCCATAGATGCTCTTGCGGACGTTGGCGAATATACCTCAAAAAAGATACTCGGCATATCGACTTCTTCAAGCCGTCTAAAAAATGCAGATTACTTTATAGGATAAGGCGCGAGCCTTAAGACGAGACGGTCAATCTATCTTCAGCAAGGGATGAATCCGGGACAATTTTGAGGGATTTAATGTGAAATCGTTTTTGGAGGGCGTCCACGTTCTTGTTTTTTAAGCCCCTCATTTTAGATATGCTCCGGGGATGAACTTTTATGGTAACGGCATCCTCAAAGGCCCTTTGTTTTTCCATAACTTCTGCGGCCATATCCAAAAAAATTTCAGAGTGAACCATATGCCCGAAGGCCGGGTGATAGGGCCCTGACAATATGACTGCCCCTTTATCGAGATCCTCAGAGGCCTGGAGGCCCATGCGAATAACCGGAATCGCCTTCTTTTTGTAATAAAGATAAAGATCTTTTACATGGGCGACACATCGTGTGAGGGGCCAGGATTTATATTTTCCTTGTGTATACCACCTTCCGAGACGACTGTTTTTAAGAACAATCGTCGGATAGATTCTGACAAAATCAGGAACGAGTTCTGCAATCCTTTGGGCGGTATAAAAAGATCCGGTTTCATCATCCCCCGGCAGCCCCACCATCGTCTGCAAACCGATGGTATAACCTCGCTCTTTTAACAGCATCACCGCCGTTACCGTATCTGCGGCAGTATGCCCCCGTTTTGCCATAGCCAGCACTCGATCATCCATAGACTGGGCACCGATCTCGACGGTGGAAACCGGATAATCTGAAATAATTTCAAGACGTTCTTGGTCGATAGTATCCGGTCGGGTTGAAAAACGAATACTGTCAACCCGCCCGTTTATTACGAATTTCATCGTATGTTCCAGAAGGCGTTGGATGGCGTCCTTCCTTAGGCCGAGAAAATTCCCGCCGTAGAATGCCACTTGAGCCGGCCGGCGATGCGGCCGTTTATATTCTAGAAATTCATCGATCAGAAGATCCACTTTTTCAGAAGAAACAATGTCCTGTTTTACTCCGGTAATGGAGGTTTGGTTGCAGAAGACACATTGATGCGGACACCCGGCATGGGGCAAGAAAATAGGAATAATAAAAGGGCGATGGTTGGAGATTGGCTCAAGCATCGGACTGTAAAATTTCAAGGCCTTCTCTGGCCGCATCCTGTTCAGCCGCCTTTTTGCTTTTTCCAACGCCTTTTGTCTGGATCTCTCCGACTTTCAGCTGCACATGGAAGGTTTTGTCATGATCCGGACCGCTTTCATGAACAACGGTGTAATGAGGTATTTTCTGGTACTTCAATTGGACAAGTTCTTGAATCTGGCTTTTATAATCGTGATTGGCACTCGGCCTATCGACGGAATCCATCAAAGATGAGAAGGCGTTGTCTATGATTCTAAATACAGCATCAAATCCACCATCCAAATAGACTGCGGCAATAATAGCTTCATAGGTGTTTGCCAGTATCGATTTTTTATCCCAGCCTTTAGACTGGATTTCACCTTTACCCAGTTGTATATGAGAACCAAAGTCCAATTTGCGGGCAATCGATGCAAGCTGGGATTCATTGACCAAGTTAGCGCGCATCCTGGACAAATCCCCTTCTTTTAGGTCCGGATAACGCTGCATGAGGATGTGTCCGACAACGAGATTTAAAACAGCATCTCCGAGGAACTCAAGACGTTCATTATCCTGAATATCCATTTCCGGGTGTTCATTGACAAATGAGCTGTGCCTAAGAGACTCCACAAGGAGATCGACATTCTTAAATTCATATATTAGTTTACGCTGGATCTCAGAAAGATTTGTCTGTGTCATCTCAATTTTCTTTGCGCTCATTTAGGGTTGAAATTAATTTCTCATATAATTCATAAGGTACAGAAAAATGTCCTTTACCGAATCCCATTTTTATCTCGGGTTTTACAGCCCCGTGAAAATCTGTACCCCCCGTAATCAACAAATTATAGCGATTTGCGATTCGGGTATAATAGTTCGTGAGATCCGCCGTGTGTTCAGGATAATAGACTTCTATGCCTTTCAGCCCCATTTCCGTTAAAACGGCCATCAGACCGTCGAAGGTCTTTTCATTATTCATGTTCAGATAAAAGGGGTGGGCCAGAACAGGAATCCCTCCGGCATTCAGTATGGTCTGGATTGTTTCCTCACACTCAAAACGGAATCTATCGACATATGCCGGGCTGCCTTTTCCCAGATATTTATCAAATGCTTCATTAATCGATCGGACAAAGCCTTTTTTTACCATAAGTTGTGCAATATGAGGTCTTCCAAGCTGACTGTCTCCGGCTAAATTTCGGACCTCGCTTAAGGTAAGTTCGATCCCCATTTTGGCAAGCAGTTCAAGAATCCGGGGGTTCCTATTTTTTCTGGACGCTTTCAGCAGGGAAAGGGAACGGTTAAGGACAGGGGCATCGATATCAAAAGCATAGCCTAAAATATGGAAGCTTCCCGGGCAGGAAAACGACGGCGGTGGGTTGGCGCTTATTTCAATACCGGTTAAAAATTTTATGGATGGGGGAATTTCATACCCAAGGGCTTCTTTTGAACCGTCTATGGTGTCGTGATCTGTAATCGATATCGCCCCAAGATTGAGGCTTTGAGCCAGATCGAGCAGCTCCGGGGGTGACAGGGTCCCATCGGAAGCAGTTGAATGAACATGAAGATCGATTCTCACATGCGTTTTATAATCCAAGGGCTTTTTCTGAAGCCTCTTCTTTGGTTTTGCAATCAATACACTGGGTCGTAACCGGCCTGGCTTTAAGACGTTTAATGGAAATATTGTCATCGCACTCTTCGCAAATGCCAAAGGTACCGTTTTCGACACGATTTAAGGCTTTTCTGACTTTTTTAATCAGCTTGTTCTCTCTGTCTCTTATGCGAAGCATAAAATTCCGTTCCGACTCAAGGGAAGCACGGTCTGTAGGGTCCGGAAAATTTTCTTTGGGCTGAGTCATACCTGAAACCGTATCGTCGGCATGACTTAGGAGTTCTTCTAACCGGTCGTTCAGAAATTCTTTAAAATATTCAACATCTTTCTTTTTCATGGCAGAACCTTTGAAGTTTCATTGACAACCTGTTTTTTTTTAAAACTATATTGATACACTAATGAAATTTCGATGTAAAGAAGAAAATTGATGTTTAGAACAACTCACGTCGTTTCCCTCAAGAATCGGTCCAGACTCTTCATACTGTTTATATTATATATTTTATACGGATAATCCTTGGGCAAGATCTTTTTTAATAAACCCGCAAGAACCCTCCCCGGACCAACCTCGACAAAAATTTCAATGTTTTCCGCCATGAGTCTGCACATGGAGTCGTACCACTTGACCGGACTGCAAAACTGACGGGCCATGATCGATTTAATTTCTTTGGTGTCACTTTCAACATCGGCAGTGACATTAAACACCATGGGTATTTCGGGTGTGTTAAAGCCCATGGACTCGATAACGTCCTGGAATTCGTCTTGGGCACCCTGTATCAACTCACTATGCCATGCACCGCTCACCTTCAACGGTATAACCTTGGCGCCTTGTGAAACGGCCAGATCGGAAACCCTGTTCACCGAGCCGGGGGCGCCGGTGATCACAATCTGAAGTTCGGTATTGTGATTCGCAACGGCAACAATGCCGCCCTTCTGAACCTCTGCAACGAGTTCTTCTACAATATTTATGGGAAGCCCGATAATTGCATGCATGGCGCCTTTGTTTCTGGTGGCTTCCCGATGCATCAGTTCACCTCTTTTAAAGACCAGCCTAAAGGTGTCTTCCCGGGAAACAATGCCCGATGCGCACAAGGCGCTGTATTCACCGAGACTGTGACCTGCAGAGATAGTGGGCTCAAGCCCTGCTTTCTCCATGGCCGTAAAACAGGCCAGGTTAATCACCGTAATTGCCGGCTGGAGATTTACGGTTTCGGTAAGATCTTCAAAAGGGCCTTTAAAGCAAAGTGTTGATATATGTATTCTGGAAATATCCTCCACCATATCAAAAAGTTCTCTAACAACATCAAGTTCCTGATAAAAATCGAGGCCCATACCAACAGCCTGTGAGCCCTGACCTGGAAAAAGATATGCTGTTTTTTTCAAAGCGTCCTCCTTTCACTCATCAAGTTTAAAAAGTTTTCGGGTCACGTCGAGATAGACAGATTTGTTTTGATGGTGCCCGTTGCTCTTTAACAGCAAAGTGGGATCGTGAAGTATCTTATTGATCATTGCGTTCGTCATTCTGCCGATTGCCTTTTGATCGTCATCCGAAAAGTGCTTAAGTGCCTGCAACGTCTTTTTCATTTCCCCTTTTGCAATGTTCTCCATCTTGTTTCTCAATTCCACAATGGTCGGTATCACATCCAGGCTTTCGAACCAGTGCCGGAAATTGATCACCGCCTCGTCGACGATTCTTTCTCCTTTTATCGCTTCCCGGTTTCGATCTTCAATATTTTCATCGATGATTCCTTTCAGGTCATCGATATCATAAACATAGGAATTGGTGAGCCGGTTTATTTCCGGATCAATATCACGGGGGACGGCGATATCGATAAAAAAAAGAGGCCGATTACGGCGGCGGCGGATAATTCCTTTGACCTGATCCCGTGTAACCACGTAATCGGGCGAACCGGTTGAGCTGATAATAATATCCACGTGTTCTAAAAAGCCGGTAATCTCCTCGACCCGGATCGCCTGTCCCTTAAATCTCTTGGCAAGCTCAACACCGTTTTTGAAAGTTCTGTTGGCAACCAGAATATCCCCGGCCCTGTTTCGAATCAGGTGTTCCACTGCCAGTTCGGCCATTTCACCGGCGCCGATCAGGAGCACCTTTTTTCCTTCAAAGGTACCAAATATTTTACGGCCCAGTTCAACGGCCGCATAACTTATGGATACCGCGTGGTCTCCAATTCCGGTTTCACTCCGAACGCGTTTTGCCACAAAAAAGGTTCGATGAAGCAACTTGTTCAACAGAACACCGGAGGTCTTCTTTGAGGTTGCGATTTGATACGCCGTTTTTATCTGGCCCAGAATTTGAGGCTCTCCCACCACCATAGAATCTAAACTGGATGCAACCCTGAAGACATGCCGGACCGCATCATCCCCCTCATGGATGTAAAGGGATTTTTCAAATTCAGAAACAGGCAGATCCTTAAATTCGGCAAAAAGGCCTTTAACGGTATCCGCAGCATTCGACGTATCACTGGTGGCCATGAGAACTTCTACACGGTTACAGGTTGAAATAAGCATCGCCTCGCTGATAGCCGAAGATTCCCTAAAAGCTTTCAGGACAGCGTAAGTCTCATCTTCTGAAAAGGCGAGGCACTCCCTGAGCGTCACCGGCGCTGTTTTATGATTCAATCCCATTAATACGATATCTATCATATTTCTTGATGCGTGAATTTATAAATGTAATTGCATATTATATAGGTTCGAAATGACCAACCCGAATAAACCGTAAAAGTGACTAAAGTTTGAAGTGAACTAAAATGAGCTAAAGTTGAGGTGCGCCTTCGGCGCGGTATTTAACAATCTGTTCCCTATTTTCTGGAGAAAATAGTGACAAAAATAGCTGAATACCTTAACTTTAGGCACTTTAGATCACTTTAGGCATTTCACACTCCATTAGTTCAGAAGTTCCTTTGAAATAAAATATGTCAAAAAATGCGATGTAGGGCAAATAGCTCCCCATTTACATTCGGGTAAATTCTCCGTGATGCCCCTGCAAAAGAAAGTTAACACCCAGGAAAGTAAATAGAATAATTGCAAAACCGATGATTGCCATAATGGCCGCTCGGCGACCCCGCCATCCAACGGTAAGACGCTGATGGAGCAGGGCTGCATACAAAAGCCAGGTAATACCGGACCAGATTTCTTTGGGGTCCCAGCTCCAGAACCTGCCCCAGACCACTTTGGCATATACAAAACCTGCAATTAACCCAAAAGTGAGCATGGCAAAACCGGTAAGGATGCATGCATATCCGGTAGAATCGAGCAGTTCCAGGGATGGTAGACGCCTGAAAAAGAAACCATGTTTTTTTGATTTTATTGCATGCTCCTGGAGAAGATATAAAAGCCCGACGCCACATGCCAGTGCAAATGAGGCATCTCCGATAAATACGGCGACGACATGGACCACAAGCCACAAGTTGTTCAGGGTATTGTCCATCTGACCGGGTGCATTGGGAAATCTGGCAGCAAGGACCATGACAAAAGATACCAAAGGAGCGGCATACACCCCCAGAATCTTCAGTTGAAACCTGTATTGGAAGACCAGAAAAACACCGGCAACCGTCCAGCCCACTATTGAGAGAACTTCGTGGAGATTATTGACCGGAAAATGTCCGGATTGAATAAACCGGGAACCGATTGCCGCCGTGTGGCAACAAAAACCGGCAACAAGCAAATAAAAACCGATCTGCTGCAAGACATCCTTTTGCAGGAAAAGATAAGCAAAATATCCTATGGTGCTCAACAGGTAAAAGATAATGACAATAAAAATAAAAATTTCCACGTATGTCGTCCTTTGCGGGCTTCCGTTCCGTTAACAGTAGCCTGGAATAAAAAAAATCACATTATTATCCGGCTATTTGCCTATCGCCTGGCGTTACCAAAGGGCACTGCAAGCCGCATCTGTTCATCATTAACATCTCGCTCTGTTATACCATACGTTGCGAAATGGGTTGTTTACCCTTCGGACCTATTGATGTACCCCCATTAATGATTCGTACACATACCCTTCACCAAAAATTTCAAAAAGCAAGGAATTAACAGCCGTAATATTGCGATCTTTTATCATTCCAATGAGTTTTCTTTCTATCAGTTGTTCGAAAAGATGCTTATGGGCTTCGGGCTCGTGATCTTCACTTAAAAGTTTTTTACGGATTTCACCCATAAGTTTGAGAAAATCGGCATACTCGGTCCCAAATTTTTTTTCAAGATCTTTGCGCAGTTTTTTTGCAAAAGCAGGGCTCTTCCCGGAAGTCGATACGGCTATGGTCAAATCTCCCCTGTTCACAATGGCCGGGAGGATGAAATCGCATGCTTCAGGATAGTCGGCAATATTGCACAGTACGCCCAGATGCCGGGCCTCGGCGTATATATGCCGGTTTATTTCAAAGCTGTCTGTTGCACCCATAACAAGGAACTTGCCATGAAGATCTGAAGTCTTAAAGGGTCGTCTTTCAAGTCTTATTTTGCCATTGACTGAAAGCTCCTGCAGTTTTTCAGCGGCTTTGATGCTGACAACAGAGACCGTGGCGCCGCATTCCAGCAGCATCATCACCTTTCGGGTGCCCACAGAACCACCGCCCACCACCAGACAATCCCGGTTCTGTATATCAAGGGATATTGGATAATATCTCATAATTCAGATTTCTATAGTCATCAGGTCCTCTGCCAGAAGCAGCGGGCCGTCATAGGTTTTACGACATTGTTTCTCTATATCCACAAGGTCGCATTCAGGATAAAAATGCGTCAGAACCAGATTGCGAACATTTGCCCGTGTCGCAATCTCACCGGCCAGAGACGGCGTCAGATGCCCCTTAGTTTTCAATTCATCGGGAAGTGACGATTCACAAATCAGAAGATCTACGGCCTTGGAAAGTGTTACCAGATTGTCTGAATAATCTGTATCACCGGAATAGACCACTGATTTTCCGCCGGAAACGGTTATTTTGTATGCAATGCTTTCTTCATTGTGATTAACCGGGAGTGATTCCACTTGAAAATCACCGAACCTGCTCATATCACGGGACGTTATTGTCGAATTCAACAATATTTAAAAGGCCCGGAGCAAGTTCCATCCAAGAACCGTAAACCGCTTTCAGGTTGTCATAGAATTCTGCAAATCCCCTTCCAGCTACCAATGTAAGTGGAATTTTACGTCGATTTCCGTCCGGATATTTATTGGAAAACAAAAACGGAACCAGTTCACCGGTATGATCGGGATGGAAATGGCTGTAAAAAATAAAAGAAATATCAAAAATTTCAATGCCGGCTTCAAGAAGCCGCCGCATGGTGCCGGCTCCCGAATCGAACAGCAGTAAATTTTCATTTATTTTAATCAATATCGAGCAGGAACTTCTTCGGAGTGAAGGAACACATGTTCCTGAACCGAGAATGGTTACAGTCATTTCAACCGGATCAAAGGTCATTTTTTGCCTGCTCTCTTTTCAATTTTATGCATCATCCACGTTAAAAGTTTTTTATTATCCTTAGGGTCCACAATCGCTTTAAGCTCTGCAAGGGGAATCTCAGCACGCGCCATACTTTTATGGCCACCGGCGGAACCGACGGCACCAAAACTTTGGCGGGCGACCTTTCCTGCATCCTTGCGAAGCCCGTCGTTTCTTAAAATAAGGATCAGCTTCTTGTTAGATACACCCGAAACAATACTCCAGTTCACCGTACTGACTTTCATAAAAAAATCTGCAACGAGCACACAGACATCAGGATTTACCACCGTACCGAGATGGGCAAACATGCGTCCTTTTCGAACCCGCCGATTGGCAATGGCGATTTCGAAATATTTTAAAAAATCGGGTCTCAACTCAGATCGCTCAATCTTGTTGACAAGGTGGGGATTAGCATGACGGTAAAGAAACTGAAATGCCCTGACATCTTCAATTAAGGTCTGACGCACAAAATTGTCGGTATCCGTTTTGATGGCATAAAACAGACCGGTGGCAAGCTTGGTAGAGGGCTTAATCTTCGCCGCCCTCAAATATTCGGTCATTATACTGGCCGTAGCGCCGTATTTAGATCGGATATCCACAAAAGGCGCCTGGACACCCGTATCAGGATGATGATCCACAATTACATCCAACGGAAAACACTTAAATGTTTCATGATGGTCCGGCTGAGAATCGACAACAACAAATCGGGTGAAGTGATCTTTAACAATGTCTTTAACTGGAACGATATTGACGCCCAAGAGCCGGATCATGGCGAGATTGTCCGGCCTTTTAATGATGTTGATATTGGAGATGGTCACACTGGACACTTTGCGCCAAAGCAATCTTTTAACCGCCATTGCGCTGGCAATGGCATCCGGATCAGCGTTAATAACAATGAGAACATTGTCATCGCCGACAAATTTATCATAAAAGCGGTGCAATTTTTGTGTATTCGATATTGCCATATGTCGATTCTCCCATAGGATACTGCGGTAGTTAGAATATATTACAAAATAAGTTTATGCAATAATACATTTTTCTTTTTGAAAGCAGGAAAAGTACACAATAAATTTCACATATCTGCTTGACAGTATAGAATATTATCTGCTATCAGACTAACGATCTAAAATGAGCATATCCTGTTCATCAAAGAAATTATTCAATAAATCAAACCGTTATGGTGAAACAGGGTTCCCTGTGTAAAATGCCTTTCAACTATAAGAAGAATCAGCCGTGGATTGAAAACCTTTCTATAATTACGCAACTCGGCTTTACCATGGCTGGTTGTATTTTTTTTTGTTTTTTTATTGGCCTGTACCTCGATAAATTTTTAGGGACAAAAGGAATATTCGTCACCATTTTTACGGTTTTGGGGGTTATCGGCGGAGGGATCGTCGTTTATCGCCAAATCTTAGAAGTTACTGAAACTAAGGAAAAAAATGACAATTCCGACGATGGAATCGCTTAGGGAAACACAAAAAAAATATTGTTCCAGGGCTATTATCGGAGCCATCTTTATCGGCTTTTTCTTTATTCTGGCCGGCCAGAAACCTGTTGGCAAAGGTCTGATTCTCGGAACGGTTTTCAGTATCGTCAATTTTATTATAATGGGCGAAATGATTCCATTGCGAATCGGCAAGTCTAAAAATAAAACCTTCCTTTTTTCCTTTATTTCAATATGTGCGAGATATATCCTTTTGGCGGTGCCGTTGGTCCTCGCCATTAAATTCGATCAATATAACCTCTTTTCTGTAATTTTCGGAATTTTTATGGTCCAACTGTTTATTCTGGCTGACCATTTTTTAAGTTTTATAACCTCTATTCGGAGAAAACGGGCATAGGCGTAATATGGAAGATCTCGGTAGAATACACCAGCTTATCATTCCGTTCTTTGGGCACGATATAACGTTGAACCTTGAAGTCATTTTGATGACCTGGATCGTCTTTTTTTCACTCCTTTGCTTTGGATTTTTTGCAACCAAAAAAAAGAGTCGGCTTCCCGGGCCGATGCAGGCTGTTGGAGAACTTTTTATTGAACATCTTTATGCCCTGACTGAAGATGCGCTGGGAAAGGAGCTTTCCAAGACTTATGCACCGTTGATATGTGCCCTGTTCATGTTTCTGCTTCTTTCCAACTGGCTGGGCATCATTCCCCACCTTGAAGAACCGACCAAGGATCTCAATACGCCGTTAGGTCTCGGACTCATGGGATTCGTTATTGCACATTATTCAGGAATTAAGGCAAAGGGATTCAAAGCTTATCTAAAAGGTTACTGCGAACCTATGTTCATCATGGTACCGTTGAATGTCATCGGAGAGCTCGCCAAAGTAATTTCCATTTCTTTTCGTCTTTTTGGCAATATAATGGGCGGTGCGATCATCATACTGGTGGTTTCCCATCTGACTTACAGTATCATCACACCACCTTTTTTGAATGCTTTTTTCGGGATGTTCGTTGGAACGATTCAGGCATTTGTATTCACCATGTTGACGGTGGTATATATTTCGGTTCAGGTAAATTAATTTATGGCATACGACATTCAAGTTTGGATTAAGGTAGCTGCTTTCACCGGGGGCGGTATGGCCATGGGATTCGGCGCCATTGGAGCAGCTATTGGTGAGGGATTTACAGCAGCAAGTGCCAACGAGGCCATCGGCCGCAACCCCAAATTATCCGGCGATATTTTCAAATCCATGCTGGTTGGACAGGCCATTGCCGAGTCTGCATCAATTTTTGCTCTGGTCATCGCAATGATACTGCTGTTTACCAATTTCTCTTCGCATACACTGATGCCGTATGTACTGATATCGGCAGGCTTGTGCATGGGACTCGGAGCCATCGGGTCCGGTGTGGGGTCAGGGTTCCCTGCCGGAGCAGCCTGTACAGGCATGGCCCGGCAACCGGAAGCCTCCGGACGTTTAACGACCAATATGCTCATCGGTTCGGCGGTATGTCAAACGCCGGCCATCTTTTCACTGGTGGTATCCTTTATTTTATTATTTACGGATTTTTCCGTACGTCCGGTGTCCCCCACCTGGGCCGCTATTTTGGGTGCCGGAATTTCGTCGGGTTTAGGCGCCATCGGCTCCGGTCTGGGTGGAGGTCTTGTGGCAGAAGCCAGTTGTGACGGCGTTTCCAGACAGCCCTTAACCGCTACACCGGTGACAAATGTCATGCTGCTGAGTCAGGCGGTTACCCAGACAACAGCCATCTATGCACTTTTGGTCAGTTTTATTCTGATGTTCAAATCCTTCCCGACAACCGATTTGCTTGCACCGCCCATGGCGTTGCTTGCAGCGGGACTGTGTATGGGCATCGGCGCAATCGGTCCTGCAATCGGAGAAGGTTTTGCCGGCCGCAGTGCCGTGACATGGATCGCTCGGAATAAAGAACACATTGCAGATCTAACAAGACTGATGCTGGTGGGACAGGCGGTTGCTGAATCCACAGGAATCTATTCGCTGGTGGTCGCCCTGGTCTTAATCTTTGTCGTATAATTGTGAGTAATCTCAAAAATATAAAAACAAAAAAACTCGTTTAGGAGGGACAAAATGGCAATTGAAGGTGCAGATATTGTAAAAGCAGCCGCATTTCTCGGTGCGGGTATTTCAATGGGGGTAGGTGCCATTGGACCGGGCATCGGCGAAGGAATGGCTGCAGCAAAGGCGTGTGAAGCAATCGGAAAAAATCCCAAAGAAGCGGGACTGCTGACAAGAACCATGCTGGTGGGCCAGGCGGTATCCGAGTCCACCGGAATTTATTCACTGGTTATTGCACTACTGCTTTTATTCGTCGTTTAATTCCTAATATTTATTCTTTTTAGAAAACAGCTTATGCAAATTATCAGCAACATTGCTCTAATCAGCATCAATGAGACGTTACTTGTTCAACTGCTTTCTTTTTTGATCTTTTTGTTCATCATCAACCGAATGATGTTCCGTCCGTTACAAAATGTCAGAAATGAACGGGCGGACTATATGGACAAGATTGAAGAAGATACCCGGGATGCAACAAAAGAGCTTGAAACCCTGACCGATCAACTGAAGACCCAGGAATCGATCGTGAGGGCTCAAGCCCGTGGGTTAAAGCAGGAAATCGAAGCATCCGGGAACGACCAGGCCGCTGAAATCATTGCTTCTGCCAAAGAACAAATTGAAACCCTAAAAGATACGGCCGAAGCGGAAGTTAAGTCCCAGATTTTCCAAGCAAGAAAACATGTCCGGAAGGAATCTGAAACCCTGGCCGTAAATATCATGGAAAAGCTGTTGGAACGGAGACTGGCTTCATGAAATATAAGAATAAAATCGCCGGGATATCCTATTGTTTCATAGCAGTCGTCTTAAGCCTGCATTTTTTGGGTCATGACGCATTTGCAGCTGAAAAATCGAGCAACTGGCGGCCGACGTATGATCTGATTCTGCGGTACATCAATTTCGGGATTATCGTTTTTCTGATCATTAAATACGGTAAAACTCCGCTAATGAACTTCCTTCGGGGCCAAAAAGAAAAGCTGGCCAAAGAAATCAAACGGCTCGAAGATGAAAAAGAAAATGTTGCTTCACAAGTAAAAGAGATGATCAAAACCATCGACGAAAGTGAAGAACGTTTTGAAGAACTGAAAGAACGAGTCGTTCGCCGGGGGGAGAAGAAAAAAGCGGAGATTATTCAAACCGCTCAAGAACAAAGCAAAATGATGATCGTGGATGCAAAGCAAAGGATCGAATCCCATTTTATTCAGGCCAAAAATGATCTTAGAGCGGAACTGATTGACAAGGCCGTTGATTTGGCATTGGAAAGATTTCCCAAGGAGATGACCCCCCAGGACAATGAAGAATTCACCCGTAAGTTTCTGATCGGCACAGCAACAAAATAATATAAATTCAAAGTCATTTTAAACGCCCGGTTCTCAATGAGCCGGGTATTTTTTTTGGGAAAAGGCCGCATTTAAAATGGTAGGCGTTCACGGGTTCAATTGTTTTTTCCTTGACCCGCATGGAGCAGAAAGAGAAAAGGCAGAGCCATGATGACTCTGCCCTTTCAACCCAAGGAGGAATTATGAGGATTTGTCTTTGTGCCGTTTGTGCCGATATTTTTAACTGCAAAAATCGTGCAAGGTTAACCTTCTTGTTTTGAAAAATGGCTTTTTGTTAAATATCGGTTAGTTAACTTGCATTGACAAACCTTACGCCCCAAACAATTGACAATATTTGACAAAAACAGTGCCGTTTTTTGACAGATTCGAACAATATTGGGAATAATATTCGGAGAAAAAGGCAAACCCTATTTTACGCAATTGTCAAAGCATCTTGTTTCAATACGCCACAACATATCAGAGCGGTTTGAAGACAACGCTCTCCCCTTGGACATCGGCTATTAACTTTGCGCCTTTTGAAATATTCCCCTGAAGGATTTCCATGGACAGCGGATTTTCGATATATTTAGATACGACGTCCGCGATGTCTTCAGCATCCACCTCTTCTTTGAGCATTCTGCGATTTCTTTGCAAGTGAGATAGTTTCTCATTGGCCGCTGTCAAACGGTTCTTGAGTTCTACAGCTTTTCCGTATCGGATCTCCGCAACCTTTGCCAGATCTCCATCTCTCTCGGCCTGCTGTTCTTCGATGCCGAGCTGCTCCTGCTGCTCCTTTATGGTTCTTATGGTTTGGATGAAATCTTTTTCATTCTGCCAGTGGGCTTTCATTTCAAGAATTTCATCGTTCATGTTGCTGATCTCCGCCTCGAGTCTCAAGAGGCGTTCTTTGGATGCAGAATCAGATTCTTTCTTCAATGCTTCCCGTTCGATTTCAGCCTGGGTGATCTTCCGCTGGATTTCATCGATCTCCACCGGCATACTGTCGATTTCGATTCTAAGCTTTGAAGCACATTCATCAATGAGATCGATTGCCTTATCCGGAAGAAAACGATCGGCAATATATCGATGGGAAAGGGTTGCTGCAGCAACGATGGCCGAATCCTTGATCCGAACACCGTGATGGACTTCATACTTTTCCTTGAGACCCCGAAGAATCGAAATGGTATCTTCCACTGTCGGCTCAAGCACCATCACCGGCTGAAAACGTCTCTCCAGGGCTGCGTCCTTTTCAATGTATTTTCGATATTCGTTCAATGTGGTGGCCCCCACGCACCGAAGTGTACCCCTTGCAAGGGCCGGTTTCAGCATATTCGACGCATCCATGGCCCCTTCACTGGCACCCGCTCCCACCAGGGTGTGCAGTTACATCGATAAAAAGGATGACCTCTCCTTCTGCTTTTTCAACCTCCTTGAGGACTGCTTTCAAACGATCTTCAAATTCTCCCCGGTACTTGGCGCCGGCAATGAGTACACCCATATCCAGAGCAACCAGTCGCCTGTTTTTAAGGGTTGCTGAGACATCACCCGCCACGATACGCTGTGCCAAGCCCTCCACAATGGCGGTTTTTCCGACACCGGGCTCGCCGATAAGAACCGGGTTGTTTTTGTTGCGCCTGGAAAGCACCTGGACAATTCGCCGCATCTCATCATCACGGCCGATAATCGGGTCGAGTTTACCCAAGCGGGCCAGGTCGGTGAGATTGCGGCTGAACCTGTCGAGTGCCTGATACTTTTCTTCAGGATTTGGATCGGTTATGCGCTGGCTCCCGCGAATATCCAGAAGAACCTTTAAAATCGATTCTTTTGAAATTCCATTTTCTTTGAGAATTTTGGCGGCTTCCCCCTGTTTTTCTTCCGTTAGGGCCATAAAGATATGTTC
>PVMK01121320.1_pt1 | contig 112867 bp, 109 predicted proteins | sample 1853481 | NCBI WGS metagenome assembly PVMK01 (sample SAMN08533507, study PRJNA380276) | Marine sediment metagenome, whole genome shotgun sequencing project.
GGCGCCAAAGTGGAGCGGGTGATGGGGTCGCTGAATATGGCCTTGTTGTTTCTGGTTATCGCCCTCGTGTCCAATGTCACCCAGTTCGTCTTTGGCGGCTCTGGCATCTTCGGCGGTATGTCCGGTGTGGTGTATGGCCTGCTGGGGTTTTCCTGGGTGGCGCCCCTGTTACAGCCGAAGATGCCAGAGCCGCCAAAGGCGAACTGGCTGACATTGGACACGAGGGCGATAACCAGAAACAACAAGGCCATATTCAGCGACCCCATCACCCGCTCCACTTTGGCGCCCAGTTCCCACAGCCACAGGCTGTTGAACACAATATGGAGCCAGCCGAAATGCAAAAAAACCGGCGTGATGAAGCGCCAGTATTGGCCATCGATACTGCCAAATACAGGTTCGCCATTATTTAACTGGAAGGGGGTGAAGGTCAGGTAGGCTAACCAATCCATGGGAGCATGCAGGTAAATCAGCAAAAAACCGCCAATGCTAAGCAGTATCAAAGCCACGGTAACGGGAGCGCTGCGCCACTGCAGTGTGCCTTGGGGCTGCGCTACCTGCGCCTTACCCGCCAGTTCAATGCGCAGCTTGCCCGCACGCCAGTCCCGATACAGGGCGGCCACCTGCTGCGCCTGTGCCGCGTGTTGCACCACAACCACCTGGCGGCCGTTCTCCTCGAATATCCGGTGCGCCACACCGCGCTGGTGCAACAGTGCACTCAACGGCAGCAGGTCTTCCTCAACATTGACACTGAGGGCTTCATGAAGATCCCGCATCAATTGACCAGGGCATAGCCCCAGCGCAGTTTATCCCTGCAACTGGCGTAAAAACTGTGCCCCACCGGGTGCAGTAAGGTCAGCCGGTGAGGCTTTTTTCTGATATGGACCGAATCCCCCGGCCGTGCGGTCATATTCACCTGCCCGTCGCAGGTCACCGGCGGATGAATGCGGTTGCGCTGCAGAATATCCACCCGGATTTGCGAGTCGCCGTCCACCACAATGGGGCGACTGCTCAGGGCGTGGGGAAACATGGGCACCAGCAATATGGCATCCAGATTGGGGTGCATGATCGGCCCGCCGCCAGACAGGGAATAGGCGGTGGACCCTGTGGGGGTAGAGACTATGAGCCCGTCCGCCCGCTGGCGGTAGACAAAGGTATCGTTTATATACAACTCATACTCGATCATCTGGGCCGAGGTACCGGAGTTGACGACCACATCATTGAGTGCGTCGGCCCGCCCCACCACCACACCGTCACGGCGCACATCGGCATCCAGCAGAAAGCGGCACTCGCGCTCAAATTTCCCCTCCAGCACCGGGGGGGATCTCGCGGGCCATTTGATCCGGGGTGATATCCGTAAGAAAACCGAGCCGCCCTCGATTAACCCCCAGTACCGGCGTCTCGTACTTGGCCAGGGTGCGGGCGGCGCTGAGCAGGCTGCCATCACCACCCACCACGATGATCAGATCGCTCGCCTGACCGATCTCGTCCCGGGTAGCCAGGCACTGGCTGTGCTCTGGCAGCACTTCGCCCAGCCGGTCTTCCAGCACAACCTCCAGACGGCGCGCCTCCAGCAGGGCTACCAACTGCTGCAGCACCTCCCGCAGGCCACTTTGCTGGCTGCGCCCTATCACACCGATTTTCTTGAAGGATGCCTGCATATTGCTCGCGCCCTGACCCCGAAGGACTGATATTATAAACCCGAATGGACAGTGTAGCGCAGTGAACCCTATTTATCCCTATCAAACACAAGAAGTGAGAGACCTGGCCTGGGCTTGTTTCTCGCCGTCCTTATTGATCACGCAAGAGCTGCTCACACACCACTTGCCTGCACACACAATGGCCGATGACGGGAACAACGTCACTGGTTGTGGCCTGACCCTCACGCCCTCTCGCCGGGCCTGGCTGGAGGCATTGGACCGGGATGCGAGCACACTGCTGGAACACCTGTCAAAGCAGCGCAGCCATCGACTGGGGGTTTACTTCGAACACCTCTGGCACTTTTTCCTCGAGCGTGACCCCGCCACGGACCTGGTGGCACACAACTTTCCCATTCACCACCAGGGAAAGACCCTCGGAGAATTCGACTGTATTTACTTCTGCCGTGAGCGGCGGCGCCACTTTCACCTGGAACTGGCGGTAAAGTTCTTTCTCAGTCACCGCCAGACCACCACCGATGAATCCGCCAGTCAGTGGAGCGAATGGCTGGGGCCCCATACCGATGATCGGCTGGACCGCAAAATAGAACACCTGATGCAGCGCCAGATTAAACTGGGCGACAACCCTGTGGCATGGGAACAACTACGCAGCCTGGGTATTTTTGAGCTGGCACGAGAGGTGGAAATCAAGGGTTATTTGTTTCAATCATGCGTAGACCCCCTGCCTCCACCCCCCGGGTTCAACCCCGCGCGCCACCTCAACCAGTATGTGGGGCTATCCGGGCTCAGTGCGCACCTGGATGAACTGGACAGGGGGTCCACCTGCGGCTACTCAACCCTGCCCAGGGCCCAATGGCTCTCGTCGGCGTGTATCGATATGGGTATGGCCCTGAGCCGGATGCAACTCACGAGCAGGCTCAACAACCAGATGGATGCGGACAAACGCCCGCAATTGGCAGCCGCCTTCGATAAGGCTGGAAAGGAAATCCAGTGCTTTTTCGTTACGCCCACAATGTGGCCTGCATAAGCTGTCTGCATAAGCTGGTGAAACAAGACACAAAACAGCTACACTGTGAATACACAATCGGACATTGTTACACAACAGGAATCGACAACGCAGATGGGTAAATCTATTCTTATAACGGGCGCAACGCGGGGGCTGGGTGAAGGTATGGCCAGGCAATTCGCAGCTCGAGGTTACAAGCTGGCGCTAACCGCCCGCAGCCAGAAATCCCTACAGGAGCTTGCCGCCACATTGCAGGGCCAGGCGGCACAGGTCATTACCAAAACACTGGATGTAACAGACTTCGGCGCCATTACCGGCGTATTACAGGAGTGTTCCAGGGAACTTGGCGGGCTTGATATCATCGTCGCCAACGCGGGGGTTGCGTTTAACACACCCGCCGGCAAGGGACATTTCGAGGACATGCGCACGACTATAGACGTCAACCTGACGGGTGCCATAGCGACAGCCGAGGCTGCCATAGAACTGTTCCGGCAACAGGGCCGGGGGCAGTTGGTCGGCATCACCTCGGTGGCCGCCGTGCGCGGCTTGCGTGGCCAGGGCGCATACAGCGCCAGTAAAGCGGGGTTTGGCAAGTACCTGGAATCGCTGCGCTGTGAGACCGCCGGGGAAGCCATAACAATCACTGAGCTGGCGCCGGGTTTTATCGATACGGACCGGGACAAGTCGGTCCCCAGCCGCCCGTTTCTGGTGGACGCACAGAAAGGCACCGGCATTATGGCCGATCTCATCGAACGGCAGGTCGGGTTTCGCTATGTACCACCCTGGCCCTGGACGCTGGTAGCGCAAGTTCTCAAGCTGCTGCCAACCAGCATTCTGCGAAAAATGTAGCGCCGGGCTATCTCGCCCACTGGCGAATTTTCCTGGCAACCTTTCCTGGCAACCTTTCCTGGCAACCTTTTCTGGCAACTTTTTCTGGCAACAACAAGTGCAGCGTAAACCCGATTTTTTCGACGTCATCATTCTGGGGGCAGGCGCAGCCGGCCTGATGTGCGCCTTTACCGCTGCCCGGCGTGGGCGGCGCGTGTTAGTGCTGGAAAAAGCCAATAAGGTTGGCAAGAAGATCCTGATGTCCGGCGGGGGCCGCTGTAACTTTACCAACCTGTTTGTCGACGCGGATAACTATCTTTCCGCCAATCCGCATTTTTGCAAATCCGCTTTGAGCCGCTATACACAGTGGGATTTCATCACCATAGTGGAGCAACATGGCATTGAATACGAAGAACGCAAACACTCCCAGTTGTTCTGCCGGCATTCCGCGAAGGAAATACTGGCGATGCTACTGCTCGAATGTGACTCGGCTGGTGTAGTGATAAAAACCCACTGTGAAATCAACTCGCTGGCGGTGTTGGCTAAAATAGACCACCCCGGCCGGGAGCAGTCCACGCACCCGGCGGCAGCTTATCGCGTGAGCCTGACACGCAACCATAGCCCCCTGACCCTGGATTGTGAATCACTGGTTGTTGCCACCGGCGCACTTTCGATCCCCTCCCTGGGCGGCAGCGGCCTGGGGTATGAGATCGCCATGCAGTTCTCCCTGCCCGTTACCGAGCGGCGTGCCGGCCTGGTGCCGTTTATGTTCAGCGATGCCACGCGGGAACTGTGCGAACGTTTATCCGGGGTCTCACTACCGGTGGAGGTCAGCTGTAATCAGCAAACATTTTCCGAGAACATACTGTTCACCCACAGGGGCATCAGCGGGCCCGCGATCCTGCAGATTTCCATCTATTGGCAACCGGGCGATGCGTTTGATATTAACCTTCTACCCGGTGTTAAGGCGGCTGAATGGCTGCTGTTGGCCAAACAGCAAGAGGGTAAGACTCGACTAAAGACCCTGCTGAACAAGAAATTGCCCCGGGCGCTGGTCAATGAACTGCAAGCACTCTGGTGGCCGCAGTCAGCCGACACCCCCCTGGCTGGTTACAGCGACAAACAGCTCGCCGCCATTGGCGATAAAGTCAATCAGTGGCGACTGAAGCCCTCGGCCACCGAGGGCTATCGCACCGCTGAAGTCACCCTGGGCGGGGTCGATACCGCCGGTATCAGCTCCAAAACCATGGAGGCAAAGCAGCACCCGGGGCTGTTTTTTATCGGCGAAGTACTGGATGTTACCGGACATCTGGGAGGGTTCAATTTTCAATGGGCCTGGTCATCAGGTTACAGCGCCGGCCTGTTTGTTTAACCGTATTAAGGTGATTAAAACGAATAATCATGAAGCCAGGCTGAAATGTGAATTGGCATCAAGATGGTCAACGATGCACAATTCAAGACCTGACCCTGTGGGCCTCACAACATCCCTCGCGGAGTCTGGGCTCTCACCCTGGTCAGCCTGTTCATGGATATTTCCTCGGAGATGGTCCACAGCTTGTTACCGGTATTTTTTGTTTCCGTCATTGGCCTCAGCTACACCAGCGTTGGAATCATCGAGGGTGTGGCACAGGCGATCGCACTGATACCACTGGTATTTGTAGTCATGAACATGGTCTAAGCGTTCTCAGCCTATCCCGCCGGCCTGCTGTCCGATCGCTTTGGCAGGACCGCTCCTATAGTTTTCGGACTCATTGCCATCATCGCTGCCGACATCGTGCTCGCCATGGCTACAAACATATGGGAAGTCATGCTGGGCGTCGTGTTTTGGGGTTTGTACATGGGCTTGACGCACGGTGTCCTTGCGGCGCTGGTCGCTGACACTGCGCCAGCACGCATGCGGGGTACGGCATTCGGTTTGTTCAATCTGGTCAGCGGCATATCGATGCTTATGGCTAGTGTGATTGCCGGCGGCTTATGGGACAAATTTGGAGCGCCCGCGCCCTTTATCGCAAGTGCGCTGGTCGCAAGCCTTGCACTGATAGGCTGGCTGATTCGATGGATGCGGTCGAGTTGAAGTAATTAATGGCAAGCGAGGCCGCCAGTTCGGCCACCAGGGAATTGCGGTGGTAAGGCAGGGCGGAGATCACAGCGTCGAAGGGTTCTGCATTCAAAGTCCAATATGTCGTTCCCGGCCATGCTCTTGGCGCCCCCGGCCATGCCCTTTAAAGCAATTTAGGCGCCTAATAGTCTCACTTCCACACTGACTACTGGAGAATTGGGATGAAAGACTGGAAAGAAAGCATTGCGCACGTTCTCATCATGCAGATGCTGGTTGTCACTGTATTGATAGACCGCTGGGCCAGCGAGGAGTAATCGGAATGGGCATGTTCAATCGCCTGTTCCGCAGGGATATAATCAGGGCGGCCCCCTGTGAACTCTCACTCGAAACCGCTCAGAGGGTGGTTCAGGACTATAGAGTATTCCTGGAGACCTCCGCCCCCCTGCCCGGCCGTGTTGCCGATGTAAGCGAGCTCCCTCACAGCAAGGACCATATCAAGGATGCTATCTCAGTGTGCATCACAGTATTCAGGGATCCCCAGCTAACCGAACACCTCAAGTACGGATATTTGATGTTATCCGCATGGCAAAACGGTGTGGGTGCACAAACCCTGGGGCCTCACTTTGCCCGGCTGGACCTCGATGGCGATCCACTTGAGTTGGCACAGCAAATACAGGAGCAAAGTGAACCCATGGAGAAGTGGAAGCCTTTGATCAAGGCCGAGCAGTCCAGGCTGACATCTGAGTTGAGTGCCATGGGGGTTGATATCCAATTGGCGTTTGGTTAAGCGATAAGAGATATGTGGTGGGGTTCCCGCTGCGCGGCGCGGGTGGAGCCACTTTCGGTTAAAGAAAAGCATGCCCTCTAGTGGCTCCACCCGCACCGCACAGCTACTGAGTGCCATATTCAAGTGTATTGAATATTGCCTCAGGTAGCTGCTTCCGGGAGTTTTTTGCCTGGCAAAGGCATGCTCTTCCTAACTGAGCCAGGCAAAAAACTCCTGGAGGCAGCGGGACGGGCCCACTTTCACCAAAAAAAGTAAACGCCTTCCAGTCCAGATCCATTTCCTTTACATTACGCTACCATGTTACGTCTCGACGAAGTCAAACTGCCCCTGGATCACAAAGAGGATGAGCTTGCTGCCGCCATTGTCGGCAAGCTTGGGATCAACGCCGCCGATTTACTGGATTTCTCCGTATTCAAGCGCAGTTATGACGCGCGCAATAAATCGAATATCCTGCTGGTATACCAGGTCGACGCGGTATTGGGCGAAGGGTTGGAACACGACCTTCTTGCCTCTCTTCCCGCCAATTCATCCATAAGGCCCAGTCCCGACACCTGCTATCATTTTGTGGCCCGGGCCACTGACGATTTTCCGGCGGGCGGGCAGCAGCGGCCCATTATTATCGGATTCGGTCCCTGCGGCATTCTCGCCGCATTGTTACTGGCCCAAATGGGATTCAAGCCCATTGTATTAGAACGGGGCCAGAACGTCAGGCAGCGCACCAAAGACACCTGGGGCTTGTGGCGCGGGCGCAAACTGAAGCCGGAATCCAACGTGCAGTTTGGTGAAGGGGGCGCCGGCACATTTTCCGATGGCAAGCTATATAGCCAGGTAAAGGACAAACGGCACCTGGGCCGCAAGGTGTTAACAGAATTTGTCAAAGCCGGAGCGCCAGAGGAAATCCTGAGCGTCAGCAAACCCCATATCGGCACCTTCAAACTGGTGAAAATGGTGGAGACCATGCGGGCGGAGATCATCCGCCTGGGGGGTGAAATCCGTTTCGAGCAGAAGGTGGAAATCATCCATCGCGATGTCGACCCCGATGGTAATGGCCAGGTAACGGGGCTGACCTTGAGCAGCGGGGAAACCCTGTCCAGCAATCACATCATTCTGGCAGTGGGGCACAGCGCCCGCGACACATTCCAGATGCTGCTCGACCAGGGGGTTTATATTGAAGCCAAGCCGTTTTCCATAGGCTTTCGTATTGAGCACCCCCAATCCATTATTGATCGCGCCCGCTTTGGTCAGAACGCCGGTCACCCGCTACTGGGCGCAGCCGACTATAAGCTGGTACATCACTGTGACAATGGCCGCTCAGTCTACAGCTTTTGCATGTGCCCCGGCGGCACGGTTGTCGCCGCCACTTCCGAGGAGGGGCATGTGGTCACCAATGGCATGTCACAGTATTCGCGCAATGAGCGCAACGCCAACGCCGCAATCGTGGTCGGCATTACCCCCGAGCAGGATTACCCGCAGCATGTATTTGCCGGTATAGACCTGCAGCGGCAACTGGAAGCGCTGGCCTATGAGCTGGGTGGCAAAAACTACAATGCCCCGGCCCAGTTGGTCGGGGATTTTTTACAGGGCAGGCCCTCCACCGAGCTGGCCGGCGTCACCCCGTCCTACCAACCGGGGGTTACACTCACCGATCTTTCCAAAGCCCTGCCGGACTATGCCATAGCCGCCATTCGAGAGGCCATTCCAGCCTTCGACAAGCAAATAAAGGGCTTTGCCATGGGTGATGCCGTCCTGACCGGGGTTGAGACCCGCACATCATCGCCCATTTGCATTAAACGAGGGGGCGATTTGCAGAGCTTGAATACCGCGGGTTTATACCCCGCCGGAGAGGGCGCAGGCTATGCCGGGGGGATTTTATCCGCCGCTATCGACGGCATTAAAGTTGCCGAGGCCGTGGCCCTGTCTCTTACCCCGGAAAGCCGGAAGTAAGCGATGCAGTCAAAAACGGCGCGCCTGGACCGCTTTCTCAGTAGCCGAGCCGGCATCTCTCGCAGGGATGTCAGGCCGATTCTTGCCCAGGGGAGAGTCACTGTTGATGGCGCCATCGCGACCCGGATCAATCAGGTCATCGGTGAATTTACCCACGTCCTGCTGGACAATGAAGTGTTGCAGGCCAGGCACCCTGTCTACATCATGTTGCATAAGCCCACTGGCGTGGTGAGCGCGACCCGGGATGAGCGACACAAAACCGTCATTGACCTGCTGCCACAAGAAGATCGAGCGAGCCTGCATATAGCCGGTCGGCTGGATTTAAACTCATCCGGCCTACTGCTGTTAACCAATAATGGACACTGGTCGCGACACCTGTGCTCTCCGCAAAGCAACATTGCCAAGTTGTACCGGGTGACACTGGAAAAACCCGTCACCGGGGATTACATTGAAGCTTTTGCCGAGGGCATGTATTTCGCTTATGAGGGAATCACGACCCGCCCGGCCTCACTGCGGATTATTGACGACCACCTTGCGGAAGTCTCCCTGGTGGAAGGCAGATACCGCCAGATCAAGAGAATGTTCGGCCATTTTCAGAATCGGGTGCTACAGTTGCAGCGTATTGCCATAGGCAATTTAGCACTGGATTCCACACTGGATGCGGGGCAAAGCCGGGAACTAACAGCGCTGGAAGTGGACTCCATGTAGGGTCGAATTAATGAGACCAAACGGTATTGGTCGAATTAGCTCGACCAACCACTGTTGGGCGGGCTCATTCGACCAAGCCTGCCGGCCGAATAAATTCGTACAAAGCGTGTTTATACTACTGCGGAGATACCAACGGCTTCCCGCACCTTTTGCATCAGCGGCACGCTGTACTCCCGGACCCTCTCTGCACCTTTTTGCAGCACACTTTCAATATGGCCGGGATCATCCATTAGTTCGTTATAACGCTCCCGGGCCTGGGCCAGCTCACCGTTGACCAGCTCAAACAACTGTTTCTTGGCCTCACCCCAGGCGATACCGTTTTCAAATTCCTTGCGCATACGTGCGGTTTCTTCAGCCGATGCGAAAGCGGACCACACGTGGAATACGGTAGAGTCGTCCGCGTCCTTGGGCTCGCCGGGCTCCAGCAGATTGGTCTTTATCTTGTTAATGGATTTGCGCAGCTGCTTCTCCGTCTGGAACAGGGGAATGGTGTTGTTATAGCTTTTGCTCATCTTGCGGCCGTCCAGGCCCTGCAACACGGCCACATTGTCATCCACCACCGCTTCGGGAAGAGTGAATACATTGGCGAAGTTGTGATTGAAGCGCTGGGCGATATCGCGGGCCATTTCCACATGCTGGATCTGATCCCGCCCCACGGGGATTTTATTGGCATTGAACATCAGGATATCCGCCGCCATCAAAACGGGGTAGCTGAACAGCCCCATGGTGACAGCAAAATCCGGATCCTCTCCCGCCTCTTCATTGGCCTGTACCGCTGCCTTGTAGGCGTGGGCGCGGTTCATAAGGCCCTTGGCCGCATTGCAGCAAAGTACCCAGGTCAGTTCGGTGATTTCCGGTACATCCGACTGGCGGTAAAACAGGGCCTTGTCAGTATCCAGGCCCAGGGCCAACCAGGTGGCGGCGATTTCTTTACTGGATTGGCGCACCAGGGCCGGGTCCTGGCACTTGATCAGGGCGTGGTAGTCCGCCAGAAAGAAAAAAGCGTCCATGGACTCATCGCGGGAGGCCTCGATAGAAGGGCGTATTGCGCCTACGTAATTACCCAGGTGAGGTGTGCCGGTGGTGGTAATACCGGTGAGTACGCGTTGCTTTGCCATGAATATCCGCTTGCTCCAAAAAAGCGCCAATGATACTGGGAATGACGCCTACTAGCTATCCTGGGCGGCCGCCACGGCCAAAAGCACTTCACGATAACGAGGCGTCAGTAGTTGGGTGCCGTAGGTCGACACATCCGGTGCCTGTACCCCGCCCTCCCCCAACTGTTCCCCCAACTTGCGAATCAGGCACACCGCCGAACGCGCTTCCAGGTCGGGATCCCGCCTATTGGAGTCGTAACAGTATTGCGCAGGGTAAATTTCCGGGTAAACCAGGCGGCGTGGAACAACGGGGAGGCAGCCATTTGCCACCGCCTGCAATACCGCCAGCCCCTGGAACTCGTGCAACGCGGTGGACAGCACGACATCAGCACCGCGCAGCAGGGCCCGATAGGCGCGCGGGTCGTCCATATAGCCAAACTGCACCAGGCGATGGCTGAAATTCGATTCGATCTGCCTGAATACATCGGGCGAACTGCGAAATTGCTGCCCGATCACGGCCAGCTCATAATCCAGGTCGTCCTGTTCCAGCCGCATCAGTATTTGCAGCAACCCATCACCGCCTTTGTCATGTTCAAAACGCCCGACCCACAGCAGTCGCAAGGGCCGGCCTGGCAGTTCACCCGGCTTCCCGGGCCAGGCAGCCTCGGTTGCTACCGCTTGCTCCAGGTCCAGTGGCACAGGCAGCACGCTGGCTTTATCGCGCAACATTGGCACGACTCCGCCCGGCACCCGGTCCGGCAATTTATCCAGTAATGCACTGCAGCCCGCCAGAAAGGAGTCCATATTGTAGGCGGAATTAAACAGGATACTATCGGCAGCCAGCGCCGAATAGAGGCTGACCATCTGTGCCTCCAACAGGCTCAGTTGCTGCCGGTGGCGGGGATAATCGAACTGATTTTCGTGAAAATAGACCACCGCGGGTACGCGCGCCAGGGACGGGACAAGGCCACGCAGGGTCGCCAGATCCACCATGGAGGTCGCTATCAGCAGGTCGTAGTCCTGTTCCAGCTGCGTTCGCTTCGCTATGGCCCAGTACAGGGGATTACCCCGCACCCGCCAGCTGAAATGACGCGGCGGCAGGCTCAGCACGCACCACTGCCATTGATCAAACATGGCCTGCAGACTCTGCTGCCAGTGCACGTGGCTTTGCGCCGCATAGGCCGACAATAGCAGCACCTTCATACCGGGAGCCTCACACTGCTGACAGGCGACCCCGGTAATTGTAAAAGCGCCGCAAAATCCGGCAAAGGTCCGCCGCATCACGAGTACCGGCGAGTTCGCGCACCGAGTGCATGGCGAAAGTGGGCACGCCAATATCCAGTGTCCGCACCCCCGTGGCCCCTGCGGTGATTGGGCCTATAGTGCTGCCACAAGCCATATCGGTGCGTACTACAAAGGATTGCACCGGCACGTCCTCGGCTGCCGCCAGCATGCGAAACAGCCCGGTGGTTTCACTGTTGGAGGCGTAGCGCTGATTGGCATTAATCTTGATCACCGGCCCCCGATTCAGCAGCGGCCCGTGATTACTGTCGTGCCGATCCGCATAGTTGGGATGAATGCCATGCGCATTGTCGGCGGAAATCATCATGGAGCGGTCGGTAAGCGCCGCATAGGATTGCTCGTCGCCTGCCAGGCGCTTAAGGATCGAGCTGAGTAAGGGGCCCTGGGCGCCGGCGGCTGACAGGCTGCCGACTTCCTCGTGGTCGTTGCAGACTAACAGGGAGCTGACACCACCATCACCGCTCAACAATGCCTGCAGACCGGTGAAGCAGCTAAGCAGGTTGTCCAGGCGAGCGGAGGCCAAAAACTCCCGCCTCAGCCCGATCACCGCCGCGGGCTGGGTATCGTAGAATGACAGTTCGTAATCCAACACCTTTTGCACCGCGCAATCCGGGTGCTCTTCCAGTAGCCGTGACTTCAGCAACTCGCGAAAATCCAGCTTGTCGCCCTCCCCCGGCTGACACAGCACGGGCAGGATATCCGTCTGGGGGTTTATACTGCGATTTTTATTCGCTTCCTTGTCCAGGTGAATGGCCAGGCTGGGAACAATGGCGATGGCCTCGCGATAATCGATCAGGGCCGTGCGCAGCTGCCCGTCTTCACACTGGTAACTGACACGACCCGCCAGCGACAGGTCGCGATCAAACCAGGGGTTCAGCAGCGCTCCGCCATAAACCTGGACGCCCAGCTGGAAAAAACCCTGCTGCACCTTTTCCGGCGCCGGCTTGACCATCAGGCAGGGGCTGTCCGTGTGGGCCCCCACCATACGCATGCCCGCTACCGGGGCGGATTCACGCCCGACGACAAAGGCCACGATAGAGCTGCCATTGCGCACCACGTAGTATTTGCCGCCAGCTTGCAAATCCCAGCTGGTATCTTCGGCCAGGCGCGTAAAGCCGCCTGCTTCCAGTCGTTTTGCCATTTCGGCCACAGCGTGAAATGGCGTGGTTGCCACTCCAAGAAAGTCGCAAAGCTTCTCATTGAATTCATTGTGTTTCATAGATACAAGCCCTCAGGTGAAAAGCAAATCACGCCACCCATAGTAAAAATAGAACCGCCGCCAGCACGACCCGATAATAGACAAAAGGCATCAGGCCGACACGGTCCAGCAGACGCAGGAATACCGCTATGCATAAGTAGGCGGCGATACCGGAAACAGCGGCGCCAAGCCCCAGTGCCCACCAGTCCACCGCCAGCCCACTGGAACTCAGTTCCCACACCTTCAGTGCACCGGCACTGGCGATGATGGGTATGGACAGCAAAAAAGAAAATCGCGCCGACGCCTGGCGATTCAGACCCAACAGCAGGGCCGCCGTGATTGTCACGCCGGAGCGTGACACGCCCGGCACGGGGGCCATGGCCTGGGCCAGCCCAATCAGCAATGCGATAGACAAGGTCAGGGGGTTTACCGGCTCTTCTCACCCGGCGCGGCGCGATCAGCCATGCCCAACAGGATGCCGAATACCAGTGTGGTAGTGGCGATTACGGGCAAGGTACGTAAGTTGCCCTCTATAAAATCCCCGGCAGCCAGGCCTACCACGACCCGCGGGCACGGTGGCCAGCCCCAGGTACCAGACCAGTCTACTGTCCTGCGTGGCTCCCCCGCCGGCCAGCGAACGAAACCAGGCTGTCCGCCATCCGCCGTAGGTCTTCCCGGTAGTAGAGCAGCACCGCGGATAGCGTGCCCACATGCACAGCCACATCAAAAGCCAGCCCCTGGTCCGGGCCAATCCAGCAGCAGCGACGGGATGACCAGGTGGGCAGAGCTGGAAATCGGCAAAAACTCGGTAAGACCCTGCAACAGGGCCAGCATTACGGCCTGGTACCACTCGATCACGATTGTTTCCCCTGTTCCGACAATTTTTTCCACGAAATTTTGTCGCGAACATAAACCGGCTGTACCTGCTGCGGTGATTGAATATCACCACGCCCCAGCTTCTCCAGCGCCAGGGGAACAAGATCCCGCGCCTCGGGTAGCAGCTCTTTTGCTCCCGAGCGCAAAATCGCTTTCACCGGTGCCGGAAATTGATCCAGAAAATGACAGCCGCTGCCCACTGCGCGCAGGGACTCCGCCCGGATGAGGGGAATCTCTGCCGGAGCGCAGGCCCAGGGACCCTGCTGCAAGACCGCCAGGCCCTGCTCAAAAGAATACACTGCGCCATACACCTCATTTATTCTGGCATCTATGGTACTGAGCACGGTATCGCCGGCATGAACCTCTCCCACACGCAACGCTGTCTGGACCTGACAGGCCAGGCTTGAAATAGCAATTGCCGGCAATCCACTGGCATAAGCCAGGCCCTGCACCGCACTGGCGGCGATGCGCAAGCCGGTAAACGAACCGGGGCCGCAGCCATAGGCAATAGCCTCAATGCCGTGAGCGCGCAGATCTCCGCTGGGCAACAGCTCTTGCAGCATACCGAACAGGCGTCCGCTATGTTGGCGCGGTATGACCTCATGCCGCTGCCGATACTGTCCATCGACAAATACCGCGACTGAACAGGCGTCGGTCGCTGTATCGATTGCCAGAATACCTGTCATATACTCCTGTTTCCTGTCGCGGCAGCGATAAGATAACGCTGCGTTTAACCACTACAATGGTAAACTGAATTATCACACAGGCGGCCACCGGTAAGAACTACTGGCGGGGCAAAAACAATTGAATCTGTGACAGCCGGCATATGACGTCAGCAAAAGACATTACAGGGCTAATCCTTGCCGGCGGCGCCGGGCGACGGGTAGATGGGCGTGACAAGGGCCTGATTGACTGGCACGGTAAACCCCTGGCTGCACACGTTGCCGAACGCCTGCGACCCCAGGTCGGACGACTGCTTATAAGCTGCAATCGCAATTTCGAGCGCTACCGGGAGATTGCTGAAACAACGGCGGCCGATTCACGCCGGGATTTTCAGGGGCCACTGGCAGGACTGGAAGCCGCCGCGCCGTTTATATGTAGCCAGTTGCTGGTGATCGTTGCCTGCGATACACCACTACTACCCGATGATCTTGTGCAACGTTTACAAGCCCACTTGTACAAGCCTGAATATGATGAAGCCCTGATCAGTTACGCTCACGACGGGACGCGGGGACAATATTTATGTGCTGCCATCGACCGGCAGTGCCTGGCTTCGCTTACCGGCTATCTCGATGAGGGCCATCGTGCAGTGCGGCACTGGTATCATCGCCATCGTTCCATCCCTGTTGATTTTTCAGATCAGGCAGGGGCATTCAGGAACTACAATCGCCTGGATTAGCAGCAGTGCGACCCAATCGGATAAGAATCACTAGCCGCTACCGGCGTCCTGCCTCTCGCGACATACCGTACGTCCTGTACATAAAAAATCCGCTGAAATTGCTTCCAGCGGGTTTTTTAACTTCAACAACCCGTGCTATTTTTTCTTGGCTTCAGCTTTGCCCTTTGGCTTGGCAGCGGGTTTCTTGCCCATTACTTTCCTTGCCCCGGCCTGCAGCTTTTTCGCTGCAGAGCGGATCTTTGCTTCGGCTTTTTTCTCGGCTGCTTTGGCTTTGGCTACTGCTTTGCGCTCAGCTGCCTGCAACTGCCTGGCAACCTTCTTTTCCAGCGCGACCAGTTTCTTTTTGTCCGACGCGGTACGAGCCTTCAGCCACTTCTGCGCGTGTTTGGCCATCGCTTTGGCTTTATCCACTTCCGCTCTAGCTGACAAATCGGCCTTTTTGGCGGCTACTTTCTCTCTGGCTACGAGTTGGTTCGCCTTGATTTTCGCGCTCTCTGCCAAATCGTTTGCGCGGTCGCGAGCCGTGGACACTCTCTCGCGCAGTGCTTTCAGTTTGGCGGAAGATCTTGCCGAGGCTGCTGAAGCCGCTTTGGCTGCCCGCTTGTTTGCTGCGGTAGCATTTTTAGACACCTGCTTGCGAGCCGCGTCTACTTTTTTGCGTGCAGCGGCAAGCGCCTTCTTCTCTGAATCCACGGCACTTCTAAATTTCGCAAGTGCTTCATGGGCCTTGGCTACAGCAGGTGAAACTGCAGCCTTGGGAGCCGTCGCCTTTCTTGCTGCGGGTTTTTTAGCTGCTGCTTTACGCGGCGCTTTTTTTGCAGCTGGTTTCCTTTTCGCAGGAGCTTTTTTGGCTGTAACTGCACTTCGTTTTGTTGCTGCTTTTTTCTTAGCGGTTGCCATGGGCATATCTCCACTGTAGTTATAGGGTAACGCACTTACGAAAATAGCAACAAAATCATGGAGATACAATAGTATTTGACATAAAAAACTACCAAATATTCAGGGGTTTGCTCGACATTCCACGTGCAAAAAATACTGGCGGCACTGTGCCGCTATTACGCAACATTGGGAAATATGCTTTAATTAAAGGGGTTAAACGTATCGCTGAATAATCAGAGGGGGGAAATCGATGCGAACGAACCTCCCAGGGAAGGTTCATTTGATAAAAATTTATTTTCAAAATTTTTATCAAAAAAAGAGAGTTCAGCTCAAATATTTCTTACTTAGTGCACATCTGGAAACTCACGTTTTTGTCATCCCCGCGCAGGCGGGGATCCAGTAAGTCCTTAATTCTACTGGATTCCCGCCTGCGCGGGAATGACGGCAACGTTGGCAGTGTGGCGTTTTCGGACGAGCACTACTTAGGCAATGTCGGGTACGTAGCGTGAGTCCTGCTGCGCGGTATGTTCAAGACCAAGCCTATTGAATGCTTTCGCTGGTAGCTGCTTCCGGAAATTTTTTGCCTTGCAAAGGCATGCTTTCCCTAACTGAGCAAGGCAAAAAACTTCCGGGAGCAGCGGAAAACATCCACTATCGCCCTAAGTAAGTGCCATGCGCCCTTTTCAAATTTGCACTTACCTCATGCTTCCAAAGAAGCAAACACCGCATCGCGAATATCTTCAACACTACCAACACCGTCTATCCGGTGATAACCCGGCGCATCGTCATCGGACATATTCTGATAGAAATCGATTAACGGACTGGTTTGCGAGTAATAGATTTCCAATCGCTTGCGCACCGTTTCTTCCGTATCATCATCGCGCTGAATCAGTGCTTCACCAGTTTCATCGTCCACGCCAGCCTGCTGTGGCGGGTTGTACTTAACATGGTATATACGACCAGAACCCGGGTGCACACGACGTCCACTTACTCGCGCCACAATTTCCTCGTCACCCACGGCGATTTCCACTACATCATCTATCCTGACATCGGCTTCTACCATCGCCTGTGCCTGTGGTATGGTGCGCGGAAAACCGTCAAACAGGAAACCGTTGGCGCAGTCGTCCTGCGCGATGCGGTCTTTGACCAGGCCGATAATGATCTCATCGGAAACCAGTCCGCCGGCATCCATCACTTTCTTGGCCGCCAATCCCAACTCAGTCTTCGCCTTTACCGCCGCGCGCAACATGTCGCCGGTAGATATCTGGGGAATACCGTATTTCTCGGTAATGAACTGGGCTTGCGTACCTTTGCCGGCACCCGGGGCTCCCAATAGAATCAATCGCATGCAGAAAATTCCTCAGTAGTAATGTCGCCAGCGCAATGTACGACGCCGCAGTGTGAATCCAGAATTATCAAAGGGCAGTAACGATACACAGCACACGGATAGGTTACAACCCCTACCTTAGCCCCCTATCTAACCCCCCTGGCCTTGTAACAGAGCGCGCCGCTTGACCTGCTCCCACAAGTCATCCAGTTGCACCTCATCCATGCCTGCCAGAGGTGTATTTTCAGCGGCCGCAATTGCCTCCATGTCCGCGAAGCGCTGTTCAAACCTGGCAGAGGCGCGCCTCAGGCTGGACTCGGCATCCAATCCAAGATGCCTGGCCAGGTTAACGCAGGTGAACAGCACATCACCCATTTCTCCAGCGATTTCACTCTCATTTTGCGTCGCCATAGCGCCGCGTAATTCGTCGATTTCTTCCTGTAACTTGTCCAGCACAGCCCCCGTATCGAGCCAATCGAAGTTAACCAGCGCCGCGCGCTTTTGCAGTTTCTGCGCCCTTGGCAGGGCCGGCAAAGCCACAGGCACATCCGCCAGAATACCCGGCTGATCTTTCCCATCCCGCTCCAGCTGTTTAATCGCCTCCCAGCTTTGCTTGACATCGTCGACTGTGGCGCGACTGGAGACCACGCCCTCTATATCGCCGTCTGCGAATACATGGGGGTGGCGCCGAACCAGTTTTTCCACCAGTGTCGCGACAATGGTATTAAAAGAAAACAGGCCCTGTTCAGCTCCCAACTGCGCATAAAAAATGACCTGGAACAAAACATCTCCCAGCTCTTCGGCCACATGCGGGTAGTCTTCATGCTCGATGGCCTGGGCCAGCTCATAACACTCCTCCAGGGTGGAGGGCACAATACTTTTAAAATTCTGGCATATATCCCAGGGACAACCTGTCTGCGGGTCGCGCAGGCGCTGCATGACACGCAACAAATCGGCCACTGCGTATTGCGGTTGCTCCATGTGCCCCTCCTATTCTGAAATTCGCACCGCCGACACCACGTTTTTCAAGCGGTTGATCCGCTCCAGCAGCTTGGACAATGAGCCCAGGTTGGGAACTTCCACTCGCAAGCGCATGGTAGCCGTATGGTGTTTCTTATTGGTCTGGGTATTGATGGTTAAAACGTTGAGCCTGGCATTGGCAAACAAACCGGTTATATCACGCAGCAGGCCCTGGCGATCATAGGCCTCGATAGCCACATCAACTTCGTAGTTATCCATGGGAGCAGCCCCCCACTCCACCTCGATAACTCGCTCTGGAGCGGACTCCTGCAAATTGACCAACCTGGCGCAATCTGCCCGATGGATACTCACCCCCCGACCCTTCGTAATAAAGCCGGTAATCGCGTCACCGGGTAGTGGTTTACAACAACCGGCCATATGTGACAAAAGATTGCCCACGCCCCGCACCTGCACCTGATCCCGGTAACTTCCAGCGCCAGCTCTGGACAGCCGCAGCTGAGGTTCCGGCCGGCTCTCCACCAGGCCCTGGGCTGCATTCAACACCTGGGCTGAGGACAGGTCACCTGCTCCCACCGCGGCGTACATATCCTCGACAGTATTGAACTGCACTTTTTTGGCGATGCGCTGGTAGTCAACACTGGTAAGGGCCAGCCGTTTGAACTCCCTATCCAGCAAGTGCCTGCCGGCATCCACATTGTCCTCACGCGCCTGGCTTTTGAACCAGTGATGAACCTTGGCGCGGGCACGGGAAGTCCTGAGGTAACCCAGGCCCGGTTGCAACCAGTCCCGTTTGGGCAGGCCTTCCTTGCTGGTCAGCACCTCGACCCGCTCTCCGGTTTTCAGCGAATAGGTAAGAGGGACGATAGAGCCATTGACCTTGGCGCCACGACAGCGGTGCCCTACTTCTGTGTGCACATGATAGGCAAAATCAAGCGGCGTTGCGCCTTGCGCCAGATTGACCACGTCGCCCCGGGGCGTAAATACGTAGACACGGTCCTGGGCCACATCAAAACTGAACTGTTCCGCCACACTGCGAGCGTCACCGGTTTCCTCATGCCAGTCCAGCACCTGGCGCAACCAGGCTATCTTCTCCTCGTAGGTACTGGCCATTCCATTATCAGAATCGGATCCCTTGTAACGCCAGTGGGCACAAACACCCAGCTCGGCCTCATCGTGCATCTGGCGCGTGCGGATCTGTATTTCGAGGGTCTTACCCTCCGGGCCAATGACCGCCGTATGCAATGAGCGATAGCCATTTTCCTTGGGGTTGGCGATATAATCATCGAACTCGTTGGGGATATTACGCCACAACCCATGCACCAGCCCCAGGGTCGCATAGCAATCCTTGATCCTGGGTACCAGAATACGCACCGCCCGAATATCGTACACCTGTGAGAAACCCACGCCTTTGCGCTGCATTTTGCTCCAGATACTATAGATGTGCTTGGAGCGGCCGGTGATTTCGAACTCCAGCCCGGCATTGCGCAGCACCTGGCTCAGCTCTTCCTCCACACGAGAAATGAAATGATCGCGCTCCAGGCGCTTGCCATCCAGCAGGCGGGCTATCTTGCGATAGGCATCGGCGTAGATATAGCGGAAGGATAAATCCTCCAATTCCCACTTCAGGTGGCCTATGCCCAGTCTATGAGCCAGTGGGGCGTATACATCGAAAACTTCCTGCCCGATCTCATGGCGGCGTTGTTCATCATTTTTTACCGCCCGGATGGCACAGGTGCGCTCCGCCAATTTGATCAGCGCGACACGCACATCGTCTACCAGCGCGATCAGCATCTTGCGGATATTGTCTTTCTGCCCATGAGCCTGCCCCAGCACCGGACTATCAGTCTGCATTTTGAGATCGCCGATGGAGGCCATACGCAGCACCCCATCAATCAAGCCGGACACTTCAGCCCCGAACTGCGCCGCAACTTCCTCTATCTGTAGCCGTTGCTCGCGCACAGCACGGTATAAAATTCCGGCCACCATACAATCCAGGCCGACCTGCAGTTCGGCCAGAATCAGCACTATATCGAGACCGGCGATAAAACAATTTGTCTCGTGGGCCCAATCTCCAGAATCCTGCCCGGACACATGCAAGGCCTCCTGCGCCAGCTCGCAGGCGGCTAACAGGCGCTCGGCATCCGCGGCATCCAACTCCAGCGGCAACTGCCGCAACCAGCGCTCGAGATCAATATCGCCAGCGGCATTAACGTGGGATTGTTCGCGTACCTGAACCATAAGGGCTAATCCATCATCGATCGTCAAATACGCCGGTGGACAAATAGCGGTCCCCGCGGTCGCAGATGATGGCCACGATCACGGCATTTTCAACTTCACCGGACAGGCGCAGGGCACCGGCGATGGCACCGCCGGAGGACACACCGCAGAAGATACCCTCTTCCCGCGCCAGGCGTCGCATAGTTACCTCCGATTCCTGTTGCGAAATATCCAGTACCCGATCTACCCGTGGCGCCTCATAGATTTTCGGTAAATAGGCCTCGGGCCAGCGCCGGATACCGGGGATACTGGAGCCCTCCAGTGGCTGCAGGCCTATAATTTGAATGGCGGGATTCTGCTGCTTGAGGTAGGTAGAACACCCCATTATGGTACCGGTAGTACCCATGGAGCTGACGAAGTGCGTTATCGTACCCTCCGTCTGGTGCCAGATCTCCGGTCCCGTTCCTTCCAGGTGAGCCCGGGGATTGTCTGGATTGGCAAACTGGTCCAATACCCGACCCTCGCCCTGTGCCTGCATTCGCAGCGCCAGGTCCCGGGCCACCTCCATGCCCTCCTCCTGGGAGACTTCCAGCAGCTGTGCACCATAGGCCGACATGGCCTGCTTGCGTTCATCACTCATATGGGCGGGCATGATCAGTATCAACCGGTAACCACGGATGGCCGCGGCCATCGCCAGTGCGATTCCGGTATTGCCACTGGTGGCTTCTATAAGCGTATCGCCAGGCTTGATATCGCCCCGCTCTTCGGCCCGGGCAATCATGCTCAGCGCAGGCCTATCCTTGACCGAGCCGGCGGGGTTATTGCCTTCCAGTTTCGCCAGAATGGTATTGCTGGTATTTCCCGGCAGACGCTGCAGTCGCACCAGCGGCGTATTACCAATACAGGCTTCGATTGTCGGATAGTCTGGCATAGATGGATTACCGCATATTGGAACTAGTGTAGCTCGTCACTCATATCGCAATATGAGTGACGAGCTACACTATGATTATATAGAACTTCCAACTGCTGAGAAATTCCCCGGGACAATCATTTGGCCAATACGGCGAAGGCGACCACGTAATCGACCTCATCCGCGAGGCTTAATTCCACCCGCGCACCCCCGCGCCGCGCCGCCACCTCACTGGCCCCGCCGCTGAGACGCACCAATGGCGCGCCATTGTCGTCGTGCTCGATCTGGATATCCTGCCAGCTCACGCCACGGCCTATACCCGTGCCAAGCGCCTTGGCAATGGCTTCCTTGGCGGCAAAGCGCTTGGCCAGGAGACGGTTGGATTGTTTACTGGCGCGGTACTCGGCCTGCTCTGATTCGGTAAGGATACGCTGCACAAACTTATCGCCCAGGCGGCCCACCACCTCATCAATACGCTCCACCTTCAGAATGTCGGTGCCTACTGCTATCACGGTTTGTCTCCTGTAACTGACTCTACCCGGTCTTTCAGTGAGGGGGCTGCGCCTACCGTACGAAAGAGATCGCGACTGCGCAGAGGGGTGTCCCCGAGATGCGTGGCCAGCGCCTGGCGCAGCAGCCGTTTGGCAGTGAGCCGAACCCGCCCACCAAACTCGCCACCCGCCATAATCAGCAAATCAGAGCCGGCAAAAGCAGGACGGGACTGATCGACGGCATCACCCCTGGCCACCATGCCAAAATCAGGGTGGTAGTGATACCACAGGTCTTCTCGCACCGCCGCACCACTGGCCCCGTCCACTGTGAGGTCAATGCTGTAACCCAGCTCATGCAACAGGGTAAATTCAAAGTGTCGCAACACGGTATCCACCACCTCGTTTCCCGCCAGCGCCTGCAGTGTCCGGGCGTAGGCTGCGAATAACTGTGGATGGGCATCGTGCTGGTGCAGCAGGCGCATCAGCAATTCATTGACGTACATACCACTGAACATGCGCTCGCCCCGCAGCATAAGCACTTTGCCCACGGTTTCTGTAGCAGTCAGGGTTTTCAGTTCACTGCGTCCGGAGAAAGATAGCAAAAGGGGAATAAAGGGTTGTAGCAGTGCACTGCTGCTGCCCCCCCGGGACCGGCGCCTGGCACCACGGGCCACCAGGCTGATGCGCCCGTATTCCGCGGTCAGCACTTCCAGCAGGGCACTGCTGTCTCTGTAGGGACGACTGTGTAGTATATAAGATGGCTGTAAACTAACGCGCATGACATGCCCGGGAACGGCTAGCGGTCATCGTAACCCAGGCTGCGCAGCGCCCGCTCATCATCAGACCAGCCGGATTTGACCTTGACCCACAGCCGCAACATGACTTTACTGTCGAACAATAGCTCCATATCCCGGCGGGCATCGGTGCCTATTGAGCGCAGGCGGGAACCCTTATCGCCGATAAGGATTTTTTTCTGCCCCTTGCGCTCTACAAAAATAACCGCGGAGATATGCAGTATCGCGCCCTCCTGGGCGAATTCCTCTATTTCCACGGTGATGGCGTAGGGCAGCTCATCACCCAACTGCCGCATGATCTTCTCGCGCACGATTTCCGCTGCCAGAAAACGCTGGCTGCGATCGGTGATCTGATCCTCGGGGAAAAAGTGCTTTGACTCGGGCAGGAGCTTCAGGATCTCCGCCTCCAACTCAGCCACATTGTGCTTGTGCAGGGCGGACACCGGTAAAATCGCAGCAAAGTCGCCTTTGTCCGCCAGCACCTGCAAGTGGGGCAACAGCTCGGACTTGTCCGCCAGCAGGTCTACCTTGTTGACCACCAACATGGTGGGCAAGCCTGCTCGCTGGATCTGCTCCAGTACCATGGCATCTTCTTCGGTCCAGGCGGTGCGATCCACCACGAACACTACCAGGTCCACATCCTTGATCGCCGAACTCGCCGCGCGGTTCATATACCGGTTGATCGCCTTGCCCGCATCCTTGTGCAGACCGGGCGTATCGACGAATATAATCTGGTGCTGATCCTCTGTTTTGATACCCAGCACCTGGTGACGCGTGGTCTGCGGCTTGCGGGAGGTAATACTGATTTTCTGGCCCAGGATATGATTGAGCAGGGTCGACTTTCCCACATTGGGGCGCCCGACAATGGCAACATAGCCGCAGCGCTTGCTATCAGCTGGCACTGGTCAATCTCTCCAGAGCGGAACGGGCCGCGGCCTGCTCCGCTTTGCGGCGAGTACTGCCGGCGCCCTCTGCGCTCAGTGTCGGCTGCCGCAGGCGGCAGGCGACACGAAACTGTTGTTGGTGGTCTTCACCCTGAACATCCAGCAACTCGTACTCCGGCAACGGATTGCGACGCCCTTGCAGGTATTCCTGCAATTGCGTCTTGGCGTCTTTGTCCGCCGCCCCGTGCTTGAGTTGTTCCAGTCTGACGGCAAACCAGCCCAACACGCTCATCCTGCACCGCTCTACCGTACTGTCCAACAGGATCGCACCGACCACGGCCTCAAAGGCATCCGCCAGGATAGAACTGCGCCGGTGCCCTCCACCCTTGCGTTCACCGGGGCCCAGCACCAGGTAATCACCGAGTTGCAGCTCCCTGGCCACCTCCGCCAGGGTATCTCCCTTGACCAGAGAGGCCCGCATGCGACTCATGTCACCTTCCCTTGCCTGGGGAAACTGCTGGTACAAAGCCTCGGCAATAATATGGTTGAGGATAGAATCCCCGAGAAATTCGAGGCGCTCGTTATTGTGGCCGCCGGCGCTGCGGTGAGTCAGCGCCAGGGAGAGTAATTGTGGGTCAGCGAACGCGTAACCCAGCGCCCGCTGCAGGCGTGCGATATCGGCCATTTGCTATTTTGGGGCAGCGTTCGCTTTGCTCGGTGCAACAGGTTCAGGGCTGCCCGTCACAAACAACAAATCATCGAACACCAGCACCGCGTCAATGCGCCCCATGATCGGAATTCTCACTTCGTAACTGGCGTCGATATAGGTTTTGCCCTTCTTGCGGTAGACCTCTACTTCCCGCGGCTCCAGCTCGTAAATCTGGTTGCTATTGAATATATTGGCTATCTTGCGCCGGATCTGGCTTATGCCCTGTTTTTCCGAGTCGTGCTCATTGGCAATTCTTGAAATAATATCCTTCACACTCAGGTATTCAAAATACGGTGGCGACATGCGAATGGCGCACATCAAAAAGAAACCCACCATGATCATAACTATCAGTAAGCCCGGTATGGACATCCCGGATTGACGCTGACGTAATTGCATATTTTTTATCCCCTTTTATCTTTTTATAGTCATTCTATCAGGCCAACACGACTAAAGCTCGGAATGCTCAACAGGGAGTCCCAATGCATCCAGACAGCGAAGGCCTTGCCTACTATATCCTTTTCCGGCACCTGACCCCAAATCCGGCTATCGCTGCTGTTGTCCCGATTGTCACCCATCATGAAATAGTGCCCGGGTTTGACCACCACGGAAAAATCCCTGGCCGGGCGCATGTCATCGACCTGCACCAGGTGATTGGCCTCTCCCAGGCTTTCCAGTCCCACGCTGTACCTGGATCTCCCGTCCGGAAATTGAGCCAACGCCTCACTCTCCACCTCGTGGCCATTCACCAACAACTGCTTGTTGCGATAGGTCACCGTATCTCCGGGCAGGCCTACCACCCTCTTGATAAAATAGGTGTCGTTCATGTGGGGCGGGAAAAAACACCATCACGTCACCACGCTGGGGCTCATTCAATGCCAGCACCCTGGTGCGCAGCACTGGCAGGCGAATACCGTAGGTGTATTTGTTGACCAGAATATAGTCACCCACCTGCAAGGTAGGCACCATCGAAGAAGAGGGTATCTGGAACGGTTCCACCAGAAAGGAGCGCAGCACAAAGACCACGAATAACACGGGAAAGAAGGACTTGGCGTACTCCACCACCACCGGCTCCGATGCGCCCTGTGCCACGCCCGCCTGGTACTTCAGCGCCTCCGGGCTGCCCTCCCGGTCCCACTGGGGGTATTGGCCCTGCAGATCGCCAATGACACGACGCCGGCCGGGTGCCAGAAAGATGGCGTCCATCATCCAGATCAAGCCGCTGCCAAATACCAGAATTACCAGGATAAGAGGGAAATCTATCGTCATACCGCTCATTTATCAGCCGTCCACCTTAAGTACCGCCAGAAACGCGGATTGGGGTATTTCCACCCGCCCGACCTGTTTCATACGTTTTTTACCCGCTTTTTGTTTTTCCAACAACTTGCGCTTACGGCTCACATCGCCACCGTAACACTTGGCCGTCACATTTTTGCGCAGCGCCTTGACGGTCTGGCGCGCCACGATCTTGCCACCGACAGCTGACTGGATAGCCACATCAAACATTTGTCGGGGAATCAGTTCCTTCATTTTTTCAGTGAGCACCCTGCCCCGGTGCTGTACCTGGTCCCTGTGCACGATAATCGCCAGGGCATCGACCCGCTCGCCGTTGATCAGCACATCCAGGCGCGCCAGGTTTGCCGCCTCGAATCGCTCGAAGCCGTAATCCAGGGAAGCATAGCCGCGACTCACAGATTTTAGTCTATCAAAGAAGTCCAGTACCACCTCGGCCATGGGGATATCGTAGACCACCGACACCTGGGCACCGAGAAACTGCATATCCTGCTGCACGCCCCTTTTATCCACGCACAATGTAATGACATTGCCCAGGTACTCCTGGGGCACAAGGATATTGCAGCGGGCGATGGGTTCGCGCATCTCCTCGATATCGCCGACATCCGGCAGGGAGGACGGGTTGTCCACCTTGACCACCTCACCGTTTTTCTTTAGCACCTCGTAAATCACAGTGGGGGCAGTGGTAATCAGATCCAGGTTGTATTCCCGCTCCAGCCGTTCCTGGATGATTTCCATGTGCAGCATACCCAGAAAACCACAGCGGAACCCGAAGCCCAGCGCGTCGGAGGTTTCCGGCTCGTAAAACAGGGAGGCATCGTTGAGGGTCAACTTGGCCAGCGCGTCGCGAAAATCCTCATAATCGTCTGAGGAAATGGTAAAAATCCCGGCGTAGACCTGGGGCTTGACCTGCTTGAAACCGGGCAATGCCGCCACATCCGGGGTCTTGGCATGGGTCAGGGTATCGCCCACTGGCGCACCGTGGATATCCTTGATCCCGGCGACCACAAAACCCACTTCACCCGCTTGCAGGGCATCCGTCTCCAGGCGTTTGGGCGTAAAAATGCCCACGCTGTCTACTTGATGGGCCTTACCGATGGACTTGGCGATAATCTTGTCGCGCTTACGCAATACACCCTGTTTGACACGCACCAGGGAAACGACGCCCAGGTAATTGTCGAACCAGGAGTCGATGATCAGCGCCTGTAACGGCGCCTCCCGGTCACCTTCCGGTGGTGGTATATTCTCCACCAGGTATTCCAGGGCATCCTCGATGCCCATGCCGGTCTTGGCGCTGACCTCGCAGGCCTCCGTGGCATCGATACCGATTATTTCCTCGATTTCCAGTTTGACCCGGTCCGGATCGGCCTGCGGCAGGTCCATTTTGTTAAGGATGGGCAGCACCTCAAGCCCCTGCTCAATGGCTGTATAGCAGTTGGCTACAGACTGGGCTTCCACGCCCTGCCCCGCGTCGACTACCAGCAGCGCCCCTTCACAGGCGGAGAGTGAGCGTGACACCTCATAGGAAAAGTCCACGTGCCCGGGGGTATCGATGAAATTGAGCTGGTAGGTCTTACCGTCACGCGCTTCGTATTCCAGCGTAACGCTCTGGGCCTTGATGGTAATGCCCCGCTCCCGTTCGATATCCATCGAATCGAGTACCTGCGCCTCCATCTCCCTGGCGCTCAAACCGCCACAGTGCTGGATGAAACGGTCCGCCAGGGTCGATTTACCGTGATCGATATGGGCGATAATAGAGAAATTGCGGATGTTACGAAGGTCGCTCACGCATTAGTACCCGATATAAGTGACACCCCGGCCAAACCCATTCGGCGCGGGATACTCTGCCACCAAAAAACGCGCGATTGTACCCTATTGGGGTCCAGTGCTCCAACCACCTGATAAGTTAGGGTCAGGTGGTTGGGGCGCCACCCCGCAAAGCGGATTCTGGCCCATGCACAAATCAATCCTGCAACTTCAGGCCTATAAACAGGGGGGAGCCGCGCCGTATCAGCCGCATCGGCACGGCACTGCCACTTTCCAGCTTGTCCACCGCCCGATCATAGGACCCGGTGGATTTAATCGGGCTGGAAGCAATCAGCGTGATCACATCTCCGGACATAACCCCGGCCTCAGCGGCCACGGAGCCGGGAAGCACCTCGCGCACCACCACGCCGCCACTGATTCCCAGACGCTCCAGGGCCTCGTCGCTGGCTGCCTCGACAATCAGGCCCAGCCTGCCACCGCGGCCGTCCTCTCCCCCCCCGACAGTGAGCGCATAGCTATCGTCGGCATCCAGACCACCCACCTTAACCTTTAACTTTTTAAGTTTTTGGTCCCGCATAATCTCCACCGGCACCGTGGTGTTGGGCGAGATAAGGCCCACCACATGGGGCAGGTCGGCTGATGCAGGTATATCCTTGCCGTCGAAACGGATGATCACATCACCAGGCCGCAGGCCCGCCTTGTCAGCAGGACCATCCTTGGCCAGTTGCGCCACCAGCGCGCCGTGCGGTCGATCCAGGCCAAATGAGTCCGCCAGGTTCTTGTCAACATCCTGAATGGTGACGCCCAGCCACCCCCTGGTCACCCGACCATCGGTTTTCAACTGGGCCACCACATTGCGCACCACGCTCACGGGGATGGCAAAAGACAGGCCTATAGAACCGCCACTGCGGGTAAATATCTGCGAATTGACACCAACCACCTCGCCATCCAGATTAAATAAGGGACCACCTGAATTACCGGGGTTGATAGCCACGTCCGTTTGTATGAAAGGCACATAATTCTCGTTGCGTTCAGTGGGCAGACTGCGCCCCTTGGCGCTGACAATACCGGCAGTCACGGAGTAGTCCAGCCCAAACGGAGAACCGATGGCCAACACCCACTCGCCCACTTCCAGATTGTCTTTGTCGGCCAGTTTCAGTACCGGCAGGTCTTTGGCCTCGATACGAAGCAGGGCCAAGTCGGAGCGGGGGTCGGTGCCGATCACCTCGGCATTGAATTCACGGCGATCACTCATACGTACCAGTACGCTGTCGGCACCTTGCACCACATGGTTATTGGTCAGGATATAGCCGTCATCAGAGATGATAAAACCCGAACCCATGGCCATACGCTGCTGCCGGGATGGCGGTGCACCCCGAAACTCAAAAAAGCGACGCAAATACTCGGGAATTTCCTCGGGACCAGGCCGCCCCTGCCCGCCCCGGGCGTGGCTATGTTCAACGATGATCTTCACTACCGCGGGGGAGTTTTCCCGCACAATCTCGCGAAAGTCAGGTAGCTCTGCCAGCGCAAGGCCGGGCAACAACAGGGTGAGAGCCAGGAAAACAGGGGTTATCAATCGGGTTATTGCATTCATTCATACTATCCATTGAAGTTGGGTATAAGTCGAGGTGTAAAACAGTGAATCAGACGACCGTAACCGGTGCCTCGAGAGGGCGCAACACTTCCAGCAGGGTCGGTTGCAAGCTGCGGTCATCGCGATGACGCCAGGCATGCCAGCGCACCAGTACAAAGCCCAGACCGAAGCCGGCCGCGGCGCCAAGCGCGGCCAACACATCCTGGCTGCCAGGTATCAGGCCCACGGCCGCCGCCGCACCTCCAAGCATACAAAGTAGAGGTAGCATATAGACAATCAGGGATCCGCGCAGGATAACTTCTTCGGGAATACTGATACGTACCTGGTCATCGACGCTGCACTCCTGCGGGTCCCGGCTGCCGGGCAGCACACGAATGTAGCCGCGCTTGCCATCGTAGATGCGATTTAACAAACCGTGACCACAGCCTTTTTGCGCAGCGCAGGTGCCACAGGTGCTCTGGCGTATAGTCTCAACCCACAGCCCGTCGGGGTCCACAGCCACCACACGCCCGGTTTCAATCAGCATTTCATTGTGTCCAGTCGACAGAGTCGGCTACCATTCTAGCCGTATTGACCGGTACTTCGCCAATCACGGTTATCAGCACCGACTGCCCGGTAAGATGCATGCCGCGGGTATAGGACAGGGTACTGCCACGGCGCACCACGCCCTCCCCGGGGCGAATTTCCTGACCCAGTTCCTCCAGGAATACTGAAAAAACCGCCAGTCCATCCGTATAAGTTCTACGCCCACCACTGCCGGGCGGGGTATCGGTGAAGATAAATCCTCGCGGCACCCAACCTACACTCCATTCGCTGCCGGCCAGTGCGGTCGATACGGCTGCCTGGGGATGGGGATGCTGCGCTTCATGCACGAGGTTGACCTCAGTGCCCTCGAGAATCTGCCCGGAGTAAGACAGGTTGGCAAACTGGAACGTTTCAAGGATTTTTTCACCGCGCCCGACAGTTTCGGTCTTGAGCAGCAGTGCGGTTTGCCTGTCCAATTCCATAACATAACCGAAGCGATACATGTCACGGGGCTCGATACGAATACGCACGGCCTGGCGCCCGGCAACACGCTCACCATCGGTGACGCTGAAACGGTAATGCTGTGCTATACCACAGCGCCCGGCCTGCAGGTCCGCACCGAGGCGCAGCAACTTGTGCCCGGGGTGGATGCACTCCAACGGGTGATTGGCGCGCTCAACCTGCGCGCCCTGCCCGGTCAACTCCGTGAGGCGCTCTGAAATGGTGCCCTCCTCAACCGAGTGAGAGACCTGCATCACCTGCATGTCATCCCCACGCTGCAATGTCACCACCCCGTTGTAGCTCACCTGGCGGACGCTTCTGGACATCTTGTCCAGCCATGACAAGGCCGTCGCATCGGCCTCAGGGCATACGGCCGCACCTGCCACGCCGGCCGCAGCAATCGACAAGGTGGCAAGCAGGGCTTGCAGGCAGCGGTGCCTCAGCAGGCTGTGAAGCACAGTGCGGTACCCCCTATTCCCGAATCCGGGGGACACGGGCAAAAGGAATCAACCCCTGGGGGGAATTGAGTGCGGCCTGCTCCGCGTGTTCCTGCATATATTTCTGCATACGCTGGCGCGCCAATTTCTGATAGGCGGTACGGGTAGCCGGTTGCAGCACAGGCATGCTCTGTGTACCGTAACTGGCCTGTACCGTTGTCGCGCCGAGACTGTTAACCAAACCCACAGGCGAGGCGCTGGCCGCCACAGCCCGACCATTGCCATACGGGTCCGCGCCGCCTATCCGGGCAAGTTGCTGTCCGCCGATAACGACGGTGGCCGCCACCGATGCCGCAATCGCGAGACTGGCCACCGGGCGCAGGATGCGCTGCCTGAGGCTTGCGGCTGTGTGCGCAGCAGATGGCGTTCGCTGCTCGGCTATGGCTTGCCGCACCTGCGTGGATATATCCAGTTTCTTGTAGGCAAGCTGGTGGCCGGAGACTGTTGCACGCACTGCGTTGTAACGAACCCAGGTCTGGCGCATGTCATCGTCGTCCGCTATGCGTGACAAGACGCGTTCCAGTTCCAATTCGTTGGCTTCGTCATCCAACAATGCGGAAAGAGATTCACGCATTCTTTCAGTCATCGTTCACTTCCTTCGTGCCTGTGCACGTATCTTCGTTGTTGCCCCGGCCAACTATTCAGCGGGAGCATGTTGAGTCCACAGCGTTACGCTTCACCATCGAGCTGCGCCCTTACCTGTGTATCTATCGCCTCGCGTGCCCGGAATATCCGTGAACGCACTGTCCCCACCGGACAATCCATAATATCGGCGATGTCCTCATAACTGAGACCATCAAATTCACGTAAAGTTACCGCGGTTCGCAGGTCATCCGGCAGGGCGCCAATGGCTCTGTCTACCACGGTCTTCAACTCCGCTCCAAATAGAGCATTTTCCGGCGTCTCGATGTCGCGCAGCGCGCCGCCGCCCTCGTAATATTCCGCGTCTTCCACTTCAACATCCGTGCCGGGTGGTCGCCGGGAGCGCGATACGAGGTAATTCTTTGCAGTATTGATGGCAATCCGGTACAGCCACGTATAAAACGCGCTGTCTCCGCGAAAACGGGGTAGGGCCTTGTAGGCCTTGATGAAAGCCTCCTGGGCAACATCCTGCACCTCATCGGGATCACGTACATAGCGACTGATCAAGCCAAAAATCTTGTGTTGGTACTTCAGCACCAGCAGGTCAAAAGCCCTCGAGTCGCCCTTCTGCACCCTGAGCACGAGCTGCTGATCCGTCTCTGCGGCAGTCACGTCCACCCCCCGTCCATAGTCAATGACATCACTGCCCTGGTGATAATCACCCAACTGCAATGATAGACAGCAGAAAAGCCCGTAAGTTCGCTTCTGGTCCGGTGCAGCCGGTAATATGAGAGGTCTGAGTTGATAAAGTTCCCCATGGGAGGGTTTTCTTATTTTCCGCGAGGTCGTATATACTCGCGTCTAGTGCTCTAACCACCTGATAATTCAGGATCAGGTGGTTAGAGCAGTGTACTGTAATGGGTAAAGTGTGCATTAATTACAGTACAGTAACGATGTTAATCGAAGCTAAGTCTTTGAGCCACATCAAATAATTCACACACCACAGCGGCAAGCACTGAGCTCTATGGCATCCCGTCACCAACACGATGTGCTGATTATCGGCAGTGGCGCTGCCGGTCTCAGCCTTGCTTTGCGCCTCCCCGGCCACTATCGGGTGGCGATGCTGTCCAAGGCCGACCTGAACCAGGGATCAACCTACTGGGCCCAGGGCGGTATGGCTGCAGTGCTGCACACCAGGGATACCGTCGATTCACACGTGCAGGACACCCTCGCCGCCGGTGCGGGTCTGTGCCAACGCGAAGCAGTGGAATTCACCGTACGCAACAGCCGGCGCTGTGTGGAATGGCTGGTGGAACAGGGTGTCGACTTCGACCTGCGGGAAGACCAAACTGACCGACAGGACCGTGAATTTCACCTGACCATGGAGGGAGGCCACAGCCACCGAAGGATCATTCACGCGGCAGATCGCACCGGGAGGGCCATCTCCGAAGTGCTCACGGAGCGGACTCTGGCTGCAAAAAATATCGAGATTTTCACCCATCGGGTGGCCGTTGACCTGGTCGTGGACCGGGGCCGCTGTCAGGGCGCCTACATTCTCAACCAGCTGACTGACCACGTGGACCTGTTCCAGGCAGGGGCGGTGATACTGGCGACCGGAGGGGCGAGCAAGGCCTATCTCTATACCAGCAACCCCGACGGGGCCAGCGGTGATGGCATCGCCATGGCCTGGCGCGCTGGCTGCCGGGTTGCCAATCTGGAATTCAACCAGTTTCACCCCACCTGCCTGTACCACCCCAAAGCCAAGTCTTTTCTTATTACCGAGGCCATCCGCGGGGAAGGGGGCAAACTGCTACTGCCAGATGGCCAGCGCTTCATGCAGCATTTCGACGAGCGCGGGGAACTGGCGCCGCGAGACGTAGTGGCCAGGGCAATTGACCACGAGATGAAACGCTTGGGTGCAGATTGCTTGTTTCTGGACATCTCCCACAAGTCGCGGGATTTCCTGCAAAGCCATTTTCCCACAGTCATGTCGCGTTGCGAGGAATTTGGCATTGATATCAGCACCGAGCCCATTCCCGTGGTACCCGCCGCCCACTACACCTGTGGTGGTATTGTAGTCGACACTACCGGTAGCACCGATGTCGCAGGACTCTACGCCATTGGAGAAGCTTCCTGCACCGGCCTGCACGGCGCCAATCGTATGGCCAGCAACTCCCTGCTTGAGTGTATCGTCTACGCCGAAGCCGCCGCCAAACACATCAGCAAGACCCTGGACCAGACCGCCACTCCCATTGACGCGGCCCCCTGGGATGAAAGCCAGGTGACCGATTCGGACGAGGACGTGGTGATCTCTCACAACTGGGACGAGTTGCGTCGCTTTATGTGGGACTACGTGGGCATTGTGCGCACTGACAAACGATTACAGCGGGCACAGCACCGGGTACAGCTGTTACAGGCGGAAATCGCCGAGTACTACGGCAACTACAAAGTCAGCAACGACCTGCTGGAATTGCGCAACCTGGCAATGGTAGCTGAGCTGATGATCCGCTGCGCAATCTCTCGCAAGGAGAGCCGCGGCCTGCACTACACCCTTGACTATCCACAGCAACTGCCCGTGGCGCGCGATACCGTGTTGCAGCCGGAAAACTCACCCCTGCGGGGCTAGTGTACCAGTCTGGCACGTAAGCAACGCAGCTGTCCGGGTGGCGCGCTGTCCGCAAACAACCAGACCGAACCGCGGCGACCGGCGGGTAGCTCCTGCCATGCCAGATAAATCACCCAGGGCAAACATGTGCTGTTGGAGCAGACGTGAACAGCCCGATTAATAGCATTGTGCTCCACTGTCCAGCTTCCACGTCGCCAGCATACAATCGCGCCGACCATGGGCTCACGGTGTAGCTGCCACAATAGCAAACTGACCGGCGGCAGTAGCAAAACAGTCAGGCCCGGGTAGCCTCTGGCAACCAACAACGAGAGCGCAAAACAGCTACACAGGCAGAACGCGCCATGCAGCAAACGACGAAGCCTGGACTTACCTACGATCAGCCGGAGTGCGGTTGAACTCGAGTATTTTGCTGACAATTACGGCTAGCTCCTCGTCCCGGGGTTGTTCACGACCCAAAAACCAGCTGAACAGGTCCTGGTCCTCACAGATCATCAGCTGCTGAAACCTCTCCCTGTCCCGCTCACCAAGACGGGCATAGCAGCCGGTCACAAAAGGCTCCAGCATCAGGTCCAGTTCCAACATGCCGCGCCTGGCGGCCCAGCGCATACGATTGATTTCTTCGTTCGGTATCATGCCAGCACAATTATCCCGGGGGGCTATCAAAGTACGTCATTATATCGTCAAATTCGGTCTGTGGCGCGCGCGCCAACCAACAGGAGTTACTGACAGGCGCGTCTACAGCGCCTATCATTAGCGACCCACTACACCAGGTACCCACTCTTGAATTGCCAATACAGCCTTCTGCAGCAAGAGGCCCTGCTACACATCGCGGGACCGGATTCACTGACTTTCCTGCAGGGCCAGACCACCTGCGACACCCGCAACCTGGACCCGGACCACGCCCTCCCCGGCGTCTACTGCACACCGCCGGGCCGCGTAGTCTGCGACTTCCTGCTCAGCCAACTGGCCGAGGACCATTACGCCCTGCGCATGCGCCGCGACATCCGCGCCAGTAGCAGCGCCACCTTCGGCAAATACATCATATTTTCCAAGGCGGAACTGGACGACCAGCGGGACGACTGGCAGGTATTGGCATGCTGGGGGCCGGATGCGGCCCAGGCCCTGCGCGAGATATTCGGCGCTGCCCCCACTGCACGCTTCGGCACTTGCAGTGGGGGCGACTTTGTCTTGGTCCAGGTCGATGAGGACGGCCAACAATTTGAATGCTACCTGGACAGTAAAACCAATCCGCAGTGGCTGGCGCAGGTGGACGGACTTATGCAGGCATCCGATGAGTCCGCATGGCAGGCACTTGAAATTGCCAATGGCATGGGGCGCATCGAGGCGTCAACCGTAGAGGAGTTCGTCCCGCAGATGCTCAATTACGACCTCACTGGTCATATCAGCTTCAACAAGGGCTGCTACACGGGCCAGGAGGTGGTCGCCCGCCTGCACTACCGGGGTAAATCCAAGCGCCGCATGTATCTGGCCGAATTGCCGGGTGCCGAACCGGCGGCAGCGGGCACTCCCCTGTTCAGTACCGGTACTGAACAGAGCGTGGGCAGTGTGGTCAACTCTGCTATTTCTGATGGTCAACTGGTTGGGCTGGTTGTGGCGACTGCCAACGGGGTGGAAAACGGGCTGCATCTGGGTGCCAAGGGTGGTCCGGTGTTGAGCATTGGGGAACTGCCTTATTCGTTACAGTCAGACTAAGTATCGGTTATTGTAATTTCCCTGAGCAGCAACTGTGGGCTTACCGTTATTGTAACTTCCCCGAGCCGCAACTGCGGGCTTACCGTTATTGTAATTTCCCGAGCCGCGACTGTGGGCTTATCGTTATTGTAATTTCCCCGAGCAGCAACTGTGGGCTTATCGTTATTGTAATTTCCCCGAGCCACAACTGTTGCCTTACCGTTCCAGGGACCGCTACAAGCACGTCCGTGTGCGCTCGGGCTCGGCCATCCATGGCCTCACACGCCCCTGGAACGGTAAGGCAACAGTCGCGTCTCTCTATCGAGGGTAGCGATTCTGGTTCAACAATATTGTTCGGAATTCAAGTTCCTGAATAATGGAGCAGATTGAGCCATGTGTTTTCCGGCTGACATGTCCGGACTGTGTGAGGCATGGATGCCGAGCCCAAGCCCCCATGGACGGGTTCACGGCGTGTCCGGGCATGTCAGCCGGAAAATTCATGGCGGCGGGGATATCGCGATCAAAAGAAATCATGCAATAGCACATGAAGGCCAACTCAAAGCTGAGCGGGTAAGGACCAGTCGATGGGCGCTTCCCCTCGACCCTGCAAATAGTTATTAGCGGCAACAAAATGACCGCAGCCAAAAAACCCGCGATGGGCGCTCAGGGGCGAGGGGTGGGGGGCCTTGAGTACACAGTGGCGTTGGCTGTCGATGAGCGCGCCTTTGCGCTGGGCGTAGCTGCCCCACAGCATGAACACCACACCCTCACGCTCCCGGTTGACCACATCTATGACCCGGTCGGTGAAGGTCTCCCAGCCTTTGCTCTGGTGGGACGCGGCCCTGGCACATTCCACCGATAACACACTGTTGAGCAGTAACACGCCCTGGTCAGCCCAGGTAGTCAGGTGGCCGTGATTGGGGATGGGCAGGCCCAGTTCGGCGTGAATTTCCTTGTAGATGTTCTTCAGGGAGGGCGGCACGGCGACACCGGGTTTCACCGAAAAACACAGGCCATGAGCCTGGCCCTCACCGTGGTAGGGGTCCTGCCCCAGGATGACCACCTTGACCTTGTCCATGGGGGTATGGGCGAAGGCATTGAAGAACTCTTTGCCGGCGGGGAAGATGCGCTTGCCCGCCTGTTTTTCGACCTGCAGGAATACCCGTAAGTCCTGCATGTAGGTCTGGTCGAATTCCGGCGCCAGCCTTGCCAGCCAGCTGGGTTCGAGTTGAATCGCGTTATCTGCAGCAGCCATCACATCAGGTGTCCGGGCACTCAGTTACAGGCGGCCATCAGCACCACCCGATCGTACAATGCGGCGTCCTGCACCAGCCGGATCGGTTCCATCGTGACTGGTTCCACCGCCACAGGCACCAGGCATTTGCTGCGCTGTTTCTTGCCCGCTGCTGCGTTCTCAACATCGGCCAGCGGCGCAGCAGCGAAAGCCGCCGCTCGCCGCTCGGGCGATACTTCTGTGTAGAGGGTGCCGCGCATGTGCGGCTGGCGTCCTGCCGCGCGAATTTGTTGCTCCATGAGCGCTGGTGCCCACTCCTGACCGTGCCCGGAACCGGCGGCACGGGTAATGCTCTCATTCATCAGCGTACCGCCCAGGTCATTTACACCGGCGTCAAGACAGGCCGCAATACCCGCTGCGCCCATCTTCACCCAGGAGGCCTGGATATTGTCGATCAGCCCGTGGAACACCAACCGGGCCACCGCATGCATCAGGATGGCCTCGCGGAAGCTCGGCCCGCGGCGCGACTTGCCCTTGAGGTACATGGGCGCCTCCATATGCACAAAGGGCAGCGGCACGAACTCGGTAAAACCCCCAGTGCGCTGCTGCAGCTCCCGGATGTGCAGCAAATGACTGGCCCAGTGCCGGGGTTGGTCTATATGTCCGTACATAATGGTTGCCGTGGTGCGAAAGCCTTCTTCATGCGCGGCTGCCATTACCTGTAACCATTGGCTGGTGTTGAGTTTGTCCGGGCACAGTTGCTCACGCACTTCTTCGTGCAACACTTCCGCCGCCGTACCCGGCAGGGTATTGAGACCGGCCGTCCGCAATTGGCGTAAAAATGTCGGTACATCCACACCCAGGGTCTCGGCCCCCTGCCAGACTTCCAGTGGGGAAAAGGCGTGGATGTGCATACCCGGGGTGGCACTGCGCACGGTATGTAGAATATCCAGATAAGTCTGGCCGGTGTAATCCGGGTGTATCCCGCCCTGCATGCAGACCTCGGTAGCGCCCCGCTCCCAAGCCTCTGCGCAGCGCCGGGCGATATCCTCGCCACTGATATCGTAAGGCCGGCCGCGCAGGTTCTCGCTCAACTTACCCTTGGAAAAGGCACAGAACTGGCATTTGAAATAGCAGACGTTGGTATAGTTGATATTGCGATTGACCACGTAGCTTACCCGGTCGCCATTCACCAACTGTCGCAACTTGTCCGCCTGGCGCACCACATAGGCGAAGTCATCGCCACGGCTGTTGAACAGGCGGCTTACATCCGCTTCGCTCAGTTCTTCCATGTCGCGACAGCGAGCGACAATATCGCGCACATCGCCAGAGACCGCACCGGATCCTGGATTGCTTCCCAACAATTCGGACTCAATCGCCGGCACGGGCTGGTCTTGTCCCGGCGCCCAATTGTCCCGCTTGGCAAAGCCGGCACCGTCCATCTGCCGCAGTACAGCGGGACGCACCGCTGCATCCAGCCAGCGCTCACCGGCTGTCGCATAGTGCGGATAAATCGTCAGTCTCTGCTCCAGAAACTTACCCGCCCGGGCAGTTTCCCGGGCCAACTGTTCCAGGTGTGGCCAGGGCGCCTCGGGGTTGACATGGTCCGGTGTCAACGGGAGAGACACCGCCCCAGTCGTTAATGCCGGCGAATATCAATTGCGGTAACACACCGGGACTGAGGTTGGGGGGCGCCTGGATATTCATTTGCGCACCGAAAATCAGCCGGGTGACGGCAATAGTCCACAGTAGCTCGTTCAGGTCAGGTTCTGGCGCGGTGGCCATCAGGGTGCCTGGCTTGGCCCGGAAATTCTGCACGATAACTTCCTGCAGGTGGCCGTGACGTTGATGAACATCGCGCAGCGCCAGCAGGGAATCGATGCGCTCAGGGCGGGTTTCTCCAATACCGATAAGAATGCCCGAGGTGAAAGGTACACCCGCCTGCCCCGCCAGCTCCAGCGTCTGCAGGCGCCGGGCCGGATCCTTGTCGGGAGAGCCGTAGTGCGGCATACCCTTGCCGCACAGGCGCGTTGATGCGGACTCCAGCATGATACCCATTGAGGCGCTCACCTGGCGCAGCCCGGCGATTTCCTGCGCATTCATGCAGCCGGCATTGATATGCGGCAGCAGTCCGGTCTCCGCCAGCACCCGGGACGCCACCTCTTTGACATAATCCAGCGTACTGGCAAAACCCATTTCCTGCAGGGCGCGCCGCGCTGCGCTGTAGCGCAACTCGGGTTTTTCTCCCAGGGTAAACAGGGCTTCCTGGCAACCCATGGCAGCGCCCTGGCGACAGAGTTCCAGTACCTCGTCAACAGGCATAAAGGCCTGCTCAATCTTTTTCGGGGTGCGCGCGAAGGTGCAGTAATGACAGACATCCCGGCACAAATGGGTCAAGGGGATAAACACCTTGCGGGAATAGGTCACGACATTGTGGTGGCCGTTATCACGCAACACCCCCGCCAACTCAGACAGTGCCGCCGTGTCATCGCAATCCGCCAGACTCAGCGCCTGCTGATCACTGGGCAGGTGCCCCCGCAACAGCTGCTCCCGTATAGAATGCCACGCTACCATCAGTTTGCTACTCCCTTGTACAGGCCCGGGCTATCATCCAACGTTGCCAGGGCCAGCTCTACCCGCGCTCCCAAGTCCGCTGCCATGCAGTAGATCAAATGTCTGGCCCGGCAGTCTCACCTTCCAGCGCCGACATTAGCAGTTTCATATCCCGGGGCTCATCCACATCCAGTGCGATACCCGATCGTTGCAGAACTTGCACCGGCACACCAGTGCTGCGCGCTGATGCCAGATGTCATGGCACAACTATCAACACCAAAGCGGAACTGTGGCACGCTGTCACGGGTGAATGCCAGCAGGTTAGTTCCCGTCCCGGCAAGATCGCAGGCAATCACCAGCCCGGCCAGTTGCCGCTGACAGCGCAATACCGCCGAAATATCCGCGGCTGTTAATAGAGGCAGGTCCCCGTGCAGGACCAGTAAGGGCTCATCGCCGTCCGCCAACAGCTGCGCACTGGCTGCCTGTACCACCGGGTTTAGCCCGCTGCAGCCCAGGGAACTTTCATCCCAGTAGTCGATATCGTACCCTGGCTGCCAGCAGGCCGGCGCCGGGGTCATCAGAGACCAGAGTGACCCGCACAATGTCTTTGTGGCGCGACAGCACCGCCAAAACATCTTCCACCATCGCCTGGGCCAGTGCTCGCCGCTCGGAGGGACGCAACAGCCCGGCCAGGCGCGACTTGGCCTGGACCAGGTCCTTCAGGGGAACCAGCGCCTGGGCCATCTAGCGCACCTCGCCCAGTTGCAGGGTGAATCGCGCCAGGCGCTGTTTGTCTTCCCTGCTTTTCATTACTGTGGATGTAACCGCCACCTCGACCCCGAGTTTGCCTATCTCGTCCGCCAGTGTAGCGTCACTGTCGTCGATAACGAGTAGTCCAAAAGTCCCGGGTAGCGGGCACAGTAATGCTGCGCAACGCCCAGCGCCGTGACCGGCACCCCCAACTCCGCCATCATCTTGGCGGCGGGGCCCTTGATAGCCAGGCCCGCCACAATGGGGGATACCAGTACTACCGGTGCCGGGTTGTCGCGCAGCGCCAGCCACAAACCCTGGAACCTGTAATATCGGATCGACGCTGACAAAGGGGTTAGAGGGGCATATCACCACGCTGGAAAATGCATTGTCACGCAGCAGGCGCATGGTGTCGCGATTGGGGCGCGCCGCTGATATACCCTCGAAACTGAACCCGGTTACCGCAGGCTCACACTGCTCCCGCACGAAATAATGTTGAAAGTTCAGGTTTTCCCCGACGCAGTGGACGGTGGTACGCACCGACTCTTCGGTCATGGGATGCACATGCGTGTGCACGCCCAACTGCTGCGCCAGGCCGGCGGTGACTTCCCCCAGGCTTTTACCCTGTTGCAGCTGCCGGGTGCGCCACAGGTGAGTGGCCATATCCTTGTCGCCCAGCCGGAACCAGGTCTCGCCGCCCAGGCGCTCCAGGGCCTCCATGGCATTGAAGGTCTCACCCGCCAGGCCCCAGCCAAGCTTCTCATTGGCCAACCCGGCCAGTGTATATAACAGGGTGTCTATATCGGGACTGATGTGCAGGCCCAAATGCTCGAAATCGTCGCCAGTGTTGACCAGTACATGCAGTTGGCCGGGTGTCAATTCATCCGCCAGGCCCAGAGCCAGTTTCGCGCCGCCCACACCACCGGACAGGGCCAATACGCTGCGTTGTGCACTGCTCATCAGCGGAACATATCCATAGCTTTGTCGCGAATAAGCCCGCCAGATCCGCCCTCTGCCTGTTTCAGACCCGCACCACGCGCCAACACCACCGGACAGGCCTGCGCCGCCTGCCCCATCACCAGTGACGCACCGGCCGCCAGCTCATCCGCCACGGCAGGTTCAGTGACTTCCAGTACATTGCCGAACAGGTCCAGCTCCCCGACCTGGTTGTTCAGTGGTTCCAGACCAGCCGTGCCGATAGCCAGGCCAACGGTGCCATTGCGCCAGGCGCGACCCATACTGTCATTGATAATCACCTGGGGAGCAACCGCAGTCTGCTCTGCCAGTGCCTGCCTCAATGCCTGCGCTGACCGGTCCGGATCTTCAGGCAGCAATAACACCCGCGGGTCATCGCAGTCATTGGAAATATTGGATTTGTCGATACCGGCGTTAGCGTGCACGTATCCATTGCGGTGCTCAACAATAATCACCCCGGGTATGACCCGGATCACCTCAGTGCTCTCGCGCAGGATCAATTCCACCTGGCGAGGATCTTTTCCCGCCTGCGCAGCCAGTGCCAGGGCCTCAGGCCCCGGGGTAACATCCGCCAGGCGCACATAACGATCCTCCGTCTTGGACACAATTTTCTGTGCGATCACCAGCACATCCCCCTCCTGCAGCGCCAGGCCATTGTCACCCAGAGAAGCTATAATCAGCTGTGCCAGGTCGTCCCCCGGCTGCACCATGGGGAAGCCTTCAAGGGGAATAAGCTCCAGTCGGGCGGTCATCCAACATCATCCCCCATCATCCAACCCACTGATCTTGATACCCGCATGGCAACCATACTGCTTATTGATGACAATCAACACCGAGGTCAGCGCCTCTGCCGCCGCGGCATTATTGATCATACCCGCGTGAAAACCACGCATGCCGGCCGCCTCAACCAACTTAATCACCTCGTCCCGTGCCGCTTTCTTGTTGCCACAGACCAGCACGTCACATTCCACACCCTTGCCTTCCTGCAGGTGCGCCGCCGCCACATTCTGGAATGAGGAAACTACAGCCACCTCCTCGCCCAGCAATTCCTGGGCAATCTGCCCTGCACTGCCGGCCTGTGGCAACTGCACACGAGCTACTTTGGGCGGAACCAACGGCACGGTGACGTCAATGAGTATCTTGCCCTGCAGTGCCGGTTTCACTAATTCCAGGGTACTGGCCTGGTGGCTAAAGGGTACGGTCAAAGTCACAATATCAGCAGCCTGAGCCGCCGCCAGATTCTCCATCGCCTGCACAGTCACCTCACTCACACCACGCTCAGCCATTACCTCGCGCAAATCAGCCACCGCGGCCTCGGCTTTCTCCTGCGTGCGCGAACCGATAATGACCTGGTAGCCGGCCTGAGCCCAACGCCGGGCCAAACCCGTTCCCAAATCCCCGGTACCGCCCAGAATGGCCAGCACGGGTAAGCTCTCTGTCGTCATAGATTTTAATCCCGATGAAGTATCGATGTATCGGGGTACAGTATTTGCAACCGACCCCGGATTGTCTTGTGTCGTTGTGAATCAGCTCTCCCTGACAATTTCCAGCCTACTGGAATTCAGTTAGGATAAGCACAATCCTGGTGCAGCAACCACCTGATAAGTCAGGATCAGGTGGTTGCCGCACTAGCATCTTATGTAAATCAAAGGCTTATCTCAAGGGTGGCAGGACGCCACGCGCAACCAGTCAAGCTATCAGGCACAAGGAGTCAACACTATGGATAACCCGCTGGATTTTAGCGGCAAAGCGGTGATTGTAACCGGAGGCGGCAAGGGGATAGGCAAAGGCATAAGCGAGTGTTTTCTGGCCGCCGGCGCCGATGTGTTGATCTGTGGCCGGTCGGAGCCTGCCAGCCTGCCCCGTAGCGGCGACCGGCAAGCCCTGTTTACGGTCTGCGATGTGCGCGACTACGCACAGATCGAAGCCTGCGTGGCGTATGCTGTAGAGCAGTTCGGGCGCCTGGATGTACTGGTCAACAACGCCGGCGGAGCACCCTATGTTGAGGCGGCCACCGCATCGCCGCGTTTCTCGGAGTCCATCATCAGCCTCAACCTGATCGCGCCACTCAACTTCAGCCAGGTGGCCAACCGGGTCATGCAGCAGCAGGAATCCGGGGGCAGTATTATCAATATCGCCAGCGTCAGCACTATCCGCCCCTCCCCCGGCACCGCCGCTTATGGCGCGGCGAAGGCGGGCCTGGTCAACCTGGGCGGCTCCCTGGCAGTGGAGTGGGCACCAAAAGTTCGGGTGAACGCGCTGATCGTCGGCCTGACCGAAACAGAACAGGCCCACCTGCACTACGGTGATGAAGCAGGCGTGGCCGCAGTGAGCTCAACCATACCACTGGGGCGTATGGCACTTCCCGCGGATATCGGCCAGGCTTGCCTGTTCCTGGGTTCAGCCATGGCCTCCTACGTCAGCGGGACCAGTTTCGCCGTGCACGGAGGGGGAGAGAAACCCGCCTTCCTCGATGCCGCCAACGTCTAAGGATCAACTTGTTGAGGCAGTGGCAGTGATCGTCGCCCAAAATCTTGTCCGCGCGGAATATCAGGGTATACTTCCGGGAGTTTTTCCAAACCCGAAATAATGGCACCGATAACGCGGCGCACAGCGCCGTGGCAAATTCAACCAGAGGTCCAATGCTCAACCCCCAGGCACAATCCAGCGCGCTTCAGGCCACACTCAAACTGGAAGGATCTGTGCGCCTGGCAGGTGAGTTGTCCTCCCTTCTTGATGGGCGATTACAATTGAGCGCTACCCGTTTACTGGAAGGTCCCGCTGCCGGCGGCAAAATCAGCCTCAGGCCCGGCATGGCGGCGATGTTATCCATTACCTCCATGGGTGGCCGCGTCAGCTCACTGAATGAGACCCAGGTCAGTATTTCTGGTATATCGGGCGACTGCCTTACACTTCAATTTGCCGACCCCGAAGGAGAATCCGCACACAGTTACCGCAATGCCATCGCCGGCGGGTTCAGTATAAGCAGCAACCCGTTGCTCACCGCGGCCACAGCGGAATACACCGAGCTGCTGGGCACCCTGCAACAGCAGAGCCTGAACCAGCTGGAGCAGCTGCTGTTGCCGTTTTTCAGTGATCTCACCGGCTACCTGGTGGAACTCTCCTCGCGTATCAAGCAACCCAAATCGGGCGAAAATCTACACTACAATGCCTCGGTCATCGTGCGGCGCATGGGCCCAAAAATCATCCGCGATATGGTGCAACAAACCCAGGACTACTATCAGGACCTGGCACCGGAACAGACTGACGATCAATTGTGGCAACACAATATCGAGGATGCAAATGAACTCGACCTGATAGACATCCAGGATTTTGAGGACTTTCTTGCCATAGACCGCATGATTACCCTGGGAGAAGACCTGCACAAGGTCCTGCTGGAAGCGCTGGTCCTCCGGCTTGCAACCCTGATCGATGCCGACCCTAACAAGGTCAGGTTGCCAGTGCACGTGCGGCAGTTGTGCAGGGTATTTCAACGGGCTCTGGAGGCACAAAAAGTGCCCAAGGAAGTGCTTCCACATATCTACGACTACTTTGCCAGGCACTTTATACGCCAACTCGAGGACTATTATCTCGCCTTGAATGCCATCATGGCGGAACGCGGTGTGCGCCCCAATGTGGAGCAGGAAATAAGAAACCACGGCTCGCTGCTGGGAGACAAAAAGCATGTGCCAAAGCCCCGGCGTAAAACACCCACTGACAAACCGGAAGCGCCACTAAACGACCCCTTCTTGAATGAGACAGTGCCCAGGGAATCGGGAGTGGCCAATCTGGACCAGATACACAAGCAGCTCGGGGAACAACTCACCGGCGCGATCGGTCACTTCAGCCCCGCGAGCCTGTACCGCTCTGTCATAGACGCCCTCAACTTCAAGCGCGAGGCGGAGGGGCTTGCGGATGGCGAGACCCTGGCCAGCGGGGCGGCATTGAGCGGCACCTGGGATGGCGCCACTGTCGCCAGCACGGAGGTCGACCAACACAGCCTCGCCGATGCCCGTGCCATAGCCAAAGCCCTGGGCGCCCTGCAGCGTGACTCACAGGTGCGTGCCGATGTGCAGCAGAGCGATTCCCTGCGTGAATACCTGGCCAACAACAAGGAACAAATCGGTGGCCTGCGCAACACCAGCGGCCTGACCGCAGACAGCCTCAACCAGTTGGACATGGTCGACAATCTGTTCGGCACCATCAAGTCCCAGCTGGACGTGACCTCCGAACTCAAACCGGCACTGGGTAACCTGCAAATCCCACTGGCCAAAATGGCGCTGCTGGACCCACGATTTTTTGTGGATCGCAGCCATGTCGCCCGCACTGTGGTGGACAAGTTGGCACAATTGGCCACCTCCGCCAACTTCCCCAATAAAGCGCTGGAGGGCCGGATCAACGACATCGTCGACGAAATCACCTCGGATTACGAGAGCGACAGCTCGGTATTCGATGTGGCACTGGGAAAAATCGACAAACTGGTGGCGCAACAGGAACGCGCCCTGTCGCGCAATATCGAGCGCGTGGTGCGCACACAGGAGGGGCAGGAAAAACTGCAAAAAGCACGGCAGGCTGTCGGCAGGGTAATCAGTGCCAGGATCAAACCCCCGGCCGCCCCCAGGGTACTGATCAATCTGGTCGAAAGCGGCTGGCGCGATCTGCTGGTGCTAACCCACGTCAAGGAAGGCCCGGACAGCAATGCCTGGGCAGAGCATGTAAAAACACTCGATTTGCTCTGCTTGTGGTTAAGCGAGCAGCAACAGGGTGATGTCGAGGAAGACCTGATTGTGCAGCGCGGCCTGGAGGCGGAGCCGCTGATAGACTTGATCGAGCAGCAGATTGCCAATGCACTGCCGACTAGCATCGCCCACGAACCCGTTCTCCTTGAGTTGCGCGACATACTGGCAGGCAACAAGGAGGTAGACTGCGCCGACGTCAGCGACACACTGGCGGGCGTGCAACCTGAACCCGCAGAGATACGCGCCAGGATCGAAGACCTGCCACGCCTGCGCCGCTGGGTAAAGCGCGTGGAGCAACTGCAAAAGGACAGCTGGCTGACCTATCGCGCCAAAGACGGCCAGAAACGCCGCATGCAACTTGCATGGATCAGCGAAGCGCGGGACCGCTATATCTTTGTCAATGAACGCGGCCAGAAAATCGCTGACCTCAGCGCCATAAAGCTCGCCCGGCAACTGAGCCGCGGTGTACAGCCGCCGGCGCCGGCGGACAAGCTCTCGGTTGTCGACAAGAGCATGTACCACACTCTGGAGCACGTGCAAAAAACCCTGAGCTTTGCCCGCAATCACGACTCGCTGACCAAGCTGATCAACCGTGAAACCTTCCTCGACCAGATGTCACGGGCCCTGCGTCATACTCAGCTCAAACAGTCGCAGCATGCGGTGCTGTACCTGAACATCGACCAGTTCAGCCTGGTCAATGATGTCTACGACCGGGTTAACGGGGATCAGGTACTGCTCGAATTCGCCAGGTTACTGGCGCAGATGCACGGCAAGAAATCATCGTCGGCCAGGATAGATGCGGACGAATTTGCGATATTGCTGCTGGATCGGTCTATGGAACAGGCTTTGCAGGTAGCCCAGAAGATCCGCGGCGACATTGAAGCCAGTAGTGTGGATATCGACGGCGAGAGCGTCACCTTCACTGTTTCCATCGGCGTCGCACCCATTCTCGAGCACAGCCCCGGGGTAGAAGATGTGCTGGATGCCGCCCGCTCGGCGATGCATCACGCCAAGGAACAGGGACGCAACCGGGTCGTCGCTTACGAGGAGGAGCAGGCCAGGGCCAGCACCTACAAGCAGGATAAAGTCCGGACCCGGCAAGACCTGGAAAAAGCACTGGCCACGGAGCGGTTTGTACTGCGCGCCCAACCCATTGTGCAGACCACCGTGGACGGGACAGGGACCAGCACCCTGCACTTTGAAGTGCTGCTGGGCCTGTTGAACAAGGACGGCACGGTGGCATCACCTACAGAGTTCATCGAGTCCGCGGAGCGCTACGGCTTTATGAGCCTGGTGGATCGCTGGGTTGTACGGGAGGCCTTCAGTTGGATCAGCCAATTGATGGATGCACAAAAAGTTGTGCCCAACCTCGCTATCAACCTGTCCGGCACCAGTGTCACCGATGACAGTTTTATGGATTACCTGCTGGAACAAATATCGGAGTTTGGTGTGGGTACCAGCCGGCTTTGCTTTGAAATCACTGAGACCAGCACCATCTCCAATCTGGTGAAAGCGGCGGATTTTGTTCGCGCCTTCCGCAATATCGGCTGCAAGTTTTCCATAGACGATTTTGGCACTGGACTGGCCAGCCACAATTATCTGAGGGAACTGCCCGTTGACTATGTCAAGATCGATGGCAGTTTTGTCACCGGCATCCATAAAAATCGCAGTGATTATGCCATGGCCCGCTCCATCAATGACCTGGCCCACTTCCTCGGACAAGAGACCATCGCAGAGTCTGTAGAGAACGATGAAATCATCGTAAAACTTGAGGAAATTGGCGTCGATTACCTGCAGGGCTGGGGCATTGGCAAGCCCAAATTGCTGGCAGAGGTCGCGGACAACCTCTCCAGTATCGAGAAATAGCAGATACGTCCATGACTATAGATCCCCGCCGGATCGACCATGATTACGACCGCTTGATAGGCCTGATTTATCAGGGCGCACTGGAGGCGCAACCCTGGCAGAGCGCCCTGCCCGCCCTGCGCGAAACCCTGGATGCCCAGGTGGTATCGCTGATTCTGCGCCCACCGTCGGCCCATGACCAGGGCGTCATACTCAATTACCTGAGACCGGAACAAAATAGCGGTGCCACCGATACAGCCCTGGCGGACTCCACCGACTGGGAGGTGAGTGCCTACCGCGAACAATTCTTTTCGCTGGACCCCTTCGTCAACCTGCCCCTGGATAAAGTCATCGCCTTGGAAGATATCCTGCCGGACAAGGAGTTGATGAACTCGGATTACTATCACCACTACCTGCAGCCTATAAATCTATTTCGTATCCTGGGTGTGGATACCGCCGAACCCGATGGCATGCTGGCCCGGCTGCGTTTCTCCCGCCGGCGCAGTGAAAGCCGCTTTACCTCAAAGGACCGCCAGTTACTCGAACTGATCACCCCGCACCTGCGCCGGGCAATCCAGATCTACGCCAAACTGAATCGCATGACTTCCGAGCGGGATGTCTACGCCGGAGCCGTGAATCAGCTGTCGGTAGCCAGTATCATCCTCGATGAGCAGGGCCGGCTGCTGAATACTAACGCCGTGGCCAGGGCGCTGCTCGATCAGGCAGACGGGCTGAGCCTGAGGGACCAGCGCCTGTACATCGAGGGCAGGGATATCAACAGGGAACTGCAGTGTGCCCTGGACATTATTATCAAATCCCAGCAGCGCGGGGAAACGGCGGTGGTGCGGGCACTGCGTGTACCGCGCCCGGGGGGGCGCTCCGACCTGGGACTGGTGGTCCGTCCCGTGCCGGTCTCCGAATGGAGCGAGGGACAGTCCAGCCCCTGCGCAGCGGTATTCATCAGCGACCCCGATCTGCAGGAATCCGCCTCACAGCACATACTGGGGAAATTGTTCGAATTGACACCGGCCGAAGCCAATCTGGCGATGTTACTGGCCCGGGGTCTCAGCCTGGCTGAAGTATCCGCAGCGCAGACTATCTCCCAGCACACCGCCCGCGCCCAGCTCAAATCAATTTTCGCCAAAACCGGTGTGTCCCGACAGGCGGAGCTGGTGCGGCTGGTACTCAAGAGCGTGGCCTCCCTGGGCTAAGCGGCCCAACAGCCCGCTAATTCAAGCCAGTATCGCCGCTACACTCAAGCGAATTGACCTGGATCAACACTCCTGGTGCGGCATCTTGTTATCGTCTCCCACAGTTAGATGACAAGCTGTACCAATATGACAAGTATTCCCCAGGACCTGGTAGCCACTACCAGCATTGCGCCAGAACACAAACGAGACATGGAGCTCGCGGTAAAGTACGCCTGCCAGGGGCCGCGCTATACCTCCTACCCCACCGCGCCACAGTTTCGCCAGGACTTCCCGCTGGACCAGTATATAGCCTGGCAGGGCAAAGACGGCGACCACAAGCGCGCCCCCCTGTCCCTCTATATCCACCTGCCGTTCTGTAACGACATCTGTTATTACTGCGCCTGTAACAAGATCGTCACCCGTGAGAAAGGGGTTGCGCGCCAGTACCTGAACCGCCTGGAAACAGAGATCGAGTTGCAGTCACAGTTGGTGGGCGACAAGCGCCCTATTACCCAGATGCACTGGGGTGGTGGTACGCCCACTTACCTGGACAATGCGGAAATCACCGAGCTGATGCATATGCTCGCCAGTCATTTTCGCTTGCTGGACAAGGGATACCGGGAATATTCAATAGAGATAGACCCGCGCACCATAGCGAACAGCACAATCGCTCTGCTCAAGGGCGTGGGCTTTAATCGCATCAGCCTGGGTATTCAGGACTTCGACCCACTGGTACAGAAAGCGGTCAACCGGGTCCAGCCCTACAAGGAAATCGTGCCGCTGGTGGACTGTATCCGCTCCCACGGCTTTCGCTCGCTCAGTTTTGACCTGATCTATGGCCTGCCCCACCAGGACCGCTACACCATGGGTGAGACTTTGCGCAAAGTGATTGCCCTGCGGCCCGATCGTATCGCCTGTTACAACTATGCGCACTTGCCAGAGCGATTCAGCAGTCAACGCGCCATCGACCGCCTGACCCTGCCTGAGCCCCAGGAAAAACTGCTGTTACAGCAAATGATCAGCCATACCCTGCAGGACGCAGGCTACCTGCACATTGGCATGGATCACTATGTCCTGCCCAGCGACGAACTGGCCCTGGCCCAGCAGGAGGGCCGCCTACAACGCAACTTCCAGGGCTACTCACTGCATATGGCGGACGATTTACTGGGCCTGGGCGTATCGGCCATCAGCCAGATTGGCGACTTCTACCTGCAAAACGAGCGGGGGCTGGATGCCTACTATAAAATGATCGACCAGGGCCAATTACCCTCTACCCGTGGCTGTAAGGTCAGCAGCGATGACAAACTGCGGCGTCATATCATCATGGGCCTGATTTCCGAGCTAAAGCTGGATATAGCCGAGTGCAACCGACAATTCGGCATCGACTTCACCACGAAATTCGGCCGGGAACTCAAGGCGCTGCGCCCCATGGAGCAGGACGGCCTGCTGGACATCAGCGAGGAGGAGATCAGCGTCAATCACCGTGGCAGGCCATTCCTGCGTAATATCTGCATGCCCTTCGATGCCTACCTGGGGGCCCATAGCGGCGACCAGCCGCCACCCAAATTTTCGGCGACGATTTAGGGGGCAAAAACAGGGTAAAAACAGATTAGAGCCTGACCGCAATTTGGATTATACTTGGCGCTGTTTGTCGCCATGGAAACAGCTATGACAATTCATCTTGCGGAAGCCGGGGAGAGCGGTGCGCTCACGCCCTGCGCCCACGATTATCAGGTAAACTGTGGCAACTGCAGGCTTAACAGCATCTGTCTTCCACTGGCACTGGAAAGCGGTGACATCCAGCAACTGGATGACATTATCCAGCGCAGTAAACCCCTGCAAAAAACCCAGCACCTGTACCGTGAGGGCGATGACTTCCAATCCGTATACGCCGTGCGCTCCGGCACCCTGAAAGCCTACAAAACAACCGACGACGGCAGGGAGCAGGTTACCGGGTTCTACTTCCCGGGTGAGATACTGGGCATGGACGGCATCAGCAACAACTCTCACGCTTCCTCAGCGAAGGCACTGGAAACCGCCGCCGTGTGTGAAATCCCCTTCACTTCGCTGGAGAAACTGAGCACTCTGATGCCCAGCCTGCAGCGACACTTCTTCCAGCTGATGAGCCGCGAAATCACCGAGGACCAGCAACTTATCACGCTGTTGAGCAAAAATTCCGCCGACGAGCGCGTGGCGGCCCTGATGCTCAGCATTTCCACCCGCAATGCCAAGCGCAAGCTCAGTTCCACGCAGTTTCGCCTGCCGATGTCCCGGGTGGATATCGGAAACTACCTGGGCCTGACGGTAGAAACAGTCAGCCGGGTGTTCAGCCGTATGCAGAAAATGGATATTCTGCGAGTAGACAATAAGGAAATAGAAATATTGGACATCCAGGGTTTACAAACTATGGCAAATCTCGGCAGTTGATTTCACACTGCCGCGCCATACCAGTTCTCGACTCACATCAAGGCCGTAAACTCTGAAAAATCTATAATTCGCATGCAAAATAAATGTAACTGCTCCCGGGGAGAACAGAACCTAATGATTCAACATACCTTTGGCTTATTGGTCAGGCCCAGCGCCCAATGGCAAACTGTCGCTGATCTTCCCCAGAGTTCATTCAAGACCCTCATCCTGTACCCTTGCTTTTTAGCCATTCTGCCGGCCGTTGCCTGGTATTACGGCACCAGCCAGGTAGGCTGGACTGTCGGGGAACACGGTGAAACCATCAAGCTTACGGCGCAGAGTGCGAGACAGATCTGCATCCTGTTCTACCTGACAATGGTTGCCTGTATTGCCGTAATCGGCTGGTTCATCCACTGGATGGCCGACACCTACGGCGCCGAATCCACCCCGGCCAAGGGGATTGTCATTGCCGGGCTCACCGCCACCCCCCTGTTCATCGCCGGCCTGGTAGGGTTTTACCCAGTACTATGGGTAGATCTGCTGGTAGGTGTCGCCGCTATAAGCTGGTCTGTATACCTGATGTACCTGGGCATTCCCATCGTGATGAAAATTCCCGAGGAACGGGGTTTTCTGTTCGCCAGCGCGGTACTGGCCATCTCAATGGTCATCATGATTTGCCTGATGGTTGGCTCGGTGATCGTCTGGGACTTCGGTGCCGCTCCGGTATTTACCGATTAGCCGGCCGCTGTGGAACATTGGCCTTTATCGAATTTGCAATCTTTAACTGGAATTGAACCATGAGCGAGCTTAACTCTGCACTGGAACACCCCACATACAACTACAAGGTGGTGCGCCAGTTTGCCGTAATGACTGTTGTCTGGGGCGTCGTCGGGATGCTGGTGGGTGTGATTATCGCAGCCCAGTTGGCCTGGCCCGAACTGAATCCCGGTGTGCCCTGGCTGCACTTTGGTCGCCTGCGCCCACTGCACACCAACGCGGTGATCTTCGCGTTTGGCGGCTGCGCCCTGTTCGCCACGTCCTACTATATCGTACAACGCACCTGCCAGGTGCGGCTCATCTCCGACAAACTGGCTGCTATCCACTTCTGGGGTTGGCAGTTGGTTCTCGTGGGGGCCGTCATCACCCTGCCCATGGGGTTAACCACCAGCAAGGAGTACGCTGAGCTGGAGTGGCCTATCGACATCCTTATTACCGTGGTGTGGGTGATCTATGCCATCGTGTTCTTCGGCACCATCGCCAAGCGCAAGACCCCACATATCTATGTGGCCAACTGGTTCCTGGGGTCATTTGTCATCGCTGTAGCGGTACTGCATATCATCAATAGCCTGGCGATTCCGGTCGGTGCGTTCAAGTCCTACCCGATCTACGCCGGCACCGTCGATGCCATGGTCCAGTGGTGGTATGGCCACAACGCCGTGGGTTTCTTCCTGACCGCCGGCTTCCTGGGCATGATGTACTATTTTGTACCCAAGCAGGCCGAGCGCCCGGTGTACTCCTACCGCCTGAGTATCGTGCACTTCTGGTCGCTGATCGCCGTTTACATCTGGGCCGGCCCGCACCACCTGCATTACACCGCCCTGCCAGACTGGGCGCAGAGCCTGGGTATGGCCATGTCTCTGATCCTGCTGGCCCCCTCCTGGGGTGGCATGATCAACGGCATGATGACCCTGTCCGGCGCCTGGGACAAACTGCGCACAGACCCTATCCTGCGCTTTCTGGTGGTGAGTCTGTCATTCTATGGCATGTCGACCTTTGAAGGCCCGATGATGGCGATCAAAACGGTCAACGCCCTGTCCCACTACACCGACTGGACCATTGGCCATGTGCACTCCGGTGCGCTGGGCTGGGTGGCGATGATCAGCATCGGTTCCCTGTATCACCTGTTCCCCATTCTGTACGGCAAGGAGAGAATGTACAGCATCGGCCTGATCAACACCCATTTCTGGATGGCCACCATCGGCACGGTGCTTTACATTGTCGCCCTGTGGGTCAACGGCATCATGCAGGGCCTGATGTGGCGCGCCTACAACCAGGACGGCACCCTGACCTATACCTTTGTAGAATCGGTGGCAGCCAGCTACCCCGGCTATGTGGTACGCGTGATCGGCGGCGGTATTTTCTTCTGCGGCATGCTGATTATGGCCTACAACGTGTACATGACCAGCCGCAAAGATGTCGCACCGCAGCCCCTCCCGGCTGCGGCAAGCGCGGCCTGAGGAGCAGACCATGAAACATGAAGTCGTTGAAACAAATATTGGCCTGATGATCATCCTGACTATCGTCGCGATCAGCTTCGGCACCCTGGTGGAACTGGTCCCCCTGATGTTCGCCAAGGAGACCCATGAGCCGATTGCCGGTCTCAAACCGCTACCCGCGCTGGAACTGGAAGGTCGTGATATCTATATTCGCGAGGGCTGCAATACCTGCCACTCGCAGATGATTCGCCCCCTGCGCGCCGAGACCGAGCGCTATGGCCACTTCACTGTCGCGGGTGAGCTTGTCTATAACCATCCCTTCCTGTGGGGCTCCAAACGGACCGGGCCGGATCTGGCGCGCGTCGGCAAGCGCTACAGTGACGCCTGGCACCGGGCGCACCTGTTCAACCCCAGGGACGTGGTGCCGGAATCCAATATGCCGGCCTTTCCCTGGTTGTTCGAGGATGAGGTTAACGGTGAAAAAACCGGCCGCAAGCTGGCGGGCCTGCGCAAGGTTGGCGTGCCTTACACCGACGAGGATATCGCCGGCGCCAAAGCCGCGGTTGACGGCAAGAAAGAAATCGACGCCCTGGTTGCCTACCTGCAACAACTGGGCACACTGCTGCAGTCGAGGCGCTAATGGATATCAACGACCTGAGGGGCCTCAGTACACTGTTTCTGATGATATCGTTCATCGGGCTGTGTTTCTGGGCGTATAGCAGTAAACGCAAAAAGACTTTTGATGAAGCCGCCGACTTGCCATTCGCAGATGCAGATGCAGAGCTGAATCAACGCACCGTGCAGGAGGAAATACAGGATGACTAGTTTCTGGAGCATGTGGATCATTGTTCTCACCAGCATAACAATAGTGGGGATTACATGGATCCTGTTCGCCAACCGTAAACGCGAGCAGCAACCTACAGACAAAACCACAGGCCATGTGTACGACGGTATTGAGGAACTCGATAACCCCATTCCCGCCTGGTGGTTTTACATGTTTGTCATCACCATTGTGTGGGCCATAGGCTACCTGATTCTCTACCCCGGCATGGGCAATTTCCCCGGCGTTCTGGGCTGGACCCAGATCGGTCAGTACGACCGCGAAGTAGCCGCCGCCGACGAGAGATTCCGCGACATGCGTGACCGCTACATGGCCCTGTCGGTCGAAGAAATTGCCGCCGACCCCAAGGTGCGTAAAATGGGCATGCGCATGTTTGGCAACAACTGCGCCCAGTGCCACGGCGCGGACGCCAAAGGCAGTTACGGCTTCCCCAACCTGTCAGACGGCGACTGGCTGTACGGCGGCTCCCCGGATGAAATCAAGGCCAGCATCACCAATGGCCGCCAGGGGACCATGCCGGCCTGGGGCGACATTATTGGTGACCAGGGAGTAACCGACGTCACCGCTTACGTTCTGTCAGTCAATGGTCGCGAAGCCGACCCGGCGCAGGCCACAGCTGGTGAGAAAGTTTTCCAGACCTATTGCGTGGCCTGTCACGGTGCGGATGCCACCGGCAATCCGGCGATGGGCGCACCCAACCTGGCCAATGGCATCTGGCTCTACGGCGGCAATGCGGAGCAGATCAGCCACAGCGTGCGCGCCGGCCGCGCCGGTGTCATGCCCGCGCACAAGAACACGCTGAGTGAGGATAAAATCCATATACTGGCAGCCTATGTATACGGGCTGAGCCAGTAACATCGGCTAGCGGTGCCTGTCGTTTACCCGGGAATACCAGGGAGGGTATTCCCACGACCAAAGTCCCACATCACCATGGAACAGGACTATGTCTGACCAGGATCTTATTGATCTTCAGGAAGTCGTGCCTGCCGAGGTCGGCGAGATCGACCTCTACCAGCGCCGCGAGAAAATATACACCCGAAAAATCGAGGGCCATTTTCAGCGCATCCGCCTGTATACCGGTTGGCCCCTATTACTGGGCTATATATTTTTACCCTGGGTCTCCTGGGGTGGACAGCAGGTGGTGCTGTTCGACCTGCCTGCGCGCAAATTTTACATCCTCGGCCTGACGTTCTGGCCGCAGGATTTTCCCATGCTGGCCTTTCTGCTGATTATCGCCGCTTTTGCGCTGTTCGCTGTCACGACTTTCGCCGGCCGCATCTGGTGCGGTTACACCTGCCCGCAGACCGTATGGACCAGTATTTTCATGTGGCTGGAACAGAAAACCGAAGGCAGTCGCAACCAGCGGATACGAATGGATAAAGCGCCCTGGTCACTGCAGAAAGCCGCGAATAGATTCGCCAAGCACGGTTCCTGGTTATTCGTCGGTTTTGTCACCGGGTTGACCTTCGTCGGCTATTTTTACCCCATCAGGCAGCTTGTTCCCGATCTCGCCACTCTGAATATCAGCGGCTGGCCCCTGTTCTGGACATTGTTCTTCACCTTAGCCACCTACGTCAACGCCGGCTGGATGCGCGAGCAGGTGTGCATGTACATGTGTCCCTATGCCCGCTTCCAGTCCGTCATGTTCGACCACGACACCTTAATTGTTTCCTACGACAAAGGCAGGGGCGACCCGCGCGGCTCCCGCAAACGCAACGCCGATTACGTTGACCTGGGGCTGGGCGATTGCGTCGATTGCGAACTGTGCGTCCAGGTATGTCCCACCGGTATTGATATCCGGGACGGCCTGCAGTACGAATGTATCGGCTGCGCCCTGTGCGTGGACGCATGTGACTCCATAATGGACAAGATGAACTACCCCCGGGGACTGATCCGCTACACCAGCGAACATGAGTTGGACGGCGGCACCACGCATTGGCTGCGCCCGCGTATCATCGGCTATGTGCTTGTCCTGTGTATTATGACAGCTGTTTTCTCGTACAACATGTTCAGTCGTATTCCGCTGGAACTGACCGCGATTCGTGATCGCAATCAGCTCTATGTCACCACCGACTCCGGCGCCATCGAAAATATCTATACCCTGCAATTGGCCAACATGGACCGCGACAAGCACGAGTTCGTAATCACTATCTCCGGTATAGAAGGTGCCAGCATCATCGGTGAGACCTCACATACCCTCGACGGTGGTGAAGTGCGCTCTATCAGCATTCGGGTGCGGGCAGAACCCGGCGGTGCTCGACAAGCCCAGCACGGAACTCGATTTCACCGTGGTGGCCACAGACAGGCCCTCTTTGCAGATCACCTCCGAATCACGTTTTATGAAGCCACTGTGATGAACAGACCACTGCCCGGCGGGGACACGCTGCCCTGGTACCGGCAGTTCTGGCCCTGGTTCCTGATCACACTGCCGGCCAGCGTGGTGGTGGCCGGCTTACTCACCGTATACATCGCTTTCCGCGGCGCTGATGACATGGTGGTTGACGATTACTACAAGGACGGCCTGGCGATAAACCGCCAACTGGAGAAGAACCAACGGGCGATAGACCAGGGCATTACCGCACGACTGCAATTTACCGGACAGACCGTAAGCCTGCAGACCCCGGAATCGGTGGTTGCCGGCGAATTGCACCTGCTCATGTCTCACCCGATGGAAGCCGACCGCGACTTCGATGTCGCGCTCAGCCGCGTCAGCGAGGGCCAGTATCGCGGCAATCTGGCGCAACCGATCGCCCCTCGCTGGCACTGGACGCTACAGTTGCAGGCGCCTGATGGCTGGCGCCTGGACGGGGTGGTGCAAGCCTCCGATATTGGCAATGTCGCCATCGACTGAGTCCCCACCCGCCAGCGCAGCCGAACTGTGCTATCACTGTGGTGAGCAAGTCCCCACGGGTATCAAGCTGGCTATCGACATCGGCGGTGAACCCCGCCCCATGTGCTGCCCCGGTTGCCGCGCGGTGGCAGGAATGATCTGTGCCAGTGGTCTGGACAACTTCTACCAGCAGCGCACCGCTTTCAACGAGCGCCCGCAACAACAGGACCCGATGGCACTGGAGCAGTACGTGATCTACGACGATCCGGAACTGGCCGCCAGCTTCACTAAAACCGATGAAGAGGGCCTGCACAACGCCAGCTTGCTGTTGGGCGGCATAACCTGCGCCGCCTGCACCTGGCTGATCGAGCAATCCATGTCCCGTCTGCCGGGCGTGGACCGGGCCCTGGTAAACCTGCAACAATCGCGACTGGATATCCGCTTCGATCCCGACCGGCTCCCCCTCAGCGAGATTTTCGCCCGGGTGGAAAACCTGGGTTACCGCCCCCGCCCCTTCCAGGCCAGCACCGCGCGACTACAAATGGCCGAGGAGTACCGCACGGAATTACGGCGCCTGGCGGTTGCGGGGCTTGGTATGATGCAGGTCGGCATGTTCGCCATTGCCCTGCACGCGGGGGATATTCAGGGCATGGATGTCCGCTACCAGGGCCTGCTGCGCTGGGTCAGCCTGCTGGTCGCCAGTTTTATCGTGTTCTATAGCGCGCGCCCATTTTTCAGCGCCGCCTGGCGCCACCTGAAAGTCGGCACCCTGGTGATGGATCTCCCCGTTGCCCTGGCCATCGGGCTGGCCTGGCTGGCCAGTGCCTGGGCCACTATTAGCGGTACCGGCCAGGTCTACTTCGATTCCGTGGTGATGTTTACCTTCTTCCTGCTGCTGGGCCGCTTTCTGGAGCACCGCGTACGACAGCGCCACGCCCTCACCTGGTTCGACGCTGAAAGTACCCTGCCCGGCGCCGTCGCCACCAGGCGAGATGGCCAGTGGGTCACGGTGCCACGCATCCAGTTACAGGGGGGAGAAACCGTCCTGGTCAAGGCCGGGGAAACCGTCCCGGTGGACGCGCAGATTGTGGATGGCAGTAGCGCAGTAAAGGAAGACACCTTCAACGGTGAACACCTGCCGCGTGCGGTGACTACCGGCGACACCATCTACGCCGGCACCATCAATGTGGAGGCAGCGCTGCAAGCGAAGGCACTTGGCAGCTACCGGGACAGCCGTCTGGCGGCCCTGCAACGCTCAGTGGAACTGGCCCAGACGGAGAAGCCACAACTGGCGCAACTGGCGGACCGTATCGCCTCCTGGTTCGTGGCGGGCATACTGCTGGTAACCACGCTCACCGCCGTGATATGGAGCCAGCTGGCTCCGGAGCAGGCTTTGTGGATCACCCTGTCGGTACTGGTCATCAGTTGCCCCTGCGCCCTGGCCCTGGCCACACCGGCCGCCCTCACCAGCGCCGCCAGCGCCCTGCGCGCGCACGGTGTTATCGTGCGGGGTGAGAATGCGCTGGACTCCCTGTCCCGCACCACGCATCTGCTGTTCGACAAAACCGGCACGCTGACAGAGGGTTCACTGGCCATCGCCGAGGTACGCCCACTGGGTGACATGAGTGCACAGGATCTGCTGGCCATTGGCGCCGCCCTGCAGCTCTATTCCAGCCATCCGGTCGCCCGGGCTTTTGCGGGAATCACCGGGGCCACCGGGTTCGAACATGTGGACTACCGGGTGGGCGCCGGACTGGAAGCACACAAGGACGGTGACACCTACCGCATGGGCAGCGAACAGTTTTGTCGACAACTCACGGCTGACCTGCCCCAGGCTCCGGATGACCTACTCTACTGGATCGCCCTGTGCCGCGAGGGTTCCCCCCTGGCCTGGATTGGACTCAATGACTGCGCCAGAGTTGAGGCCAGTGATGTAGTCAGCAGCGCGCTGCAGGCCGGCTTGCAGGTGGAACTGCTGAGCGGAGACAGCTCTGCCCAGGGGCCGCTACTGGCCCGCTCCCTGGGGATAAGCACCGTGAACCACGGCCTCACGCCGCAGCAGAAAATGGCCCATGTGCGGCAACTACAGGCTGAAGGCGCGGTAGTGACCATGGTCGGGGACGGACTCAACGATGCCCCGGTGCTGAGCCTGGCCGACGCATCCTTCGCAGTGGCCAGTGCCACAGACCTGGCACGGACCCAGGCCGACTTCGTCATTGTCGGCGGCGATTTGCACGCGGTTACCGATACCTGGCGCAAAGCGAGGCAGTGCCGTCGCATCATCGGGCAAAATCTTGCCTGGGCGTTGGGCTATAATATCTGTGCAATCCCGCTGGCGGCCATGGGTTATATTCCACCCTGGGCGGCGGCTATCGGCATGTCCTTGAGTTCGCTGCTGGTAGTTGCCAATTCACTGCGGTTAAATAGATAACCCTCATCCCCAGGACGCATTGGACGTGGATAGTCTTTACCTGCTGATCCCCATCGCGTTGATATTCTGCGCAATTGCCATCAAGCTATTGCTGTGGGCGATAAACAATGGCCAGTACGACGACCTCGACAAAGAGGCCTGGCGCATCCTGGCGGATGACGACCCGGTACCTCCTGCACCAGCGGAGAATGAGGACACGCAGCAGCAGAAGAGCAAAGAGCCGTGATTGACCCGGCACAGGCAGCCAGCGCGTTTGCCCTGGGCCTGGCGGGCGCCGGCCATTGCCTGGGTATGTGCGGTGGCATAGCCGCTGCACTCAACCTGGGCGGTCAACGCTCCCTGGCCGTGACCCTGTCTTACCACAGTGGTCGTATCAGCAGTTACACACTGCTGGGTGGATTGCTTGGCCTGGCGGCGAACAGCATTGATATCGCCGCATGGACCATGGCGTTGCGCTACCTGGCGGGCCTGTTGCTGATAGGTATGGGTCTTTATATCGCCGGCTGGTGGCGCGGTATGGCGCTGCTGGAACGCGCAGGTGCCAGGCTGTGGCAACCGGTACAACGCCTCTCCTCCCGCTGGTTACCGGTGCGCCGCTGGCCCCAGGGGTTTGCCCTGGGGCTCTGCTGGGGCCTGATGCCCTGCGGTCTTATCTACAGTAGCCTGGCCTGGGCGGCAACGGCCCAGAACGCGGCCACCTCGTCGTTGATGATGTTCCTGTTCGGGCTGGGCACGCTGCCGGCCATGCTCGCTACCAGCCTGGGTGCCGATCAGTTACAGGGCTTCCTGCGGCGGCGCGGGCTGAAACTGCTGATCGCTGTGCTTTTGATTGCCTCGGGGGTGTGGACGCTGTATATCACCATCGCCCATGGGAGTCACCTTCAGCACGGAGGGCATGGTACGCATCAACAAATGGATCACTCCGGGATGGATCACTAGTGGGTGTGGTGTGGTGTGGTGTAGTGTAAAAACCCGAGTCGCAATTGTGCAATTCCTCCCTCCAGGACACGCTACAAGCACATCCATGTGCGCTCGGGCTCGGCCATCCATGGCCTCACACGGTCCTGGAGGGAGGAATTGCACAACCGCAACTCTCCTTCGCAGCAAGCAGCTGAGCTCTCATAGTTCATTTTTGAATGTTGCAACTCTGGAACCTGTAGCAGAGGTAGCGACGAATATGTCGGCTTGCGCTTCTGGACTGTGTGAGCCATGGATGGCGAGCCCAAGCCCCCAAGGATGGGTTTACGGCGTGTCCAGAAGTGCGAGCCGACATATTCGTTGCGAAAAGACTAGCTCGATCAAAATGGCATCAGCAACACAAATCCGAAATGAGAAATAAAAAAGCCCCGCTATAAAAAACCAGCGGGGCCAGGCACCATAGGGTCGTAGGTGAGCCGACCCTATGGGATATTAGAACTTGTAGGCGATACCTATGTTGTAAACCCAGGGATCGATGTCCACATCGAACTTGACCTTGTCGAGGGTAGTGCCAGAAGCCTTGGGGGTGATTTCCGCAGTGGTTTCAATATCGATGTACCAGACAGCGAGGTTGATCGCCCAATTCTCACCAAAGGGAATATCCACGCCGGCCTGGGCAGCCAGACCGAAGGAGTCATCCAGGCTCAGGTCAGCGCCGTTTACACCCGGGATAAGCACGCCAAGTGTATCCTTCAACTCATTGTCAACGTCTTCGTCAAAGAAGATGGTCCAGTTCACGCCGGCACCGATATAGGGCTGCCAGCCACTCTGACCACCGCGCGGATACCACTGCACACTCACGGTAGGTGGCAACTGCTTGGTGGAACCGGCATCCAGGTTCAGGCCCTTGACAGCACCCTGGCCGTGGGCAGTAATATCGTGTTCGAAGGGTGTTGCAAGCAGAATCTCGACACCAAAAGTGTTCGTTACCATATAAACGGGAATGATACCCAACTGTGTATCGTCGTCTACATCCGCTTTAAGGGTTATGGCCCCGGGAATGCCGATCTCATCGCCCGGCAACTTGATATCGTCGCTGTCTGTGTCGGGGTCTACCGTTGTCGCACCGAGCCTTATAATCCAATCGCCCTGCTCGTAAGCCTGGGCTATTACACTTCCGCCTGCCATGGCAATTACCAGCGCTATCATCAACGCTTTCTTCATTGTTTTACTCCTTTGTGTGGGTTAAGAGATAACTTCTACTACAACTCTGGCTGCGTATTTTAAGAGCAGCGGGCATAGTATACATTGATGTTAATCAATATAGCGTGAATGACATTGACCATGTCTTTTCTACGATTCTTTAATAATACTTAATATATATAATATTGAACTTGTTAAGAGCTATTTTTAAAGTTATTTATAGATAACTATTTCCATGGATAATATGGATAATTAAGGCTGCGGCCGCAGCCCCTGCATGGCACAGTCACCGACAAACAGCAAATGCCGCGCGTTCGGTCTTTCAGGTGCCGTAACAAGGCCAGTCCTTCGAAATCAGAGCAGTGGTAACAAGGGGAGCGCAATCATACGCGCCGCCAGTATTGTTACCAACCAACGGAACCATTTATGGAAATTGACCTGCGGCACAAAGCGGCGCAACCAGGTGCCTATCCAGGAGCCCAGGATGCCCGCCACTACCATGCCGCTCACCAATTGCCACCAGGAAGCAAAGCTGAAACCAATAACCAGGAATCCCAGCAGGCGCATGGAGTGGTTCAGCGTCATATACACCGCCGTATTCACCACCAGCCAGTCCCTGTCGGTATTGCGGTGCAGCAGCACGACAGACCCCACCGGACCGGTGGCCCCTGCCAGCATACCCAGGCCTGTCTGGTAGAAACCCAACAAGGCCAATGACAGCTGCCCGCCCCCGCTTATTTTGGGCATGGGCACCCAGGTAAACAGCAGAATAAGAACGCCAATCAATGCTGGAATCCAGTGCAGGTCAAGGCTCAGGTACAGTTCCCCACCCAGCCAGGCGCCGGCCAGTGCCCCCAGGGTGAAAGCCGGGATGATGCTCCAGTCGATCTCGCGCCAACCAAACGCCGCGCGAGAAACGTTACTGGCCAACTGGGTGGCTGCGTGAAGGGGAATAATCGCAGCGGGCGGTACCAACCCCGGCATCAGTGCAATCAACAGTACACCGCCGCCCATGCCAATGACCGCAGTCAGGCATGAGGTAAAAAAAACAATCGGCACCAGTACCAGCTCGGTCACCGCGGCCTCCAGGATATCGAGAATACGCATTGCCACCACGTAGCCGTGGCGTTATCCAAGTCGTCCACACTATACATGGAAAATGAATAGTTACTCTTGATCGACGGTGAATTAAACTCTGAACAATGACCTTACCCCGCTTTGCACTTTATTGCCTCGGCCTTTTATTGCTCTGCCTGCTGGGAGCGGCCATCTATATCTCCCAAAACCTGGAGTCACTGCTGGGGCAGCAGGCCAAACAATACCTGCAGGAATTCGGTGTACAGGATATAGACTTCGAACAACTTCAGTTGTCTGGCAACCGCTTCGGTGCCTCCAGACTCTGGCTGCGTGGTGAGCGCGATGGCCTGGCGTTTGAGGCCACACTGTCATCACTTGTGCTCGACTACAACTGGCGCATGCTCTTGAATGGCCAATTGCAGTCAGTTATTTTATCCAATCTGGATATTGCAGTACAGGAAATCACCGCCAGCACAAAAACGGCCGCCACCGCGATAAGTGTCGCGAGTTTGCTGCCCCAACCACTCATTGCGCAGCTGCCCTTACAATCCCTGGAAATCAAAAAATGGAATTTGGAATATCGGTCACCCGGGCTGCCGTTGATAGCTGCAACCGGCAGTTTACTGATTGAGGAGCAGCTGAACCTGCATTTGGAAACAAGCCACCTGGACAGCCATATCATTGCCGATCTATGGACGGGTGAACAACAGTCATCGCTGAGGGCAAAGATTTTGCTGCGTGATGGTGAAACCGGCATCACGGAGCTGACAGTCCAACTGCAACGTGTGGCGCATGATGAGTGGCAGTGGAATCTGGACGCAGGGCTGGATTATGCATCAGTTCTGGCCTGGCTGCGCCGGCTTGACCTGGAAACGGAGTTAGCGCTGGACATCCCGGAGCTTGAAGGTCTGATACTACTTGGAAGCAGTGCATTTACCGCACAAATCAGGCATCCGGACAATTTGAACCTCGCATCTGAAGTGGGGCAGCCCCTGCTGTCACAATTCAACGCAATTATCACTGTGGACAATGAGATCACCCGGCTGAACTATCCCGCCACTATCGAAGACCTCGCGGGAGATGTAAATATCATCCTTAAGTTTGATGACGGAGAGCTTGAGTTGCTGCTTGCACCCACTGAACTAAGAGGCAATGTCTGGACTCAGTTTGTGTCGCTACCGGAAAATACCCGGGACTGGCTGCGCTGGGAACAAACGATACCGCTACGTTGGCGTAGCCCTGAGCATGTCAAAATAAGTTCTACCAGCGACAATGGCTGGTCTGTGCAACTGCGCGACAACCTGCTGGTACTCGGCAACAAAGACAGTCAGCTGCGCTGGGAGGCACTAAACCTGGATACAGTCATTTATCCAGGAGACCAGTTACAACTTAATACCGAGATCAGTACCAGCATCAAAACTCGATTGCGTAAGCAGCAGCTACCGCAGATGGAACTGGCGTTTACGCAGCAGGGCTCATTCGAGCAAAGCGAATTCAGTGTCCTGCTGGATGACACCGCGGAAAGCATTAGTATGAGCCTGCAGGGGTAATGTGAACCTGGATACGGGCAGGGGGAAAGTTAACCTCAACGCACGCAGCCTGGATCTCGCCTACGCGACCAGTACCGTATTGCCACTGCTACAAAAATTTGACCTGCTGCAACAAGACATCGAGGTACTGAGCGGGGCTATCAGTTTTAGCAGTGAATTGCAGAGCCAGAACTTTGACGTCACAACCTGGCAACAGCAAGCACAATTGAACATCCGGAACCTGTCCGGCAGCTATGAGGAATATAGCTTTGAAGGACTGGAACTGGCTGCCAAATGGACCGGCATTGAGCGGTGGAAAACGCAACAGCCAGTCGAGTTTTCCATGGCGAGGCTGGATGTGGGTTTTGATGTGGTGGATATACAGGCGCGGCTGGACATGCCACAAGCCACGCCGATCACCCAACCGGTGGTAAACATCGAGGAATTTTCCGCCGGCATGTTCGGCGGAAGGGTTTATCTACCCGAGCCGAGCCGCTGGGACTTCAGTGCCGAATCCAACCAACTCACACTGCGCGCCGAAAAATGGCAGCTGGCAGATATGGTGGCATTACAGCAGGACGAGGATATTCGGGCACTGGGCGAACTGGAAGGCGAACTGCCGGTCACGATAACAGCCGGGCGAATTATTATAGAAAAAGGCTACCTGCGCGCATTGCCGCCCGGGGGCAGCATTCGATATATCGCCAACGAGGCCAGCGAGGCACTGGCCGCCAGCAGCCCGGAGTTGGGGCTGGCCCTGGACCTTCTAAGCGACTTCCAGTATCAGGTGCTGAGTAGTGAGGTAGAACTGGACAAAGAGGGTAACCTGCTACTGGGCCTTTCCCTCTCGGGTAAAAATCCCGCCCAGTATGAGGGCCGCCCCATCAACTTCAATATCAAGCTGGAACAAAACCTCGATCCTTTGTTACAAAGCCTGCGACTAAGTGATAAGTTGGTGGAGAAGATAGAGGGTCGCCTGCAATGAACTTTATGGCGTCCTTTGACTCCAACTTATGAAGCCGTCCAAGGGGAGCCTAATGCGAATACTGGTTTGTTCATGTTTATTGTTAATGTCGGTGGCCTGCACGCCCACGGTGCAGGTTAAAGCGCCGGAAGAACCGATCACCATCAACCTGAACGTGAAAATAGAGCACGAAATACGGGTCAAGGTCGATAAAGAACTTGATGACTTGTTTGCCGAAGACAGCGACCTTTTCTAGGAGAATCATACGATGACTTTCAAAAAAACTTCACAGAAAGCCCTGGGCACCCTGGCATTGTCCCTATTGATGGCCCTGCCCGCTTTTGCACTGGACCTTGGCGAGGCGAAATCAGGCGGACTGGTGGGAGAAACCAGTAGCGGTTATCTTGCCGTGGTAAAGCCCTCAGGCGAAGTGGATAAGTTGGTCGCCAGCATTAACAGCAAGCGCAAGGCCCATTACCAGCAGATCGCCAAGAAGAACAGCATCAGCCTGCAGGCCGTCGAGGTCCGTGCAGGCCAGAAAGCGATGGAGAAAACACCGGCCGGCGAATACATCAATTCCGGCGGTGGCTGGAAAAAGAAATAGCCATTAGATAACGCCTTTTTCCCGCGCCATATCCAGCGCCAGGTCCTCGATCATATCTTCCTGGCCACCCACGGTGCGGCGCCGCCCCAGTTCTACCAGGATGTCACGACTGGACAGACCGTATTTCTCGGCGCTGCGCTTGGCGAACAGCAGGAAGCTGGAGTAGACACCGGCATAACCCAGCGTGAGGGCGTCCCGGTCGACACGCACCATGTGGTCCATCATCGGCACGATCAGATCCTCGGCAATGTCCATGGCCTTGAACAGATCCACACCCGTCTCAACACCCATACGCTCACATACCGCGATAAAAACTTCCAGCGGCGTATTGCCGGCGCCAGCCCCAAGGCCCGCCAGGGAGCCATCTATACGATTGGCGCCGGCCTCTACCGCGGCCAGTGAGTTGGCGATGCCCATACCCATATTGTGGTGACCATGAAACCCGAGCTCCGTTTCCGGCTTGAGTTCCGCCCGGGCCAGCGCAATGCGTGCAGTGACGTCGTCAGGCAGCATATAACCGGCGGAGTCGGTGATGTAGACACAGTTGGCGCCAAAGTCTTCCATCATTTTGAGCTGCTGCAGCAGGTCCTCCGGCCCGATCATATGGGCCATCATCAGGAACCCGACAGTGTCCAGCTTATCGTACTTGGCCGCCATCGTGAGATGCTGCTCAGCCACGTCGGCTTCGGTGCAGTGAGTCGCCACCCGGATAGTCGAGATCCCGCAGTCCACCGCCATCTTCAGATGATCTACCGTACCGATACCCGGCAGTAACAGAGCGGAGACTTTGGTCTTCTTCATCTCCCTGCACACGGCGGTGAGATATTCCTCATCGCTGGCTGCCGGAAAACCGTAGTTTACCGACGCACCACCGAGACCGTCACCGTGGCTGACTTCTATCAGGGGTATACCCGCATCATCCATAGCCTTCGAAATAGTCACCATTTGTTCTACTGTGATCTGGTGGCGTTTGGGGTGCATACCGTCGCGCAGGCACATATCGTGGACGATAATTTTCTTTCCTTTTAAATCCATTGTCTTGCTCTCTCGCGTTCGTTTCACGTTATTCCTGCGCAGGCAGCGTTCCGGAATCCAGAAACCTCTTTCACTGGATCCCCGCTTTCGCGAGGATGACCAATTAGTATTTACGCCGCAACCGGAACAAAATTTCCCGCCAGGATTTCCTCGGCGTACATCTCCGCGGTGCGCAAACCCGCCGCGGTCATGATGTCCAGGTTGCCGGCGTACTTGGGCAGGAAGTCGCCCAGGCCCTCCACTTCCATATAAATCGACACGCGCTTGCCATCGAATACCGGGCCGTTCTTCAGGGTGTAGCCCGGGAACATACTTCTGCACTTCGATGATCATGTCATGGATAGACTGGGTGATCGCGTCCTGATCGGGTTCTTCCACGGTGAGGCAATGAACCGTGTCACGCATTATGAGCGGTGGCTCCGCCGGGTTGATTATGATAATCGCCTTACCGCTCTTTGCGCCGCCCACCTTCTCAATACCGCTGGCTGTAGTGCGGGTAAACTCGTCGATATTCTTGCGGGTACCGGGGCCGGCAGACTTGCTGCTCACGGTCGCCACGATTTCGCCGTAGGACACTTCCTGCACGCGACTCACAGCCGCCACCAGGGGAATGGTGGCCTGCCCACCGCAGGTAACCATATTCACGTTCATGGCTCTGGCCGCCACGGCCTCGACCAGATTAACCGGCGGCACGCAAAAGGGGCCAATAGCCGCAGGGGTCAGGTCGATCATCACGGCCCCCTGCTCATTCACCTTGCGGCTGTTTTCCGCATGCACATACGCTGAGGTCGCATCGAAACATATCTGTACACCGTCTTCCTTCATGGTGGGCAGCATACCGTCCACACCATCGGCGGTGGTCTTCAAGCCCATTTCCTGAGCCCTTGCCAGGCCTGGAGAGTCCGGATCAACCCCTACCATCCATACGGGCTCTACCAACTCACTGCGCATGGCCTTCATTAACAAGTCGGTCCCGATATTACCGGGGCCGATGATTGCTGCTTTTACCTTGTTGCTCATGTGGTTTCTCTTGTATTGCTCGTTACTGTCTATTGGTACTTCTCGTGTCTAAATCCGGCGTTGGTACCTGACTGGCTCTCCCGGACACGCTACAAGCACATCCATGTGCGCTCGGGCTCGGCCATCCATGGCCTCACACGGTCCGGAAAAGCCAGTCAGGTACCAACGCCTCCAATATCGAATAATCCGTATCATCGAGGCACTGGTCTTCCCAGTCTTTAAGATCACTGCCTACTTCACGTTTACCTCATGCTTTAGGGCAACGGTGTGGGCTGGCCTCTCAAGACTGTGCGAGACATGGATGTCGAGCCCAAGCCCCCATGGATGGGTTCACGGCGTGTCTTGAGAGGCCAGCCCATATCGTTGACCGGCTGACACCAAACGCCAAAAAACCACGACTATACAAACCGACAACTACAACCACCGATTCCTTCAATCTCCAAAGACATCTCATCCCCCACCACCACCGGAATCAACGGCACCAGCGAACCAGACAGAATCACCTCACCTGCCTTGAAGGGAATACCAAACTCACCCAGCGTATTGGCCAACCAGGCGACGGCGGTCAGGGGGTTGCCCTGCACCGCGCTACCCAGGCCCTGTGAATGTAATTCGCCATTCTTGTAAACACTCATCTTCAGGTTGGGCAGATCGACATCGCGGGGGTCTACCTCGTTCTTGCCCAGTACATAGACACCACAGGAAGCGTTGTCCGCTACCGTATCCTCGATCTTGATCTTCCAGTCATCGATACGGGAATCGACAATTTCAAAACAGGGCATGATGGTGGCGGTCGCATCCAGCACGTCCTGCTCAGTGACACCCGGGCCCACCAGATCCTTTTTCAGGCGGAAAGCGATCTCTCCCTCCGCCTTCGGCTGTATCATATTGCCCGCGATGGGAATATCGGCGGCATCCGGGGACTCCATGGTATCTGTGAGGAAACCGAAGTCGGGCTGGAATACGCTGAGCATTTCCTGCACCGGTTTGCTGGTGACGCCGATCTTTTTGCCCACGACCTGTTCACCGTCCAGTTCCGTTCGCTGGTGCAGCATGCGCAGTGAGATATGGTAGGCATCCTCTATGGTGATATCGCTTATGCGATCCGTGAGAGGAGGCACTGTCGATTGGGTGCGCAGAGCCTCGTAGAGCTCGTCTCCCAGTTTGTCAATTTGATCCTGTTCCATCATATTCCCATGTACCTCGTTCTGTCAGGCGGTGATTTTACACGCCTTTAGGTTTTCACCAGTATAATATTTTGTTCGACTGCAACTAACTTTTGAAGAGGTGCGGGGAAACTGTTTCCGGTGGCACCTTGATCAGTGCGTTCAATCTTGGGTTACCTGAAGCAAAAAGAGGACCCAGCGCCTTCAGCCGCGGGGTCCTCAAGATCAGTAGATGGAGTAATCTGACGATTACTCCACGTGACCACCTTATTTCCCTTTGGCCCGCATATTCTGCACCGTAAATATGTTCTTCGGAGTCAGTTCAGGATCCAACTGTCCCCTAAACTGGCCGGTGGTGCAATGACCTGCCTGCAGGTCAACCATCGCTACCGCCGTGGGTATAGCCTCCGTGCCCGAGCACATTCGCGGCTACGGCCATGTCAAGGAAGAGAATATGATTGCGGCCAGAAAATCGTGGGATTGGCTTATCAGAGAACTGGAAAACCCCCGACTGCGTGGCACCGAATCGGTCAAAATAGTAGAACCTGTCGCAGCTTGAGTTGAGGAGGAGCCAGTCACCACTATGTCGATTCTTCATTGCACCCGGTGGCTTGACTATCGAGGTACTGCAAGAGGAGTGATCGCCTCGCTGTTTTATTGATCTGGAACATACCGACCACGGGCCGTCCATTTTATGCTGGCATCTGGCATTGCTGGAATGAATGGAGGAGCTGCAGGTGACGAACGGAATCAGGAGCTGGTGTCGAAAACTGGCATCGGGGCGAGCCGAAATCACCCCGCCCGCGGTTGCCAACGACCGACATCACTGGGACATCACAGTTGACGTGGCGGTTGTGGGCTTTGGCGGCGCCGGGGCGGCAGCCGCTATCGAAGCGCGGGACCAGGGTGCAGAGGTAGCCATTATCGAGCGCTTCAACGGCGGCGGCTCCACCAAAATCAGCGGCGGCATCTACTACGCCGGTGGTGGTACCCGCATCCAGCGCGAAGCCGGCATAGCCGATTCCCCGGAAAACATGTTCAACTACCTTGCCCAGGAAACGGGTGACGCGGTATGCGAAGCCACCCTGCGGCAGTTCTGTGAGGAGAGTCCTGCAAACCTCGAGTGGCTGTTACAACAGGGGGTTCCTTTCCAGGCCAGCCTGTGCCCGTTCAAGACCTCCTACCCTTCCAACAATTACTACTTTTATTACTCTGGCAATGAGTCCTTTGCACCCTACTCCGACAAAGCCACACCTGCGCCGCGGGGACATCGCGCCCATGGCAAGGGTGTCTCGGGAGCGGCCCTGTTCAAACCACTGCAGGATTCCGCCAGGCGCAAAGGCGTTAATATCCTGACGCAGCACAAGGCGCTGGGGTTGATCAGCAATGACTCGGGCGAAATACTGGGACTACAACTTTCCATGCTGCCGCGGGGGTCACTGGCCAGTTGGTTACACCGGCAGTTGTATGCGCTGCTGATTTTTTCCCGCTACGCCGCCATGTACGCTCCCGTCATAAGCTGGTTTATGCGCGCGATGCTGGAAAAACTGGAGACAAGCTTCGGACGACCCGTTTCCCTGCGCGCCAAAAGTGGTGTCATTATCAGCAGCGGTGGCTTTTTCTACAACCGGGATATGGTCGAGCAATACGCGCCGAAATATCTGCCAGGCATGCCGCTCGGCACCATTGGCGACGACGGCAGCGGCATCCTGATGGGACAGAGTGTCGGCGCCAAAACCGACTTGATGGATAATGTCAGCGACTGGCGCTTCGTCAATCCACCCCGGTCATTTATCTGCGGGATTCTGGTCGACAGCGATGGACAGCGCATCTGCAATGAAATGCTCTACGGCGCCCAACTGGCCGAACGGATCATGGAAAAGGCCCATGGCGAGGCCTGGCTGTTGATCGACTCCTCCCTGGCCAGCCGGGCCCTGAGAGAAATCGGACCCCGTCGCGCTATGTGGTTTCAGTCAGCCGCGGCCCTGCTTTATCTTTTTATGGCACGCAAGAAAGCGCCAACGCTGGAAAAGCTTGCACGGAAACTGGGTATACCGCACGCCGACTCTGGCCGAAACAGTTGATCAGTACAACAGCCTCGAGTCAGGGGTGGCGCGGCCGATCCGCTGGGCAAACCCGTCAGAGTACCTGGCCACACTGGGTAGTGGGCCCTGGTACGCACTGGACTGCCGGACCGCCGGTGCGGTCAGGAATCCATCCATCACCCTGGGTGGTTTGTGCGTGGATGAAAATAGCGGAGAAGTTCTGGCGGAAGACGGGCGCACAATTAAAGGCTTGTACGCCGCGGGGCGCTCCGCCGTGGGTATCGCATCCCACTCCTACGTCAGCGGCCTGTCCATAGCGGGCTGTATTTTTTCCGGCGGCGCGCCGGCCGCCACGCCGGCCGGAATAATCATTAGCCGTTTTGCAGGAAATCCAGGCAGGCGCGGTTGAACATGGACTCGTGTTCCACCATCACCCAGTGGCCGCACTCGGTGACCAGGATGAGGCGCAGGTGCCTGATGTTTTTGGCCATGGCCATGATGCCATTCTCAGGCATCATCTTTTCATCCATGCCCCAAAAGCCCAGCACCGGGCAATCCAGTTCGTGCAGTCGATCGACCAGTACCGGTACCTGCATAGTGGCCATCACGTGGCCGTTCATGATCTGCATGATCTGCAGTCGCTCTTCCACCAGTTCGTCGGTGGCGTATCGGGAATCGTGCATCAGGCCGGTGGCGAACAGGTCCTTCATCACCTCGTGGGTCACCGGCTCCCCGGAACCGAATACCTGGAACACCTTCTGCATGCCGGGCATCTGCTGGTACTCGGCCAGTTCGCTGAGACCACCGGGAGCCATCAGAATGAGCTTTTCAACCAGGTCGGGGTAGTCCAGTGCCAGACCCAGGGCTATGGCACCACCCAGTGAATTCCCCACTACCGTACACTTCTGCACACCGGCGACATCCAGTGTCTGCTTGATGCATTCCACAAAGAAGGACAGGGGGTGGTCTACATCATCGGGCTTGTCGGAAAAACCGTAGCCAATATGGTCCGGGATAATACAGTGATAGCCCGCAGCAACCAGATACGGATAGTTGCCCTTGAAATTGCTGTGCCCGCTGGCACCCGGGCCGGAGCCGTGCAGGAATACGACAACCTCGCCCTCCCCCTCATCCAGGTAGTGGATACGGTAGCCATTGGCGCAATCTGCATAACTACCCTCGGGCAAACGTCCTATCATTTTCATGGTGCCTCCTGCACAGGGTCCGGCGGTTGCTTAGACCGCGAAGTCCGTATTCTCCTCGCCAAACATCATGCCGCCCATATTACTGGCGAAAGGCGTGGAGTGGTTGGCCACATGGGCCTGGCTGGCCAGGATATCCAGGTGAAAAGCCAATAAATCGCTGCCGTCGCGGATGCCGCCGCTACCGGACGCCTTCAGCATTTTACTGGACAGGGCCAGGCAGCGGTCAGCGACTACGGCGGAATCGTAACGATAGCGCACACGGTCCTCGATGGGGATGGGCTCACCCGCCCGGCAACAGGCCATCATCGCATCGAAGTTGCGGATCATGGTCAGTTTCATTTCCTCGATGGAAGAGCGCACCTCAGCCGCCAGAACACGCGCGAAGGGGTCATTTATCATCTTGCTAGGCCCGACCCGGCGGGTCTTGGCCACTTCGATATAGGCTGCGAGGGCACCTTCGAGGGCGCCCAGGGTGGCGGTACATACCGCCCGTACAAACACCTGCATAAACGGCATGCGGTACAACGGCGCGTTGTTCACCGCATTACCCGGGTTGTCGCAGAGGAAGCCGTCCATGGATCTGTGGGTACGGTGCTCGGGCACAAATACATCATCCACCACGATGTCGTGACTGCCGGTGCCCTGCAGGCCCACCACGTCCCAATTATGGACGATCTTGTAATCACTGATGGGCACCAGGAAAGTGCGGTAGTTGGCCATATCGAAGGGCGCCTCCGGTGTGGGAACTACCGCGCCCAGAAAAGCCCATTTACAATGCTCGGAACCACTGGAGAAACCCCAGTGACCGCTGAGGCGGTAGCCGCCATCCACTACTTTCACCTTGCCCACCGGGGCATAGGATGAAGAGAGTAATACCGTGGGGTCATCGGCCCACACGTCCTGCGCCGCCTGATCGTCGAAAACGGCCAGTTGCCAATTGTGTACCGCGATCACGCCCAGAATCCAGGCGCTGGACGGGCAGTGCTTGGCTATTTCCAGCCCCACCGAGTAAAACACCTGGGGATCCATGGCATAGCCGCCCCACTGCTCGGGTTGCAAGAGCTTGAAAAAACCGGCCTGAGCGAATTCGGCGACAGTTTCATCCGGCACACGAATGTCTGCTTTGCACTGCGCCCTGCGCTCACGCAATGCGGGGCCCATGGCCCTGGCTGCCGCTATCAGTTGCTGCGCCCGGGGGCTTGCCAGTCCGTATTCGTTCATGATTTCACCTGTCGATAGTTTTTCATGTATGGTCATCGCTATTGCTCCACCCGCTCTAGTCCAAAGGTCACCGGGCTACTTTATACGTGGGCGTGGCCTGCGCCGCATCATCCATTTGGGGTATACTCGACGACGGCATCCCCGTAGGTGGTGGTATATCTTATCGCTGCTAGTGTAGCATTCACTATCATGTCGCAATGCCAGCCCGGCCAAATTGTTATGCCACAGGGGACTAAATGACACGGGGATCGACACTACGCCGCAGGCTGCAGTGCCGGCTAATTATACTGTTCGGTCTGGGGGTGGTGTCGTTGACCACCTCCGCAGAACCGGCGGCGCCTGTACCGGACAACCGGCAAGTGTACTCCACCAACGCCCCCGACTGGCTGCGAGCGGTCGGCAAGCTGCAGGTACCCGGCGACAAGTATCACGATGGCCGGCGCTCCCACCACAGGGAAGACTGCAGCGCCACGCTGGTGGCCAGACACCCTGACACCAGGGCCGACACCATTATCACCGCCTGGCACTGCCTGGAATTTTACAATGATTTGAGCAGGCCGATTACCTTCACCTTGCTGCCGGGACCACAGGGGAATATCGCCAGTGAAGCCTACCGCCTGGCGGATGGGGGCGGCATGCACGCAGACTGGGCCATACTGCGGTTATACAAAGCCGTACCCGCCCATCAGGTTGCCGCCCTGGGCATACATCCCGAACGGGCCGACCCGGATCGCCCGATTACCATGGCCGGATACTCCCGCGACAGTGGTATGGGCAACAATGGAGAGCACCTCACCTTCGACCCGGCCTGCACCATCACTCACCAGGCGCCCGGCGTCAGTGACAGCAATTGTACTGCGAACAAGGGCTCCTCCGGTGGCCCCGTCATCCAGGTCTCCACAACAGGTGAGCCGCGCGTCTGCGGCGTGATTTCACAGGGCAACGGCGTGGGGCTGAGCACCTTCGTGCCGGTAAGCGGCTTCAGGAATGCCATCAATCTACACCTGAGGTAGCACCAGGCGACCTCTAATAACCCTCGGCCTGTTCCGGCTTTGGATTCTGTCGTTCCGGGGGCGGCGCTCCCACGTGCACCTCGCCGCGCTGGGCAGCCAGTTCAATCTGCTTCTGGCGCTCACTGAAACGCGCTTTCTGATCAGGCGTCAGGCGGTCATAGCACAGGGGGCAGCAGACACCTTTTTCGTACTTGTCGGAAAGCTTGTCTTCCTCGGTAATAGGATGACGACAGCCATAGCACTGATCGTACCGCCCTTTTTCCAATTTGTGATCCACTGCCACGCGGTTATCAAACACAAAACACTCACCCTCCCAGATACTCTCTTCGGGGGGCACTTCCTCCAGGTATTTGAGGATACCACCGTGCAGGTGGTAGACCTCCTCAAAGCCCTCATTGAGCATGAAAGCCGATGCCTTCTCACAGCGAATTCCTCCGGTGCAGAACATGGCGACCTTCTTCTGCTTGTGCGGATCCAGGTGGCTGCGAACGTACTTTGGAAATTCGCGGAAGCTCTCGGTATGCGGGTCCACCGCTCCCTTGAAGCTGCCTATACCGTACTCATAGTCGTTGCGCGTATCGATCAGCAACACATCCGGATCGTTTACCAGGGCGTTCCAGTCCTGCGGTTTGACGTAGGTGCCCACTCGCAGGTTGGGGTCGATGCCATCCACCCCCATGGTAACAATCTCTTTCTTGAGCTTGACCTTCATGCGGTAGAAGGGCATGTGGTCGTCGTAAGACTCCTTGTGGTCCAGGTCCGCGAGGCGGGGATCACTGCGCAGCCAGGCCAGCACCTGGTCTACACCTTCCCTGTAACCTGCGATAGTGCCGTTAATACCCTCCCTGGCCAGCAACAAGGTGCCGAGAGTACCTGCCTTCACACAGGCATCCAGCAATGGCTCGCGCAACTCGTGAAAATCTTCCAGGGTGACAAACTTGTAAAGCGCCGCCACAACAACATCACTCATGCTGGTGTCAGTCACTTTTGCTACCGCCGCGACACTCGGGTGACGCGGGTGCGTCCTGCTGGCGTTGCTGCCACTCCTGGGGCGTATAAGTATGCAGCGCCAGTGCGTGCACCGGCCCCTCCAGTTGGGCCGTAAGAGCAGCGTAAACCTGTTGATGCCTGGCCACCTTACGCCTGCCGTCAAAGGCCTCGCTGACCACAACCACCCGAAAATGGGTCTCGGAATTGGGCGGCACACTGTGCTGGTGGCTCTCATTGGCCACATCCAGGAACGAGGGGTTGAGCTGCGCTTTGAGTTGCTGCTCGATTTCTTGTTGAACGGTCATGTTGGGTTCCGTATTTAACTTCATGGTCTCTGGTGCGCAATGCGCACCAGATGCAAGATTATATCCAAAGCCCTGCCACGAGAACAGCGCGCCGTCAGCCCGCCTCGTGCCGGCGACCCGCGCGAAACTGGCCTGGCGTCTGCTGCGTCCACTTCTTGAATGAGCGATGGAAGGCGCTGGGGTCGGTAAAACCCATTTGCAGCGCCACTTCGTTGATGGACAACTCAGGTCTTTCCAGACACACCTTGGCCGCCTCACAGCGGGCATTATCCTTCAGCCGCTGGAAGGTCGTGCCCTCCCGCTTGAGGCGCCGCCGCAGCGTCGGGGCCGACATGTTCAGGGCACTGCTGATTGTTTCAAATCCGGGAAAGCCCTCGCTGAAGTCGTGCCCTATCATCGCCTTCACCTGTGCAGCCAGGTTGTTGCTGTCCGGGCTGCTTTCCATCATCAGCAACTGGTAGGGAGCCGTGCGTAAAAATTCGCGCAGGGAATGCTCGGTATGCACCAGGGGCCAGGTCAGGCAGGCACTGTCAAAATAGAGCAGGTCATGGGCCTGGTTGAAGTACAGGGGGCAACCGAACAGGTTTTCGTATTTTTCCAGGCGCTGGGGGGTATCGCCGGTAAAATCCACTCGCTTGAGCTCGATCGGGCGCCCGCACAGCCAGCCGAAAAAACGGTGCCACATAACCAGACCGTAGGCATCCGCAGCAGCGACACGGGGTTTGCCCTCACGCATCATGGTGCGATAACCCACCCGGGCGTACTGATCGCTGAAGTTGGCGTACAGCTGGCTGCGCTCATCATAAAAAGTGCGGTAGAACTCCGACGCCCGCATTATTGCCTGCCCCAGGTTGTCACAGGAGATAATGCAGTAGCACATCATGCGGAACGCGCCCGGCGCCACCATTTCGCTACCGGTAGTGCCGAAAGTTTCATCCTGCAGCAGGCGCAACACACTCTGGTATATCCGCGAGTATTGCATGGCGCTGATTTCCGCTCGATACGCGGGTGCGGTTTCATCCATTGGATCGAAATCCAGACCCGCTTCATTCAGGATGACGCTGAAATCATAGCCCTTGTCCCCCACCATGCGCAGCAGGGTCTGTATAAATCGGGTGGGTACGCGATCACTCATAGGGGAAAACTGGCCACAATGAATCAGGCCCTCATCTTAGCAGAACCAGTGACTGGAGCCAGTTGCCATTGCCTGAACATGCGGGGCGAGACCGATGCGCCAGTAATGCGTATACTGTGCTAAAAATATAACGGGATCCGGCCTATGGCAACGCGCTACAACGTTTATTTCGCCGGTCAGCTGCTGGAAGGGCAGGAACTGGCCAGTGTACGTGACAAGCTGGCCAAACTGTTCAACGCAGACCAGCAGACTCTGGAAAAACTGTTCAGCGGTAAAGCCCAGTTACTCAAACGCGATTGTGATAAAGCCACAGCACTGAAGTACAAACAGGCCATGGAGCGAGCCGGCGCTGAGCCAGTTATCAAAGCCAGCCAGAGCGCAGCCGCCACGGAGCAGCCCCCGCCGCCAAAGCCCGCTCCTGACAAAACCATGAGCGCAGCCGAAAAAATAGCCGCATTGGCGGCGGCTCCTGATAAAAGTGGCTATTCCCCGGAAGAGTCTTCAACCCTATCTGAAGAGCCCTCAACCCGACCTGAAGAGTCCTCAACCGGCTCCGCTGAGCAACAGCCGGAACCTGGCCAGGCGGGGATAAACCTGGCTCCGGCCGGCTCCGGTGTACTGCGCGAAGATGAGCGCAGTGAGCCTGTCGTCCGCGATATAGACACGGCCGGCCTTGAGGTAGACGCGGCCACGCAGCGCCTGTCCGAAGAACCTCCGCCTCCGCCACCGGCGCCCGATACCAGCCACCTGGACATGGGCGGTGTGGGAGAAATGATACCCAACCTGCCTTCAGACCAGGTTCCGTTGTCACCCAATACGGATGCCATAGACCTGTCTCCAGCGGGCACTGATTTTACCGACTGTGCTCCCCCCGAGGCCGAGGCACCTCCGCTGGACCTGTCAGGTATGGATCTGGCACCTGCCGGCACCGATGTACTGGAAGAAAAGTACCGCAAAAAGGAACAGGCCGAGGCGCCAACCACTGATCATATCTCCCTGGAAGAATGATTAGGGGGCAGATCTGAATTGCGCACCATGAACGACAGCACAGCCCAATCGTCCCCCTTCCTGCTACGGCGCCTGGCTGCCATGGTGTACGACGCCTGCCTGGTTCTGCCGCTGATTATGGCCAGCGTCGCCCTGTTTATGGGCGCCCGCACTCTGTTATGGGGACCGGCAGCCGACGACACGGCGGCGCAGCTCGATGCCAATATAGTACGCCTGGTTGCCCTGGTCTGTACCACCGGTTTTTTCTGCGCCTTCTGGGTCAAGAGCGGCCAGACCCTGGGCATGCAGGCCTGGCGTATCAAGCTGGTAAACTTCTCCGGTGAAACCCCGAATATCAGGCAGGGTGTAATGCGCTGCCTGGCGGCGGTATTGTCGGCCGCCTGTCTCGGCCTGGGCTACCTGTGGTGCCTGGTCGACCGCAATGGCCGGTATTGGCATGATTACCTGTCCGGTACGGAGCTGATTCTGCTACCCAGGCGAGAGAAAAAGGGGGAAAGTAAGTTGACTGCCCCCTACCCCATCTGAAGCTATCGCGTAAATCCCGCTGCACGGTGCGGGCGTAGCCACTTTCGGTTAGGAAGAGCATGCCCTCTAGTGGCTCCGCCCGCACCACGCAGCTACCAAGCTGCCATACTCAAGCCTCTTGGGTGCAGTCATAGGTAGCTGCTTCCGGGCCGTTTTTTGCCTTGCAAAGGCATGCATCTCCCTAACTGAGCAAGGCAAAAAACGACCCGGGAAGCAGCGGGACCTACCCACTTTCGCCTTAACTATGCCCACTAGGTTCAGTTTGAATGCCGTCCGTCATACACTGTGGCTCCTGAAAAAACAGTGAAGGAAATCCCATGACCGCCATGACTTTTACCGCGCGCAACGTGAGCGATGCCGCCAGGGCTACCTGCCAGTGTGCCGTGCTGCCGGTGTTTACCCGCAAAAGGCTGTCCCGCGCCGCGGAGCAATTCGACAAGGCGTCCTCGGGCACAATCAAGGCCGCCCTCACACTGGGAGACTCTCGGGCAAATCCGGCGAAACCCTGATGTTGCCCGGTGCCGGCGGCGCCAGGCGTTTGCTGCTGGTAGGGTTGTGGCGATCCGGCAAAATTTGACAGGGCGGCAGCGCGCGAATTCAGCCAGGCGACATATTCCGCCCTCAACGCCACTCAGGCGAAAGACGCCATGGTACATACGGCGGATCTGGAACTTAAAGACGGCGACCCCAAATGGTTGCTGGCTTACCTGGCGCGCCACCTCACCAGTGCCGCCTATCGCTATACCGAGACCTTGACCAAACCGAAGGCATCCCCTTAAAGCTGGCACGGGTGGTGGTTAACACCGGTGGCGGCATCCCCGCCCAGGGCGGCACAGAATGCCCTGGACCAAGGGCTGTGTGCACAGGCCTGGGTGTTAACGATGCCCGCAACCTGGCCAACCTGCCGGGTAATATCTGCACCCCCACCTACCTGGCTCAGCAGGCCCGCAAACTGTCAAAGGGTAACAGTAAGCTTAACGTCAGTGTGCTGGAAGAAAAGAAGATGAAAGAGCTGGGGAATGGGTTCCCTCGTTATCGGTGACAGCCGGCAGCGACCAGCCGGCGAAACTGATCGTGATGAACTACAAGGGTGGCAAAAGCGGGACAAAAGCCCTACGTACTTGTGGGTAAGGGCATCACCTTCGACAGCGGCGGTATTTCCCTGAAGCCCGGCGCTAAAATGGACGAGATGAAGTTCGACATGGGCGGTGCCGCCAGCGTCTTCGGCACCATGCGTGCGATCACTGGGATGGAGCTGCCGTTAAATGTGGTAGCCATCGTCGCGGCTGCCGAGAATATGCCCAGCGGTGGTGCCACCAAACCCGGTGATGTGGTGACCAGCATGTCGGGCAAGACTATCGAGGTACTCAACACCGACGCCGAAGGGCGCCTGGTGCTGTGTGACGCCCTCACTTACGCCGAGCGTTTCAAGCCCCAGGCGGTGATTGATATCGCCACCCTGACCGGCGCCTGCGTGGTGGCCCTGGGCGCCCATGCCACGGGTTTGTACGCCAACCAGGACAAACTGGCGGAGCAACTGTTGGCAGCGGGCACCGACAGCCACGACCGGGCCTGGCGTATGCCCCTGTGGGACGACTACAAAAAGCAACTCAAGAGCAACTTTGCCGACCTGGCCAATATCGGCGGCCCCGGTGGCGGCAGCATTACCGCCGCCTGCTTCCTGGCCCAGTTTGCAGAAAAGTACCACTGGGCCCACCTGGATATTGCCGGCTCGGCCTGGAACAGCGCACCCAAGGGTTCAACCGGGACGACCAGTGGCTCTGCTCACCCGCTACCTGATGGACAGGGCGGGCAAATAAACGATGACGCGGGTCGGTTTTTACGTGGTACAGGCCGCCGAGCAGGGCCAGCGACTGCGGGTGGCTGTGCGGTTGGCCGACAAGGCCTTCCAACAGGGCCACCGAATTTTCATCAACGCCGTCGATGAAGCACAGGCCCGTACGCTGGATGAGTTACTGTGGAGCTTTCGCCCCGCGAGCTTCCTGCCACACGGCCTGCACGGGCAGGAGCACTCCGATACCATCGCCATCGGCTGGGGCCAGGAGCCGGACAACCACAACGACCTGCTGATCAATCTGCAGTTGGATATCCCGTCATTTTTCAGCCGCTTCGCGCGGGTGGCCGAGGTAGTCACCCAGGACCCCGCCAGCCTGCAAGCACTGCGCGAATCCTGGAAGTTCTACAAAGAGCGTGGCTATCAACTCGAAAAGCACGACCTGTAGCCCGGTAGGGGTTTGCCGCGTATAATCGCGCCCCTTGCAAGCCCGCGGCGCGCGCCCGAACCACGACCAACTATCTCCCGGATCCCCGTAACTGATGGAAAAGACATTCCAACCCGCCAATATTGAAACCCGCTGGTACGAAGAGTGGGAGAGCAAGGGCTATTTCGCACCCCAGGGTGGCGAGCAGGCCTACAGCATCATGATCCCGCCGCCTAACGTCACTGGCAGCCTGCATATGGGCCACGGCTTCCAGGAAGCCATCATGGACGCCCTGATCCGCTATCACCGCATGTCCGGCTACAACACCCTGTGGCAGGTCGGCACAGACCACGCGGGCATTGCCACGCAAATGGTGGTGGAGCGGCAACTGGAAGCCCAGGGCATTAGCCGTCACCAACTGGGCCGCGACAAGTTTATAGAAAAGGTGTGGGAGTGGAAGGAAGAATCCGGCGACACCATCACCCGCCAGCTGCGCCGCCTCGGCTCTTCACTGGACTGGTCGCGCGAGCGCTTCACCATGGATCCGGGCCTCAGCGCGGCCGTACAGGAGGTGTTCATCCGCCTGTACCGGGAAGGGCTGATCTACCGCGGCCAGCGCCTGGTCAACTGGGATCCGGCCTTACACACGGCTATCTCCGATCTGGAGGTCATTTCCGAGGAAGAGCAGGGCTCATTTATGGCACTTCAACTATCCCCTGGCCGGCGGCGAAGGCCACCTGACCGTGGCCACCACCCGCCCGGAAACCATGCTGGGCGATACAGCTGTAGCGGTACACCCTGATGATGAGCGCTACGCCCACCTGATCGGGCGCATGGTGGAACTGCCCCTGACCGGGCGCGAGATCCCGGTAATCGCAGACGATTATGTGGACCGTGAGTTCGGCACCGGCTGCGTCAAGATTACCCCCGCCCACGATTTCAACGACTATGAAATGGGCCGCCGTCACGGCCTGCCCATGATTAACATCCTGGATGATAACGCCGCCATCAACAACGAGGCCCCCGAGGCCTACCGCGGTATGGATCGTTTCGCAGCGCGCGTGCAGATCGTCGCCGACATGGAGGCCCTGGGACTGCTGGACAAGACAGATGATCACACCCTGAAAGTCCCCCGCGGTGATCGCTCCGGGCGTGGTGATAGAGCCCTACCTGACTAATCAGTGGTACGTGGACGCCAGGGAAATGGCCAAACCCGCCATCGCAGCGGTTGAAAACGGCGACATACAGTTCGTACCCAAACAGTGGGAAAACACCTATTTCGCCTGGATGCGCGACATCCAGGACTGGTGTATCAGCCGACAGCTGTGGTGGGGACATCGCATTCCCGCCTGGTATGACAATGACGACAACTTCTATGTGGGCGAGAGTGAGGCCGCCGTAAGGGCGGAGCACGCGCTGGCCGACGACATCGAGTTGCGCCAGGACGACGATGTGCTGGACACCTGGTTCTCCTCCGCACTGTGGACTTTCTCCACGCTGGGCTGGCCCGAGGAAACCGAAGAACTGGCGATCTTCCACCCCAGTTCCGTGCTGGTAACCGGCTTCGATATCATCTTTTTCTGGGTCGCCCGGATGATCATGATGACCCTGCACCTTCGTAGTGAGGTGCCCTTCCACACGGTATACGTTCACGGCCTGTTGCGCGATAACGAAGGCCAGAAAATGTCCAAGTCCAAGGGCAACGTGATCGACCCCATCGACCTGATCGACGGCATCGACCTGGAGGGGCTGGTCAACAAACGCACCGCCGGCATGATGCAACCAAAGCTGGCGGCGAGGATTGAAAAATCCACACGCCGGCAATTCCCCGATGGCATCGCAGCCTACGGCACCGATGCCCTGCGCTTCACCTATTTTTCCCTGGCCTCCACCGGCCGCGATATCAAGTTCGATATTGGCCGCATCGAGGGCTACAAGAACTTCTGCAACAAAATCTGGAATGCGGCACGTTACGTGTTGATGAACTGTGAGAACGAGGATTGCGGTGCCCAGGGTGACGCCCCCGTGGAGTTGAGCCTGGCGGACCGCTGGATCGTGAGCAAGCTGCAGGAGACAGAGGCGGAGGTCGCGCGGGCGATTGGCAAATACCGCTTCGACATGGCCTCACAGGCACTGTACGAATTCATCTGGAACGAGTATTGCGACTGGTATCTGGAGTTGTCCAAGCCCGTATTGTGGGATGACAATGCCCCGGCCGCGGCGAAACGCGGCACACGGCGAACCCTCATCCGTGTACTGGAAACCTGGCTCAGGCTGCTGCACCCGTTAATGCCTTTTATCACCGAAGAAATCTGGCAAACTGTAGGGCCGCTGGCGGGTAAATCCGGCCCGACCATCATGCTGCAACCCTACCCGGTAGCCAACGAGAAAGGCGTGGACAGCGCTGCAAACGCAGATATAGAATGGCTTAAAGGTGTGATCGTAGGCATTCGCAACATCCGTGGTGAAATGAATATACCACCGGGTAAAGAGCTCACGGTCTTATTGGCGAACGGCGACGAGCGCGACAAAACAAGACTGGAGCAGAATGCGCCATTCCTCAAAAAGCTGGCCAAACTTGCCGACATAACATGGCTGTCCGCAGGTGAAGAGGCCCCGGTCGCCGCAACCGCACTGGTCGGTGAACTGGAGATACTGGTGCCCATGGCGGGTCTGATGGACAAGGACGCCGAGCTGGCGCGTCTGGCCAGGGAAATCGACAAACTGGAAAAAGACTTGTCGCGCATCCAGGGCAAGCTGGGCAATGCCTCCTTTGTCGAAAAAGCACCCTCTGCGGTGGTCGCCAAAGAGCGAGATAAGATGCAGGCGCAGCAGCAGGCGCTGGAAACGTTACAGGAGCAGGTGCAACGCATCCAGCAAATGTAGCGAATATAACAACCTCGGCACTAAAGAATTCTGGCCTCTGCCCACCACTGAGGATGGGCGGAGCATAATAAAAGCAAGGCGCTAACCGAGGAAAGTGGTATGAGTGATCGCGTAAGCGGCACGGTAAAGTGGTTCAACAACGCCAAGGGTTTTGGCTTTATCACTCGAGAGGAAAGTGACGATGATGTCTTTGTTCACTTTCGCTGCATAGAGGGTGATGGCTATCGCACCCTGAATGAAGGACAGGCTGTGGAGTTCAAGCTGGTTGAAGGCCCCAAGGGCCTGCAGGCTGAAGATGTCTTGAAGCTGTAAGCCAGGTTAGTGTGCGTCCGCCTTAATGGCGCCCATTAGATTATTGTTAGATCTGTAGCGCACATCCCGCTGCGCGGTGCGGGCGGATTGCCATACCCAAACCTCTTGGGTGCAATCATAGGTAGCTGCCCCAGTCACGTCTCCTGTCGGGTTATTTTTCCGCTGGGCATTCCACCCGCCGTTATTGGTGTTAGAATTGCGCGGCGTTCAGCCCCCCTACACCCGGGGCATAATAAACCTTAGAGAGAAATTAAATGAGTCTTATCGTCAAGCTGATTATTAGCCTGGTTATCGCCATAGTAGCGTCCACAGTTGCCACATTGCTCCAGGACGGTAGCATTCCCAGACCTGCTGCTTCTGGCCACATTCAGTGTTGCCACAGTGGCGACCGCCCTGCTCGTTTCGCCATCCGCCAATACATCCACATCGGGCAACACCAGCAAGCCGGCCGCCCCTGGCTCCGACCCCGGGCTCGAAAAAGCCTGCACGGCGCACCACCGCGGACGACTCCGCCAGAGAGCAGGGTCAGGTAAAGTGGTTCAATGTATCCAAGGGTTTCGGTTTTATCACCAAAGATGACGGTGAGGAGATTTTCGTACATTTTCGCTCCATCCGGGGCGAGGGTCGGCGCAGCCTGCGCGATGGCCAGCGCGTATCTTTCGTGGTCGCCCAGAGCGACAAGGGTCCCCAGGCAGAGGATGTGGAAGGCGTTGACTGAACAACCGGGTCAGTCCCTGGGGCAGAATATCCCGCCAGTAAAGCTGGATCATGAGGGCCCCCTGGCGCAGGGTTTGCTCCACAGACAGGGAATCATCCTCCAGCGCCATCTCCACGATGGCGTAACCCGTATCGATTGATAAACGTGCCTGCATACTCAGCAGTTCATCCACGGGGCCGCTCAAGCAATTCCGCCATCATGGCCGCAAACTGGCTGGCAACGAGTCGGTGGGAGGTCAGGCGCAACTCCTGCAAAGGGACCTACTGCCCGCAACGACTGAATCACTTCCAGACCCCCGGTTTGTTCCCGGGTGACATCAAAGGTCAGCTTGAGCAGCTCGTAAATGTGGCCCAACAGCAGCTGAGGCCCTCCCTCCTCCCCCAGGTACTGTTCAAACCACTGCTGGAAGACAACGTTCTGTCTATCCATAAGCACCGAGCCCAGGGCATTGAGGACAGCGTACTTGTTGGGAAAGTAGCGATACAATGCGGGCACGGTAATCCCCGCCCGCTCGGCGATGATATTAGTGGAGATGCGTTCCACCCCCACCTCTACCAACAACTCTCCCGCCGCTACCAGAATAGCCTCGTAAGTTCGCTTGGCGCGCGCTTGCACCGGCTTATTTTTTTCCAGCAGTTCGACCTGCCGCCTGGTAGCCACCATTTGCATCCCTTCTGAGTGTCTTGTAGTTATTCCGTGCGCATCTGCAGTGTCATCCTAACGTAGCCAACTGGTCTGTTCCAGTGCAATGCCACACGCAGCAGCGCCGGCAGTGGAATCAGTACCTCAGCGATGACACAATAGGCCGCCCGAGCAACAACTCAGCCACCGCGAGATCAGCATGATAAAAACAAACAGTAAGCGGTTTCATCGCCCCCGCAGCGACGTTTTCCTGGCCGCCGCGCTTATCACCCTGCTCAGCAGTGGCTACCTGGCGGCGGATGAAGCCTTTGAACGCACCGAACAGCGCGAGCCCTGCACCCAGTACAGTGCGACCAAACGCCCCATGTTCGGCGACCTGCACGTACACACCAGCTACTCTTTCGACAGCTATGTTTCCAGCCAGCGCAACGACCCCTGGGCGGCCTACCGCTATGCCAAGGGTGAGGAGATCATCCTCTCCGACGCGGACGCCAACCAGACAGTCAGGGCACAGATACAAAGGCCGCTGGATTTTGCCGCGGTTACGGATCACTCCGAGTTCCTGGGGCCGATCAATCTGTGTACCGGGGATTCCGCCACACTGGCTTACTGGTTTCCCGCCTGCATCGCCACACGCAGTGAATATTTCTACGTGCAGTTACTGGCGGCCAACTACTGGGTGTCGCTGGGGGTATTGGATACCGCCAGCCAGAAGGATGAGTCCCTGGTGTGCTCCATTGGCGACTGCGATGCCGCCCACAAGCAAACCTGGCAGCGTATTCAGGCCGCGGCAGAGGAACACTACGACCGCAGCAGCGATTGCAGCTTCACCACCTTCAGCGCCTACGAGTACACCGACGCGCCGAACTTTGCCAACCTGCACCGCAACGTCATCTTCCGCAACGAGCGCGTGACCGACACCGCGATTTCCACCTACGACACCGGTTCCATGAATTATCCGGAATTGTGGCGACGCCTGCGAGAAGAGTGCATAGACGGCGATGCGGGCTGCGATGTCATGTCTATCCCCCATAACTCCAACCTCAGCCGCGGCCTGATGTTCCCCGACCCGCGCAACGAACGCGAAGCGCAGGACCGATTGTTCTTTGAACCGCTGGTTGAACTGGTGCAGCACAAGGCAGCCAGTGAGTGCCGCTTTGACCGCTTGCTGGGCCGCGGCGTGGCAACCGAGGACGAACTGTGTGATTTTGAACAGGCCCTGTCAGACAACCTGTCCATGCTCGGCACAGTGTTTGGTGAAATGCAGACCGAAGAGGGCAAACCCGTATCGATTGACGATTTTGGTCGGCGTAATATGGTGCGCAACACGCTCAAGGACGGCCTCGCACTTGAGCGACAAACCGGCACCAACCCGTTCAAGATGGGTTTTATCGGCAGTACCGACACCCACAGTGCCACCGCCGGGGGCGCCGAAGAAGATAATTATGTAGGACACCTGGGCAGGCGCGATTCGGGCTACCGCAATGTGCAGGATCATTTCTTCGACAACCCCGGCGGACTGGCCGTGGTGTGGGCCGAGGAAAATTCCCGGGACAGCATTTTCGCGGGCATGCGCAAGCGTGAGGCTTACGCCACCAGTGGCACGCGCCCCATCGTCCGCTTTTTCGCCGGAGCTGACCTGGCGCCAGAACTCTGCGATGACCCGCAGATGATCGAAAAGGCCTACGCCAGTGCTGTGCCCATGGGCGGCGAACTGAACGCCACCGCAGCCTCACCGGCCTTTCTGGTAAGCGCGGTCAAAGATGCCGGCAGCCCCGGCCATCCCGGCGTCGACCTGCAGCGCATCCAGATTATCAAGGGCTGGCTGGACGATGCGGGCGACACACATGAACAGGTATTTGATGTCGCCGGCAGTGCCGATAATGGCGCGGGTGTAGACCCGCAAAGCTGCGCCCCCACCGGCAGCGGCCACCAGAACCTCTGTGTGGTGTGGCGCGATCCGGGCTACGACGCGACCCAACCGGCCTTTTACTATGTGCGGGTACTGGAAAACCCCTCCTGCCGCTGGAGTACGCGACACTGCCAGGCAGCCGGCGTGAATCCCTTCGCCAGTGATTGCGCCGCGCAGGCTGCGGCGAAAACCGCAGAGTTGCAGGATCAGGGCGCCATCGGCGATATCTATGGCAAATGCTGCCTGGACCGGGCGCAGCAACCCTTTTATTCACCCACGCTACAGGAACGAGCGTGGACTTCCCCGATCTGGGTCAACCCACAAACCAACGGTAAGGAATCAAGTTGAGCACTCGCAAAACAAGCAAACCTCGTACCGAACACCGCTTTCGCGGTGTCACCATGCCCACCGGCTCTCATCCGGCCATTCGTCGGGTCAAACGCCAGGGCGTCTACCCGTCCATTCACGGCAACAAACTCTGGAAGTCCAGCTGCCTGCTGATCGACTACCTGAATAAGAACAGGCCGGAGCATTGCCGCTCGGTCATCGATGTGGGCTGCGGCTGGGGTGTTTCCGGCATATGGTGCGCCAAAACCCTGGGCTCACAAGTGACCTCGGTAGATGCCGACCCCGACGTATTTCCATTCCTGCAGGCATCGGCCAGCCTGAACGGGGTGCAGACCACATCCCTGATTTCACGTTTCGAGGATTTGAGTACCCGACAACTGGCCCAGTTCGATATGCTAATCGCAGCGGATATCTGCTTTTGGGATGAGCTGGTCAACCCTGTGTACAACATGGTCAATCGCGCGGTGAAAGCCGGAGTGAAACACATCCTCATAGCCGACCCGGAACGCTCCACTTTTTTTGAAATGGCCGAGCGCTGTGTTGATAGGCACTGCGCCGATATTATCGACTGCAAAACCCGCTCTCCGATCAAAGCCAGCGGCGCCATCATGGTGATAGAGAACGCCTGAACAGGTCGCGCTCAGTTGGTCAGTTGGTCAGTTGATAGTCGCGCTGGACCTGCGATACCGCTTCGGCCGCTCCGCTCACCCAGCGGGGCCGGAAACGAATCTGCGCCAGCTTACGCTTGAGCCGCGAGGCCAGGCCTTCGTCTGCCGGGTCGGACACGCCGGCCTGCATGTTGCTGGCACGCCCCCTGGCAGACACGTCGTAGCGCACGCTCACCACCACCGGGTGCTCGCCCTCACGGTCGGGGCGAAACTGCCAGAAAGCACCGTTATCAGGCAGCTCCATCGGCTGTCCCAGCCACTGCTGTAGCAAGTCTGGCCGGTCCTCCTGCGACAGCAATTGCACCACCTGCTGGTACTGCTCACCGGCTAGTCTGTCGTTACTATGCCACTGGTACCAGTCTCCCAGTTCCAGGTGCACTCCAGCCAACGCCGTGTTGTCTGCGCTAACAGCGGTGCGGTCGATCAACGCCTGTAACATGCCCGCACCCTGCGACTTGGCGCCACGCTGGATCAGTTCCAGCCGTTTCTTGTCGAAATCCTTCTGCTCCCACTTCTCGGCAAATATCGGGGTGGAAGGCGCCAGGCCCGCATTTTGAGCAGTGGGGGCGAACCGGTCTTCCAGCAAATACAGGTTACGTATCTGGCTCATCACCAGATCCCGATACCACTGCAAAGCCACGGACGAGTCCGCAGCTACCCCTTGCAATAACTCATCATTCAGATGGTAGAGTGCCAGAATGCGCTGGCTTTCATTCTGATCCAGTTCCAGGCGCACCGCCTCGCGCTGCCAACGCAGATACGCCAGGGCCGCACGCAGGCGCACATCGGTATAAGGGGGGCGGCCGTTACCGTACAGGCGGAAGTAGTAATCGTAACGGTTATCCAGTATTTCCATTTCTCCGCTTACCCGGTAGGCATCCAGCAGTTCGCGCAAAATAGGCATCTGGCGCTCGCTGTACAGCCCATCGTTGACCCTCACCACATGCAGGGCGCGGCGGTATAGGCGCAGGGCCTGCTGCATATCACCCTTCCGGCGATGATGACGCCCCAGCCCGGTCAAGGGCTCGGCCAGGGCGTCGGCATAGGGTCCGACCTCCTTCTCCAACTCGTCCACCTGGCGTTGATACTGGCCATCGTCCTGCGTGGCCTGCGAGTCGCCGAGCTGGGCCTGCTCCTGCACCGGCCCACCATCTGCCCAACTTTGCCCCACCCGCACGAATGCCTCACCGTAGGCATACTTCCCCGCCCACACTGCCGGTGCAGCCAGCAACAGAAGCAACAACATGCAAATACTGTGCAATACGAGAAATCCAGGCCAACTATTTATCTTACTGACCAATTTTCAACCACCCCTTCTAGCCTGTCAGAGCCAACAGTGATATAACGGCGCCCAGCCAGTTAGAAGGCCAGGAAAACACCAACATGCCACGGGCAGGCCTCCCCCGCAAGGGCATCTGTGCAGGAAATAACCACCCACCCGTTGCGCTGCTGATCACTACAGGGAAGCACAGTGATTAATTGGTGAGAATAGGCTACTTTTAAACAGGATAAACATGCCCACGAGGGGCTTAGAGAGATTATGAAACAACTAGGAATAATTGACTCCGCCTTTATCAACCTGGAACAGACCAACACACCCCAGCATGTGGGCGGTATGGGCATCTACGACCCATCGACAGCCCCGGGGGGATTTGTACGCTTCAAGGATGTTATCGCCGGATTTGAACGACGCCTCGGTAGCCTGCCCCTGTTCCGCACCCGCCTGGTGGAAGTACCCGGCGGGCTGGATCGTCCCTACTGGGTGAAAGACGCCAATTTCGATGTGGAATTTCATTTGCGCCATATCGCCCTGCCCGAACCCGGTGATTGGCGGCAATTGTGCATACAGGTAGCTCGCCTGCATTCCCGCCCCCTGGATATGTCCCGCCCTTTGTGGGAGGCCTATATTATCGAGGGGCTGGATAATATCCCCCATTTACCCAAGGGTTGTTTTGCGGTGTACACCAAGATGCATCACTCCCTGGTGGATGGTGCCGGTGGCTCCTCGTTTATGGCCGCACTGCACGACCTGGTAGCCGATCCGGATGACGATGACGAGCCCGACACTGAGCCGCGCCTGGTAGACACCGACCCGTCTGTGGCCGAGCTGCTGACCAAAACATCCATCAATCGTGTAAAGAATGCCGTGCGAATGGCGAGAGGCACGGTGAGAACCACCCGGGATCTGGGCAAGTACGCTCTGGATATCATGCGCGATGAAATTCCAGCACCGGACGTATCCGCACCAAAAACCGTTCTGAATAAATCCGTGGGACCACACCGCGTTTTTGATGCGGTACAATTCCCCCTGGCTGGTTTCAAGGACATAAAAAATGCGGCCGGCGTGACTATTAACGATGTCGCACTGGGGGTTATCGGCGGCGCCCTGCAGCGCTACCTCGAGGCCAAGGGTGAAGCTCCCGAGGAGGGCTCTTTGGCTGCGGCCCTGCCCCTTAACATGCGTACCCGTCGAGGTGTCACCGAGGACAACAATCAGGTGGGCTCGGTTTTCGCCTCATTACACACGGACATCAGCGACCCCTTGGAACGCCTGGCTGCCGTCAACCAATCCACCGATGAGGCCAAGCGCAGCGGCGAGGCCAGCCCGATGGTCGATGCGATGATGCTTGCCGGGATACTTTCCCCCGCCGTTACCAAATTTGCAGCTGGTTTCTGGGCGCGCAATGAATTGTCCAGATTTATTCCGATGAATGTCTCCACCTGCATCTCCAATGTGGCGGGACCGGACTTTCCACTGTACTGCGCGGGTGCGAAAATGGTGGATTATTATGGCCTGGGTGTACTAACCCCCGGCATGGGTATTTTCCACCTGGTATTCAGCTACGCTGGCAAGCTCACCCTGTCGGTACTCGCAGACAGGGCTATCATGCCTGACCCGGAGTTCTATCACGATTGCCTGGAGGCATCCTATAATGAACTCTATGGCGCTGCTGTCCCCCAGGCCAGAGGTGGCAAAAGCAAAGCGGCAGTGGCAAAAACCAAGGGCAAGTCACCCAAGCGTAAAGCGCCGGCCAAGAAAAAAGCCAAAGCTGAGGTAAAATCCAGGGCACCGGCCAAGCGCAAAACCCCTGCCAAGACAAAAGCCAAGGCTGCGGCAAAGCGCAAAGCGCCGGCTAAAAGGAAAGCTGCCAAAGCGCGACCCAAAGCCACCCGCCGGGCTGCTGGCAAGGCGAAGCCCAAATTGAAGGCGTAGATGGGCCTCTTTATCTAGCGATGTCAGGTGTGGAGCGTAAGCTCCGCCCTGCCCACCCCACAGGGGGGCGATTTCAACATCAACAACGCATTGGTAGCCCACAAGCGCACGGCCAATTCCCCCCTGCACAACTGGTTGTGGGACGAGATCACGTGTACCATCCGCGGATTGCGCACCCACCAGCCACGCAAGATGCGGCAACGTGTCACTGCCGGTAGCGCCGACTCAAAGGAATAGCGAACTGTAGGGCATGAGCAAGAAGAAACGGCGCGAGATCCCGCACTTTGACACCCCCATCATCGAAACCCACTGCCACCTGGATTACCTGGATGAGGAGCAGTTGGCGTTCACCCTGGATAAATCGGCTGAGGTGGGCATCGAGCGGATCATTACTATCGCCGTCTCCCCGGGAAATCTTGACAGGATTTTGGCGCTCACCCGCCAGGCGCCAACCATTTGGGGGACCCAGGGCGTACACCCCCACGAGGCAGAATCCTACAACCTGGAAGTAGACGCCATTATTCGCCAGCGCATGGCAGATGAGCGAATACTCGCCGTGGGTGAAATTGGCCTGGATTACTACTACGACCACGCGGACCGCGCAGTGCAGCGCTCGGTGTTTGAGCAACAACTGCAAGCCGCTGTGGACCTGGATATGCCGGTGGTCATCCACACCCGGGAAGCCGATGAGGACACGCGGGACATCCTGCAAAACTTCAGCGGGGCCCTCTCCCGCAAAGGTGTCATCCACAGCTTCACCTCCGGGCTGGCGCTGGCCGAGTACTGCCTGGCAGAGGGTTTTATGCTCGGCTTCAACGGCATTACGACCTTTAACCAGGCGGAAAACGTACGCGAGGTGGTCGCCGCCACCCCATTGCAGCAGATCTTACTGGAAACGGATGCGCCCTACCTGACCCCGGTGCCGTACAGGGGCAAACCCAATGCCCCCTACTACCTGCCTTTCATTGCGGAAAAGGTGGCACAGGTTAAATGTGTAGACGTAGAGGACCTGCTGCGACAGGCCTACCAGAATAGCCTGGCGCTTTTCTTTGAAGAGCAGTAGTGCCAATGTAGTGTAGATCCCACTGCGCGGTCCGGGCGGAGCCACTTTCGGTTAAGAAGAGCATGCCCTCTAGTGGCTCCGCCCGGACCACGCCGCTACCCAGTCGTCATACTCAAGCCTCTTGGGTGCTGTCGTGGGTAGCTGCTTCCGGGAGTTTTTTGCCTTGCAAAGGCGTGGGGTTCCAACTGAGCATGGCAAAAAAGTCCCGGAAGCAGCGAAACGTATGCACTTTCGCGTCAAGGTAAGTACCATTCCCCTATATATTAACTAACAGGAACCATCCCATGTTCGAATTCAGTGAAAAATCCCAGGACCTGCAAGCCCGACTCAGCGCTTTCATGGATGATCACATTTACCCCAATGAACATGTCTACGCCAGACAACTGGACTCGGCAAAAAGCCGCTATGCGCCCATTCCTTTAATGGATGAGCTGAAACAAAAAGCCAGGGCTGACGGGCTGTGGAACCTGTTTGTGCCACCGGCCCATGCCGAGTTCAGTGAGTTCGGCGGGCTCAGCAACTTTGATTACGCACCGTTGGCGGAGTTGATGGGGCGCGTATTGTGGTGCCCGGAAGTGTTCAACTGCAATGCCCCCGATACCGGCAATATGGAAGTGCTGATGAAATACGGCACAGCAGCCCAGCAAGAACAATGGTTGACGCCCTTACTGCAGGGGGAGATCCGCTCTTCCTACGCCATGACCGAACCCCAGGTGGCCTCCAGTGACGCCACCAACATTGAGTTGAGTATCGTCCGCGAGGGGCAGGAATGGGTACTGAACGGACGCAAATGGTTTATCACCGGCGCCATGAACGAGCGCACAAAAATCTTCATCGTGATGGGAAAGTCTGACCCGGGCAATGCCAACCGGCACATGCAGCAAACCCAGGTACTGGTACCCAAAGACACCCCCGGCGTAAAGTTGATCAGGCCGCTGACTACATTGGGCTATGACGATGCCCCCCTGGGCCATGCGGAACTGGTTTTCGACAATGTACGCGTGCCGCTGGAAAACGTGTTACTGGGCGAGGGCCGGGGCTTTGAAATCGCCCAGGGTCGGCTAGGGCCGGGTCGCATGCACCACTGTATGCGCCTGATCGGCTCGGCGCAGCGCGCTCTGGAGTACGCCTGCAAGCGCGCCGTTTCACGCACCACCTTCGGCCGCCCTCTTAGCAAGCACCAGTCTGTGCGCGAAGATATCTCCAGGTGCTTCTCCGAAATTGAAATGACACGCCTGCTGGTACTAAAAGCCTGTAAGAAAATGGATGCGGTGGGGGCCCAGGAGTCCCGCGATATGATCGCCGCGGCCAAGACCACTGTGCCCCTGATGGTACAGAACATTATCGACCGCTGTATGCAGATACACGGTGCCGGTGGTCTGACGGAGGACTACCCCATGGCCGAAGCCTTCAACTACGCGCGCTGGTGCCGCCAGGCGGATGGCCCCGACCAGGTGCACCAGATGGCCCTGGGCAAACAAATTATCGATCGCTACACACAATGAATACACGATCTGCCGCTAACAATGCACTTTTCGGTGGTAAACTACGCATTGTCTGCGCTGTTGTCAGCCTAAAAACCGTGGGTAAACGCCACTGATGGATTACATAATCGGACAACGCTGGGTTAGCCACGCAGATGCCCAGCTCGGCCTTGGTATTATCGTCGAGCTGGAACCCCGCAGAGTCACCCTGGCCTTCCCGGCAGTCGAGGAAGAACGCACCTACGCCACCGACAATGCCCCGCTCACCAGACTGCGCTTCAAGGCCGGCGACCATATTTCCACCGTGGAAAACGTGGAGTTGGTAGTTACCGAGGTACATGAACAGCAGGGTTTGCTGATTTACGTGGGTATCGACCATCATGACAAAAAGCTCACTGTTTCCGAGCTGGAGTTGGATGCCTTTGTACAACTGACCACCCCACAACAGCGCCTGCTCAACGGCCATTTCGATAAAAATGACGAGTTCGCCCTGCGCGTTGCAACATTCATGCACGCAGACAGGTTGCAGCGCTGCAGCGCCCGCGGCCTGATGGGCTCGCGCACCAGCCTGCTGCCACACCAGATCTATATCGCCAACGAGGTCGGCCAACGCCATGCACCCCGTGTACTGCTGGCGGACGAAGTGGGGCTGGGTAAAACCATCGAAGCGGGAATGATCATCCAGCAACAGATGCTGACTGGTCGGGCGTCTCGCATCCTGGTACTGGTGCCGCCCAGCCTGTTACACCAGTGGCTGGTGGAGATGTTGCGCCGCTTCAACCTGCACTTTTCCCTGTATGACGCGGATCGCCTGGCTCAAATGCCTGAGGGCAACCCTTTCGAGGCGGAGCAACTGGTTCTGTGCAGCCTGGACCTTTTCGAGTCCAGACCGGAAGTCCAGGCACAAGCTCTGGCGGCCAGCTGGGATCTGGTAGCCATCGACGAAGCCCATCACCTGCACTGGTCAGAACAGGCCGTGGGTGAAGATTATTTGTTTGTTGAAGCCCTGGCCCAACAAACTGCCGGCCTGCTGTTGCTCACCGCGACACCGGAGCAAATCGGCCAGGCCAGTCACTTCGCCCGCCTGCGCCTGCTGGACCCGTCCCGCTTCCACGACCTGGAGAGCTTCGCGCAGGAAGACCAGCAATATCGCAAGTGGAGTGAGTTGGTCGATGCCCTGGAGGCCGGGGACAAACCCGATGACCTGCCCCCGGGGCTGGATCCCGGGGCACCCACCGAGACGATTATCGAACAAATACTGGACCGGCATGGCACCGGTCGTGTGCTGTTTCGCAATACGCGGGCCGCGGTAAAAGGCTTTCCGCGCCGGGTGCTGCATCGCCATCCCCTGACGGTACCGGAACAGTATGCCCACGCCCAGATGGAACTGGACGAGCGACTGCATCCCGAGCTGCCTTATATCGACGACAGCTGGATATCTTTCGACCCACGTGTGCAGTGGCTGGAAGATACCCTCAAGCAATTACGCCCCGCCAAGGCACTGGTTATTTGCGCACACGCGGACACGGCGGTGGCCCTGGAGCACTACCTGCATATGCGGGCGGGCATTCGCTCCGCTGCTTTTTACGAGGGCCTGTCGATCATTGAACGGGATCGCGCCGCCGCCTATTTCGCCGATGAAACCAACGGTGCCCAGACCCTGGTCTGCTCGGAAATCGGCAGCGAGGGTCGCAATTTCCAGTTTGCCCACCACCTGATTTTGTTCGACCTGCCGATGAACCCGGATTTGCTGGAACAGCGTATCGGGCGCCTGGACAGGATTGGTCAGCAGGGCGATGTGGAGATTCATGTGCCCTACATGGAGGGCACCGCTCAAGAAACCCTGCTGGATTGGTACGACCGCGGTCTGGATCTGTTCCGCGACAGCTGCTCGGCGGGTTATATGATTTTTGAAACCTTTCGGGAGCGCCTGCTGCCACAACTGGAAGAGCGCACGGATGCGTTTGACAGTCTGCTGGTGGACAGCGCTGAATTCACCCTGAAAACCCGGCGGGAGCTGCGCGAGGGCCGCGACCGTCTTCTGGAGCGCAACTCCTGCAAACCCGAGGTCGCCGCCGCCCTGATCGACGAGATCATCGCCAACGAAACCGGCGATAGCCTGGAAAAGTATCTGGAAACCTTGTGCGAAGCCTTTGGTGTCGAGCAGGAATTTCACTCGGAGCAAACCCTGATACTGCGCCCCTCCGAGCACATGCTCACCGGGCACTTTCCCTACGTGGTTGAGGGCGGCACCACGGTCACCTTCAGCCGCGACAAGGCCCTGGCCCGGGAGGACATGGCGTTCCTCACCTGGGAACATCCCATGATCGTAGAAGCCATGGACATGGTGCACTCCACGGAACTGGGCAACGCCGCCATCGGCACCATCAAGCTGAAGGGCGTGGCGCCGGGCACCATGTTGCTGGAAGCGCTCTATACGGTGAACTGCGTGGCACCGCGCGCTTTACAGGTAGAACGATTCCTGCCCCTGAGCCCTATGCGCCTGCTGGTGGATGCCCGCGGCAAAGACCTGGCGGCACTGTTACCTTACGAACGACTCAATAAGCTGATTGAGAAGGTAAAGAAACACACCGCTCTGCAGATTATCAAGCAGGTCCACGCTGAGGTGGAAGCAAAAATGATACTGGCTGCCAAGCAAGCGGAATCGCAACTGCAGGATATACTGACAGAAGCCGAGCAGCGTATGCGCGCAGACCTGGGCGCCGAGTTAAATCGCCTGGAAGCACTGCGCAAGGTGAACCCCTCCATCCGCGAGGAAGAGCTGGACCACCTGCGCTATCGCATAGAAGAGTGCGCTATCCACATCCAGCACGCCAACCTGCAATTACAGGCCTTGCGCCTGATTATCACCACCTGATGAGCACCCTACTCCTGCGCCAGGTTGCTATAGATACTTATAAAGAGAACGTCGCCTACCTGCATCGGGATTGCAAACTGTATCGCAGTGAGGGTTTTCAGGCACTGAACAAGATTGAAATTCACCATCAGGAAAACGGGCAGTCGATCATTGCCATACTAAATGTCGTCGACGATGACGCTATCACCGCACCCGACGAACTCGGTTTGTGTGAGCAGGCTTTTGCTCAATTTGGAGAAAAAGAAGGCATAGCCGTACGAATTGCTCACGCCCCCATGCCTGACTCAATCAAGGCCGTACACAGAAAGATCGCCGGGGATCGCTTGAGTTTTGATGATTACCGGGGTATTGCCCGGGATATTGTCGCTAACCGCTATTCTAAGATAGAGATAGCGGCCTTCCTTGTCGCGTGTACTGAAATTGGTCTCGAGCGTGATGAAGTGTTGTACCTGACAAAGGCCATGATAAAGACTGGCAGGCGCCTTGATTGGGGCGAACCCCTGGTCGTTGACAAACACTGCATTGGTGGAATTCCAGGAAATCGCACTACCATGCTCATCGTGCCTATAGTGGCTGCGCACGGCATGTTGATACCCAAGACTTCCAGTCGTGCCATCACCTCACCAGCCGGTACGGCGGATACCATGGAGGTGCTTGCCCGGGTAGAGCTTTCCCCGCAGGAACTGCATAAGATCGTGCGCAGTCAACGGGCATGCCTGGGATGGGGGGGTACTGCCGGGCTCGCACCGGTGGATGATATCCTGATATCCGTTGAACGTCCGTTGTTAATGGATTCGCCTGGTCAACTGGTTGCATCAATCCTGGCAAAAAAAGTTGCAGCGGGGGCTACTCATTTGATCATTGATATTCCCATTGGAGCAACGGCCAAGGTACGCAATCGCAATAGCGCGCTGGTACTGCGCAAACTGTTCGAGTATGTCGGCGATCATCTCGGGCTGAACCTTGAAGTCATTCTTACAGATGGCCGGCAACCTGTTGGCCGGGGCATCGGACCCGTTCTGGAATCGCGCGATATCATGCAGGTGTTAAAAAACGATCCACGGGCTCCGGTTGACCTGCGAGAAAAGGGCCTGCACCTGGCCGGTAGAATTCTTGAATTTGACCCTGATATGCGAGGGGGACAGGGATATGCCATTGCCCGCGATATCCTCGACTCCGGTCGAGCACTGACGAAGATGCAAGCGATTATTAATGCGCAGGGAAGAAATCCGGACCCTCCACAAATCGGTCGCCTGCACCAGGATGTACTTGCCAGTCACGCCGGATATGTTACTGCCATCAATAATCTGCAACTGGCCCATATCGCACGTTTGGCCGGGGCCCCCATGGACAAAGGCGCCGGCGTCGATTTGCACAAAAAACTCGGGGATCCAGTCAATATGGGTGAGCCCATTTACTCTATTTACGCTGAATTTCCGGCTGACTTTGCATTTGCCAGAGAATCAGCTGAGCAAGATTCCGGTTTTACTATCGGTGAAAAATATGACGATGAAAGACCCTGAGCTGTACCTTGCACAACAGGCACCGCTCCTTGCTGAAACAGCTTGATGCGTTCCAGTAACGGCAAAGGATTATTACTCGGTTTTCCTGAATACAGTTGCCCTGCCCGAAACCTGGCAACAGCTGCAGGCCTGGATTTTGCGGAGATCGATGTACATTACTTCCCCGACGGGGAGAGCCGTATACGCCTGCCGGAACATATTCCACAACGCATATTTATATGTCGAAGTTTGGATCGGCCCAACGAGAAACTGGTAGAACTCGTTTTAGCCGCATCCACTGCAAGAGAGCTTGGGGCCAAAAAAGTGGCCCTGGTTGCACCCTATCTATGCTATATGCGGCAGGACAAGGCATTTCATCCCGGTGAGGCAATCAGCCAGCAGATTGTAGGAAAACTACTCGCGACCTGGTTCGATGAAGTGATAACCGTGGATCCTCATTTGCATCGTGTACATCGACTCGAGGATGCAGTACCCGCTGCAAAAGCAACAGCACTTGCAGCCACCGATGCCATGTCTGTCTATCTGGACAGCAGACTGGATAATCCTGTCCTGGTAGGGCCAGACGAAGAATCGGAACAGTGGGTCGCGGCCATTGCACAGCGAAATTGCCTTGAATTTCATGTGGCCAGGAAGGACCGTTTTGGTGACAGTGATGTCAGGGTGTCCTTACCTGCCGCCGATTACCAGGGGCGGCACGTCGTCATGGTAGATGATGTCGCCAGCACCGGTCACACCCTTGAGGCCGCATGCAGGGAACTTAAACCCTATCAACCCGCCAGCATCACTGTCATGGTGACGCATGCCCTGTTTGTTGGGGATGCACTGGAGCGAATAAAGCTAGCTGGTGCTGACGAGGTCTGGAGTTGTGACAGCATTACTCACCCGACAAACCGGATCAGGCTGGCTGAATCCCTTGCGCCCGCATTGATTGAGTTGGAAGCCAGGTTCCCGGCCGCGAGCTAATAAAAAAGTGCAAAAAGCGTGCATCCACTCCACTTTCGCTCTATTTTTAACAGTCCGTTGTTTTTCCAATTAGTGCACGCCCGGATGACCGGCCCCTGGAAACTCACGTTTTTGTCATCCCCGCGCAAGCGGGAATCCAGTAAGTCCCTGATTTGGTATTAGATTCCCGCCTGCGCGGGAATGACGAAAAAATTGGCAGTGCAGCGTTTTCGAATGCGCACTAATTAAATTCAACCCCGATTACACGCTACAGATTTTTCTATGTTTAGTTCATCGCTGGCAAGAATCGTCCTGATAGCCGCGCTGGTGTTTTCCCAAGCACTTTACGCCGGCCATACGGTGCTGCACGGCGACAGCAGCCAGATCGACTGCCAGATTTGCCTGCATGCCTCCCCCGGAGAGGCGGCATTGCCCTGCGGCGAACTGGAACCGTTTGTTAACTTGCCCTCCCAACCCCGGCGTTGCGGCTACGTCGCACCCGTCGTTGCATCAACCTTTCAGAATTCTCACCCGAGTCGCGCTCCCCCTTTCTCCTGTCTTTGACTGAATACAGGCTACTGTGCAGCGGCGCCGTAGCCTGAGATTTTCAATCATGGAAACGGAGAACCTCAATGAAACGCAAACAATTGTCGTACAAGGCATTGATAGCCTTGCTGCCAGCGCTGCTGGTAATGCATACCGCCGCAGCAGACGAGAATATAGCAGCGATCAGGTCCGAATTGGACGCTTTAAAAACTCAGTATGAAACACGCATTCAGGCGCTGGAACAGCGGCTGAATGCCGCAGAGCAGCAGTTGGCCCGGGCACAGGAGCAAACTTCTGTTGAACCCGCCGGGACCGACTATGCCAGAGTAGACTATGTCTCCGCCAACAACAGCTATGCAGCCTCCGGCAACCTTGTCCCGTCCCTCAACCACTGATACGAGACTCACAGAACGCTTGCATACGATCAAACGCGGGCTGCAGCACATTGATGGGCTGCGCCAGCGATACCCTGACGTAATGTGCAGTACAGTCCCCAAAGCCGACGCCCGGAAGGGCTGAGACGCCCTGTTCTTGCAGTAAATCTTCGGCGAATGCCAGGCCGTCCCCGGCCACTTCATCGACCTTGATCATGACAAACATCCCGGCCTTGGGTACATGGCAGGAAATCCCACTAATAGCGGCCACCCGCTCGCACACATAGTTGCGACGCTGCCGGTATTCTTCACGCACACCGTTGATATACTCCTCGTCGTTGGTCAGCGCAAAAGCCGCGGCGTCCTGCACGAACTGGCAGCAACCAAACACCGTCGATGAGGTGAATTCCAGCAGCCTGCCGGAGACCGTCTTTTGCGCCACCGTCCAACCCAGGCGCCAGCCGGTCATGGCATGGGATTTCGACAACCCGTCAACGATAATCACGTTATCTATGTGATCCGCCGCCCTGCGCAAAGACACGTGCTGCTCCTCGAAGGTGATCATGGAATACACTTCATCACACACCAGCCAGACATTGCGCTCCCGGCAGTATGCCGCCAACTCATGCAGCTCGGGCTGCAGGATAATATTGCCCGCCGGATTGCCGGGCGTATTGAGGAAAACAAGTTTTGTGGTGTCAGTTATCACAGCCTTCACACGTTCCACATCGAAGGCGAAATTGTTGGCCACATCCAGCGGCACCCCGACCTTCCTGAGTTCCAGTGCCTGGAAGATACCCTCATAGCCCACATACATGGGATCCAGCACCACAATCTCATCGCCCGGGTCCAGCAGGCATGCCAGCACCGTGTAGATGGCATTGGTCGCACCCGGAAAAATCACTATCTCATCCGGATCGCAGGGCTTCCGGGATGCTCGAACCTCTATATCGGCAATGGTCTGGCGCAGCGCCAGTTCACCCCGGCCGGGGGCGTAATGGGTACGGCCTTTCTGCAGGCTGTCTATGGTTGCGCGAATAGTCGATGGCAGGGTCGGCAAATCGGGATCGCCAACCGACAGGAGGTAGATATCCTCTCCGTCGGCCAGGCGTTGCAAGGCCCTGTCGTGCACCGCCCAGACCGGGGATTCATCCCCGGACAGACGCTTTGTCATGGCGCTGAACGCGCCGGAAAAAGGCTTATCCATCATTCTCCCCCCGTTACGGCCTCATCGGCTAGTGGCGTCAAAAAGTCCTCTTCCAGCACTTCGATCACGGTCGGTACCGCGCACTGGCGAGATCGTTGCAGTTGCTCCTCCAGTTCGGCGATGGTTGTCACGCGCTGCGCCTCACAGCCGTAGGCCCTGGCAATCGCCAGGAAGTCGGGCGTATGTATATCGCAGGCTATCGGTGCCATGCCCGCCGCCTCGAAGTTCTGTGCGATCATCTCGTAACGACGGTTGTTCCACACCACCACGGCTACCGGCAGGCCCGCTTCGACACCGGTGGATAATTCATTCAGGGTAAACTGCAAGCCACCGTCGCCAATCAGCGCCACAACCGGTGTGTCCGGCATGGCCAGGCAAGCGCCAAATGCGGCCGGTAGCGCATAACCCAGGGTGCCATAGCCCGTCGCCGCACTGGCGAAGCGCCGGGGCAGCGGCGCCTGGTATTGGGCGGCGGCAAAGTAGGCAGGCTGGGTGGAGTCGGCCATGATTATCGCGCCGGGAAGCGCCCGCTGAAAGCAGTCCAGAAAGTCCTGGTAATCGGCCCGGTGGTAATCAACCAGTGCCTCATTGACTGCCCGCGTCCGGGCACTGCCATCGCGTCGACCTGCATCGATGTCTTCCAGCAACGCCGCCGCAGCCATACCCGCATCGGCTCGTATGGCGATTTCGGGGCGCACGTTGCGGGTCAGCTGCATGGCGTCTATGTCGATACGAATCAGCTTGCCACCGAGGGCGAATTGGCCATCGAAGAAAAAGTCGTAATCCGTCTCACTGAATTCGGTACCTATGCCGAGGATGACATCGGCCTCACGATACAGTTCGCGTACCGGCTCATAGGACGGACTGGATGCCACCAGCAGAGGGTGACCCATCAGCAATATTCCCTTGGCATTGTGGGTCAGCGTCACCGGCGCAGCCAGGGCCTCGGCCAGTTGCAGGACCTGCGCGGCCGCATCGGCACAACCACCGCCGAGGGCCAGTACCGGTCGCTGCGCCGTATTAAGCAGGTCTGCAGCGCTGCGGATGGCCCGCAAATCAGGCGCCGGCCTGGTGGGCAGCGGCCAGGGATCAACGCAGACATCGTCGGCCGGTGCGGTAATCACATCCACCGGAATAGTGAGATGCACCGGACCGGGGCGCTCGCTAAAAAAAATGGTGAAGGCCCGGGCAAGTACCTGGGGCAGGTCCGCGGGGCGCAACAGGGTGTGGGCCCAAGCACTGCACTCCGCCATGGCCGCCTGCAGGTTACGGGTCTCGTGCAGACGCCCCTCCCCCAGGCCGCGCTGGTGCGCGCTATTGTCCGCCGAGATGACCAGCATGGGCACGGAGTCCTGCAGGGCCTGCCCCATGGCGGTGGCGATATTGAACGCACCGGGGCCCGATACGGTAAAACAGGCCGCGGGACGGCCGGTGACCCGGGCGTAGCCGTCCGCCATAAACCCCGCACCCTGCTCATGTCGCGGCGTCACATGGCGAATAGACGTTTGCGGCAGACCGCGATACAACTCGATTGTATGGGTGCCGGGAATACCGAATGCCGTGTCTATGCCGTAGGCTTCCAGCATGCGGGCCAGTACTTCACCACAGGTCAGCATAGGAACATACCCTTCTCCTGATGCACTTACAGAGCTATCTTGTCACTGACAGTGGCCGAGATCACCCCCGCTACTATCATGGCCTTCGCCGCCGCGATATCGGGAGCGAAATAACGGTCTTCATCGTAAAAAGCGACCTGTTCCCTCACGGTGGCATGGGCCCGCAACAGGGGCAGCGAGGTCTTCAGGGGGGCACGAAAATCCACTCCCTGGCAGGCGGCCAGTAATTCCACCGCCAGCACACCGGCGGTATTGTCCGCCATATCCTGCAGGCGGCGCGCGGCGAAGGTCGCCATACTCACGTGATCCTCCTGATTGGCGGAGGTCGGCAGGCTGTCCACGGAGGCCGGGTGGGCCAGGCTCTTATTTTCACTGGCCAGCGCCGCATGAAACAAATCTTCCGCCGCAAAAAGCCCCGCCAACGCCAGGCTGGCGACCCATTTCCACAAAGGTCACGTAAGTACCCTGCACGATGCCCTGGCTGCCGATATAAATCCAGGAGCCGGCGGTCATCTGGCCGTACATCATCAGACCCTTTTTATCCAACTCGTTAAAATGCTCCCAGTTGGCCCAGTGGGGCACCAGGTTGTTCATCAACATGCGCAGGGGCGCTTCGGTAAGCCAGCTTTTAGCGGACAGTGCCGTGCCGTGAGGGGCGCGGATGACGCGGGAGGTGTCCAGCCGTTTGTCAGTCACACTAAATAACCTCTTTAATGGGCTCCGCCTCAATCAGCGGTGCTGCTTCCATAAAATACTCATCGCTGTGGTGGTGATAAACAATGCTCGATGTTTTGCGCGATGTCCTTCTCGATATAGTGCGGCACCAACGCATGGTGCATACTACTGCCCTAGCACCTGTAAAAGCCAGCTTTCGCAGGGCTATCAACCGGGGTATTAACAGGCAGTACCAACGGTACCATGATGCCAGTATTTGACTTTATTGAAGGGTCCACCCCGCTGCTGATCAGCATGCCGCACTGTGGCACCGCAATACCTGCAGAGTATGCCAGGGGCATGACCGATGTAGCGCAGCAGGTCGCTGACACCGACTGGCACCTGGAGCGGCTGTTTGACGGCCGCCTACCGGACGTGAATATCGGCACGGCCGGAGGTGGCAGCTGTGCCCCGGAGATGTTGGCTGCCGTGGAAACACTGCTGGTAGAACAAAAAGCCTACACTTATGTCATCAATCAACGCTTTAAAGGTGGCTATATCACCCGCGCCTACGGTAATCCGCAAGCGGGTATTCACTCCCTGCAGTTGGAGTTGTCCCAGCGCTCTTATATGGAGGAGCAATTGCCCTTCCACTATCTGCCAGACCTGGCGGCTCAAGTGCAGCCGCTATTGCGCCAACTGGTCCAATCCCTGATTGCCTGGGCACAGCGGGAGGCCCGATAACCATGAGCCAGTGGGACACACTCTGGATAAACGTCAGCCTCGCCACCATGGATCCAACGCGGCCCGCGGCCTACGGCGCCATAGCCGCCGACACCGACGGCACAGATGCCATTGCTGTGAAAGATGGACGTATCGCCTGGCTCGGTGCACTGGAGGAACTGCCAACTGACTACGAATCCCAGGCCGTTGTGGATGGCGAGGGCCGCTGGCTAACACCGGTGCGATTCGCGCGGGGGCGCGGGCTGATTTACTGGTTCTGGATTCCCGCCATCCCAGCCTCTACGGCAAGGCCGGTTCCGCTGTGCTGGACAGCTGGATTTTCGCTGGTCACGGAAACCCGGTAAAAGATGTCATGGTGGGTGGTCGCTGGTGTGTAAAGGATGGCATTCACCCTCAGCAGGAGTCTGTAGCCGACAGTTTCCGGCATATGATAGACACAAAAAACCTGGCCTGATTAAATGCTCTGTTCATTTCGATTTTCTGCGGAGATATAACGATGGTAAACACCCGGCAACTTGCAGACCAGCCTGCGGTACTGGACATGCTCATTCTGGGTGCCGGCTTTGGCGGTGTATGCGCCGCCATTAAACTTCGCGAACGGGGCATCGACAATATCCGCATCTATGAAAAAGCCGCCGGCATTGGCGGTACCTGGTGGCATAATACCTACCCCGGCGCCGCCTGCGATATTCCCTCTCACCTGTATTGCTACTCCTTCGAGCCCAACCCCAACTGGTCGCGCAAATTCTCCCCGCAGCCGGAAATCCAGGCGTATATCGAGCGCTGCACTGAAAAGTACGATGTAAAACGTCACATCCAGCTGAACACAGCCGTGGAAGAATTCCGTTTTGACGACCAGCGCAAGTTATGGGTCGCCCGACTGGCCGACGGCTCCACAGTGGCGCGCACCATGTCATCTTTGCCACCGGCGGCCTGCATTTGCCCGCCTTCCCCGACATCCCGGGTATGGATGATTTTCACGGGACCCAGCATGCACTCGGCACAGTGGGACCACTCGGTGGATTTTGGCGGCAAACGTGTCGCAGTGATCGGCAGCGCGGCCAGCGCTATCCAGTTGATTCCCGAATTGGCCAAGGTGGCGGATCACCTGGATGTCTACCAGCGCACCCCCAACTATATCGGCCCGCGTAACGATCGCGATTTTACCGACGCGGAGAAAGCCCGCTTCGCCAAATGGCCATGGCTGGATCGCCTGTATCGCCGCTTCCTGTTCCTGCGCGGGGAGTTTCTCCTGTTCCCTGTGGTGAAAACGAAGGGGCCCTCCCGCTGGCGGAATCGTCTGGAGAGGCTAATCAGGGGGCATATACGCCAAAGCCTGACCGACAGGGATATGCGCGATGCGATGATTCCAGAGTACCCATTGGGCTGTAAGCGTATTCTGATCGCCGACAACTTCTACGACGCGATGAACCGGCCCAATGTAGATCTGGTAACTGGGGGTATCGATAGAATTGAGCCCGATGCAGTGATTACCCAGGATGGCACGAAGTACCCGGCCGATATTATCGTGTACGCCACGGGCTTCGACATGGAAAATTATATGCGAAAAACCGAGGTGATCGGCCCCGGGGGCGTGAAGCTGAGTGAACTATGGGCCGACATTCCCACGGCCTACAAGGGCGCGTTTATTCCGGGCATGCCCAATTTCTACATGACCACCGGCCCCAATACCGGAGTGGGCACAACCTCCGTGGTATACATGATTGAGGCACAGCTGAACCTGATCCTGCAAGCAATAGATGCCGCCGGTAATGACAGAACCATCCAGGTGAGCGAGAGCGCCCACAAGCGCTATAACGATGACATTCGCACCGCCCTGCAAAACACCGTCTGGGCCGGCGACTGTTTGAGCTGGTACAAACGCGCAGACGGTGAAATCGCCAGCCTCTACCCTTACAACGCCCGCACTTTCCTCAAGGATCACAAACACCTGGTGAGCAAGGATTTCGAAATTAAAAGGCACTGATTTTTTGATTCCGAGGATGCGCTTTTCGTTATTTGTGCCATAATCCATTCCCTGACAATCAGTGCGCGACACGGCGATCATCCGCAACAGCCAGTACGCTGAACAGAAACAATCCTTAAGCAAGCAAATAAAGGGAAATCAGTATGAAACTATACAACTCAATGGGACCCAACCCAAAGGCCGTGCGCATGTTTGCCGCTGAGCGCGGCGTCGAGCTGGAACTGCACGAAGTGGACCTGATGGCTGGAGAAAACCGGCAGGAGGAATTCCTCAGGATCAACCCCGCCGGCCAGTTGCCGGCCCTGCAGCTGGACAACGGGGATATTCTCTCGGAGATCACCGCCATCTGCGAATACCTGGACGAAAAAGATGGCTCCACCAGCTTGATAGGCACGACCCCGGAAGAGAGAGCTGAAACCCGCATGTGGGTGCGCAGGATCGACCATGGCATTCTGGAAAACTTGGCCAACGGCTTTCGCTTTGCTGAAGGAAAGGCGATATTTGACGGCAGAATGACCCTCATCCCACACGCCTCCGACGACCTCAAAGGCATCGCCCAGGAAAAAATCACCTGGCTGGACGGACAGATGGCAGGCAAGCAGTTTATCTGCGGCGACCGTTTCACCCTGGCCGATGTCCTGTTGTTCGCATTTCTGGAATTTGGTGCGCAGGTTGGCCAGCCAATGAATGAGGACAACAAAAATATCATGGCATGGATGGAAAAAGTTCAGGCCAGGCCTAGCGCGGCGGCGTGAACCAGAACCAGGGTATTTTACTGACGATGCTGGCGCAATTGACCAAATTCTTGCTCGAATAAACAGACTGGAAAATGAAAATTAGTCGATAATGCGCCGGTCGCTTAATTCTACAAGGCAAGCTCCATGAACCCACTGAGCCAGAGTTATTTCAGCGGTGCGTCCAGCACCCAGATTATCTACCAGACCATTGGGGATTATCTGGACCACATTTGCGAGCGCTTTCCCGACAATGAGGCGCTGGTGGTACGCCACCAGAACGTGCGCTGGACCTATGCCCGGTTCAAGCGGGAGATAGACCGACTGGCCACTGGCCTGCTGGCCCTGGGCATACAACCAGGAGACCGGGTGAGCATCTGGGGGCCCAACAGCTTCGAGTGGGCGCTGGTGCAATACGCCACTGCCAGGATCGGGGCCATCATGGTGTGCATCAACCCGGCCTACAGGCTGCACGAACTGGAATACGCCCTGAACAAGGTCCAATCTCGCGCCATTGTCACCGCAGAGAGTTTCAAAACCAGTGAGTACCTGACGATGCTGCAGAACCTGGCGCCTGAGCTGGATAGCTGCGCACCGGGCAAACTCAAAGCACGGAAATTCCCTCATTTGGAAATGGTTATCCGCATGGGTGAAGACGCCACACCCGGCATGCTGAATTTCTCCGACGTCTGTGACATGGGAACGGATACGCAGTACCAGCAACTGGAGCAGATCAAGGGCACACTGCGCCCGGACGACCCCATCAACATCCAGTTCACCAGCGGCACTACCGGCTCACCCAAAGGCGCCACGCTGACCCACTGCAACATTCTAAACAACGGCTATCTGTGTGGTGTGGGCATGGGTTTCACCGATCAGGACAGGCTGTGCATACCGGTACCCCTGTACCATTGCTTCGGTATGGTAATGGGCAACCTGGCCTGCCTGTCCCACGGGGCCACGGCCATTTACCCGGATGCGTCGTTTGACCCTGTCGAGACGTTGCAAACAGTACAAGATGAAAAGTGTACCGGCCTTCACGGTGTGCCCACCATGTTTATCACTGAACTGGATCACCCGCGCTTCGCCGAGTTCGATCTGTCCACACTGCGCACTGGCATCATGGCAGGCGCACCCTGCCCTGTTGAGGTGATGAAACGCGTTATCGGCGATATGCACATGGAGCATATCCTGATCGGCTATGGCCAGACCGAAACCAGCCCGGTCAATCACATGACCCTGTCCGACGATTCCATAGAGAAGCGCACCGGGACAGTGGGCCGCGCGGTACCCTGGGTGGAGATTAAAATCACCGACGAAAACGACCGTGTGCTCCCCGTCGGTGAAAAAGGTGAAATCTGCGTGCGCGGCTACTCGGTGATGCGCGGTTACTGGGGCGACGAGGAACGCACCAGAGAAACTATAGACACTGCCGGCTGGCTGCATTCCGGCGACCTGGGTGTCATGGATGACGAGGGCTACATGCAGGTGGTGGGCCGCATCAAGGATATGGTGATCCGCGGTGGCGAAAATGTCTACCCGCGGGAGGTAGAGGAATACCTCTACACCCATTCAAAAATCGCCGAGGTGCAGGTATTCGGGGTGTCCGACCCGAAAATGGGTGAGGAGATCTGTGCCTGGGTACAGCTATACCCGGGGGAGTCGATGACCGAAGATGAACTGAAAGATTTCTGCCGCGGCCACATCGCGCACTTCAAGATCCCGCGTTATGTGCGCTTTGTGGACGAGTACCCGATGACCGTCACCGGCAAGATCCAGAAGTTTGTGATGCGCGAGCAGATGGAAGCGGAGTTGGGTTAGAAAACGAGAACGCTCGCTGCATTGCATAGACTAATGCTTCTTCAGGAGATCATCGATAACCCGTTGCAGATGGTTGTTCATTGCCGCCCTGGCCGCCCCGGGGTCGCGCTGTCGCAACGCCTCCACGATCGCCTGGTGGTCCGCTATCACAGGCTTGATACCCTCGGCCCGCACGCGATGAAAGAAGCGCGTACTGAGCTCTGACTGGTTGCGCAACTCCCACAGCCAACCAATGGTGGCACTGATGGCGCTATTACCCGCCGCCTCGGCAATGACACAGTGGAATTGCTCATCGGCCTTTTCAGTGGCGCTATCGAGCATGTTTTCCTGTTCCATCTCACTCAGCAATTCTGTCAGTTGTTGCAACTGCTGATCCGAAATCCGCTGCGCTGCCAGCTCACATGCATCGCTTTCGATTAACAGGCGCGCCTCGAGGATCTCGAAAGGGCCTGGCCCCTGATCATCGACTTTCGGACTGAGTTTGCCTTTCGATTCCAGTACGTACACCCCGGAACCCGAGCGGACTTCCACCGCACCAGCGATTTCCATAGAAATCATCGCCTCGCGGATGGTCGGCCGACTCACGCCAAACTGATTCGCCAGGTCACGCTCCGAAGGAAGGCGCTTGCCGGCCTCAAACACTCCCTTATTGATCAATTCCACCAGCTGCCCCGCGACCTGTTGGTAGAGTCGCTGGACCGTGACCGTTTGAATATGCATTTTCTTATTCCTTCAGTACGGATCCATCTATACAGGACGGCGCCAGAAGTCGTGTACCGCTTGCCACACCCCCTTATCTAGTGCAAACTATCGACTTTGGTAAAGTGGCCTAGCCAATTTAAGGTCTCAGGCTGACCCTGTCAAGCGAAACAATACAGACTAGCGGGTGATACATGCGGATTTGCTGTGCGGGCGAAGTGATGGTGGAACTGGCCAGCGAAGCTGAGCCGGCGATCTACCGCCAGGGCCTGGCCGGTGACAGTTTCAATACAGCCATCTACCTCGCGCGTGAGGGCTTATCGGTGGATTACCTGACCTGCCTGGGCGACGATAGTTTCTCCGACACCATTATCGATCAGTTGCGGCGGGAAAGCATTGGCTGTGATTCAATCCGTCGCATGCCCGGCCGTCAGCCTGGCCTTTACATCATCAACAACGATCAACAGGGCGAACGACAATTCAGTTACTGGCGCGACCACAGCCCCGCCCGGGAAATGTTTGACCAGGCCGTCACCTTGAGTGCCTGCCAGGGGTTTTACTTCACCGGAATTACGCTGGCTATCACCCGCTCCGGGGCCCACAACCTCAAAAACCTGTTGCTGCAATTGCGCCGGGACGGTGTCGCCATTTTGTTCGATCCCAACTACCGCCCTCAACTGTGGCAAAGCAAAGAACAGGCAAAGCAATACTACCGGGATATATTGCCTTTCTGCGACACCGTGCTGCCTACCCTGGACGACGAAACTGTCTTGTGGGATATCGACTCAGTACAGCGCTGTGCCGAAATGTATCGGGACTACGGCGCCAAAGAAATTGTGATCAAGGACCCCGAGCTGGTGGCACATGTCTTCACCGACCAGCAGCACGTGCAGCGACAGGCCGAAGCTGTTTCGGCCGTTGATACCACGGGGGCCGGAGATTCGTTCAATGCTGCCTACTTGGCGGCGCGACTCCGTGGTGAATCGATTGAGTTTGCGCTGTTGGCAGCGCAAACCCTTGCGGCAGCCGTAGTGCGACACCGCGGCGCACTGCTACCGCGACAATTAAAAGCGTAAACAGGAAGCGACACAATGCAGGAAACATGGCGCTGGTTTGGACCCGAAGATCCGGTCAGCCTGGAAAATATCGTGCAAGCAGGCGCGGCGGGTGTGGTGACTGCGCTGCACCATATCGCCACCGGCGAAGCCTGGCCACAAAAGGACATTCGCCAGCGCAAGGCGGCCATAGAAGCCGGCGGATTGCGGTGGGCGGTGGTGGAAAGCATCCCCGTGCACAATGACATCAAAACTCGCACAGGGAACTACCTCCAATATATTGAGAACTACAAGTCGTCAATCCGCAATATCGGAGCCGCCGGCATTTCGGTCGCTTGTTACAACTTCATGCCCGTGGTGGACTGGACGCGCACCAACCTGGCCTACGAACTACCCAACGCCTCCCAGGCACTGCGTTTCGAGATGACGGATTTTGCCGCCTATGATGTCTACATTCTGCAAAGGGAAAATGCCGTAGAAGACTACGACACCGGGGTGCTACAGCGCGCCAGGGATCGCTTCGACGCCATGAGCGACGAGCAAAAAGAGCAGCTTGAAAGAAATATTATCGCCGGTTTACCCGGTGGCGAGGGCTCCTATGATCGCAACAGTATCCGGGCGGCGATAGCGCAGTTTATTGCACTGGGCACCGAGGGTATGCGCCAGAATTTGTTCACTTTTCTCACCGAGATTATTCCCGTTGCGGAAGAAGCGGGGGTACGCATGTGCATACACCCGGACGACCCGCCCTTTTCCCTGTTCGGCCTGCCCCGCATCGTATCCACTGCCAGTGACGCCAGGGCATTGCTGACGGCCGTTCCCAGTGCCAACAATGGGCTGACACTCTGCGCGGGTTCCTACGGCGCCAGAGCGGATAATGACCTGACCGCCATGGTTCGTGAGTTCGGCCCTCAAATTCATTTTGTGCATCTGCGCAACGTCAGGCGCGAGGCCGATGGGTCGTTTTACGAGTCCGAACACCTGGACGGTGACAACGACATCGTCGGCTTGATTGACGCTTTACTGGATGAGGAAAAACGTCGCGAAAGCGAAGGGCGAACCGACAGAATCCCCATGCGCCCGGATCACGGCCACACCCTGGGTGATGAAATAGGAATGGTCGGGGTAAACCCGGGGTACTCCTTCGGCGGTCGCCTCAAGGGGCTGGCCGAGCTGCGCGGCGTTATACACGCACTGGATCGAATTCGGCGCTAATCGCCATGCTCATCACGGTCTCTATTTTGCACCGGCCATGACTTCACCCGCCAGGCGCGCTATTTCGTCCCAGTTCCCGACACTGATCAGACTATTTGCCACCATCCAGGAGCCCCCGCAACAAACAACATTGGGCAGATCCAGAAACTCCTGAAAATTGTGCGGCGTTAGTCCACCAGTCGGACAAAAGCGCACGCCCGGAAAAGGGCCCGCCAGGTGCTTGAGAAAATTTATGCCACCGAGCCCGACAGCTGGAAACAATTTGAAGCACTGAAAGCCGTAGTCCATCCCCAACAGTATCTCGGAGGCAGTCGCAACGCCGGGAACGAAATAGACCTCCGCCTCTGATGCGGCACACAGCAAACGCTTGGTCAGGCCCGGGCTAACACAAAAATCGGCCCCGGCCATCAGCGCAGCGCTCATGTCATCCGGGTTGGTAATAGTTCCCGCTGCAACCAGTAATTCCGGGACATCAGCTTTCACGGCACGAATACAATCCAAAGCGGCGTCCGTGCGCAGTGTGATTTCCACAGCATGCATGCCTCCCTGCAGCAGGGTTCTTGCAAGCTGAACAGTCGTATCAACATCATGCGCAGTAATAACAGGAAGTACACGGCAGCGCTCTAATAACGATTGGTTCATGGGTAAGCTCCGCTTTTTGTGAATCACCTACTTCTTCTATTTAGCCTTCTCAGGAACAGTCCCCAGGCGCAATCGACTCCGTAAACACGGAAAGTCAGTCATTTTCGTCGCGAGCAGTTATCCTGGATGCGGTATAGTGGCATGGTGGTAAGGCCAATTAAACGTGATTATGGCGTGATTGTCCAGTACTAACCCCGATGGCGGGCTTGGTTTAAGTTTGAAGTTCTCAGGGATGCAATCAGGATTGGCAATGCAGCATGGGCGTACACTGATTCCAGTTTGTTACCGGACGCTGCAATTTTGCCAAATTAGGACACAATATGGCAACTACTGGAGTGTACCATATGAGCCTTTCTAAGCAGATCAAACCCATCAGCTATCTAAAAGCCAGCACGGCTGATGCCGTACGTACTGTCACGGATAGCGGCGAGCCGTTGTTTATCACTCAAAATGGGGAAGCGAAAATCGTCGTTCAGGACATACGCAGCTATGAGGAAACCCAGGAGACACTGGCGCTACTCAAGATTCTTGCTCTCGGAGAAGCCGAGGTGAATCGAGGCGAAACCACTCCGGCAGACCAGGCATTTGATGGTATCCGTCAACGGCTCAAGCAGTGATTCACAGGGTAGAATTGGCCCGGTCAGCGACGGCGGACCTGGC
>PVMK01119580.1_pt1 | contig 112572 bp, 106 predicted proteins | sample 1853481 | NCBI WGS metagenome assembly PVMK01 (sample SAMN08533507, study PRJNA380276) | Marine sediment metagenome, whole genome shotgun sequencing project.
TCATCTCCGAATCTCTGTTTTGAAAATCCTTTTATTTTATTAAATGCTTTTTTAGAGATTCCCATATTAAAACTTCGAAGTTGGAATTTATTCCTCACTTTTTCACTGCCTCTTATACCTCCAGTGGTTAATAAGGATGTCATACTGTAGCTTATTGCTTTCTGCCAGTCTGTAAAGGACGAATGTGCCCTGTCCGGCCCTCCAAAGGCATCTGTTAAGTTATTTTTCAATCGAAGAGATACTTCCTGAAGATATTCATTAGGGAGGATACAATCTGAATCTAAAAAAATTAAATAATCTCCTTTCGCTTTTTTAGCGCCTAAATTTCTGCTATCTCCCGGGCCTGAATTTTCTTTATAAAAATACTTTATATCCAGAAATATTTCATATTCCTTTATGATCTGATCCGATCTCATTTCCGATCCATCCTCAACTACGATCACTTCAAAATCAACATCCCTTTTTTGTTTAGAAATGCTTTTTAACAGCTCCTCCAACTCAAATGGCCTATTGTAAACTGGTATAATTATAGAGAAATCCAAATTCAAATATTAATATTTTATCATCCAAAGTTAAGTTATTTTATAGAAATGATTCCAGGCTAATTTTCGTCAATAATTTATATGGATAGATGGTACTTTAAACAAAAAAAAACCTATTCAGATTTAAGCAAAATAGGTCCTTATTATGATAAAAAATAGACTATATTTTTAAATAGTCTCCTGCAATATTTTGGACTCTTTTAATTTATACAATTCTATGCTCTCTACTTCAAAATTGTCCATATAATCATATTTTTCCATATTTTCTGAACTCACCAGGTCGATAAATATTTTGGCTGATCTCGTGAATTTTTCATCCCGTTGACTATCTAGTACCAGCAGATAACCCATAATAATATTTCCAGCCATTTCTACCAATCTTCTGGTATGAAAATCCAGATAATCCGGATAATCAATATCTATAACTTTTTGGGTAATTATCTCATATTTAGCTGTCATATCCTGAAGTTTTTTATTCAGTATGTCATTACCAACAACTTCATTTTCGTATTCCCTGATCTTTTCTAAATAAACGCCTGTTGTTACCCCTTTGATTGCCGCCACGGCCTGTAATTGAGAAGTTCCTTCATAAATTGAAGTAATTCTCGCATCTCTATAGAGACGTTCTATTGGAAAATCCTTCATAAACCCAGTTCCTCCATGAATTTGTAATGAATCATAAGCAATGGTATTTGAGGCCTCACTCGCAACCAATTTAATAAGTGGTGTAAATACATGTGCTAATTTTATATAGTACTTCATCTCCATTCTCTCTTCTCTTTCTAAAGATCTTTCTTGTTTTACTTCCTCATAAACTTTAGAGATATCAACAAACCTGGTTGTTTCATATAATAAAGAGCGCAATGCATCTATTCGAACTTTCATGTTGGTTAACATCTCATAAACAGCAGGAAAATGAATGATTTCCTTTCCAAATTGTGCTCTTTCCTTAGCATATTTTATGGCTTCCCGATAGGCTGCATCGGCTATTCCAACGGACTGTGCTCCAACACCTAAACGGGCAGAATTCATTAAGGCCATTACATATTTTATCAATCCAAAACGCTCATTACCTACCAGTTCAGCAGGGGCATCTTTAAACACCAGCTCACAGGTTGGTGAACCCTTAATTCCAAGCTTCTTTTCTAAATGCCTAACTTCCAAGGCATGATCATTACGATCATAAATAAACATGGATAAACCTCTTGCATCAGCTGTATTATCTTCTGATCTGGCCAAAACTAATGATATATCTGCATCACCATTGGTAATAAATCTTTTTACACCGTTTAATTTCCACTTATTTTCTTTTTTATCAAAAGTCGCTCTCAACTTTACAGCCTGCAGATCCGAACCTGCATCGGGTTCTGTTAATACCATTGCAGCAGTTATACCATCGCGATTAAATCTTGGCAAAAACCTATCTTTTTGTTCCTCCGATCCAAACTCATGAATTGTTTCTGCACAATCTTGCAATCCCCATATATTAGCGAAGCCAGCATCTGATCTTGCTATCATTTCTCCTGCCATTACATAGGGAAGTAAAGGAAAGTTTAATCCTCCGTATTTTCTCGGCAATGACATACCTATCAAACCAGCCTCGTGTAACGCTTTATAGTTCTCAATAGTTCCCTTAGCATAAACAACCTCGTTGTTTTCAATATGAGGCCCTTCAAGATCAACGGATTCAGCATTTGGTGCTATTGTATCCATACAGATATCTCCTACAATATCTAACACCTTTTCATAGGAATCGATGGCATCATCAAAATTTAGAGGTGCATAATCGTACTTTTCTGAATCACTAAAATTGTTTTCTTTCAATTTTACAATTTTCTGTACTATAGGATGCTCTAAATGAAATTTAAAGTCTGGTGTATCTTTATAAAAATTATCCATTTTGTGCTTTTTTACATTTTGTATTATTTAGTTCTATTCTGCCTGCCTGTTCTCCAAATTATCGATAGGTAAATACCTTTGTATACTTTTGAGTCAACGAGTCGTTCGAATTTGAAATAAATCACTTCGCGTTTTTTTTGTAATATTTAATCATTTTTGGAATCACTTCGCCAACATCTCCATGAATTACATAATCAGCAATTTTATTCATAGGAGCGTCCGGATCATTATTGATAGATATAATAAGCGAAGCATCTTGCATTCCTGCCATATGTTGTACAGCACCGGAAATACCGGCTGCTATATATAATTTTGGACGTACGGTAACACCTGTTTGTCCAATTTGACGGTTGTGGTCTATAAAACCGGCATCTACTGCCGCCCTTGACCCTCCTACTTCACCACCCAACAAATCAGATAATTGCTCTAAATATTTAAAATTCTCTTTTGATCCAACACCGTATCCTCCAGCTACAATTATTGGTGCTTCCTTCAGGTTTACATCTGATTCTTCAATATGACGCTCAATTATTTTTACGATAAAATCCTCTTTCTGTACTATTTCATTGACGGGAACCACAATAACCTCTGCCTTATAATCTTTATCAAATATTTCTTTTTTCATGACACCTTCTCTTACGGTAGCCATTTGAGGATGCATCTCCCAATTGATAATATTAGCAATGATACTTCCTCCAAATGCGGGTCTTATTGCATATAACAGATCTTTGTATTCTTTTTTTTCTTTTTTTACAAAATGATCTCCGATATCAAGGATAGTACAATCAGCCGTAAGTCCACAATTCAATGCCGATGCTAATCTCGGTGCCAAATCTCTTCCAATAGCTGTAGCTCCTAATAAAATAATTTGAGGATCCTCTTTTTTTAAGATTTCAATGGCAAGTGCGGCATGGGGAAGCGTTCTAAATGGCTCCAGACGCTCATCATCCGCTATGTGAATCTTATCAACACCATAAGGTGCGATTTGATCAGAAATACCTTTTAGATCAGTTCCAAAAACCATAGCCTCCATCGGGCACCCCAATTTTTGAGCCAAACGTTTTCCTGCGGAAAGTAATTCCAGGCTTATATCTGCAACATTTTTATTTTCAACTTCACAATAGACAAATACACTTTTCATCTGTTTAAAATTTTATAATTATCGATTAACCTATCGTATGGTTTTCAATTAATTCTTTTATCATCATTTCGATGTCTGCATCTGAATCACTAAGCACTTTATTTTCATCAGTTGTTAAAACAATACTCTCTACACTTTTAACTTTTGTAGGAGAACCTGATAATCCTATTTTGTCCATCTCAGCATCAATATCTTCAACACCCCATTCAGGAATAGTCAGATAAGGTCTTTTCTCATGCATTGAAAGCACTAATGCATCGGCAGATCTGGATTTTAATTCGGTATTTGTTCTGGCATATTTAAATTTCATAACCTGTTTGGCGTGCCTGGATCTACAAGCAGGAGAGGTTTCATGGACGGTTATCAGACAAGGAAATGGTGAAGACACAGTTTCTACACCTTTGTCTAAACGTCTTTTAGCTATTATTTCATTATCAGAAAAAGATACAATTTCCTCAACATAAGTAACTTGTGGTATATTCAATTTTTCTGCACATTGCGGTCCTACCTGAGCAGTATCTCCATCAATGGCCTGTCTTCCTCCCAGGATCAAATCGAAAGGGCTTAATTTTTGTATCGCTTTAACAAGAGTATAGCTCGTTGCCAAAGTATCCGCTCCTCCAAATCTTTTATCTGAGATCATAATACCATTATCCGCACCTCTATAATAACCTTCTCTAATAATATCGGCTGCTCTTTTTGGACCCATTGTAAGTATGGTCACTTCAGTCCCAGTAACACGATCTTTAATATTTAAAGCCAATTCCAAGGCATGAAGATCATCAGGATTAAAAATAACAGGAAGTTTACCTCGATTAACCGTACCATCAGGTTTCATAGCATCCGTACCAACATTTCTAGTGTCCGGAACCTGTTTTGCCAACACAATAATTTTAAGTGGTCTCATCTGTTAAATGTTTATTTTTTTAAGATTTTCAAAATTATATTATTAATATCATAAAAAAAATGACAATCCTCATGCTTCTTTAAATATTTTGAACGAGTACAAGATGAATCAGACTACAAGAAGTCTGTTTATTATAAACCAATGCCATAAATACTACCACACTACATAGTATATTTTGTTTTAATGCTTCAAAACGAACCTCCAATGTGTATTCTATAAAAAGAAAAGGGTGATTTTAAAAAATCACCCTTTTATATTCATTATGTTAGATTAACTATTTCTTACTTTTCTCAACAGGTTCTTCTGTATTATCATTTTCATAATCCTTCATAAAATCATCCATTATAGCAGTACTTATTCCCATATTTGAAAATCCACCATCGTGGAATAAATTTTGAAGGGTCACTTTCTTAGTAAGATCAGAGAATAAACTAATCGTATAATCGGCACATTCCACGGCCGTAGCATTTCCAAGTGGCGACATTTTTTCAGCATATGCAATAAATCCGTCAAATCCTTTTACACCACTTCCTGCTGTTGTTGCAGTTGGTGATTGAGAAATAGTATTCACTCTCACTTTTTTATCACGTCCGAAGAAATATCCAAAACTACGGGCTACAGATTCTAAATATGCCTTATTGTCTGCCATATCATTATAATCCGGAAATACACGCTGTGCAGCCATATAAGTCAACGCTACTATACTCCCCCATTCTTTCATTGCATTTTTAGCATACAATACACTCATAACTCTATGAAAAGATAAAGCAGATACGTCCCAACCTGTTTTTGTAAAATTATAATCCTGATGTGTATAGTGATTCCCTCTGCGAACGTTAACAGACATACCAATAGAGTGAAGTACAAAATCAATTTTTCCACCCAATACTTTCATAGCCTTATCTATAAGATTTTCAAGATCCATGATAGATGTAGCATCTGCAGGAATGACCTGAGATCCTGTTATTTCCGCTAATTCTGAAATAGTTCCAAGTCTCAACGCAACAGGCGCATTGGTTAAAACAAACTTCGCTCCTTCTTCATGTGCTCTTTCTGCAACTTTCCATGCGATCGACTTTGAGTCTAAAGCTCCAAAAATGATCCCTTTTTTACCTTTTAATAAATTATACATATGTTAATTTTTTGATTTTTTTTGTTAGTTATTTTGGTCACACCTATAAAAAATTATTCCAAATGAGTGTTGGCAAAGTTAAACCATTATTTGAATTATAAAACCCAGCCAAAAACTTATTAATTGAGAAGCTGTTTTGCATGTGCTATAGCTGAGTCTGTTAAATCTTTACCACCAAGCATTTCTGCTAATTCCACAATCCTTTCATTTTCATCAAGTAACTTAATATTTGAAGTAATTTTACCATCAACTTCTTCTTTAAATACTTTAAAATGATGATTTCCTTTGGCAGCAATTTGTGGTAAATGAGTGATGCTGATCACTTGCATCTGGGTACTCATTTGCTGCATAATGTCGGCAATTTTATTGGAAACCTCTCCAGATACACCAGTGTCGATCTCATCAAATATGATAGCCGGCAAATTAGTGTATTTTGACAGAATATTTTTGACTGCAAGCATGATTCTCGATATTTCTCCTCCTGAGGCTGCTTTCTTTAAACTTTCAAAAGTCAATCCCTTATTTGCAGATATTAAAAACTCTAAAGTATCTTTTCCATTAAATAGAAGTTCATTACCTTGAATCAAATTAATTGAAACCCGGGTATTTTTCATCTCCAAATTTTTCAGAATATTTTCCAATTGTTTCTTGAAAACAGGAATGGCAATCGCTCTTTTTTTATGAATGGATCTTGAAATCCCATCCAATTTATTTTCAATCTCCTTAATTTCTAATTCCTTATCCTTAATATTTTGCCCTATATTTTCAATTTTACTGATTTTATTTTCAAGAGAATTTCTTACTTGGATCAATTCCTTGATTGTTCCCACTGCATGTTTCTTTTTTAAATTATAGAGAACTTGCAACCGGTCATTTAATCTTTCTAGTTCAACAGGGTCATAATCAAGATTCTCATTCTCTCTAACAGCATCTTCTACAATATCATTAAATTCAATAATCAGACTAGTGATACGTTCATACAATTCCTCGTAAGTACTTGAATATCTTTTAATATTTTCTAAATTGAATTTAACTTTTTGCATCAAACTCTTTAATCCAATTTGTTCGTCATCTGAGATTTGCACAGTCTCCGATAAATTCAACTTAATATCCTCTACATGAGACAATTTTTCTATTTCTTCCTCCAAATTTTGAAGTTCATTATCCATCAAATTTGCATCTTCCAATTCATCAAAAAGGAATCTATCATAATCTAATTCATTTTTCTCTTTTTGCTGATTGGTAAGGATCAAATCCAATTCTGCATTCAACTTTTTGAATCTAACTAATTTTTTTTTATATGTCTCGAGCTCCTCCTTATTCTCCGCTAAACTATCAATGATCTGAAATTGAAAATTTGTATCTGCCAACTGTAAAGTTTCATGCTGAGAATGTATATCAATGAGTTGCTTAGAGAAGTTGTTTAAAACAGTTAAAGTTGTTGGTGTATCGTTAATAAAAGCTCTGGATTTACCATTTGGTAGAATTTCCCTTCTTATGGTTGTAAATAATTCATAATCCAAATCCTCTTCATCGAAAAAAGAAATTAAATCGTAATTCTCAATATCGAATACAGCCTCAATAACACATTTTTTATCTTTATTACTAACTAAAGATGCATCTGCTCTTTTTCCTAAAACCAATGACAATCCACCTAGAAGAATTGATTTACCAGCACCTGTTTCTCCAGTGATTATAGAAAATCTATTTTGAAAATTAACCTTTAGATTTTCAATTAAAGCATAGTTTTTAATAGATAGTGAAACAAGCATTTAATAATAATGGATTATAACAAGTGAAAATTAATAAAATCAAACTTAAGTAAAAGACAGTTCTAATAAAAACTATTTAAATTTTAATTTCTTTCCATTTAGGATCAAACGAAGGAAATATTTTAGATAGAACTTCACGTAGTTCTGTTGTTTCAATTCTAGGTCCATCAGAAAAAATATCAACAATTTCATCACTTTTTGTATCCATAAATACACGAATTAAAAAGGTGTTCGGTCTATCATCAAATATTTTTTTTAATTCAATGACTGATTGACTAATCGTTTCTTTAGCTCTTCTGCTATCATCAACCATTACATCTAATCCATTTAAATGATAATTGTACATAGCCATTCTAAATGGCTCATATACAGGAGATAATAAATTTTCATTTAATTGATAACGCGTATTATTACCATCAATTCTTTTCCACCCTGAAGCTCCGCCTTGTTGTGCTACATTGACCACATTCTCCGCCTGTTCAAAAAATCTTTCTCCACCTTTAAATGAAAATGTATCTGCCTGAAACCCAATTATCGTATAGGCATAATATGTCAATATGGAAAGTAAATTTGAATCAAAGGCATTTTCATTATAGACCATTGGTTGGTATTCCTCATAACTAAATGATACCTGTGTATCATTAAAAGTCAAAATTGGAGTTAGATAGGTCGCATTATATACAGGACGAGATACAAGTAACTGAAGAGTTCCACTAAACTGTGTACCCGACTTAACATCAAGTATATTTATAGTTAAGATACAGTCTATTTTCTCATTATTACCATAAAGAAGATTTGTCCATTTTGTATTATTCATATAATCAGTAATATCTTGTTGTAGTGTAACAAATATTTGCTTATTCGATATACCGATTTCGTCTGAGTTGATACTAACGCGACAATTCAACTCTTGCGACTTTGCGTTAAAGGATAAAAGAAGTAATATTAAAACAAATTGAAATTTATGCATGTAACTTTTTTGTTATTTCATCAAAAATATCTTTGGCAACCTCAGTTTTAGATTTTAATTCAAATGTAGTTATTTTTTCATTTTTATCTATTAATGTAACTTTATTTGTATCTGTTTTAAATCCTGCCCCCTTATCTTGTAAAGTATTGAGAACAATTAGATCTAAATTTTTTTTCTTTAATTTACTCTTTGCGTTTCTTATGCCATCATTAGTTTCTAGCGCAAAACCAACCAAAAATTGATCTTTCTTTATGCCTCCCATAGTGGCTAATATATCTTTTGTTGGTTTTAGTTCGATGGACATGGAAGCGTCTTTTTTCTTTATTTTTTGAGAAGCAACCTTTGATGGTGTATAGTCAGCCACCGCGGCAGAAAATATTGCTATGTTGGAATCAGAAAAATAAGATTGACATGCAAGATACATTTCCTCTGCACTTGTAACTGCAACTTTTTGAATCGAAGTATTCTTTAATTCTTCACGAGAAGGTCCAGAGATCAAAACAACTTGAGCCCCTAAATTCGCTGCTCGGTCTGCCAGAGCATAACCCATCTTCCCGGAAGAGTGATTTCCTATGAATCTAACAGGATCGATAGCTTCAAAAGTAGGGCCGGCGGTTATTAAGACAGAAATGCCTCTTAAAGGTAATTTTGAAATTATATCGTTCTCAATAAATTTTATTATATCATCTGGTTCCGACATTCTCCCCTCTCCTTCTAAACCACTTGCAAGTTCCCCGCTTGCCGGAGGAATAAACACGTTGCCAAAACCTTTTAATCTCTCTATATTTTGTTTTGTTGATTTGTGTTTATACATGTCCAAATCCATTGCAGGTGCAAAATAAACTTTACATTTTGCTGATAAATAAACTGCCAGTAACAGGTTGTCGCACAAACCATTTGCCATTTTTGACAAGGTATTTGCCGTAGTAGGAGCTATGAGGAAGATATCCGCCCAAAGGGCTAAATCCACATGATTATTCCACTTTTCATTCTCCTCTTCTTGATCATAAAAAGTAGAATGAACAGGGTTCTTTGAAAGCGTAGATAGCGTAAGTGGAGTTACAAAATCCTTGGAAGCGGGTGTCATTACCACTTGTACCCTTGCCCCTGCCTTGATTAATAACCTTACTAAAAAAGTGGTTTTATAAGCAGCAATACCGGCGGTAACTCCGAGAAGTACATTTTTACCGCTTAAAACAGACATAATTATTCTAAATTATCGTTTTCCTCTTCAGGATCTCTGAAATAAATCTCGTCCTTTAACCATTCGTCAACAGCTATTGAGGTTGATTTAGGTAACTTTTCATAAAAACGTGAAACTTCAATTTGCTCTTTATTTTCGAATACTTCTTCCAGACTATCATTATAAGTAGCAAATTCTTCCAATTTTTCAACCAGTTCGTGTTTTAAGTCTTCGCTAACTTGAACTGCTCTTTTTGACATAATAGCAATTGCTTTATAAATATTAGCGGTTTGTTCTTCAATTTGATTTTTATCAAAAGTAACTGTTGTCACGGGTGCTTCTGAATCTTTATAATCCTTCATAATTAATTATTATTTTGTAAAAGTTTTTCCAATTGTTTATTAGTAGAATTAATTTCCTTATCTATTTGATCTATATCGTTTTTCATGCCCTTGATCTTATCTGACTCAGGAAATGTTCTTTCAAATTTATCATATGCTGTCTTGGCATCTTTTAATCTACTTGATTTTTTTACCAAAGCACTTTTCATTCCAAGTTCATAAGACGATTTGAACTTATAATATAAGGCATCTTCTTTTAAAACTGATCCCAAATGTTCTTCATTAAAAGTATCAAACGCAGTAATTGCTGATATATAATACTCTGTATGATAGTATTGTTTTGCAACTTCAAAATCTTTTAATTCTAAACGATAGGTTAATTCTTGATGGTACTTATTTGCATCCGCCACCAGTTCAGAATCAGGGTAATCATCTATATATCCTTGAAATGCCTCTAAAGCTTTATAAGTATCCTGTTGGTCCACACTATATTTTGGAGCACTCATATAGTAGCTTTTTGCAGAAAGAAATGCCGCCTCTTTCAATTTACTACTTTTCGGAAAGTTATTTATAAATTTAGTGAAATAATAGGAAGCCAATCCGTAATCTTCTACTTCAAAACTTGATTTTGCAATCATATATTGAATCCTTTCCAATTGAGGTTTCCCCGCATATGGACCAACTACTTTTTCAAACAATGGTATCGCTTTATCATACTTTCCTTCTTTGTACAATTGTTCAGCTAATGCATAACGTTCCGCATTCTTTCCCTTATTCAAAACTTTATGATACTCACTGCATGAACTCATCAAAAAGATAACTAATAAAGCAAATACTAATTTCTTCATTTTTTGCATTTTGCAAAATTAAGATTAAAATTTTGTTATTAAAAATTTATTTTAAAGTTTCAAAAAAATGAAAAATTGATCAGAAACCCTAATGCATAAACAAATTTTAACGAATTTTTATCAATATGAAAGGGGAATTAATTTTCTGCCACGATTGAGGCAAGTAATTTTACATCATTATCAAAGAGGTACAAGCCACCTTTATCATCCCCGATAAGATTAATTTTATCTAAAATATTCCTTGCCAAAGCTTCTTCCTCAATTTGTTCAGAAACATACCATTGTAGAAAATTATGGGTCGCATAGTCTTTACATTCCAAAGTAATATCCACCAAGTCATTAATTTTTTCCGATACCATTACTTCGTGATCAAATAAGGTTTGAAACATCTCTTTAAATGATCCGAAGGAAACAGGGGGTGCTTTTAGCGCAGAAACCTTCGCATGCCCACCTCTTTCATTAACAAATTTAGCAAGTTTTAACATATGCATTCTTTCTTCGTCGGAATGTTTATACATAAAAGATGCAACTCCCTCAAACCCTTGTGTTTCAGCCCAAGAAGCCATTGCCAGATATACTTGTGACGATTCTGCCTCAATTTTTATTTGCTCGTTTAAAGCTTTTTCAATATTTTTTGCCAGCATAATTATTATTTATTTATGATTTAAATCTTTTTACAAAGTTATCAATTTTTAATCGCAAATCAGAGGTAGCTTCAACCAATGGTAATCTCACATCCAATCTACAAATCTTTAGGCTATTCAACATCGATTTTATCCCGGCCGGATTACCTTCTTCAAAGATCAAATCTACACCGGACATCAAAGCATAAAAAATGTCAAATGCCTCCTTTGGTTGCTTTTTTAAAGCAAGATCAATAAGAGTACTGAACTGCTTTGGCAAACCCTGACCTATAACCGAAATCACTCCTGCTCCTCCAGCCAAAGTAAGCGACAAGGCTGTTTTGTCTTCTCCTGAAATAACCATAAAACCCTTGGGCATAATTCTTATTAATTCCAGAGCTTGCTCAAAATTACCAGAAGCTTCCTTGATGGCAACGATGTTTTTACATTCATTTGCTAATTTGAGAACTGTTTCCGGCTCCACATTACTGCCAGTTCTGGCAAGAACGTTATACATTATTACCGGTAGAGGACTTACTTCTGCAATTTTTTTAAAATGCTCATATATACCTTGTTGGGTTGGTTTATTATAATATGGAGAAACTGATAAAACCGCCGAAAAATCTGATAAATCATTATTTTCAAGTTCTTCAACCACGGCTTTTGTATTGTTTCCTCCCACCCCAACAACTAATGGCAGTCTACCACTATTTATTTCCACAATTTTGTCCTTAACCAATTGTTGTTCCGTTTTCGATAGTGTTGCTGTTTCTCCAGTGGTACCGAGAACCACAAGATAATCTATACCATTGTCTATTTGATAATTTACCAAACGGGCAAGAGCTTCAAAATCGATATTTTTATCCTCTGTAAATGGAGTAACAAGTGCTACACCTGTACCTAACAATTCCTTCATTTTTTAATTGAAATTTTCTTGTTCGTTCATTCTTTAAAGTACTTTTAATATTTGTAAGTATTTTGTCAATTCTTCATTAAAAGTATCAATTTTATTACTTTCAATTTTAATTGAAATATCGTAATTATCGTAGGTCTTACTTTTAAATCCCGCAACCAATTTAGCTTTAGATTTAATACATACCATTTCTGAAAAAACGTCTTCGTGAGTACAATAATTGATCAATAAATCAAATTCCGTTTCCACAAAATTCTTTAAGTCTGTACCTGAAATTTTACCAAACATACCAAAATCTTTTTCACTAAAATAAAGGTAATTGCCCAAATTTTCTATTATTTTACTATTCTCATAGAGAATAATATTGAAATCATTGGTATCCAAACCAAAATTAGCACTCAGGTTCTTTGTGAAATCATAAGTCTGGAATAGATCAGTTTCAGCCAAAATTCCAACCTTACTGATCTTATGTAAGGTATCTAACTTATCTAATCCTCGAGTTCTGATATTCGATTTTAAATATTTTAAAACAAAAATATTTTTAACTATTTTTAGATTCATTTACGTATACCTTTGCCAAGCAAATTTAAATAAAATAATGAAAATTAGTATTTTTTTTCTTTTATTAATCAGTACCATCTCAGGATGCAAAAATGAGCAACTTGAAATTGGCAAGATTCAAGGGAAACAGATTCAAATTGATCAAATATTTTCTCCGGATTCTTCTATTACGGAGTTTATTTTGCCTTATAAAAATGAACTTCAACATGAAATTAGTACAATTTTATGTTACAATCCAAAATTACTGACGAGAACAGATGGTGACTTAGAAAGTGCTTTGGGGAATATTTACGCTGATATTTGTTTTCAAGAATCAGATAGCATTTTTAACAGTCAAACTGGGAAGAATATTGATTTTGCACTTTTTAACTATGGCGGAATTCGAACGGTAATACCAAAAGGAAATGTTACTGTAGGAAATATCTTTGAACTCATGCCTTTTGAAAATAAGCTCGTGATTGTTGAATTAAGCGGAACGCAAACAGTAAAATTATTCAATTACCTTAAAGACAGTAAAAAGGCCCATCCAATATCGAACTTAAAGCTTACACTGAAAGAAGAAAGTTTTAAAAATATTTTAATTCAGGATAAACCTTTTGATCCGACAAGGAATTACTATGTACTGACACATGACTATCTACAACACGGCGGTGATAAAATGTCTTTTTTTAAAGAACCTGTAAGTTTATTTAGCACACAATATAAAGTTAGAGATGCCATAATTGATTATTTGGTGAAGATCGATACTATAAAGGCACAAAAAGATGGAAGATTTGTAAAAATAAATTAAAATGAAAAGGCGAAAATTCATAGAATATACTGCAGCAACCGGTGCCTTAATTTCTACGGGAGGCTTATCTCTAGCTTCTTGCACAGCAAAACCAGATAGGCACATTACAATTTTACACACAAATGATGTTCATAGCAATATAGAGCCCTTTCCAATTGATCATCCTAATTATCCAAATCTTGGCGGCATTGCCAGAAGGGCCTCTTTGATTGAACAAGTACGACAGGAAAACCAAAACACCCTTTTATTGGATGCAGGAGATATTTTTCAAGGTACGCCCTATTTTAATTTTTTTGGAGGTGAAGTAGAGTTTAAGCTAATGAGCAAGTTAAGATATGATGCCGCAACCATAGGGAATCACGATTTTGACAATGGAATTGATGGATTGAATAAACAACTGCCAAATGCAACTTTTGATTTCCTAATATCAAATTACGATTTCACAAATACTATATTAGATGGAAAAACAAGGCCATTTAAAATTTACACAAAAAGTGGTTTGAAAATTGGGATTTTTGGATTGGGGATAGAATTAGAAGGACTCGTAGATCCTCTGATGTATAAAGAAACGGTCTATTTAGACCCTATTGAAATAGCCCAGGATATGGGAAGATATCTGAAAAAAGAAGAAGGCTGTGACCTGATAATCTGTCTATCACATTTAGGTTATCACTATAGAGGCAAAGAGAACAAAATAAGTGATTTAACACTAGCAAAACAGACCCAAGATATTGATCTGATTATAGGTGGTCATACCCACACTTTTTTAAAAAAACCTACTGTTGCTAAAAATATTAATGGTGAAAATATGCTCATCAACCAAGTTGGAAAATGGGGAATTAATGTTGGAAGGGTCGATTTTTACTTTGATGAATTTATTAATAAAACGAGTATTGGGAAACAAATCATTTTGACATAGTAAACCGATTATATAAATTTCTTAACCAAATAATTAGCTCTTTTCAAATACCTTTTTAGATGTTCTACTAATAAATTATAAAATTCTCCAATTTGATTACGAATCAAAAATAAATAAACAAATTCAGCGTCTACTTTAATATTGTAAACCCTTGTCACAATTGGTTTATCAATAATCAGACGAAATAAAATACTTTTTTATCTTTTTTTTCATTTTTTTTGTAACCATTATTACATAAAATTGTATTTTAGACACTTATTTTATTAGACTATGCCTATCAAGAGTTATTTAGCTCATCCTCATGACGGTAAATACAAAGAATTACTATCAGAATTATCAAATATTACTGAATGTGATGTTATTCCTTCTAAAAATGAAGAAATTGCTATTGTTGTAACTGATACTAAGGATGATTTTGAAGATCGAAATTTACAAATCGTAATAAATTCCATTAAAAGTTTAAAAATGTTATCTATGGTTTCAGGATTTGAAACCAATCAATAATAATGAATGTTATGATCAATAAAGTAACTAACAGAAGAAAATTTCTTAAAAAAATGGCCGCCGCTTCAGCCATGACAGCTGCCGCCGCCCTGTTTCCAGGTATTATTTTTGCTGAGGAACAAATCCAAGGCATTAAAAGTTCTGCTGGCTTAAAATGGAACAAGGCTCCTTGTAGATTTTGCGGAGTAGGGTGTGGTGTTTTAATTGGCACAGAAAATGGTAAAGCTATCGCCGTAAAAGGAGACCCTAATTCATCGGTAAACAAAGGATTGTGTTGTGTTAAAGGCTATCATCAAACCATTTGCATGTACGCTCAAGATCGTTTGACAAAACCTTTGGTAAAAAAGAACGGTAAATATGTAGAAACCTCCATGGAAGAGGCACTAGATCTTGTTGCTTCAAAAATGAAAGAAACCATCGAAAAACATGGTAAAGATTCAGTTGCCATGTATACGTCAGGTCAATCCACTATTCCGGAAGGATATGTGGCCTCAAAATTTATGAAAGGTGCAATTGGCACAAATAATTTGGACTGTAATGCCCGACTTTGCATGGCAAGTGCAGTTACGGGATTTTTAACAACTTTTGGAGCCGATGAACCAATGGGATGTTATGAAGATATTGATCACGCAGACATATTCATTACCTGGGGAAATAATATGGCTGAAATGCATCCTGTCTTATTTTCCCGTATGCTGGATCAACGCCTAAAAAGAAATGTTAAAATAATAGATTTTGCAACTAGAACCACACGTTCAAGTATGGCTTCGGATAAATCTATTTTATTTAATCCACAAACTGATCTGGCTGTTGCAAATGCCATCGCTTATGAAATAATAAATAACGGTTGGATGAATGAGGAGTTCGTGAATGAGCATTGTAATTTCAATAAAGGATTAACCAATATTGGTTATGGAACCGAAGATAAATTTAAATTTAAGGACAAACCTGAGAAAATTGATTTTGCATCCTATAAAGAATTTCTGAAGGATTACACGCCGGAGAAAGTATCAAAATTATCAGGTGTTTCTGTCAAAGACATAAAATACCTGGCTAATCTTTATGGTGACCCAAATAAAAAAGTAGTTTCTTATTGGTGTATGGGGATGAATCAGCATACCCGAGGTACCTGGATCAATAACTTGGTTTATAATATCCATTTGCTTACAGGAAAAATTTCGCAGCCCGGAAACGGTCCATTTTCACTAACCGGCCAACCAAGTGCCTGTGGAACTGCAAGAGAGGTAGGTACGTTTACACATAAATTACCGCACGGAGTTGTAATGAATGAAAAAGATCGCGAACATGCTGCAAGGATCTGGAAAGTACCGGTAGAAAGAATTCCATCTAAACCGACTTATCACGCTACTGAAATGTTTAGAGCTTTAGACAGAGGGGATATAAAATTTATTTGGATACAGGTTACCAATCCTATGGTGTCTTTACCCAAAGTTAGCAGATATACAAAAGGTGCGGAAAAACCAGATCGCTTTGTTGTTGTTTCTGATGTTTTCCCTACTCCTACAAGTGATGTTGCCGATGTAATTTTACCTGCTGCCTGGCACATAGAGAAGAATGGTATGTACGGAAATTCTGAAAGAAGAACCCAATACTGGGATAAAATGGTTGATCCTCCCGGTGAAGCGATGGCAGATGCCTGGCAAACAATTGAAGTTGCTCGTAGAATGGGTTACGGTGATCTTTTTCCTTACAGTAAAGAAAAACATGAAGAAGAAATTTACAATGAGTATCGCTTACACCATGTGGGTAAAAAACATAATATGGCTCCACTAGAGGTCTTAAAAACTCAAGCGGGTGCCATGTGGCCTTTCGTAGATGGTAAGGAAACAAAATGGCGTTACAATGCAATATTTGATCCTGCATGCGATAACGGAAAAAAATTTCATTTTTATGGAAAAAAGGACGGCAGGGCCATTATTTGGCAACGTCCTTATGAAGCTCCGGCCGAATCCCCGGATAATGAATATCCTTTTTGGTTAAATACGGGGAGAGTAATTGAACATTGGCACACAGGGTCAATGATAAGAAGAATTCCTGTATTACATCAAGCTATGCCTCACTCCTATGTTGAACTACATCCTGATGATGCTGTAAAATACAATGTTAGCAACGGTCAAAAAGTAAAAGTTATTTCCAGAAGAGGTACTACTATTTTACCGGCTTCTATCAACGAACGGGGGTTACCAACGAAAGGACAGGTATTTGTACCGTTTTTTGATGAAAATATGATGATAAATGATGTTACTTTAGATGCATTTTGTCCTATTTCAAAAGAACCTGACTATAAAAAATGTGCAGTTAAAATTGAAAAAGTATAACTAAAATCGGCTCAAAATGAAGAGATTGTTTATTATATTTTTAATGGTACTATTAATGATATCTACCATTGTTGTTTGGAGCTATAGTTATACATTATCTCATGAAGAAGCATATGTACCCGTATCCAACATAACAGAGTCCTTTGTTATTCCATCAGAGGAAGGCGTTTTTGAAAGATCAAAATATGCTTTGGAATATGCTGAAATGCCAATAGATAAAAATCATGAACGGAGCTTAAAAACATATTATAATAACCGGGCCTTTTACGGTGCTCCACCATCGATTCCTCATACCGTTGAAGAAAGAGACATGGGTGCAAACAGCTGTTTAAAATGTCATGAGAATGGAGGTTTTGTCAATAAATATAATGCATATTCACCGGTAACTCCACATCCTGAAAAAATAAATTGCAGACAATGCCATGTTCCGAAAAAATCTGATAACCTGTTTGTTGAAACCAATTGGTCAAGAACAAAAGGACCTTCCATTGGTAATAATGCTTTGGTTACAAGTCCGCCAATAATTCCTCATCAAATTCAAATGCGTGAAAATTGTTTGTCTTGCCATGCCGGACCAAGTGCTCCGGAAGAAATTCGAACTACACACCCGACTAGAATTAATTGCCGGCAATGTCATGTGATCAATGATAAAGAAATTAAGGATATTGGTGTATTTACCAGAAAACAATAATTTATGAAAATGAAATTAAATATTATTCTTATTTGCACTTTTATCATTATGATTTCTTGTAAACATAAAGAGGAAGAGTATCATAATATTAATGATAAAATAGAAGCTCTGAGCCAAGACTTTAAAGGGATCCCGATAAGCTCTGATAGGTATACCGAAACATTGAAAAAAGTAGAAGTCATTGAAAATTGGCAACGCTTTTATATTCCTGAAAGAAAAAGTCAAATTAAATCTTTTGAATGTATCGAATGTCATTCAAAACCTTTGGGTGAATTACAAGGAGAAGAAAAAATTAAGAAAAGTCATTGGGATATATCGTTAAAACATGCTAATCTAGAAACTATGAACTGTGTTACTTGTCATTCGAAAAACAATATGGATGAATTGCACAGCATTACCAATAAACCCATTGATTTTAATTTAAGTCATAAAGTGTGTGCACAGTGTCATCAAAACCAGTTCAAAGACTGGTCAGGTGGCGCTCATGGCAAACAAATTGGTGGTTGGGCGCAACCAAGAGTTTCTCAAACTTGTGTTGGCTGCCATGATCCACATAAACCGGCATTTGAAAAAAGATGGCCCGCGAGATACAATTCGCATATGGTTGAGGAACGTAAATAACAGGTTAAAAAATAATCATGAACAAAGAAATAAAAAAATGGTTTTCTTTAAACCTTGGAAATAAAAAACAAAGCAATTGTGGCTGTTCCGGCTCAAATTGTAATGAACATGATATCGAAACCAAGAAGGATGGAATTGCTCAGGTTTTTGACGTGGATATGAACAGACGACAGGCCTTTAAAAAAATAACCGCCGGATTGATGATTGGAGCTGGAGCCGTAAGCACCTCATGCAGTGTTGTTTCTGGTGATGAGAGCAAAGAAAAATCACAAATTGAATGGGAAGAATACTTTAAAGGAAATTATAAATTAATGACTGATGAAGAAAAAGATAAAACAGTAAATCGGTTGGTCCGGTCCTATGAATTACGCGTAGAAAAAAAAATAAATATTTCTTCAAAAAATGCAGTAGATGATGTTTTATTCGGCTATGCCTTTAACATTTCGAAATGTCAGGGATATATGGACTGTGTTAATGCATGTGTTGAAGAAAATAATCAAGACAGAGCTTCAGAAATGCAATATATCCGGATTCACGAAATGAAAGATGGTAAAGGATTGAATTTTGGGGAGGCAGATGACACATACTATCATGAAGTACCTGCACAGGGTCATTTTTATATGGGAACCCAATGCTTTCATTGTGATAATCCACCATGTGTAGAAGTTTGCCCTGTACAAGCTACATGGAAAGAAAAGGATGGAATCGTTGTAATTGACTATGATTGGTGTATTGGTTGTCGTTATTGCATGGCGGCATGTCCATATGACGGTAGAAGGTTTAATTGGAGCACGCCTCAAATTCCTGAAGAAGAAGTAAACAAAGACCAACACTATTTAGGAAATCGTTTACGTAAAAAAGGAGTAATGGAAAAATGCACTTTTTGTATTCAACGTTCCAGAGAAGGAAAAAACCCTGCTTGTGTAGAAGCTTGTCCAACGGGTTCCAGAATATTTGGGAATTTATTAGACCCTGACAGTGAAATACGATGGGTTTTGGCAAATAAAAAAGTATTCAGACTTAAAGAAGATTTAGGTACAGAACCTAAATTCTGGTATTTTATGGATTAATTCTTTCAAAAAAATTAAGATGAAAGTACTTAAAAATTTAATTAAAGACAGTTTAGTTTATTTAACTCACGGCAGAAAATCATATCATTTCTGGATGGCATTCCTAACATTTTTAATGCTGATCGGTATGTATAGCTATTCTTTACAATTAGAACAAGGCTTAAGTGTAACCGGTATGAATGACAGAGTTAGCTGGGGTCTGTATATTTCAAATTTTACTTTTTTAGTGGGTATTGCAGCAGCGGCAGTAATGTTGGTTTTGCCTGCATATGTCTTAAAAGATTTCGATTTCAAACAGGCTGTTTTAATTGGTGAAGGTCTTGCTGTTGCAGCCTTATTTATGTGCTTGGCATTTGTTATTGCAGATATGGGAGGACCCGCAAGATTATGGCATATGATTCCCGGTATTGGAGTGTTTAACTTTCCAAATTCAATGCTTACCTGGGATGTTCTCGTTCTTAATGGATATTTATTTATCAATATTTCTATTCCATTGTATATCCTGATAATGCGGTATCAAGGGCGTACACCAAACCCGAAGATCTATATTCCGGGTGTTATGATCTCCGTTTTTTGGGCGGTATCGATTCATTTGATTACGGCATTTTTATATCAAGGATTGCAAGCTCGTCCTTTTTGGAATAATGCATTATTAGGTCCGCGCTTTTTGGCTTCTGCTTTTGCGGCAGGTCCGGCATTAATTATTTTAGTACTGGCAGTGATCAGAAAATTTACAGATTTTAAAATTGATGATAAGACTATACAAAAAATTGCTTTGGTGGTTACTGTAGCTGCTCAAATTAATTTGATCATGTTAATCTCTGAATTATTCAAAGAATTTTATGCCCCTACACATCATAGTGAAAGTGCGTATTATTTATTTTTCGGTCTACATGGAAAGGCAAAATTAGTCCCATGGATCTGGACGGCCATAAGTATGAATGTCATTGCAACCATTATTTTACTATTTCATAAACTTCGGAATAATTTTACGATACTTTATTTTGCCTGTGTCTTACTTTTTATTGGAATTTGGATAGAAAAAGGTTTTGGTTTAATTGTTCCCGGGTTCATACCTGGGCCATGGGGAAAAATTGCAGAATACTTTCCTACATTGACTGAAATTGGAGTAACAGTGGGCATCTGGGCTATGGGGGCATTTATCTTTTCCATATTAGCCAGAACGGGAATCGCAATTGAATTAGGAAAACTCAAGTATAAAAAATAGAATTATTGGATTTTGTTTTTTAATTGAAATGAATCTGCTTTTAGTTTTGACTTTCTTAAATCAGACTCTTAAAACTGATTTATAATATTTTTAATTTTTTCCTCATCTACAATCATCATTTCTCCCATCGAATGTATTGATTTAAACCTTGGCTTTCCTGCGGAAAAATGAATATTACTAATTCCTGTTGCAGCTATTTCTACAACATTCACGGGGTTTATTCCACTTCCGGCCATGATCTGAATTTGGCTACCATAATTCGATTGAAGATCCTTAATAATATTTATACCCTGAAAAGCTGTTGGTGCCAATCCGGAAGTTAATATTCTGTCAAATTCATAATCAATTATTTTTTCTATTGCTAAAATAGGATCAATAACAAAGTCAAATGCACGATGAAAGGTTACCTCTAAATCCAATGATTTCGAATATTTTTGTAATTGGTTGTTCAGATTTGAAATTTCACTGCAAACATCTAAAATACCGAACACAACTCCTGTAACACCTGCCATTTTCATAGATTTAATGTCTGTTTTCATAATATCAATATCTGCATCATTATAAATAAAATCACCCTCTCGATGTCTTATAATTGCATGAATTTCTACTTTAGTTTTTTTTCTGCACTCTTCTACCAAACCAATGCTTGGTGTCAATCCGCCAATTGACAATCCCGAACATAATTCCACCCTTTTAGCACCATATTTTTCGGCAGCTAATACCCCTTCTAAAGAATCCGTGCAAATTTCAATGTTCATGACTTTATTTAATTTTCAGTTCTGTTATTTAATTTGATGAAATTCGTAAATATTTTATACCTAAACAAAATTATGTTACAGATAAAATAAAAAATACTATTTTTAGATCTCAAATTGATTTAGATGTTAGAGCTTGCGTTAATAATTATTTTAGGGATTTTAGCACAATGGCTTGCCTGGCGAATGAAAATTCCTGCCATTTTACCTTTGATTTTAATAGGGTTATTTGTTGGCCCTTTTTCGACCTTAATTTCTGAAAGTGGCGATAAATGGATCGAACCGGTTTGGAATGGTGAAATTGGGCTTTTCCCGGAAGAGAGATTGTTTAATTTTGTATCTCTGGCCATCAGTTTGATTTTATTTGAAGGTGGATTGACATTAAAGAAGGAGGAACTCAAAAATGTAGGTCCTGTCATCTATAAATTGATAACTCTGGGATCCTTTGTTACATTTTTACTTGCCGGATTTACAGCACATTATCTCATTGGTCTCAATTGGTCATTAGCCTTTCTATTTTCTTCATTGATCATAGTAACAGGACCAACGGTTATCACTCCTATTTTAAGAAATTTAGCAATAAAAAAAGATCTTTCTACCATACTAAAATGGGAAGGAATTTTAATAGATCCCATAGGTGCTTTAGTAGCTGTTCTGGTATTTGAATTTATAAGTATTGGAGAAGCGCACGGTGCAAACTATACCAAGGATACACTAATTGAATTTGGTAAGATAATTGTGATTGGAACTTCCATTGGGTTTACCGCTGCCTATGCCTTTGCTTCTATGCTTCGGCGAAAACTGATTCCTCATTATTTATTAAATGTGATGGCATTGGCATTAGTTTTGGGTGTTTTTGTTCTCTCTGATCTATTTGCGAATGAAAGTGGACTTCTCGCGGTTGTGATCATGGGAATGGTTTTGGGAAATATGAAAATAGAAGCACTTAAAGATGTTTTTTATTTTAAAGAAACTATTAGTATTTTATTAATTTCTATTTTATTTATACTGCTTTCTGCAAACATAGATATATCAGATTTAGAGCTTATCTACAATTGGAATTCACTTATCTTATTTGCAATTATTGTATTGATCATCAGACCAGTTAGTGTATTTTTAAGCGCACATAAAAGTAATTTAGAGCTTAATGAAAAGTTATTTATTAGCTGGGTTGGCCCCCGTGGTATTGTAGCGGCTAGTATTGCGTCATTATTTGGACTAAAGCTTACTATGCAAGGTGTTCAAAATGCAGAATATATAACACCATTGGTTTTTATGATCGTTCTAGGAACGGTTTTACTAAATGCAACTACGGCAAAACTATTTGCTCGAATAACGAAGGTGTTATTAAAAAAATCGGAAGGTATATTAATTGTGGGAGCCTCAGAACCGGCCATACTTATAGCTTCCTTCCTTAGGAAGAATAATCGCCGGGTGGTATTAATTGATAGCAACGCCAAACATGTTCAAAATGCTAAAAAATTAAATCTAGAAGCCATAGAATGCGATATCTATTCAGACGAATTATCCGAGCATATAGAACTGAATGATGTGGGATATTTGATGGCAATTACGGGAAGTGACGCTATCAATCAGTTTGCTATATCAAAATTGAAATCAAGATTTGGAGAGGAGGGAGCCTTTAGGTTGGTAAATTCTGAGGAAATGAAGGATCCCGATAAATCCTCTGCTACAGGTTTATTTTCACATACCGATGATTATATCAATCTTTCTAAAGTAGTAAGAGACTACCCCTATTTTAATGAAGTAACATTGAGCTCTAAAGAACACTATCTCAAACTATTAGAAGCCACAAAAAATGAGAACATGTCCATACCGCTCTTTCTTATGAACAACGATGGTGAATTTCAGATCATATCATCACATAGTGAGCAAATGTCTGTTGAGTCGGGAAATAAATTGATGTATTTAGGAAAAAAGTTAGAGGTCTAAATCTTTTTCATCTGTTGCTTAACCATTTGTATTTGTTCTTTAAGAACGCCATGCTTATCCAGCTTTTTCGCTTCAGTAATTAAATTCATAGCTTCTCTTTTCCTTCTTTTGGTCATGGCAATACCCGCTAATTGAAGTTTGGCCATTGCCTTATTATGATCCATGTATAGACCCAATTTTAAAGATTTTTTAAAGTACTTTTCCGCCTGAGTTAAATTGGTTTGAGAAACCATTATACCTCTTAAGAAATTATAGTAGCCCTCCTGACTTTTAATTAAAGCGGAAGAAGGGTTTTTAATTTTATCTAACAATTTAGTTCCACCCACAAAGTCCTGTTTGCGCAATTTTAAAAAAGTCAATAATAAAATTTCATTTTTAAAATAAAAAAACACAAATATACCGGCCAATAATACGATGGAAATTCCATTCATAATATGACCTTTTGAAAACTCAAAACCAGCCCAAATGGTAATTAACACCGCAATGACCAACTTAATATTTTTATTGAACATATTCCAAAATTATTTTGTGCAAATTTACATTTTTTCAGAAAGTAACAATGATTTTTATTGTTTTATAATTTATCAATTCATTATAAAAATTCATTTTCGGCCTTTGTAAATTTGAAAAACATAGCTAATTTTGCTTAAATAAGATCTCATTGATGATTTTTATCTTCAAAAATATTATTTTTAAAGAAGTCCGTTTGAACATCAAACGCCCGGACAATATTCTATAGCTTCTGCTTTGTTGAAGTGTTAATTCCTTATTTTTTTAATTTTTCTAATATACAAATCATACGATTATGAATTTACCCTATGCTGAACCCTATAAAATTAAAATGGTTGAATCGATTAAAAGATCAACAATAGAACAACGAAAAAAATGGATCAAGGAGGCCGATTTCAATTTATTTAATCTTGCTTCCGATAAGGTTTTTATCGATCTGTTAACTGATTCGGGTACTGGTGCAATGAGCGATAACCAGTGGGCTGCCATGATGAGTGGTGATGAAAGTTACGCCGGATCAGCCTCCTTTTTAAAACTAAAAGAAGTAGTCCAAAAAATTACCGGCTTCAAGTATTTTTTACCTACCCATCAAGGGAGAGCTGCCGAAAATGTTTTATTCTCTGCCATGGTAAAAGAAGGGGATCTTGTTCCCGGAAATTCACATTTTGATACCACAAAAGGTCATATTGAATTTAGAAAAGCAACCGCTGTTGATTGTACTATCGATGAGGCATTTGATACAGCTAACCTTCATCCGTTCAAGGGGAACGTAAATCTTGACAAACTGGAAAAAGTTTTAAACGAAAATTCAAAAGAAAATATTCCTTTTGTGATTTTAACTATTACTTGTAACAGTTCAGGTGGACAACCTATGTCTTTGGAAAATATAAAAGCTGTTTCAAGTCTTTGTAAATCCTATGGAATTCCTTTATTGTTTGATTCGGCAAGATTTGCGGAAAATGCATATTTTATAAAAAAACGTGAGAAGGGATACAAGGATAAAAGCATTAAAGAAATTGCGAAAGAAGTTTTTAATTATGGTGATGGAATGACCATGAGCGCCAAGAAGGATGGTTTGGTAAATATGGGTGGATTTATAGCTTTAAATGACGAAGAAGTTTATAAAAAAGCTACGGTGTTCAATATCATGTATGAAGGATTTATCACATATGGTGGTATGAATGGTAGAGATATGGCCGCACTTGCTGTTGGACTGGATGAGGCAACAGAATTTGATTATTTAGAGAGCAGAATTGAACAGGTTTCCTATCTGGGAGAAAAGTTGATCGAACATAATATCCCGGTACAACAACCTATTGGGGGGCATGCAATTTTTATAGATGCAAACAAGTTTGTGCCTACCATACCCAGAGATGAATATCGCGCACAGGCTTTGGCTATTGAACTCTACATCATTGGAGGAATAAGAGGTGTTGAAATTGGAACAGTCTTAGCAGATCGAGACCCTTTCACCCGTAAAAACAGATATCCGGAATTGGAATTGGTTAGATTGGCAATACCCCGTAGAACTTACTCACAAAATCATATGGATTATATTGCCGCAGTGTTGAAAAATATATATGACTCCAGAGATGAGGCTAAAACCGGCTATAAAATCATTGATGAAGCACCAATTATGAGACACTTTACGGTCAAATTTGAAAAAATATAGCTAAATATTTTAATCTTTCCAATCAGAGAACTATAAAATAAATGCATAAAGAATTAGCTTTTTATTAGACCAAAAAGCAGTTTAGAAATGTAGTTGATATTTTTATTTATATTTGTAAAAGTTAATCATAAGCCCCTCAATATGATAAAGCGCTTCATTTTGCTGTTAAGCATAATATTTTTACCTCTCATTATTTCAGGTCAGAGTATCAGGATAACAGATAAAAAAGTTCAAAGGGTCATTGATGAAATGGAAATGTATTCTGTGGAATTAATTGAAGTAAAAACATTGAGGAAATGGAAGGCCTTAGAATTGAGTAGCGATATGAGACCTCAGATGGACTATAATGTGATTCGTGTAAAGTATAGAACCGGAGATATGGTTAAAACAGTACTAATAGATATGCATTTAGTACCTATACTATATAGTTCACAGAGAACCATAGATAAAACAGAAAGAAAAAATAATTATGTGGCCATGTCGGATTAAAGCTACAAATAATCATTATCTCTCATTCATGGTTTTAGTCCTTCCCTAGAAATAGCTTATAAGCTAACAATTTTTTAAACTTACCCTCAAAATCATTTCAAGAACACCACTATAATATTGATATATAGCTCTATAAATCAAACAGTATCAGATTATTAATTTTCGATCGCACGGCAATCATGAGACATTTCACTGTGCTATTTGAAAAGATTTTAATTTCCACTCTTCTATAATATTAATAACCGTCAAAATTATTTAATGCTTATGTGACATTTATGACATAAGTCATGAATTTACATTTATTAGGCAAATATATTTGCCTAATAAAAGATAGAACTATCTTTTATAGTAAATTTACTTAATTAAATATCTAATAGTTTATGATGAAAAAAATTATTTTTTCAACAATGATGGTTGTATGTTTTTCAACCACATTAATCGCTCAACAATTTAAGATATCCGGAGAACTAAGGCCTAGATATGAATACCGTCATGGATTCAAAACATTAACTCCTCCTGATAAAGAGGCTGCTTCATTTGTATCACAAAGAGCTAGAATTAGTTTTGATTATGTTGCCGAAAAATATAAAGTGTTTTTCTCTTTACAAAATGTAAGAGTATGGGGTGATGTGCTCACACTTTCTAACGATGATAAATGGGGAGTTACTTTTCATGAAGCTTGGGGTGAATACTATTTTAGTCCAAAATTCTCTATTAAACTTGGACGTCAAGAAATAAATTTAGACGACCAAAGGATGTTTGGAGCAGTAAATTGGGCGCAACAAGCAAGAAGTCATGATGCCTTAATTGCTAAATTTCAAACAGGGGAAAAAGGGAAATTACATTTTGGATTTGCCTTTAATGCAAATGGTGAATCTTTATTTGAAGAAGATTATACCATAAACCAATATAAAAGTTTCCAATACGGTTGGTATCATACAGACTTTAATAGCGGCTTAGGACTGAGTGTATTCTTTTTAAATAATGGAATGCCATATCAAAAAATTATTGACGCAGATAATACGGATCAGAAAATTGCATATAGTCAAACTCTAGGTGGTAGGTTAACTTATAAAAAAAATAGATTAAGCGCTGATGCAGCAACTTATTTTCAAATGGGAGAAACAACTACAATACTAAAAAATAATAAAACCGATTTATCGGCTTATTACTTTACCCTAAATGCAAAATATAATATTACGGATCAATTTTTACTGGGAGCCGGAATTGAAATCCTATCAGGTAATGATGTGGGATCAGAGAGTACCACAGACAAAGCTTTTAAACCCTTTTATGGAACCAATCATAAATTTAATGGTTGGATGGATTATTTTTATGTCGGTAGCTACATGAATAGCGTAGGTTTAATTGACATCAACATTCCAATGGTTTATAAAATAAATAAATTTTCCGCAATGTTAGTTCCACATTTCTTCTCTGCACAGGGAGATGTTTCTAAATTGGATCCTTCAGAGCCTGATGCTTATCTAGGTACTGAAATTGATCTAAATTTAGGTTATAAGCTTCACAAGAACATAAGCTTCAACATAGGGTATTCGCAAATGTTTGCAACAGAAACAATGGAGATATTGAAAGGTGGTAGTAAAAATGAAACAAACAACTGGGCTTGGGCAATGATTACGTTCAAGCCAACTTTCTTCAACAAGAACTTCAATAAATAGGTTTTTTTTATTCCGATGTTGAATTTAATAAAATTTGGCATCGGTTTTTTTGGCCCAATGACTAAATAAAAAATAATCAAAGTCCATTAAATAATAACAATCACCGGTAATATCACGATTATCATATAATATTATTATTTTTTAATATGATATATGTCATGGATAAAGAAAACCTTTACTATTAGATTTGTCGATATTAAAGATAAATTAGTCTTTTAATATTTTCTTATTAATTTTAATCTTAATTATATGTTATCAAAAAAACAAGCACGCGCTTTTTTTCTTGGAGGAACTACTGTTACATTCCTTATTTTTATAGGGTTAACTATTTTTTCTTTTGGAAAAGATCAAACACACAAAGAAAACATTACGGAGTCCGTTATAAGGGGTAAACATTTATGGGAAACTAATAATTGCATGGGTTGTCATACAATATTAGGAGAAGGAGCATATTACGCTCCCGAGCTTACCAAAGTTATTGATCGCCGTGGGGAAGGATATATAAAAGCTGTATTAATGACTCCCGTATCCTGGCAACCAAACGGCAGAAAAATGGTGGCCTATGGAATGAGTGAACAAGAAGCTGAGGATATGATAGAATTTTTCAAATGGATCGATGGAATTGATTTAAACGGATTTGAAAGAATTGTTTCTCCATTGGCTAAAGATAAAATAGATAACTAATCTCAAAAAATAAAAAAATGAAATATAAATCACAAAAAGTAGCATATTGGTTTTTTGCTCTTTCCATGCTATTATTAGTTCTTCAAATTACATATGGTTTTATTATGGGTTTTGCCCGAGTTGGTCTGGACGGTCTTCACGATTTTATTCCTTTCAATACGGCAAGAGCTGTGCATACTAACTTATTAGTTGTATGGTTGTTATCAGGCTTTATGGGTGCAGCCTACTATATTATTCCTGAAGAAGCACAACGGGAACTGGTTAGCGTAAAACTAGCTTATGTTCAGTTAATCAGTTTGGCATTGGTGGGTGTTGTTGCCGTTATTGGATTCCACTTTAATTATTGGGAAGGAAGAAAGTTTTTAGAAATTCCCAGACCATTGGATTATTTAGTAGTTATAAATGTGCTTTTATTTTTAGGACTTATTTTAGTTACTCTATTTAAAGGGAAACGCCGTACCACTACTGCTTTAGTGCTATCAATGGGGCTTTTATTTGCTGCATTATTATACCTTCCGGGTATGATACCTTTTGACAGTCAGGTAACGGATTCCTTCTTTAGATGGTGGGTTGTTCACCTATGGGTAGAAGGTGTTTGGGAATTAATCATGGGAGGTATTCTATCTTTCCTATTAATCAAACTTACTGGAGTGGATAGAGAAGTCATTGAAAAATGGTTATATGTAATTGTTGGATTGACTTTCCTTTCCGGAGTTTTAGGAACAGGACACCATTATTATTATATAGGAGTGAACAAAATATGGTTAATTGTAGGTGGAATTTTCTCTGCACTAGAACCATTGGCATTTTTAGCAATGGCTTTATTTGCTGTAAATATGTACAGAAAAGGGGAGAAAAAACATCCAAATAAATTAGCTTTATACTGGACCCTAGGGGCCGCAATAATGTCATTTGTTGGAGCAGGATTATTAGGTTTTGCTCATACATTACCACAAACTAATTTATACACACATGGAACTTTGGTTACTGCAATGCATGCTCATTTGGCATTCTGGGGCGCATATGCCATGATTGTAATTGCTATAATTAGCTATAGTTTACCAAATATGACTGGTAGAAAATTATATGATAGTTCAAGAGGCAGAATGGCATTTTGGCTGTCCAATATTGGAATGATTGGAATGACGGTTGCCTTTGGAGTTGCCGGTGTGGCTCAGGTGTATTTAGAACGTAAGTTTAAAATGGACTTTATGCAAGTCCAGAATGAAATTAGTATTCATTTTGCCGTATTAATAATTTGTGCTACACTATTTACGACCGGAATTATACTCTATATCATTGATTTTTACAAACATGGCACACCAACGGATGAAGCCTTAGAAACTAATCAATAATAAATATTAATAAATCGCCTTTTGATCATTTGTATTAATTCAAGAGGTGATTTATTCTATTAGAATAATTTAAACCTGAATTAGTAAAAACTACAAATAACTTAAAACAGATACAAAAAAAATTAAAAATGAATATTTCAGAACAAAAAACAGTCGCAGAAGTCGTGAAAGAAAATATAAAAGCAGCACATATTTTTAAAAAACATGGAATTGATTTTTGCTGTGGAGGTGGAATAACAATTGAACAGGCTTGTGCAAAGAATGGCGTTGATTATGCTATTTTGGGTAAAGAATTGGAAGAGATTGATGAAAATATTTCGAAGGCATACAATTATGACAACTGGGATATAAATTTTTTGACGGATCATATTTTAAATATCCATCATAAATATGTTGAAGAAAGCATACCTATTCTACTTCAATACGCGGCAAAAGTGGCAAACGTTCACGGACACCATTACAAAGAAGTAGTAGAGATAAATAATTTGGTTATTGATGTTGCAAAAGAATTAGCTGTTCATATGAAAAAAGAAGAACTTATACTTTTTCCATTTATAAAGCAACTGTATATAGCGGATAAAAAGAAATCAAAACCTGATCTCCCTCTATTTGGTTCTGTAAATAATCCGATAGAATTGATGCAAAATGAACATGAAAATGCAGGTGATATTTTTAAACTTATAGCCAAACTAAGTAATAATTATACACCGCCAGAAGAGGCCTGTAACACTTTTAGAGCATTATATGCAAAATTGGATGAGTTCGAACAAGATCTCCATCTCCATATTCATTTAGAAAACAATATCTTGTTTCCAAAAACTATTCAATTGGAACAAAAATTACGATAGGACCTCAAAATTTGAAGTTTATCACGAATATACTTTTAATAATAGCATACAATATTGTTTCATAAAATGAAAGGAGAAGCTCCATATTATAAAGCATCAGGTAAAGAAATTGAGGTCTTTGAACATTCCTATAAAAAGAAAATTCCATTTTTATTAAAAGGTCCGACAGGAACTGGTAAATCTCGTTTCATCGAATTTATGTCGCATAAATTGGACAAAATATTAATCACCATTTCTTGCCATGAAGAAACTTCTTCGACCGATTTGATAGGTAGATTTATTATTAAAGGGGCGGAAACCGTTTGGGTTGACGGCCCCTTAACTACTTCTGTTAAAGAAGGAGCGATAATTTATTTAGACGAAATTGCCGAAGCACGACCTGACGTAATTGTTGCTATTCACTCTCTTACCGATCATAGAAGAGAATTATTCATCGATAAATTAGGGGTGAAAATTAAAGCGCATAAAGATTTCATGTTAGTGGCTTCTTTTAATCCAGGATACCAACGTGGGTTTAAAGAATTAAAACCCTCCACAAGGCAACGATTTGTAGCCATGTCATTTGACTATCCGGACGCAAAAGTTGAAGCAGAGATTTTGGTCAATGAAACGGACATAGAACATGACATCGCAAAAAAATTAGTGAACATTGCTACTAAAATCAGAAACTTAACAGAATTAGGGCTAACCGAAACTGTATCCACTCGCTTATTGGTAGACGCTGCCAAATTAATTCATAGTGGCTTACCAAAACGACTTTCGGTACAAGTTGCTGTAGTTGAGCCCTTATCTGACGACCAAGAAATTACCTTAGCCCTTAAAGATCTTTGTGATTTAATGATCTAGGTCTAATGAATAATTAGGCCTAATAACAATGAAGTAGCCATACAGGATACAGAGACCAAACTAAGAAAGGAATACTATATGTTCGAGCCAGATGAATATATTTTTACAAAACTCGCTTACTATTTTAAACGACGTAGAAGAAGAAAGCAAGAGGGCATTGGCAATGCTGTAAACTTGCGCGATATCAAATCTCGATTAACCATATTTTCAAGGGCTATAACGGGTCAATCAATTGAAATTTACGATGCACAACGTGAAGGAGGATATAAAAATAATAATTTCTTTCTGCCTAAACAATTTGCTGAATTTCAAACAGTTGAAGAAAACTTGTCTTTCTATTTATTTAGAGTCTTATACTTATCCGTACAAAAAAACTTAGATCTAAACTGGAAAGACAAAGAAATTGAACACGATACAAAAGTGTCACAAAAGAAAGCGGTAGAGAATGCCTCTCCGGTTTTAGATGTTTTATTCGAACAATTTCCAATAACTCAAGAGTATCATCAAATTTTCGTTCAATATTATAAAGAAAAAGCAAAAGAAGAACATTTAGCAGATTTCAGTTTTATTTATGGGAAATGGATGCGAGACAACCCTGAAGAGGAGTCAGGAGACAAATTAAAGAACTTCACGGACAAAGTAAAAACAATTCATGAAGAGGAGCAAAAAACTCTCCTGAAAGCAAATGCTGTGGAAGAAATAATATCTGTTCAAGTAGATGAAAAACAACTGGAAGATGCTGTGCTACAACATCAATTTGAGAAAGTAGAAACGGCAGAAGAATTTGGTGGAAATTGGAGAGATATGGATGGCGATGATGATCTGGATGATCACTCAAACGCTTTAGATGACATGAATATGAAACATACCGTACGTGTAGATGACACCGCTCATTCCATATATCAGGCTGATTTCATTGAAAACACAACGGTCTCAGAAAGTGCCGAAATTGATAATACAGGCTATCATATTTTGTATGATGAATGGGACTATAGAAAGCGGACTTACAAAGAAAATTTCTGTAAAGTTTATCCAAAAACATTATTAAAGAAAAATATTCCATATTATAAGAAAACTCTTAAAGAGAATAATTCTACCCTGATAGGTTTGCGAAAAATGTTAACCACAGTTAACAATAAATATCAACAACAACGAAGACAAACACAAGGAGAAGAATTTGATATTGATGCGATTACAGATCTGTTCGTTGATGTAAATTCAGGACATACACCTTCTGACAAAATATATCTATCAAAGAGAAAAAAAGAAAAAGATCTATCCATCCTGCTGTTGTTAGACATTAGCTTGTCAAGTGACGGTTATGCGGCAGGAAACAGAGTAATTGATGTGGAGAAACAAGTTTCAATCTTGTTTGGTGAGATCCTTAATGAATTCAATATTGATTTTTCTATAGATTGTTTTTATTCAAAAACCCGAAATCACTCCACCTACTTAACTATTAAAGATTTTGACGAACCATGGAACCGTGCAAAATTTAAAGTGGGTGCTGTCGAACCTAATGGTTATACCAGAATTGGAGCTGCATTGCGCCATTCAGGAGCGATGTTGGACAAACGAGGCACCAAAAATAAATGGGTGATTTTAATCTCAGATGGAAAGCCAAATGACTACGATCGGTATGAAGGGAAATATGGGATTAACGATGTAAAACAAGCTTTAAGAGAATTAAACCAGCGTAAGATAAATTCCTATGCCTTAGCAATTGAGGCAGAAGCCAAGTACTATTTACCACAAATGTTCGGACAAAATCATTATCAAATATTAACAACACCCGTTGAATTATTGCAGGCGCTGGTAAAATTATATGAAAAAATCAAACATCAATCTTGAGATAATTCGATCTGAAATAAACATTAATGAAAGAACCTGAAATCAATTACAAAAACATCTACTACCCCCCAGGCGGAATATTGATGTGGATATTGATCACTCTAGAATTGATCACTTTTGGAATTGCTCTAATTGCTCTTGTGGCTTACAGCAGAGAAAATCCCGAACTGTACCATGAATCTCGCTTGAAGTTGAACACTACTTATGGCGCAATTAACACTGTATTTTTATTGGTTAGTGGGTTTTTTATGGCTACGACAGTTCATTTATTCAAACAACAAAAATTTGACAAATCTTCATTTTATTTAAAGCTTACCATGTTAGGAGGATTTTTATTCCTGGCACTCAAAGCCGTTGAATATTATGATAAGTTAGAGTTGGGATTGACTCTGGACTTCAATACTTTTTTTTCTTTTTATTGGTTATTGACAGGATTTCATGTAATCCACGTGTTAGTGGGGCTGATAATACTTTCTTTATTTTATTTTTCGCTAAAAAACCAAAAAACGCAGCCCAAATTAGAGGATGTAGAGGCCAGTGCAACTTTTTGGCATATGTGTGATCTGATCTGGCTATTACTCTTTCCGGTAATTTATTTAATTCTGTAATCATGCAAAAAAAAGATATTCTTACTATAGTCTTACTAATAGTACTTACCCTTATAACATCCATTATTTCTGGGTTTTATAATAAATTAGGAATTATATACATAGTCATATTATGCCTGAGTGGTATAAAGTTCTTATCAGTTTCTTTTCAATTTATGGAGCTAAAAAAAGCAAATTCCTTTTGGAAGATTCTAATATCAACTTTCCTGCTTGTTTTTATTGAAATTATTTCTGTTCTACTTTAAATTTTCAATTCATTATAACATTAGATCTGGTTTAAAATCATAACTTTAAAAATTCATTTTTAAATTTATATTATGTATATCGGCGACCATTTACCACTACCCTCTTATGTTCCATCTCCAAATCGTTATGATAAAATGCAATTCAGAAGATGTGGGAAAAGCGGTATTCAATTGCCTTTGATTTCTTTAGGGCTATGGCATAATTTTGGACATGCTGACGATTTTAACAAGGCCCGCAAAATTTTAAGAACTGCTCTTGATAATGGTATTACACATTTTGATTTGGCTAATAATTATGGCCCGCCTTTTGGTTCTGCGGAAGAGACTTTTGGCCGAATATTAAAAAAAGATTTCAAGACCTATCGAAACGAGTTGATCATTTCATCAAAAGCAGGTTGGGACATGTGGGATGGACCTTATGGAAATTTTGGTTCGAGAAAATATTTAGTAGCAAGTTGTGATGAAAGCTTGATAAGAATGGGATTGGAATATGTTGATATTTTTTATCATCATCGTCCGGATCCTGATACTCCACTAGAAGAAACAATGGGTGCCTTAGATCATTTGGTTCGTCAAGGTAAGGCATTATACGTTGGAATATCTCAATACAATGCCGAAGACACTGCCAAGGCATCAAAAATATTAAAACGCCTGGGAACGCCTTGCCTAATTCATCAACCACGATATAGCATGTTAGACAGGTGGGTAGAAAACGGATTATTAAAGGTTTTATCAAATGAAGGCATTGGTGCAATTGCTTTTTCAACATTGGAGCAAGGAATGTTAACTAATAAATATTTAAAAGGAATACCTGAAAATTCCAGAGCAAATAGTGAAACGAGCTACTTGGACAGTGATCAAATAACGACTGAGATTTTGAATAAAGTTAGAAAATTGAATGAAATAGCCCTTAACCGAGGACAAAGTTTGGCACAGATGTCAATTGCCTGGATACTCAGGAATCCTGAAATTACAACGGTACTTGTGGGAGTAAGTAGATCGGAACAATTACTGGACAATATAAAAAGCTTAGAAAATTTGAATTTTTCCACTGAGGAATTGGAAAAAATTGAATCGATATTAAATAATCAAAAATGAAATATTGAAGGTGGTCTTATTTTTAAATAACGTGATGATACTATTCCAAATACTAAAGACCACTTTGAAAAACTTAACTATTATATTATTTTTAGTTTCCTTTTTTCTGTTATCCCAAATTGCAAAGGGCCAGGATAAAAGTGTTATACTTCAAGCCAATTTTTCCGATACTAAAAATTCGATCAGTGCCAAAACAATTGTTTATAAATTAAAATACAAAAACACTGGTCCGTTTGTAATGCTGAGCGGATATACAGAAGATGAAAGTTTCAATAATACAGTCCATTACAGGTTAAAAACAGATAATACTTGGAGTAGATGGATTACTTTTCTAGAACCTCATGATGGAAATGATTCAGATCGGGTTGTTTTAGGCGAAATTTTTATTGAACATGCATTTGAAGATATTCAATTTAAAACGGATAATCCAACTGAAATAAATTTTACTTTTAGATTATTCTTTGCTGATTTTACTAAAAATATAACAAAAGAAAAAAAAGATAAAATAGAGAACAAGGGTGCTCTCAGCAATTGTGTGCAACCTACTTATCTCGGTCGAAATGATTGGTGTCCGGCAGGTAATTGTCCTAAAAGTTCTTCACCTTCTATTATAAATCCTACACACATTGTTATTCATCATTCAGCCGGACAAACAATTAGTTCGGATTATGCAGCAGTTGTCAGAGCGTATTGGGACTTTCATGTCAACACAAGAGGTTGGTCGGATATTGGCTACAACTGGCTTGTTGATCCTAACGGAGTACTATATGAAGGACGAGGTGATCGTATCAGAGGGGCTCATTCTACATGTATGAATAGTATTTCTACCGGTATTTGTTTTATAGGTGATTATGAAAGTTTTCAACCATCAAACCCTGGATTAAATACTCTTAAAGACTTTATTGCATGGGACGCTACCTCCAAAGATATTGATATAAAAACGAGTAGTTATGTCAGTGGGTTAGGCGTAATGGATCATTTATCAGGTCATAAGGATGGTAAGGTCAATTTCCCTTTCTCTAACTGTTCATCAACACTGTGCCCGGGAAATAATTTACACAGCAAAATAGGTGATATTATAAATGATATAGCAATCTGTTCTTGCTATATCTCTAATGCAAATGCTCCTATAACACCGACTTCATTTAGCGCGATAAGCAAAGGAGTGACAAGTGTTGAAATTAAGATAAAATCGGTAGCAAATGCTACAAAATATGGTGTTTATAAAAGTACTGATAATATAAATTATCAAAAGGTTGAAGAATCATCTTCTACATCTTTTACCATTAATAATTTAGAGCAAGGCAAAGCAACCTATTTTAAAGTTGAAGCTATAAATAATGATGGGAGTTCAGAAAAATCTTCTCCTCTTGCTGTAATTTCCAGCCAGTATATTTCAGATATACTTATTATTGACGGGGTTGAAAGACGTCAATTTGATGCTATAGCCCAGTATGAATATCCCTTAAGTAAGTTAGGACGTACTTTTTCATCTGCCACTAATAATGCAGTTCAAGACGGAACAGTGAACTTGAATAATTTTAAAATTGTTATTTGGATGCTAATCGATGAAAGCTCAGCTGATGACACATTCAATGGAACAGAACAAATTATGGTAAAGAATTTCATTGATAATGGAGGGGTATTTATAGTATCCGGTGATGAAATTGGATGGGATCTGGTGCATTTAGGCAATACTGCAGATAAATCCTTTTATGAAGATTATTTAAAAGCAGAGTATATTGCTGATACTCCTGTACCTAACAATAAAAAAATTAGAGACATTAACAACACAGTTTATAATTTGGATGATGGTTTACATGGTACTTTTGATTCTGATTACCCTGATCTTATTAAAACTAAAAACGGTTCAACGAAATCCTTTACTTATGATGGGGTAATGGAATCTAATGGGATTGCCGGTGTAAGTAGCCGAACTGGCAGCGGTGGTGTTGAATATTTAGGCTTTTCCATAGAGTTAGTATATGATGACACACAAAGAAAAAATTTAATAGACAACATTTTGCAGAAGTATAACAGTTTATTGGTTGTTGATAATAATTTCATCAATCAAAATATAATATTATATCCAAATCCTACATCAGGTATATTAAAAATCTCAAATTCAAAGTCTATTCAATTAAAAACTATTGAAATTTTTAATGTTTACGGACAAAAATTAAATGTTAAATATTATAATAATGCATTGGATATAAAAAACTTAAAAAATGGTTTGTATTTTGTCATTATTGAGGATGAAAATGGATATCAAGAAACAATTAAAATCATTAAAAAATAGGAGGTACTTAATTTAGGAGCATTTTTCGGATAGAAGACTTAATCGAAAAACAGTTTCCAAACTAGAGTCAGTTATGTACACCTCTTAGCTTAGTCATTTCCCTTTAACTTTTCTATTATTTAATGAAATAATTCATTTTTAAGCTTAAGGACAAGCAAAAAGATTAATATACCATATTTTCTTGATAATATGGTAGGAGTTTAATGTACTATAATCAACTATTTTTGTGAATTAATTTTAATCAAAAAATAATAAAAATGTCAGTATCAAAAAAATATTTAAAATCAAAGCCTGTTTGCAAAGTTACTTTTGAGTTACAAGACCTAGATGCAGAGCGTGTTGCTGTTGTAGGAAATTTTAATGATTGGGATGTGAACGCTACTCCTTTAAAAAAATTTAAAAATGGGAAGTACAAAGCTACCCTGGATCTTGAGAGCAATAATAGTTACGAATTCAGATATATAGCCGATGGAGCTTATATAAATGACTCTGAAGCTGATAGCTATAAATGGAATGAGTACGCCTCAGCAGAAAATTGTGTTTTGGAATTGTAGTTGTAAAAACTAAGAGAGCTACTGGGCAACATTTATAAAGAAATTCGTTATAAATGTTGCCCATAATTATTTTCAAGCCTTAAATTTTTATTCTTTCTCAGCAATTAAAATATTTTATTGCTGATCTTCCCTACCCCAATATTTTCTTATAACCATAACTATTTGATACCGAGTTGTAAGGGTTTATTGATATAGATAAGAGTTATCCATATTAAAACTTATTTTTTAGATCTTTCTCCGACCTGTTATTTCAGTCGATAGGAATGACATTTAATGACCATGATGGAAGGAAGATTAAATATGGAATAACGTCTCATCAAAAACTAACTCCTTCAGTTTTTATTTTGATTTAGATTATTGTATTTTTGATTGTATTAATTATAAAACCGAAACCATGAAAAACATTACATTAATTTTAACACTTGTATTAAGTGTGTTTATCGGAACCAACGCCTATGCGCAAGAAACTGTTCCAAAAGAAGTTTTATTAACTACCCTAAATGGTGTCAATAGTCTGAAATTATCCAATTTAAAAACCACTGAGTTAATGGATTATAATAAAGGCTATGTTGATAAGGTGTATGATATCACAGAAAGTGACAAATCAGAAAAAGATAAAAAATCTGCCTTAGAAATATTAAGTAACGATACTGAAAAAGATTTGATCGATTTACTTACAAAAAGTGATTATAAAAAATATGTAAAATTAATGGAAGAGCAATTGAAACCTCTTACGAAAAAGAATAAACTCTTTAAATATCTATATTAGATAAAAATAAGTCATCCTAAATTAGATTGACCTTTTAATGCCAAAAAACCCAACCACATAAGAAAACTTTTGTGGTTGGGTTTTTTGTTGTGCACAAATTTAATTATAAAAATAATTTCTTACTGAAAAAGGTCCAGCTCCAAAAATAAAATAAATACACAATAAAAACAAAACCAGAGCAGCCAATTCAAAGGATTGTCCCCCCATCATTAATTCAGGTGGTCCATAAACAAAAAAGGTTGCACTGAATAAAATTGGTATTTGCATAAAAGCTGCCAGACGTGTAAAAAATCCAATAGTCAGTAATGCCCCACCGATCAAATGCGTTATACCTATCAATGCGATCCACACGAAACTTTCTCTTTCTACTCCTAATTCCATGATTGATTCCGGGTTTGCCACAATCATCCATCCTCTTATAAATAAGGCTATGCCCAAGAAGATTCTTATTAGGCCGTAGCCTGTTTCATCTTTTTTATCCAGTGATGTTGTGAAATCAATTATTTTACTCATGATCAAATGGGTTTAAATATTAATAATCCAAATCTACAAAAAATCTACAAAGTTCCAAATGTATATAACATAATCCAATACCTCTTCGAGTTGAATAATGAAATAAGTAAGATCTCAAATATACGTTTATGTCACATTTTTAATGAGAACCTTCAAAATCGTAATGGCCGACTCACTGATCTTTGTGCCTGGACCAAATACACCAGTCACACCGGCCTTAAACAAAAAATCGTAATCCCGTGGTGGAATTACCCCACCTGCAATCACTAAAATATCACCTCGACCATAATTTTTGAGTTCAGAAATGACCTGTGGAATTAATGTTTTATGCCCTGCTGCCAAAGAGGAAATACCTAAAACATGCACATCATTTTCAACTGCCTGTTTAGCAACCTCTTCTGGAGTTTGAAACAAGGGTCCTACATCAACGTCAAAGCCCAGATCAGCAAAACTTGTGGCTACAATTTTTGCACCCCTATCATGTCCATCTTGACCCATTTTTGCCACCATTATCCTAGGGCGGCGACCATCCATTACCGCAAATTGATCTGATAGCATTAAGGCTTTTTGAAAGTCACTATCATTCTTAATTTCTTTACTATACACTCCGGTTATTGTGTTAATTTGAGCTCTATATCTTCCAAATACTTTTTCTAAAGCTTGTGATATTTCCCCTAAAGTTGCTCTTTTTCGTGATGCTTCTATGGTCAAATCTAATAAATTTCCTTCACCTGTCTCGGCACAGTTCGTTAAATTATTTAGAGCTTTATGCACTTGATTATCATTTCTTTCCTTTCGTACCTTTGTTAATCTCTCAATTTGCGAAGTACGTACGGCCTCATTGTCCACCTCTAATATTGAAAGAGAATTCTCTTCCTCTATACGAAATTTATTGACCCCCACAATAGTATCCTGATTCCCATCTATTCTGGCCTGTTTCCTTGCCGCCGCTTCTTCAATCCGCATTTTAGGTATCCCGTTTTCTATTGCTTTTGTCATCCCACCATGATCCTCTATTTCCTCAATAAGATTCCATGCCTTTGAAGCAATATCATTAGTTAATTTCTCGAGCTCCAAACTACCTGCCCATGGATCAACTGTTTTTGTTATATGAGTTTCTTCCTGTAGATAAATTTGTGTATTTCTTGCTATTCTCGCAGAAAAATCCGTTGGTAAAGCAATGGCCTCATCCAAAGCATTGGTATGTAGAGACTGCGTGCCTCCCAAAGCTGCAGCCAAACCTTCCACCACGGTTCTTGCTACATTATTAAAAGGATCCTGCGCGGTTAAACTCCATCCACTAGTTTGACAATGTGTTCTTAAAGCCATAGATTTTGAATTTTTTGGCTCAAATTGTTTAACAATTTTAGACCATAACATTCTCCCTGCCCTCATCTTTGCAATTTCTGTAAAATGAGCCATTCCGATTGCCCAAAAGAAAGACAATCTAGGTGCAAATTCGTCAATGTCCATTCCGGTATTAATACCCCTTCTAATATACTCCAAACCATCTGCCAGTGTATAGGCCAACTCAATTTCTGGTGTTGCACCGGCTTCATGCATATGATAACCTGAAATAGAAATACTATTATATTTGGGCATTTTAGCCGTGGTATATTTAAATATATCGGCAATAATTTTCATGGAGGCTTCGGGAGGATAGATATATGTATTCCTCACCATAAACTCCTTTAAAATATCATTCTGTATCGTCCCTGAAAGTTGCTCCGGAGAAACACCTTGTTCTTCAGCGGCAACAATAAAAAATGCCAGTATGGGTAACACTGCACCATTCATGGTCATAGAAACGGACATCTCATCCAATGGAATACGGTCAAACAAAATTTTCATATCATCAACCGAATCAATTGCCACTCCTGCCTTACCCACATCACCTTGAACTCGCTCATGATCAGAATCATACCCTCTGTGTGTAGCCAGATCAAAAGCTACAGATAATCCTTTTTGACCTGCGGCTAAATTTCTACGATAAAAGGCATTACTTTCTTCTGCCGTTGAAAAACCAGCATATTGTCTAATAGTCCATGGCCGACGAACATACATAGTAGAATATGGCCCTCTTAAAAATGGCGGTATTCCAGCAACAAAATTATGATGCTCAAAATTTGAGGTTCCGAGTTTTGACTTATCGATCTTTACTTTTAAATGTTGAAGATTTTTTCTTGACATGATCTAATTTTCAATTCGATTCACTCTTTAATCGTTCTTTTTCCAGATCCTCAGCCAATCGTTTCGCAATAACGGGTTCGATGACAGTTTCCTTGTTCCGGGTCTTTAAAAATGGATATAACTGGATCGATTCATTCATTCTGTCACTTTCATTTTTATACTTATTTGTTCCAACAAGAACCATTTCATTATTCTCAAATTGTTCTTGTTCCTTATTGTCACTTTCCACAATTTTTCTTTGAATTGTTCCATCAAAAAGTTGTTTTACAAAACCCCCGCTTTTTTCTATTTTTTTGAAAAGATCCAATGCTTTTTCAGCAATTTCGTAGGTCAACTCTTCAATATAATAAGATCCATTTACAAAAGAGGCATTGTTTAGATGGCTCTCTTCTTTTAAGATTATTAACTGATTTCTTGCAATTCGTTCACCAAATTCATTTTTTTTATGAAAAATTACATCATAGGCCACATTACTAATTGTATTTGCACCTCCTAATACAGCGCTCATACATTCCGTGGTTGTCCTCAACATATTGCTATTATAGTCATAGAGACTTTTATTTCTCATACTGGGTTCTGCAAATATACTTGCCTCATTTTCAATATTATACTCACTTAATAATAAATCCCATAAATAGCGAATAGCTCGAAGTTTGGCTATCTCCAAAAAGTAATTAGATCCAACAGAAAAATTGAAATTAATTTGTGAACCCAATGCTTGGCCATAATAATTTAAATACTCATTGGCATGTGCCAGGGCGTACGCAATTTGCTGAATAATATTTGCTCCTGAATTTTGATAAATAGAAGCATCAATACCTACAACAATACTATTTTTACCTCCATTTTTTAAGATCGTATTTAGAATTTGGTGATCTTGAATTTGGTCATTAAACCAGTTACCTGTTTTAACCAAATTTCCAATAATATCAGTATTCAAAAACAAGTTCAATCCCTTATTTTTTTTAATTAATCGCAAAAAGAAATTCTCTTCTAAAAAATGTAATTGAAAATGGACATCCAGACTATTATCAGATGATTTAGAGTTTAAGTCATCAAGTAAAGAATCAATATCGAATGGTTGCAAAGCAATAAATTTAATCGAATCTGCACCTCGATCTAAAGCATCCTTCGCGAGGTAATTGGCCTTTTTTTCATTATTTATAAAAATCGATTGACAAATTTTATATCTGGAAGGTGTTTTAGGAATTGTAATCCTTTTAAAATTATCGCCATGATAGAAAGGTTTTATGCTAATTCCTTCATTGAGATTCGTAATCAAGGTTTTATTATAGTCCTTTCCATTTAAATCTACCTGGATCTTATTTTTCCAAGCCTTGGCGCTAACAGAAGGAAAATCATTAAATAAATAATCACCCATATTCTATATTAGTATTTGTAACCTGTTAGTTATTATCTAAATTCTCTACTGAATCGTATTCTATAATATAAATATCCTCATTTTCTCTTTTCATTCTATACTGTTCTCGGGCATATTTTTCAAGAGAATCCTGGTTATTCAAATTATCTATGACGTTACTATCCGATTTTATTTGTCTCTTGTAATATTCATTTGCATCCTCCAATTTATCAATTTCCTGATCCAATTCACGATGATTGAGATAGGAGTTTTCATCAAAAAAAAGCATCCAGATCACAAATAAAAATAAGATAATAAAATATTTGTTACTAATGAATTTAATAATTTTATTCTGCCTGAATTGCTTAAAGGTCATCTTTTAATTTCTCGTTTATTACTGTTCTCACAATATCCACCCCTACTGAATTATATCTGTCATTTGGTATTATGATATCGGCATAATTTTTAGTCGGTTCGATAAACTCCTGGTGCATTGGTTTGAGTGTATTTTGATACCTCTCTAATACTTCATCTAGGCCTCTACCCCTTTCCTTCATATCTCTTTTTAGTCTTCTAATCAGTCTTTCATCTGAATCTGCATGAACAAATACCTTTATATCAAATAAATCGCGAACTTCCTTATTAGTGTAAATTAAAATCCCTTCAACAATAAGCACCTTTTTGGGATAGGTAGTCAATGTTTCTTTACTTCTATTATGGTTTTCAAAGGAATAGATAGGTTGTTCTATTGGTTCTCCCTTTTTTAATTTTTTAATATGATCTATTAGCAGCTCAAAATCAATGGCATTAGGATGATCAAAATTGATCTCACATCTCTCATCATAGACCAAATCATCCGTTTTATTGTAATAAGAATCTTGTGATATGATTGTTACTTCATTAATTGGAAGTTCATTAATAATTTGATTTACAACAGTGGTCTTTCCGCTACCTGTTCCACCTGCTATTCCCAATATCAGCATTTGATAAATTTTACAATTTCTAACAATCCTAGACTGTTCAATTCTATTGATGTCAAAACTATAAAAAATCAATTTGAAAATACCCTGAAAATGATTATTTTCACGAATCGGAAATAATTAATTTTTCTACAGCAATCTAATACATCACTAACATTGAATAATATGTCTAATAATTATTTCAAAAATTTTCCGGATAAAGATGGTTTCTTTAAGGAATACGGCGGTGCCTTTATTCCTCCGCACTTAGAAACTGAAATGAATAAAATAAATGATGCGTATTTCTCGATCAGTAAATCTCATAAATTCATCTCTGAGCTGAGAAATATTCGAAAACATTTTCAGGGAAGGCCAACTCCAGTCTTTCAGTGTAATCGACTATCTGATAAATACGGAGGTCAGATATATTTAAAAAGGGAAGATCTTAATCATACCGGAGCACACAAGCTGAATCATTGTATGGGTGAAGCACTTTTGGCGAAGTACATGGGGAAAAAGAAATTAATTGCCGAGACAGGTGCAGGTCAACACGGCGTTGCTTTGGCTACAGCGGCTGCATATTTTGGATTGGAATGCGAGATTCACATGGGAGAAGTTGATATTGTAAAGGAGCATCCCAATGTACAACGGATGAAAATTTTGGGAGCTACCGTAATTCCTGTTAGCCATGGTTTAAAAACATTAAAGGAAGCTGTGGACAGTGCTTTTGAAGCCTATTTAAAAGACCCGGAAACTACTATCTACTGCATTGGTTCTGTTGTTGGCCCTCATCCTTTTCCAATGATGGTACGCGATTTTCAGCGTGTTGTTGGTATTGAAGCAAAAGAACAGTTTTTTGAAATGACGGGTGAATTACCTGATAATGTTATTGCTTGTATTGGGGGTGGATCTAATGCAATGGGAATATTTTCGGCCTTTTTGGAATATGAGGAATGCAATCTTTTCGGAATTGAACCTGCTGGTAAATCCTTTAAAACAGGTGAACATGCGGCAACTATGACATTAGGAAAACCAGGTGTTATTCATGGTTTTAAATGCTATACTCTACAAGATGAAGAAGGTAATCCCGCTCCGGTACATTCGATTGCCAGTGGATTAGACTATCCCGGGGTAGGCCCTGAGCACAGTATGCTAAAAGATCTGAATAAAGTAACTTATGACAGTATTACAGATAAGGAATGTATTGATGCCTTCTATGAATTGAGCAGATTAGAAGGAATTATTCCAGCTTTGGAAAGTGCACACGCGGTTGCCTATGCATTTAAACTGGCTAAAAAAAATCCTAAACAATCTATTTTGGTTAATCTGAGCGGACGAGGCGATAAGGATCTGGATTATGTGGTTGACACTTTTGGTTTACCCGAATAAACTATAATTTATTCTAACATTTACACTTGAAGATGAAAAATATATTCTCAAATATTAAAGGTGATACCTTTGGAGGTGTTACTGCCGGTATAGTAGCCCTACCTCTTGCCTTGGCTTTTGGTGTATCCTCTGGCTTAGGACCAACCGCCGGTTTATACGGAGCCATTTTCTTAGGATTTTTTGGAGCTTTTTTTGGTGGAACAAATACACAAATATCAGGTCCAACTGCCCCCTTGACTGCAATTAGTATGGTATTGATTGCAGGAATTATTCAGGTTAATAATGGAGATTTAGATCGGGCTTTACCACTTATTCTTACCGTATTTTTATTGGCCGGGCTTTTTCAAATTTTATTAGGCGTTTTAGGTGTTGGAAAATATATCAAATACATTCCGTATCCTGTTGTTTCTGGATTTATGACCGCTATTGGTGTTATCATAATTATAACACAAATATTACCAATTTTGGGATACTATGTAGGAGATGATCAGGAATTTATAGAAAAATTTAAACCTCACGCCGAGGAATTGATCATTAATAACATTTTAGAAGATGAAGTAAAAGAAGGCCTTTTGGTCTTAGAGGATTTTAAGGAAACTATTAAAAGAGCTGAATTAGTAACGGATGAAGAAATTTTGAACGAAGCAAAATCTCTGGCCAAGGCAGAAACATCAGGAGTTGTTGGCGCCATTAAAAGTTTACCAAGAGCACTTAAGAATATTAATTATTTAGAAGTGCTTCTGGCACTTTCAACGATAATTATTATTTTTGGTTTTAAAAAAATAACAACAAAAGTCCCCAGTACATTAGTGGCACTTTTGGTCGTCTCATCTGTTGCAATTATTGCCAATTTAGATTATCGTCCTATCGAAGAAATACCAGGAGGATTCCCTATTCCAAACCTGATGATCTTCTCAACCTTTAGTATTTCAAGTATTTCGCCATACATTTTTACGGCCTTAACCCTTGCATTTTTGGGTGTTATTGATTCTTTATTGACATCTGTTGTTGCGGATAATATGACCAAAACCAGCCACGATTCGAACAAGGAACTGGTAGGTCAGGGAATAGGAAATAGCATAGCAGCAATTTTTGGTGGTTTACCAGGTGCTGGTGCAACAATTAGAACGGTAGTTAATATTAATGCTGGAGGGAAAACAAAACTTTCCGGGATGGTGGCAGGTGTTTTTTTGTTGATAGTATTACTCGCCTTAGGCCCCGTGGCGTCAAAAATTCCAGCAGCAGTCCTAGCCGGTATTTTAATAACTGTAGGGATTGGAGTGATGGATTATAAAGGATTAAAAGCGATACCATATATACCAAAAACTGAAGTAGCTATCATGATCGTGGTGCTATTGCTTTCAACTTTTTGGAATCTCGTTTATGCGGTGGGTCTGGGACTTGTAATAGCTTCTTTGGTCTTTATGAAAAAAATGGGGGATGTAACCGAAGATTTGTCAGATGTGAAGAGTTTAAAGGAGGAAAAGGCCTGGGATGATGAAATGAATTTTCCTGAAGAGTTGAAGGAAAAAGTATTTATAAAACATATTAAAGGACCATTATTCTTTGGCTCTACAAGTCATTTCCAAATTCTAACCAAACAAGTACCGGATACGGCAATTTTTGCAATTGTCAGAATGGAAAAAGTACCTTATATAGATCAATCAGGTTTATATGCTATTGAAGAAGCATTGCTGTATTTGGAAAAGAAAAATATCCATCCATTGATTGTTGATTTACAAAATCAACCCATGTATCTATTGCAATCTATCGATATTGTGCCGGATTTAATTCCGGAAGAACATCTTTTTAAAAACTTTAATGACTGTACGGATTGGATTAAAAATAATGTTTGAGCCTTCCTTATTCTTATTCTTACATCGCTAGAATTAGAAAGCACAATTCTTTTCAAAATGATCAATATCACTGTTTAAGTTGACGAATATCATTTCATATTAGTTGGATAAACTATATATTCATATTGTTTCATATTTAATAAATAATATTATGAAAAATATAGTTATTCTAGTTATCTGCTTTATTATTAGTTCGTTTGGATATGCACAAATAGTAACAGATGTTGATGAAATTTCACCATTTTATGAAGAGCTTTCTTCTATAAAAAAAGGTGATCGATGGGCCTTTATCAATAATAAGGGCGAAAAGATAATAGATTTTAGAAGTGATCTGGTTTCTAGTAGAACTGAAGATAACTCTGCTGATTATCCAATATTTAAAGAAGGTAGATGTTTAAATAGAAAATTAAAAGATGGTGTATACTATTATGGTTATATCGATAAAACTGGCAAGCAAGTAATCTCATCTCAATATTTAAATGCTACAAATTTTAAAAATGGATACGCAATTGTAATATATCTGGAAAAAGAACTTATCGGATTCAATGAATCCCTGGGTAAGGATGTAGTTTCTTATACATTAAAAGAGTACATTATTGATACTTCCGGAGTAACAATAAAAATATTTGGATAATGCCAGAAATTACGTTAAGTCAAAGTATAAAACTGAAGATCTACCCAGGTTTTATTCAAAATTCATAGGTCCTCATTTGATTGCGGTACAGACGACGCACGTTCTAAAATATAATATTTACAATTTCTAAATCAATAAAATCATGGCACTAAATTTTAATCAATTTGCAGCAGAAGCTAATTCATTCATGAAAGAGTATACACGTGAATTAAACATAGATGGGGATATTGACAAAGGAGGTCGTATATTATCTTCTATTTTACATGGATTAAGAGAAATAATATCAACGGAAGAATCCTTGCAATTAATCGCTCAATTCCCTATGTTTTTAAAAGCCGTATATGTAAATAGATGGTCTTCACATCAAAAGAAGAGAATAAAAAATATGACTGATTTTATCGATTTGATCAGACAATTTGATGGGAAAACTTCAATATATGATTTTGAATCTGACGAAATAGCAGAAAATCATATTATTACAACATTTTTCATATTACGTAAATATGTTTCCTTAGGCGAATTAGAAGATATTAGAACCGAACTTCCTAAAGAACTTAAATCAATGATATATCATAATGTAATGTTTTAATGTACATATAAAACAAAAGTACAATCACTAATCGTTTCGTCAACAGCGACTTTACAACTTTTTTCAATAGGTATCAGAAATTCTAGGTTTAGGATGGTCATTGAATAAAAACAACTTACAATATGTGTTTAAAAGGTCAAATTTTAAGATGCTGATTTGTTTATATAAAAATAGAAACAGGGAAGTTAAACTTCCCTGTTTCCTGAAGAGATCAAGTCTATTCTATTAACTCTCAAATAATTTATTATATCATACTATTTCTAGGATAATACTAAAACTATGAATAGGTAAAAAAACATCCCAATCCTTCATGATCTCGCTGTTCTGCAACAATCAAGACCTATATTAAAGTAGAAACAGGAAGTCGAAACCTCCTGTTTCCTGAAGAGTCTAATTTGTTCTCTATCAGGTCAAACAATTTTTCACATGGCCTTATCGCTAAGATCATACTAAAATTATAATCAACTATATAATAACATCTTAAATCCTCCATAATCTCAACTGTTCTACAACAATCAAGACTTATATATTTGAAGTAATGTAATAAATCAATGAACAAATTATTACTCGTTTTTTTAATAGTACAAATATAGATGTCATTTACTGACTAAACAATGATGCGGATCAGTCAAAATTATGATTGTCATCACTAGTGTTATTGATCTTTCTTTTTCTCTTCTTTACGCTTTTCTTTTTCAAGTTTTTTAAAATATTTCTTCAATAGAAAACTATGCTTTAGGGCTTCAAGGTCTTCATTTAAAAGAACGCTTCCGTGCTTTATATTCACCATAGTTTCATCAATATTATTTACAAGTGTAGTATCGTTAATGATATAATTTAGTGTTCCTTCACCATTTTTAACATCTAAAACCACATCGTTTAAATTAGTAATTACTGTGTTGATCTCACTACTTGATCTTTCTAAATTGCTTATGATCGATTTAATTTTGTTTGCATAAATAGAATCACTTAATAATACAGCAGCCATACTATCATCATAATTAACTGATGAAATTATAGTGTTCAATTCATTGATTGTTTTAGATGTGTTTAAACTCGCTATTTTTAAATTTCTGACGCTTTGTTTTAAGTCAGAGGCCATAACAGAATCATTGATCAATAAGCCTAAAGTCCCTTTACCCTCGTTAATTGCTTCGGTTATTTTTAACAGGTCAACTGTTAATAAGGCTGCATTTTCATTGGTCTTGTTCAAAGTTGATAGCATATCATTAGTTGAAATTCTACTATACGATGCAATAGTATCACCAGATATTAAAGGCGCTGATAAGCCCCTGCTTGGAATAATATTAATTATCATGCTGCCAACCAAACCATCAGATCCAATAGTTGCCACAGCATTCTTTCTGATATGTTTTAATATTTTATCTTCAATGATCATATCAATGCAAATAGTTGTGTCATTGATCATTACAATATTTTTAACCGTTCCAACATTGATCCCAGAATAACGCACATTATTACCTAATTGCAAGCCAATTACATTATTAAACACGGCACTTATTCTAAAGGTCCTTCCAAAAATATTCTGTTTACTTCCAATAAAATAAATTGTTATAATTAAAATTAGCGTGCTTATAATAACAAATAACCCGAGGTTGAATTTTTGTACATTTGTTTTTTCCATAACTTTTTTATTTAAAAAATGCTTGAATTTTTTTATCTTTCGAAGAAGATATTTCTTTAAAAGTACCTTCCGCGTAATTAATTCCATCAATTAATAATATCATCCTATTCGCAATAACTCTGGCACAATCAACATCATGAGTAATAATAAGTGATGATGCCCCATATTTTTTTTGAATATTTTTCATTAATTCAATGATCTCTTTAGCCGTAATTGGATCGAGTCCCGTAGTGGGTTCATCATAAATTATGATTTTTGGATGGAGAATTATAGCCCTTGCAAGAGCCACTCTTCGTTGCATTCCACCAGATAATTCACTAGGCATTAAATCAATAGCCTCTGTTAGACCTACACTTTTTAATGCTTCATGTACTAATTTTTCTGCTTCTACAGATTCTTTTATTCGCTTGCGTAATGGAAATTTTAAATTCTCTCTCACCGTCATGGAATCATACAATGCACTTCCTTGAAAAAGAAAACCAATCTCGGTTCGCAAACTATTTAAATCATCTTGATCCAGTTCATTAATATTTTTACTCATGATTTCAATGTCTCCATGATCCGGTTGCATTAAACCTACCAAGCATTTTATCATTACAGATTTGCCGGAACCGGATTTACCCATGATCACCAGATTTTCTCCCTCATATAATGCCATTGAAAATCCATTCAGAACATGGTTATCATCAAAGCTTTTTCTCAGACCTTTGATTTTTATTATTGGAACTATGTCATTTATATTTTTCATCATTAAATTTCATAGAATATATCAGTTACAAAAACAGCTATAAAATCAATTATAAAAACTAACATAGAGGTATAGACTACCGCAGTGTTAGAAGCCTCCCCAACCCCTACCGTACCTTTTTTACAATGGAATCCCTTAAAGCTCCCTACTAATCCAATAACGAAACCAAAGAAAAATGATTTCGCTATTGCAGGAACCAAATCTGAAAATTCTAATGCATTAAAAACCTTGTTAAAATAAAGCTGGAACGAAACATCTCCCTTTAAATTTTCAACTATAGCAGAACCAAATAAAGCAATTGCATCTCCAAAAATAATGAGCAATGGCACCATCATTGTTGTCGCCAAAATTCTAGTAACAACCAAATATTTAAATGGGTTCGTGCCCGATACTTCCATTGCATCGATCTGCTCCGTCACTCTCATAGAACCGAGCTCGGCTCCAATTCCAGAACTGATTCGACCTACACAGATAAGAGCAATTATTACAGGACCAATTTCTCTTACCATTGAAATACCGACCATAGAAGGTATCCATGATTCTGCACCAAACTCCATTAGAGTTGGTCTCGATTGAATGGTAAAAACCAGCCCTAAAATAAATCCGGTAACACCAACCAATAATAGAGAGCGATTACCTATATAATAACATTGACGAAGCAATTCTTTATACTCAAAAGGTCTTGAAAATAACTCTCTAAAAAACCGGCCTGCAAAATAGGACAACTCTCCTATTTCAATGAAAAAGGTCTTAATTTTATTGGGTATATGAAATAATTTTATCATCTCTTTGTTTAATAAGAACGATTCAAAAATTCCGCTAAATATTTACATTTTGATACTTACCTAAAGATAAGGAAAATTTTACATTTTATTAAATGCCGGAGAGCTTTTCAGTAATATTTATAAAAATGGAAATGATCCATCAGGAATAAGTCGATGACGGTATTATACGTAATGAATCAAAACCTCATCTTCCGTACAACATCATCAGGAAATATGTCTTAATACCGACATGTCATTTATCATTATAATAATCCATCAGTAAGAGATATTTTTTTATCTCCGTAAGGTATTCAGTTAGTTCAGCTGTATCATCAGTTTGCATGGCCCTCAAAGAATTTACCTTAGCTCGAACATTAGCTCTATAACATTTATAATAATTGAAGAGCCTTTCCTCCATTTTTCCTTTCATACAAGGAAATAATTCAAGGTAAGTTTTCATGAATTGTTTGCTTAAATCCGTACGTTGAAAAGCTTCCAGATCCATACAGAAAAAAGCAACTTCATTGAGAACATCTATTTGACGGAAAGCATCATTAAATTCAATACAATCGAAAATAATCGGATCTCGATAGAGAAAAATATTTTTTGCATGTAAATCACCATGACCATCACGCCAAAAGCCTGACTTGATTCGGTCTTTAAGGAATTTTTTATTTTGATCTAAAAATGCATTACTGTTTCTTACAGCTTTTTCAATGAGATCAGCGTATCTATTCGTCAAATTTTTTCTAACCCAATCCGTGACCGTCAAAATATCATTGAATTCGGTTTTAGCCTGAGATTCATTAAAAGGGTTGTAAATGATATCTGTGCCTCTATGAAAAAGAGCTATTTTTTTTGCAAGAACATTAATATGATTTTCACTTACTTGTTTTCTTTCTAACATGTGATTCATTTGCTTGGCAATTTGCAGTTTCTTCATTCTAACCGCATAACCAATAACTTGACCTTTTCCCTCTCCAATAAATAGCTTATTTACTGTTTGTTTTACAGGAAGTACATCTAAGTATATATCTGACAATCTGCTATTTAATAGCAGTTCCTGTTCGCAATAATACTTTCGCTTTGATATGGAAGAAAAATTCAGAAAAGAATATTGCATCTTTTTTTTGATCTTAAAGGCATATCTTTTTGTTAGAATCACCCATGAAATATGAGTTTCGATCAACTTTCCTTTGAGAAGTTCTCCTCCATAGGTTCCAAACTGTATCAGCTTATTAATTTGATCTTTATCCATGGCTAGTTTGAATGTAATTAATTGCCTTATACATCATTTCCTTAATATTCTCTTGTGTTGATTGAAGTATAAGATGTTCCGATTCCAGTGGTTCAAAAACCTTCTTTATACGAAGGTGAATCGAATAATCAGCGTCACTATCCTCTCTTCTCAGGCTCACACGTTCTATAATAATTCTTTGATCAGCCCGAACTTCTATGAATATAATTCTCTCTTTAAATACTTTAGCAGCTTCATTGAACCTATCGCGAATACTTTCTTTGTAAAACGTAGCATCCAAAACGATTTTCTCATCTTGCTGGACAGCTTTTTTCATTTCCTTGATCATTGCATCATAAACCTTCATTTTTTCCTCTTGAGTGTATTTCCTATGAATAAATAAGTCCTTCCTGATCACATCACTACTAACATATTTTGCCTCTAGTCTTTTTGCAAGCCTCGAAGCAAAATAGCTTTTACCTGATCCGGGTAATCCAAATACAATAATGATCATTTTATTTTATTTAATAATTTATACAATTCGCCCGCCCACAGTACGAAAGATGAAAGTCCAAACAATAGTATTAGATCAATTATATAAATTGATTTAAAATTAAATAATATTGCCAGGACTGGAACTTCCGTAACAAGGATCAGCAACAATACGGAAACACCTACGGCAAGGTTGATATACCTGTTGGAAAACAGACCAATCTCAAACACTGACTTGTGAATATTTCGAAGGTTGTACACATTGAATAGTTGAGTAAAAGCCATAATGATAAATACTGCAGTACGAGCTTTTTCTAAACTATCACCCATATAATAATAAAAGGCTGCTAATGAAAATCCAACCATCAGGCCAACATTAATAATCAGAAACGGTATTACCTCTTTGTTCAATATATTCTCATTTTTCACCAACGGCCGGGTTTTCATGATCTCACCATGACCGGGTTCAGTAGCTAATGCCATACCTGTAACACCATCGGTTACCAAATTGAGCCAAAGGATTTGAGTTGCAGTTAACGGAAGTGGCAAGCCTAATAGAATAGAAACAAGAAGAGTAACACTTTCTGCAATGTTGGTTGTTACTAGAAAAAAACTAGCTTGTCGAGAATTAGCAAACACAATTCTACCTTCTTCCACTGCATTTACTACAGTGGCAAAATTATCATCTGCAAGTACAACATCCGAGCTGTCGCGGGCAACATCAGTTCCCATAATTCCCATGGAGATTCCAACATCGGCTTGTTTTAGTGCAGGAGCATCATTTACACCATCACCGGTCATAGCTATGAGGTGTTTCATACCCTGCAAGCGCTTCGCTATTTTTAATTTCATTTTTGGAGTAAGACGTGCAAAAACAGAAATATTTATAATTGCTTTGTCGAATTCATCTTTGTCTAACCTAAGTAATTGTTTTTCCGTTAACGCCACAACATCATCTTCGGCTTTATCGTCAATAATTCCTGTTTTTTTTGCTATAGCAACAGCCGTGTTCACATGATCTCCGGTTACCATAATGACACGAATACCCGCCTGTTGACATTTTACTACTGCCTCTTTGGAATCTAACCTGGGAAGATCTATCATTCCAACTATTCCTACGAATACCAGGTCGTCAATAGCATCTTCATTAATAACCCCTGTGTCTTGTCTTTTATACGCTAATGCGATTACCCGCATGGCCTGATTAGACAATTCAGAAATTTTTTTCTGAATTTGTTCTTTTTCTTTTTCCTGAAGCTTAGATTCACCTCGATCTGTTAATAAGAAAATCGATCGTTCCAATAATTTTTCAGGAGCACCGGTTACATAAAGTTCCCGATGTTTATCTTCTTCTATTAAAGTTGCTCTTAGTTTCTTAGTTGAATCAAAAGGAAGGTCATCTAGTTTGTAATGTTGAATATGTTTACTTCGTATACCTCCCTTTCTTGCTAATACCGACAATGCTCCTTCCGTCGGATCGCCAATCAAGTGATAGGTGTTAGCTTCTTTATCGTAGTGGAATTCTGAATTATTAGAAACTGCAGCTATTTTCAATAGTTTTTGAAGTATACTATTTTTATCTACATCAATAATGACCTTTTGTTGCATGAAATTTCCAGCAGGAAACCACCCTATACCAGTAACTATGTAATCCGATGTTCCAGGAATAAAAACCTTTCTCACTGTAAGGGAATTTTGAGTAAGAGTTCCTGTTTTGTCGGTTAAAATGGCAGTGACGGCACCTAAGGTTTCTGTTGCCGTAAACTCGCGTACAATTGCATTTCGTTTTGCCATACGTTTCGCCCCAATAGCCAGTACAATTGAAATAACGGCAGGTAAACCTTCGGGTACGGCAGCTACCAAAGCCGCAATGGAAACGAGCAACATTTCATCCAATGCAAATTGCCGATAAAAATACCCTATCAAAAATATAAGTATAGCGCTGACGATGGCAATAACAGACATTTGTTTAGCCAGAACATCTGTCTTCTTCATAAAATTGGTTCGTTTCACCTCAATCTTAGCCAGTGTTTCAGAAATATCTCCAATAGCAGTGTTTGTTCCTGTTCCAGTAACAATTACCTTAGCATAACCTCCTGCAACAAAAGTACCTTTCCATACCATGTTTTTTTGATCTGCCAGTGGAGTTTTTATAGGAAATATCTCTTCTTTCTTAGAAACCGGGAGTGATTCACCGGTCAGTGAGGCCTCAATAGACCTGAAATTTTTAGTTTGGCTAATTCTTCCATCAGCAGGAATATTATCACCTTCCTCCAATACAATAACATCACCCGGCACAAGTCCGGCAGAGGTGATAATAATTAATTCACCATCACGTAAGACCTTAGCGGTTTTGACAATCATTCTTTTTAAAGAGGCTATAGCTTTTTCTGCCCTATACTCCATTAAAAATCCTATACCAGCATTAATAAAAACAACAACAATTATAACCCAGGTATCTAGCATATGTCCAACCAACCACGATATAATAGCAGCAACGATAAGAATAATAACCAACCAGCTCTTAAATTGTTTGAGTATTAATAGAAAAAGGGAAATAGATTTAGCTTCAGGTATTTCATTCGGACCATATGCTATTAACCTTTCTTGCGCATCTTTATTGCTAAGTCCTTTGGTAGTGGTTCGTAACTCATCAATAACCGATTCTAGACTTAGTGAATGAGGATATTTGAGATAATTTTTCATTCTTTAAAGCAGTAAACAGTCCGTTCAACATATTACAATTAAAATAGTATTCGAAACGATTTTCAATTAATTCATAGTACTCACAATATTCTCCGGGAAGTGGATATTAAAGCTGCCCATATTATCAATCATTTACCTAAATATCTGTAATTTATAAGAAAATAGGATCTGCTCTTCGATATAGATGTAGATATTTAAAATACTCGTTTTCATTTCAATTCTGATCCATATTAATCATTACTAAATATAACAAATAATTTGATAAGAATATGAGTTTCTTCAAAGTAATATGTCCTTATTTAAAGATAAAACTATTGATTATCGAATAGAGAATCTTTATCTTTGAGTAGGGTAAAACGAATATCTCATGCAAGATATTTTTCTCATATTAATTGGACTGACAGGTTTGTGGTTAGGTACAGAATTGGTAATTAAAGGAGCTGTAAATATTGCAGAATACTATAATTTATCTCAGGTCTTTGTAGGTTTAGCAATTTTGTCAATTGGTACAGATCTCCCGGAAATTGTCATTGCCATTAACGCCTCTTTTCACAATGCTTTAGGAAATACGGATACTTCAGGCATAATCATAGGTAATGCAATTGGGAGCAGCTTTAGACAGATAAGTCTGGTATTAGGGTCGACAGGTTTATTAGGTTACTTAACCCTTAAAAAACGACATCTTTTTGAAGATGGGCTCATGCTAATAGGGTCAGTTATATTGGTCATATTATTGAGTTTTGATGGAAAGATCACCAGAATTGATGGTATTGTCTTAGTGGTGGTTTATTTAATCTATTATATTAGATTGTTCCATCAGGAAAGAATTAGTAAAAAAATAAAAAAGAAGTTAAGCAAGAATATTAGAAAAGACATTTTAATTCTGATCGTTGGGATCGTTATCGTGATCTTTACTTCAGAATTAGTAGTGGATAATTCCATAAGTTTTGCTGAGAAATTTGATGTTAGACAGTCATTTGTCGGGATAATTATTATAGGCTTGGGAACAAGCTTACCGGAACTTGCGCTTGCTTTAAATGCAGTAAGAAAAAAAGCCAGTGGATTATCTGTTGGCAACCTTATTGGTAGTAATATATTTGATATGTTAATTCCTGTTGGAATGGGTGCTACAATTTCAGAACTTAAAATTGAAAAAGATTTACTAATATTCGATCTCCCTTTTTTATTAGTGCTGTCATTTATTGTACTCTTTTTCTTCAAAAGGAAGAAAGGACTCCAAAAAACTGAAGCAGTAATCTTGATCAGTATTTTGCACTTTATGCTGCTTTAAAGATATCAGGGGTATAGGTGAGATTATACGTATTTTTCAAATTCAATAAAGGTAATTTCAGGGCGCATCCCTAATCTACCCGGAAATCCAAGCCAACCAAGGCCTCGGTTAACATATAGATATTGTTGTTTGTTTTCGTATAAGCCAGCCCAATGTTTATATTTGTATTTAATTGGGCTCCACTTTTTATTCTTAAGGTTAATTCCGGCTTGCATACCATGTGTGTGGCCGGAAAGTGTAAGCGATATATTCGTTTTTCCTATCACTTCCTTACTCCAGTGGGATGGATCATGAGATAATAATATTTTAAATGGAATATATTGAACGTTCATTAAAGATTTGTCTAAATCTCCATACTGCTTAAACGGAGGGTTTCCCCAATTTTCTACCCCAATAATTGCCATCTTGTCTCCATTATTATTAAAGATCTCAGCTTCGTTTAACAACAATTTAAATTCTATTTTTTTGTAAAAGTGTTTTATCTCGTCAAAATTTTTAAGCTTCATCTCTTCTGTATCCCATTTTTTGTAATCCCCATAATCGTGATTTCCAAGAACGGCGTATTTTCCCTTTTTAGCAGTTAATTTTTTTAATACCGAATCCCAGTTGTCTAATTCCCACGAACAGTTGTTAACCAAATCACCAGTAAAAAAAATAAAATCCGGCTCTAAATGATTGATCATATTTACCGCTCTGTCTAAAATATGATATCGATAATTGAAACTACCCAGATGCAGATCCGATATCTGAACAACTCTAATCCCTGTATAATTTTTAGGTAGATTTTTAAATTTGATGTTGACATGATGGATCTTGAATCGATATAATGATCTGAAAATTCCATACAAAATTGTTAGAAACGGTAAAAAACCTGATAAAACGCCAACAATAAAAATTACAATTATGGATCGATTTTCTAAAAATACATAGTTCGTAAAATAGAGTATTGAAATTACAATTACAAAAATTAATTTTGGAATAAAAGAAGATATAGTAAGCCCATATAATGAAGATATCCAAAAATGTTTACGCACCGGATTTATACTCTCTAGTCTTATCTTTAAAACAATAATTGACGTGATCAATCCAAATGCAAATATCCAAAAGGTTATATATATAAAATATCTTAAAAATGGAATCGTAATGATTTGTGTAATAGATTGCAACCAATAAAATGTGAATAGATCAACAATTAAAATTGCTAAACATAATAGAATAATTGTAAATAATGTATAGGATCGCATTTGATATTTCTATTAATTTCAAATTATTTCTATTGAATTGCACTCTTGCGTTTCTTATAAAGCACCCAATAAATCCCTTTTACATCAGATACCCACTTTTTATGCATAAAAATAAGAATAATCTCCTCTAAAGTTTCTAATAATCCCAGGGCTATCATAAAATAGAACAGCCAATATATCGGACTAAAAAATAAGGCCGAAAGAATGAACACACCCTGAGTGAATGCCGATAATTTGGCCATATAAGTATGGAAAGATGTGGCTTTACCATATTTTCTATATGCAATGTATAGTTGAATTATATAAGGAATGAGTGCAATTAGTATGATGATATAATTCTGTTTTATAAAATTGTATTCAAAACTCAACAATCCGGCTAATCCAATTAAAAATGTCAACTGATCTCCAAGAGAATCCAATTGAGAGCCTCTGGGACTAGATATTTTCAGTTTTCGGGCCAGGAAGCCATCAATCATATCCGTGCAATAACTAATTAATAATAACCAGGTAAAGATCTCCCGTTGATCAAACCACAATAAAATCAGCAGAAATGGCGCAGCAGCAATTCTGTAAAATGAAAACCAGTCTGCGATATTATAATTTTTAAAAGTGAGCATAACATTAGATTAGAGCTAATATTAATTATTATTCGAACAGCATCAATTAAAGACCTAAGATATAGATATTTACATTTAAAATATCACTCCTACAATTGCCATATTTTTTAAGCAGGAACTACTAATAAATATAAGCAAAAATTATTAATTTTAAGATAAACTATTACAAATCTAGCAAGCACATTTAAAGATTGGTATGATAAATATCAGCGATACATGAATAATCCAGATATAATTGCTGAAATACCTGTTAATCTGCATCTTGACAAGCTTCCGCTTGCTGTTTTTTATATACCCTAAAATCTCAAGGAGGATTACCTCATTATATTCGGTGATCCTTTCTGGGAAACGTGGCTAATCTATATCCGGACAAGCTATCGCTTGACGTCTTTTTTATATACTCCAAATCTCAAGCAAGCTTGATTTGGGGTATATAAAAAATCCGGATACCATGTATCCGGATTTCGATTGTCGGGGTGAGAGGATTTGAACCTCCGACCTCCACGCCCCCAGCGTGGCGCGCTAACCGGGCTACGCTACACCCCGAATTGGTTAACTTTTGATTCCTTAAAACATTAAATACTTAATTTCAATATATTTATTACTAGTTGTATATACATATACTTTAAACTTTAATTGTCAGGGGTGATCACGCTTTGTGCGTGACTACCTCCAAGTCCCCAGCGTGGCGCGCTAACCGGGCTACGCTACACCCCGAATTGGTTAACTTCTGATTACCCTAAAATATTAAACTCTTGATTTCAAAATATTTATAACTAGTTGTATATATACTTTGAACTTTAATTGTCTGGGGTGATCACGCCTTGAACGTGACGACCTCAACGTGCATAGCGTGGCGCGCAAATCCCTAGTACTCAGGACTACACCCCCAATGGTTAACTTAATTGCTCTTATGTTCTAATTCTTGAATTTTAATAATTAAACCTTCTATCACATATTTAATATCATCTTCTTTTATCCCTAGGTGTGATCACGTTTTTAGTGTGACGCTAACAGTGATTTGTCCTTCCAAATTATTATCAGTCTATACGCCTAAAAATCGTTTGCAAATATAAAAAATGAAACTAATTTATAATAGTTAAGTTTAATCTAATTCGAAAAAATAAAATTATTTGATCGTTTCAAACACCAGTAATTAATCTTAGATTTACAACTTTCAAACACTACAATATTGGGATATTTTGAAATATTACAATCCTATCATTTATCCACTGCACAATGGATAGCCGTATTTTTTGCTGTATTCTTATTAGGCCTAGCAAAATCCGGTATCAAAGGCATAGGAATTATCATAGTAGTGATCATGGCACTAGTATTTGGCGAAAAGGCTTCCACGGGTATCCTTCTATCACTTTTAATTGCTGCAGACATACTTGCCGTAATATATTATAACAGACATGCTCGATGGCAGTTTATAAAAAATTTAATGCCATGGATGGTATTAGGTGTATTGGTAGGAGTTTGGATTGGTAATGATATATCTGAAGATCTGTTTAAAAGAATGATGGCCATTATCATAATAGGATCTGTCTTGCTGATGTTCTATTTTGAAAACAAAAAATCCATCACAATTCCCGATAATCTGTGGTTCTCAAGTTCTGCAGGATTTCTGGCAGGATTTAGTACAATGATAGGAAATTTAGCTGGACCTATTTCCAATATTTATTTTTTAGCCATGCGTCTTCCAAAAAATGAGTTTATCGGTACAGCAGCCTGGATGTTCTTTATCATCAACATTTTCAAATTACCTTTCCATATTTTTGTTTGGAAAACCATAAATAAAGAAACCTTAGTATTGAATTCTGTGATGATACCTGTCTTGATCATTGGGTTTTATTTGGGTGTAAGAATTGTTAAGTTGATTTCAAATATTAACTACAGAAGGTTTATTCTCATTGTTACTGCTATTGGAGGCCTGATATTATTATTTAGATAAGCTACATATTTACTAAATAAATTCCTGTATTAAAGATAATTCAATTATTTTTGATTTCATAAATCTTAATCTATACCCAATGAATTTAGGACTAAAATATCTATTTATAGGAGTAATGATATTCTCATTGATTAGCTGTAATAAAAAAACAGCAGAAAGTAAACCAATCGAAAAACAAGAGACCATTAACAGAAAAGTATTGAAATGCTAGTTGGTACTTATACAAACGGTACGAGTAAAGGTATTTATAGATTTAATTTTAACCCAAATGATGGGATACTTGAAAATCAAGGCTTGGTTGCTGAAGCAATGAGTCCGTCCTTCTTAGACATAAGTAAAGACAAAAAATTTGTTTATGCCGTAAATGAAAGAGATCCGGGAAAGGTTTCCTCCTACCAGTGGAATGAGAGCAGAACAGAATTAAATCTCATCAGTAAAGTATCCAGTGAAGGTGTTGGCCCTTGTTTTTCAGAAATTAATAAATCGGGAAACCTTTTGGCTGTCGCCAATTATAGCTCGGGCAATCTAGCGGTTTATAAAGTGGTGAACGGAAAGATCGACGAGAATCCCGAAACACGTCAGCATGTCGGAAGCAGTATCGTCAAACCAAATCAAAATGCTCCTCATGCTCACTGTTCAAAATTTGGAACTAACGGGAAATTTATTTACGTAGCGGATCTGGGCATTGATGAGGTTGTTTCTTATTCTGTTAGCCAAGAAGGAATTCTAGGTGAAAAACAAATTGCACTGGCAATGGATAAAGGGGATGGACCAAGGCATTTAGCATTTCATCCTTCTAAGGATCTGGTATTTATTATTAATGAATTATCGAGTACGGTTACCTCTGCCAAAGTGGATAAGTCAACAGGCTTGTTTGAAAAAATAGATAAACAAAGTTCCTTACCAAAAGATTATACTGAAAAATCCTATTGTGCTGATATTCACATCAGTTCTGATGGTAAGTTCTTGTACGCATCTAACAGGGGACATAATAGTATTGCTATTTTCTCGGTTTCCTCTGAAGGTAAAATAAAGCTACTCACTACCACCTCAGTGGAAGGCGACTGGCCCAGAAATTTTGCACTTTCACCTGATGAAAATTATTTGTTGGTAGCCAATCAAAAAAGTGATAACATTACTGTGTTTCAAAGAAATCAAGAGACAGGCTTATTAACTTTTACCGGAAATGAGGTAAAAATTTCAAAGCCGGTTTGCTTAAAATTCTAACCTAATTATGTATATAGATGCAGATATTATCAACAAATTTTGGGCAAGTAAATAATGTAGATGTTCAATTATTTACCCTTAAAAATGAAGTAGACCTTGAAATAAAAATAACCAATTATGGAGGCATTGTTACTTCTATTAAAACTCCGGATAATAAAGGTGAATTTCAAAATATAGTTCTTGGATTTGATAAATTGGAAAATTATTTATCAAAAGCTTATTTGGATTCTTATCCGTGTTTTGGAGCTTTGATAGGACGTTTTGGAAATAGAATCGCAAAAGGTAAATTTTCTCTGGATGGGAACAACTATAAACTAGACATTAACCATTCTCCAAATCATTTGCATGGAGGATTTAAAGGGTTTGATAAAAATATTTGGAAGTCAAAGCTATTTGAGAATGAAAAGGCTGTTGGTGTAAAATTAACTTACTTGAGTAAGGATGGAGAAGGAGGTTATCCGGGAAATTTAACTATCAAAGTAAACTATTCACTCACGAATAACAACGAGTTTATAATCGAATATTTTGCAAAGACAGATAAGGCCACTCCAATCAATCTTACCCATCATTCCTATTTTAATTTGAGCGGAGAAACAACTATATTAAACCATGAATTGCAATTGAATAGTAAAGAGATCAATGAAGTTAACGCCGAGCTAATTCCCACAGGAAAAATGCTTTCGGTTAAAAATACTCCTTTTGACTTTAGGAAGATAAAAACTTTAAAAAAAGATTTTGATCGATTAGAGAATGGATATGACAATAATTATTCTTTGAACAATGAACATGGAAAATTTATAAAAGCCGGTGAACTTTACGAAAGAAATACAGGAAGATTGATGGAGATATTCACTACAGAAGTGGGTATTCAATTATACACGGGTAAATTTATTCCGAAACTGACAATTGATGATCAAGAGAAATTCGGCAACTTCTCAGGAGTAGCCTTAGAAACACAACATTATCCGGATTCACCAAATCACCCCAATTTTCCAAGCACCATTTTACGGCCAGAGGAAAAATACCATCAAAGAACGGTTTATAAATTTTCAGTTCGTTAAAAGGGTAAGAGTATGAATGTTGTCATTCCCTGGAAACAGGGAATCCAAAAAAAAGATACATTCCAATCACTTCTGAACGATGTCCAAATAATGCCCAGTTACTTATTAATATCTTTTCAACTACCCGGTAAAATAAGCCAATATCCCAATTACAATAATAACCAAGAGCACTGAAAGAACAACATCGATACTTGTATAACTTCCTTTCGATAATTTTTTATCTTCTAAGGATAAAGTACCAAATGATAAGCCTCTTATCAATTGATAATTTGGTGGATCGGTTGCTAAACTTACCGATATGCACAAACCAACAGAAAAAATAAACATAAAAATGGCCATATGTGCAAAGTTAATTATGGCAAAACTATAAAGTAATCCGGAGGAAAGGTGCTCTCCTGTTGTTTTAAAATGAAGTATATCCTGTTGAAAATATATTTCCGACCCCAAACGTAGTATTAACAGACCTAATCCGGCAAGTAGAGTTGTAATTGCAGCTTGGGCATTTACTCGTTTCCAAAGAATTCCCAACAGGAACACGGCTACTACTGGTGGTGCGATATAAGATTGTACATTTTGCAAATATTGATACATCACACCTCCTCCAATTTTTTGCATTATTGGAATCCAAAAGATACCTAAGATCACAATGATAGTAGTTGCAATTTTTCCAATTTTTTAAAAGCTCTTTTTCTGTTCTGTCAGGCCTTAACTTCTTATATATATCCATTGTAAATATCGTTGAACACGAGTTGAAAACTGAAGCTAGAGAACTCATTAAAGCAGCCATTAACCCTCCTGCTACCAACCCTTTAAGTCCTACAGGTAATAAGGTTTTTACAAGCATCGGAAAAGCTCTATCCGCTTTCTCTATGCTATAGACCTCCGGGTTCTGTATGCTGAGTGCAAAAGCTATTATACCGGGTATCAGAAAGATAAATATTGGCAATAGTTTTAAATAGGCTCCAAAAATTGCACCTCTTCTCGCTATCATGATATTATTAGCGGCCAGGGTTCTTTGAACGATATACTGGTCTGTACACCAGTACCATAACCCAACAATTGTTCCACCAAACAGCAGACCGGTCCATGGAAAATCAGGGTCATTCATAGGTCGCCACATATTAAAATGGTCCGGGCTTACCGAAGTAACAGTCTTGGTCAATTGACTCCAACCACCTACTTCCTGCAATCCCAAATAGGTAATAATCAAAGAACCTGCTATCAGAACAACTGTTTGCAATGTTTCTGTATAAATTACTGCTTTCAGACCACCGATGACCGTGTATATTCCTGTGAAGATAACGATTCCTATGGCGCCATACCAGAAGGGAATACCCAATAATTCCGACACCACAATACCTCCTGCATAAATGGTAACCGAAACTTTCGTCAGCACATAGGCAATCAGAGAGAACAAGGATAAAAACCATCGCGATCTGCTGTCAAATCTTTTTTCTAGAAATTCAGGCATGGTAAAGGCACCGCTTCGAATATAGAAAGGCAGGAACAGCCAACCCAATAATAGTACGATCCAGGCGTGTAACTCATAATGAGCCATTGGGGTTCCTGATTGAAATCCAGTCCCTGCTAATCCAACAACATGTTCAGATCCGATATTAGAGGCGAATATGGAGGCTCCTATCACAAACCAACCAACATTACGTCCTGCTAAAAAATAATCTTCGGTATTTTTATTTTTTTGAAGAACTACCCAAACTGCAATTGCAATGATGATGAGAAAATATATTCCCAGTACCCACCAATCAGCAGTTTGTAAAACGGTTTCCATAAATTAATTTAATAATTATAATTTTTAAATATATACAAAATCGAACTACCTGAGTCTGAGAAGACGTTTTTATTGGATTAAAATAGTATTTTTTGTTTATATATATTGATTAATTATGTTCTCAAATAATTCTTGCTTCCCGCTTTTTGATTCCAGCTCCCATTCGCTTGTGCAATACTATACAGGTCCGTAAAATCTAATTTCCATCTTCAAATTCCTTACCTTTCCTAGTATCGAAGGAACCGTAGCGTTTTTCTCTCAGACTATCGTATGGTGAACTCGCTATAATTTTATCCGCGATCAGTAAAGCTCTGGCAAAATTATCCGCTCCTCCAATGTGACCATGAAATAGATCTTCAAGATCAGTTGAATTTCTCCTGATTTTTGCGTCGAAATTAACCCCTCCGCCTTGCAGGCCACCGGCTTTAAGAAATATCAGCATCGCTTCCGTAGTTTCCAATAAATTGTTGGGAAACTGATCTGTGTCCCATCCATTTTGATAATCACCACGATTGGCATCTATACTTCCAAGCATTCCTGCATTAGCAGCAAGCTGCATTTCATGTTGCATGGTGTGTTGTGCCAATGTAGCATGATTCACCTCAATATTCAATTTAAAATCATCTTGCAGATCATATTGATGTAAAAATCCTATTACTGTTGCCGTGTCAAAATCATATTGGTGTTTCATTGGCTCCATCGGTTTAGGCTCAATAAAGAAATTTCCCTTAAAGCCTTGTTTCCTTGCATAGTCTCTGGCCATTCCAAGGAACCTTCCCATATGATCCAACTCCCGTTTCATATCCGTATTCAAGAGAGACATATATCCCTCACGCCCTCCCCAGAACACATAATTTTCTCCGTTTAACGCAATAGTTGTGTCCAATGCAATTTTTATCTGAGCCCCGGCTCTGGCAACTACATCAAAATCCGGATTGGTAGCTGCCCCATTCATATATCTGGGATGTGAAAAACAATTTGATGTTCCCCATAAGAGCTTTACACCAGAATCATTTTGTTTTTGCCGTAAATACTCAGTAATCGTTTGAATTCTTTTTTCAGATTCGCTTAAAGTAGCTCCCTCATCGATAAGATCATAATCGTGAAAACAATAATAACCAAATCCCATTTTAGTAATAAATTCAAATGCCGCATCTGTCTTTTCGTATGCTGCTTCTATGGGGTCTGAATTGGTAGACCATGGATATATTTTTGTGCCTGGGCCAAAAGGATCGCCCCCTGTATTACATAAGGTATGCCAATAAGCTACTGCAAATTTAAAATGCTCCTTCATGGTTTTTCCGGCAACCACACGGTTTTCATCGTAAAATTTGAATGCAAGTGGATTGTCTGATTCTTTTCCCTCGTACTTTATTTTATCAATTCCTTTAAAGTATTCCTTCTTACCTATAAGTGTCATTTTTTTATTAATTAAATTAATTATTATAGTTATTTTCCAAGTCGTTTTTTCAAAAGTTATATGCTTCAATAAAAGCCTGTTTTTCTATTAATGGATGAAAGGTCTTCACTTTGTCATCAACGGAAAATATCTCTCTAAGAGATTCAAAATCACCATTGCTCACACCTGCTGCTCTACCGGCACCAACAGCTCCCGTAGTGTCAACAATATTAATTTCAGTATTGACCAATGTTGCAATAGTATTGGAAAATAGTTCTGATCGAAATAAATTGTCGTTACCTGCTCTAATTACCGATACATCAACACCGTCATTCTTCAGAATTTCAATCCCATAAACAAATGAAAAAGCAATACCTTCCAATCCGGCTCGATATAGGTGTTCTTTTTTATGCCGGTTAAAGTTTAAATTAAAAATACTTGCACCCTTATTTTGATTATTTAGCATTCGCTCCGCTCCATTCCCGAATGGGATAATTCTCAATCCATCAGAACCAACAGGCACCCCAGAAGCTAATGCATTCATATCCTCATATGAATCCTTTGATAAAGCAATATTCTTCTTCATCCAACTGTACTGAATTCCAGCACCATTGATATTCAATAGTTTGCCTATTCTCGGCAATTCTTTAGTATAATTTACATGCGCAAAATTGTTGATCCTTAAACTTTCTCCTGTTTCTGTACGATCAGTTATAGCATAAACAACACCCGAAGTTCCTCCGGTTGCAGCAATCTCTCCTGGCTGGAAGACATTTAAAGATAATGCGTTATTTGGCTGATCTCCGGCTCGATACAATAAGGGTATTCCTGGCATTAAGCCAATTTCTGTTGCAGCCTCTTTTATTAAATTTCCTTGATTTGAAAAGGTAGGAACAATCGCTGGAATTAAATCCGAACTTATTCCCATATAGTCAAATAGCCATACCGCCGGTTGATTCTGTTTGAAATCCCACATGATTCCTTCAGATAAACCCGAAATTGTAGTTGTGGCTGCTCCCGTAAGCTTTAAAGCAATATAATCTCCAGGCAATAAGAATTTATAAATCTGGTCAAACAATGCCGGCTCATTTTCTTTTACCCATCTCAGTTTTGAAAGTGTGAAGTTGCCGGGAGAGTTCAATAAATTATCAACACATTTATCTTCCCCTATACCTATAAAAGCTTGATTTCCGATTTCAACAGCTCTACTGTCACACCAAATTATTGACGGCCTGAGCACTTTATGGTTTTTATCTATCACTACCAAACCATGCATCTGATAAGAAATTCCAATACCTTTGATTTTATCTGCCGTGACCCCTGTTTTTAAAAGTAACTTCCTGGTTACCGCACAAATATAAAGCCACCATAGATCAGGATCCTGCTCAGCCCAACCGGGTTCAACGGAAAGTATTGTCATTTCCTGCTCTGGAAATTGTGTATTACCAATTGATTTTCCTGAACTCGAATCGACCAATGCAGCTTTGATTGACGAGCTTCCCAGATCATATCCTATATAATACATAAATTATTAACTATTCTCTAAAATTAAATATCGGGTTTAAATTTCAATCATTTATATATGGCATAAGAATTTTTGTCCATAATTGATACCCCTCTTCAGACATATGCAAACCATCTTCTACAAACAATGCTTTAATTGGTTTACCGTCCAAACCAATCATTGGAGAAAAAATATCAACAAAAGTTCCGTTGTTTTGATTGTTCAAATATTCATTTATCATTGTATTTGTCTTATTCATTTCCAACACTTTATCCCATCTGCTTATACTGGGTTTAATAGCAATATAAACTACTTCTGCATCGGGTAATTTGGCTTTTATCATTCCAAATAGAGTGCAAAAATCGCCATAGACAATTTCCGCAGATTTTCCTATGCCCACATCATTGTCTCCAGAGTATATCACAATTTTCTTAGGTTGATACTTCAAAATAATTTGATCAAAATTCTCTATCAGATCAATTATTTGAGAACCTCCAAAGCCTCTGTTCAAAATTTTATCATTATTAAAATCCTTAATCGGATCTTTCCAAAATCTTATCGACGAACTCCCTGTAAAGAGAATTCCTTCCTGAATGGGTGATTCTCCATTGAGTACTTCAAACCTGTCAATTTCCTCACTCCATCGGTTGTCATATTCCTGTGAATAACCAAAATGAAGAGTAAGAATGAAAATTAATAAAAATTTAAACGAGTTAGATAGAAAGGTCATAATTATGGGTGTACATTTTAAAAAACTATCGAAAACTAAGTTTCTTTTATACAGGTAATTGTAGGATTACAATAATTTATATAAGTTGCTAATATACAAATTTCATCATATGCGATTAAGCTATTTTTAAATTACTATCACACTAAACCGAACATGATAGATACATAAATAAATGGATTTTAATTTGGTAAATGACAATTCGAATTTAAGTATAAGTCTGAAAATTAAAAACTCTATACTACTAGGAATCTCATGCATTTAAATCTTCATATTTTGAGACACCCTTACATTACTTATGCTTCATTTTTATATTTAAAGTCAATAAATATACAAACCAATTTTTGAAGATTATTAGTAGAGGTCATTGTATTAGGAACTTCTCTAATAAAGCGATTATTATCTTGCAGATATAAGATATAGTATTATATTTGCAAACCGAAAAATGAAACAAATTTTCGGGGTGTAGCGTAGCCCGGTTATCGCGCCTGCTTTGGGAGCAGGAGGTCGCAGGTTCGAATCCTGCCACCCCGACAATAGTCTAGGAGATCGTCACGCCAAAGCGTGATTACCCCGAGAGATAAGACCCAAGAATTAAAATTCTTGGGTCTTTTTATTGTTTTTTAATTATTTTAGAAATTATTGGTTTAATTAAAAGCCATCCTATAAATTCTTCCAATTGAATTTGACAAGTCATGAATACTTATATGCCTGCTTTTTCTTAAAGTTTCCTTACCGTCAAAAAAGATCAAAATTGTAGGCTCCACAAACACACTATATTCTGCTGCTAGCTTTGGAGCAGCATTCATATCTACAAAATAAGTTACAATTTTAGGGAAATCGTTTTTAATCAACTCCAATACTTTTGGCTCCAATGCCTCACCAACCATACATTTCAATGTTGAGAAATAAACCAATACTCCTAAGTTATCTGAAATAATTTTTTTTAATTCTCTATCTCATAAATATTTTCAAAATTCATATATAAAATTATTATGCAGGTATTAAAAAAAGTTATTAGTAAAGGTATTTTAAAAGAATAAAAAAATCTAATTTTGCATGGTAAAAAAATGAATATTAATATTATGAACGATACAATTGAAAGAATAAAATGTTTGATCATTGGTTCCGGACCTGCGGGCTATACAGCAGCGATCTATGCGGCCAGAGCTGATCTAAAACCGGTGATTTATACGGGTATGCAAATGGGTGGACAGTTAACCACTACTACTGAAGTTGATAATTATCCCGGTTATGCTCAAGGAACGGACGGAACTGCCATGATGGAGGATTTTAAAACCCAGGCAGAACGATTTGGCACAGAGGTAAGGTTTGGATTAATTACAAAAGTTGATTTTAATACAGAAGTTGGTGGAATTCATAAAGTTACCGTTGACGAAAGTAAAATTATTGAGGCTGAGACTATTATTATTTCGACCGGTGCAACTGCGAAGTACTTGGGCTTGGAAAGCGAACAACGATTAATTGGCGGCGGCGTTTCGGCATGTGCCACTTGCGATGGATTCTTTTATAAAGGTCAGGATGTTGTGGTAATTGGTGCTGGTGATACTGCGGCAGAGGAAGCAACTTACTTGGCAAATATTTGTAAAAAAGTAACTATTCTGGTACGGAAAGATTATATGAGAGCTTCTAAAGCAATGCAACACCGTGTTACTAAAACTGAAAATATCGAAGTGATGTTCAACACGGAATTGGATGAAGTTCTTGGTGATTCTGTCGTTGAAGGTGTCCGCGTGTTCAATAATATAACCAACGAAAAACAAGTTATTGATGTAACAGGACTTTTTGTTGCTATTGGTCACAAACCAAATACTGAAATATTTAAAGGAATTTTAGACATGGATGAAGTAGGTTATTTAATTACCAAAGGAAAATCTACTAAAACTAATTTACCTGGAGTATTTGCAGCAGGTGATGTTCAGGATAAAGAATATCGACAAGCAGTTACTGCTGCAGGAACAGGTTGTATGGCTGCCTTAGATGCTGAAAGGTATCTTGGGGCTTTGGTTTAAAATTTGTATAATTATACGATTCCAAAACATATACTTTTTAAAGCTATTTAATTTAAAACAAGTCGGAGATTGAGTTTAAGTTATCTCCGACTTGTTTGTTTTATTGTGATAAATTTTGATATTAAATTATGGGACCAATCCATAAAAAAGTTTTAATTTTTATGATATTACTCATAGATTATTAAAAATTGAATTTTTCAAACGATTTCGCAATTTTTTTAGATAAAACAGGAATATAATTAGATTACTTAGTACTTTTGTGGAACATTATTCAAGTGATATTTCCTTATGGCAGATTCTAGGACCGCATCGAAAAGATACATGCATAAATTTCAACAAGTAGTTGATATTCAGCAAAAAATAATTTATTTCTTACTAAGTGTTATTATTGCATTTGGACTTACTTACTACCTTGATACACCGGAGTTGGATAAGGCACAAATTTATGTTCTATTCTTGCTTTTTTTATCCATAGGCTTATGGGTAACAGAGGCTGTTCCACCTTTTGCCGTGGGACTCTTAATTTTTGGTTTTCTAGTCTTTGCTCTGGGAGGATATTATGCCGAAATTGATCCTGAAAATGCCTCGAAATATGTTCAAAAATATGTTCAAACATGGTCTAATAGTGTGATATGGCTAATGTTAGGTGGTTTTTTTATGGCAGAAGCCATGCAAAAGGTAGGTCTTGACAAAACGATCTTTAAACTAACCATTTCAAAGTTTGGTACAAAACCACGTAATGTATTATTGGGTATTATGTTGGTAACTGCTATATTTTCAATGATAATGTCTAATACCGCAACAACAGCAATGATGATCGCAGCGGTTCTCCCTTTTATTAATACATTAGACAAAGATGCTCCTTTCGGGAAGGCCTTACTTATTGGTATTGCCGCTGCTGCCTCCCTGGGAGGTATGGGTACTATAATAGGTTCTCCTCCTAATGCCATTGCAGTTGATGCACTTAATAATCGTGGCATTAGCTTTGGATTTTTAGAATGGATGGTTGTTGCATTTCCAATTGCGATAACCCTTGTTTTAGTTTTTTGGCTGTTTTTAATAAATAAATTCGTGCCGAAAGTATCCACTATAGATCTAAGCTTTTTAAAGGATGTTGATAGCAGTAGTAATTCTAAAATATTTTTGCTTAAAAAGAAAATTGTATTCGGTGTATTACTTCTAACATTGGCTTTATGGCTAACAGGGAACATTCATGGAATTCCTGCATCGGCGGTTTCATTATTACCAATTATGACACTTACTATGTTTAGTATAATTTCCGGGGATGATGTGAGAAAATTACCCTGGGACACCTTAATGTTGGTAGCTGGTGGTTTATCGCTAGGCTTGGCAATTCAGGAAACGGGACTGGCAGCTTATTATGTAAAACTGTTAAATGATTACAATTTAAACTTTTACATGCTTGTTGTCGTATTCTCGTTGCTAACAGTAATATTATCTAATTTTATGAGTAATACCGCAACTACCACTATATTGATCCCAATAGCAATAATATTGGTTTCAACTAACGTTGCCGTGCTACCAACAGTGATTGCACTGAGTGCTTCCGCTGCATTGTTTTTACCTATATCAACACCACCAAACGCAATTGCTTTCAGTACAGGAAGGCTAACACAAAAAGATTTTAGGTTTGGAGGGGTAGTTGCAGGCTTGGTAGGCCCCGTAATTATAATTGCCTTCGTTTTGCTTATTAATTATTTCTACCATTGATCAAAATAATAACATCTCCAATTAGCAGATACATAGACTAATTTGTAACCTTGTTTTTATTACCATACCACTCCAATACGAGAAGTATCAAAATACCAATTAAGACAAATCCAATAGCAATCCAGGTTGAATGATCGGATAGATTTGGCAGGTAACGCTGGTAGTTCAGCAAGATTTTGTTTCCATCTCTGTCCAACATAACGACACCCTCTTCTATTTTGTAAATTTCCTTCTTCCATGGCCATACGATACCCAATGAACCGGCAATAAATCCAATTATGAATGCCGTAACAATTTGATGCCATCTTTTTAAAAGGAAGCCAATTATATGCGAAGTTGTTACCAATCCAAAAATAGATCCAAAAGTAAAGCTCGCAACAATCTTAAGGTACCGGATTCTTTCAGGATCGTGTATAAATTCGAAGTTCCATGTAAATATATCCTTTAGAGTATTGAATAATTCATTGACAGAATCTACCAATAGCAATACATAATTACCTAAGAGTATAAGAATAAATGAGCCGGAAAGACCAGGTAGAGTCATTCCTGAAACCCCTATAATTCCACAGAAAAAAACAAACCAAAGATTGTCATTTTCTTTAGCCGGGTTCATCAGACTAATAGAAACTCCCATAATAATTCCGAAAATAATAGCTATGATATTATTTCTGGTCCAATCCTTAAAATCCTTTGCTATATAATAGATAGAACCCAAAATCATACCAAAAAACAGGCTCCATACGAAAAGTTCATAATCTCTGAGAAAGTAATCAAGGACTCTGGAAACGCTAAAATAACTAAATGCTGAACCTGCAAATATCAGGATTAGAAACCGAGCGTTGACGTATTGATATAAGCTTTTGAACCTCCCATTAAAAAGAAGAATAAGAGCTTTCCGATTGAACTTTTGCAGGGAATAGATCAATTCCTCATAAAAACCAGTGACAAATGCAACGATTCCTCCTGAAACACCGGGAACCTTATTAGCAGCACCCATTCCCAATCCTTTTATAAAAAGAAGTATTTTATCATTAAAAGAACGGGGGTAATTCATTTGTTATTATTTTTTGACTGCTAATTTTTCCAAAAGTATGATGGACATAAATCCTACCGCAGCAAGTAAAACTGCAAGCAGTAATTGATTGTCTTCACCATAAACAAATGGCGATATACTTTTCTCTTCGAGCACAATCTCCTTTCCTTCTATTACTTTAGATTCTATAATTTTTTTCCAGGGCCATATCTTATTTAAAGATCCCAATACAAATCCTGTTAATATTGCCAATGTTAAATTTTTGTAATGATGGAAAAGCCATTTCAACAATCTTGAAAATGCTAGCAGGCCCACTATAGCTCCCGCTCCAATGATAAATATTATTCTAAAGTCTCTACTGTGTACAGCTTCCAAAACAGGCCTATAGGCACCCAGAAGTACCAATATAAAAGCGCCGGAAATTCCAGGTAAAATCATTGCACATATTGCAAATGCTCCAGAAATAAATAAAAAGACAGAAGATGAATTTTCGTTGACCATGGGTTGCAATGTAGTAATCCAATAAGCCAATAACGTTCCTCCTGTGAGTACAATGAAAGTTACCACATTCCATTTTGTAATTTGTTTCCCAATAAAAAAAATACTCGCCAGAACCAGGCCAAAAAAGAAGGCCCATAATAATACAGGTTCATTTTCTAAAAGCCATGAGATAATTTTAGCTAAGGAAACAACACTAATACCAATACCTATCAATAGTGATATTAGAAAATTTCCATTTATTTGTTTCCAGGCTGCGTTTATTCCCTGAGTTCTCAGGACTTTAATTGTTTTAAAGCTAACAGAACTAATGGATTCCAATAATTCCTCATATATACCTGATATAAAGGCAATTGTACCTCCGGAAACACCAGGAACGACATCTGCAGCACCCATTGCTACTCCCTTCAACAATAGTATTGAATAATCCTTAAGTGTTCTGATCATAAATAAAAATATTTCTGCGCAAAGATAAATATTTTGCTTCAGTCTTATAAAGACTTAAAAAAAATTATAGAATTTTAATTTGAGGTGTTGAATTTTTTTTCCAAATCAATTACTTCACTCCTATCAAAAACAATTGGAAATATATCTTTAATAACCTGATAGTATTCGAAATCAATTTTAAACGAATTTTCCAAAAAGAATAAACCTTCATTCTCTTTCTGAACTAAAAAATATAATCCCGCTAACCGGTACGTGATTTCTGCGTGATTCTTATATTTTTCTCTGGCATCAAGTAGTATTTTAATCGCATCATTAAAATCACCCAAAAAATGGAGAACATCCACAGCAGCGATATACATTTCCAATCTGTCATCCTTTAGCTCAATACATTTCAAATAGGCTCTGGAAGCCTCTTCAAACAAATCTAATTTTAGATTGATTTCAGCCAGTTTTTGCCAATAAGTATTATTTTCCTCGTCAATACTGAGTGCTTTTTTTATATAGAATAATGCTTTCTGATAGTTATAATTATTAATAAATATTTCTGTCAGCGCCAGCCAGCCTTTATCCAAAAGGGGATCCTCATTAACCGTTTTATTATAAAATTCCATGGCCATATTGGATTGTTCCAATTTCTCATAACATTTACCAATTCTTAAATATGCGAATGAGGTTGGCGTATCTAATTCCATGGTCAAATGGTAGAACTCTATAGCCTCTTTATAATATTTTAACTCCTCCAGAGTTTTAGCTTTTTCCAAATGTGCCCCAATAAAATAATCATCAATAAGAATCGCATAATCAAATGCTTCTAAGGCCTCATTAAAATTTTCAATTGTAAAATATTGTCTACCTAACTGATGCCATGCAATTTCACTGAATGGTTTTTTATCAATATAATCTTGCAAGTAATCTATCGCTTCCTGATGCTGATCTAACATATCAAAACAATAAATAATGTTGTATAAGGAAGAGTAATCATCATATTCAACATCCAGGCACCTAACAAAATTCAATCTGGCAGTATCAAAATCATCCAAGTACAAATATTCCATACCTATCATGGACAATATCTCACTATCCTCGTCCGCAAAAAGAAGTGCAGTTTGCAAAGATACTATCGCCTCTTTGTGATTACCTCTTTTAGATTGTATTGTAGCTCTCTGAATATAAATTTCTTCATTCGAAGGTTCAATTTTCTGAAGTTCATTTAAGGCTAATTCAGCTTCATCCAATTTTTCGTCCAGAATAAAAACTTCAATTTTTATCAATCTTAAACCAATAGAAGATGGGTGTTGTGTAAGTCCTAATTTCAACGCTTTTTTTGCTAAGGAAAACTTACCATTGTCAATATAGAATAATATGATTTCCTCAAACTCGTTGGCGTCAAAAAAGTAAACGCTATTTGTTTTCAACATCAATTCAAATTTCGATAATGGAAGATTATTGTTATCATTTGAAAATTGTTGCATACTCGTTCTTTTTTCCTTTGACACTAAAGTAAGTTAGATTGAACCGTATTTTTCAAGTCTGCGTTATTTTTCTTAACAATTTAATTAACACATTTTTTTTTATAAAAACATCACAAAAAAAACTGTAACTTTGTCCTTAGAAATAACGCTTTTATTGCTCATATGGCTAAAAAGACTTTACTTAACGAAAAAGAAATACACATCCTTCTACATCGTTTGGCTTGTCAGCTTATCGAAAACCATCAAGATTTTTCAAATACAATATTAATCGGAATTCAACCCCGTGGGATTCATTTAGCCAATAGGTTAGTAAAAATATTGAAAGACGAGTACCAGATTAAAAATATCAAATTAGGCAAGTTAGATATAACATTTTATCGTGATGATTTTAGAAGAAGAGACGAACCATTAGAAGCAAGCAAAACAGATATCCAATTTATTGTTGACAATAAAAAAGTAGTCTTTATAGATGATGTTTTGTTTTCCGGAAGAAGTATTAGAGCGGCATTAACGGCCATTCAGACCTTTGGCAGGCCAAAAAACATAGAATTACTCGTATTAATTGATAGAAGATTCAGTCGTCATTTACCAATTCAACCAGATTATATAGGAAGACAAGTTGATGTGATCAAAGATGAAAAGGTAGGAGTGGCTTGGAAAGAAAATGATGAAATTGACGCAGTTTATATCTTAGATTCTGATAATAAATAGTTGTTAGATCTTGTTTTAATATGATAAAAAATTTAAATAATATTCAATTTCAAAATAGAAATGGCCAATTTAAGTGTTAACAATTTACTAGGTATCAAACATCTATGTAAAAAAGATGTTGATCTAATATTCAAAACAGCCGATCATTTTAAAGAAGTTATCAATAGACCAATCAAAAAAGTTCCCTCACTTAGAGATATCACCATTGCCAATTTATTTTTCGAAAACAGTACTAGAACTCGCTTATCCTTTGAATTGGCTGAAAAAAGGTTATCTGCTGATATCATTAATTTCTCAGCCTCTCAGTCTTCAGTTAAGAAAGGGGAATCGTTGATTGATACTGTCAATAATATACTTTCGATGAAGGTCGATATCATTGTTCTGCGACACCCTAATGAAGGTGCAGGAGATTTTCTTTCTAAACACATTAAAGCAAAAATTGTAAATGCCGGCGATGGAGCTCATGAACATCCTACCCAGGCTCTGTTGGACTCCTACTCGATTCGTGAAAAATTAGGAACAGTTAAGGGGAAAAAAGTTGTAATAATCGGTGATATTTTACATTCTAGAGTTGCACTTTCCAATATATATGCACTTCAACTACTAGGAGCTCAAGTTAAAATTTGCGGCCCTACCACACTAATTCCCAAATATATAACTAAACTGGGAGTTGATTATGAAAATAATTTAAAGAAAGCTTTGGAATGGTGCGATGTTGCAAACGTATTGAGAGTCCAACATGAACGAATGGATATAAATTATTTTCCTACCGTTAGAGAGTACGTACAATTATATGGGATCAATAAAGAACTCTTGAATTCAATAGACAGAGATATCGTTATTATGCATCCGGGTCCAATTAACCGTGGTGTTGAACTTACAAGCGATGTAGCCGATTCCAAACAATCCATAATTTTAAATCAGGTTGAAAATGGCGTAGCCATTAGAATGGCTGTAATATATTTATTAGCAGAACAAATAAAAAGATAGTTTCAGAATGATTACAAATAAAACAGATGCCTATATCTCGATTCAGCCATCTAAATCGGCTGATAACTCTTCGATAAATATATTGGAGTTCAGTAAAGAACTTATTGAAAAATATCCTATATTTAAGAACGATAATTTAATTATAGATTTTTCTAATAATTTTAACATTGAATTAGATGGAATCTTATTATTTTCGCAATTAGCTATGGATCATAAAAATAACAACAAATCTCTTGTTATTGTTTGTAATGGCATTGATATTGACGAAATGATAGTGGTTCCAAGTTTTAAGGAGGCGGAAGATGTGATTGAACTTGAGGAAATTGAACGCGATTTAGGAATTTAAAATATATATATGGTAAAAAAACTACTCTTAATTCTTTTTTTATTAACTTTTTCAACGGCGATCTTTTCACAAGATGACGATGCTAGAGATAAAACTATATTGGAAAATTCCTTAAATGGAATTCACGATGTGCTGGCCTCACCTAACCCATTTAGTGTAACCACGAGGATTCGGTTTCAAGCAGATGAAGCGATGGATATAGATTTCTTCGTAAAAGATTTGTTGGGAAATACTGTTTATTCACAAAAGGTTAAAACAAAAAAAGGTGCTAATTCGATTCCGTTTTATCGTGATGAATTAGAATCTGGAATTTACATTTATTCTATTAAGTCAAAATTTAAAATTATTTCTAAACGAATAGTGATAAAATGAGTTTAAAACTCACAATTTTAGGATGTCATTCTGCAACACCCCGTTCGTTCGCCCATCCTACATCACAACACTTAGAAATAAATAATCGCGCTTTCTTAATAGATTGTGGTGAAGGAACACAACGCCAGCTTCGAAAATACAAGTTAAAGTTCTCTAAAATTAAATGCATCTTTATTTCTCATCTGCACGGAGACCACTTTTATGGACTCATTGGTTTGATTTCAACTTTTAGTGTGCTCAACAGGCAAACTGAACTTCATATTTATGGTCCAAAGGGAATAAAAGAAGTTATAAACTTGCAATTTAAATTATCCAAATCGGGCGTAATTTACCCTTTACATTTTCATGAACTCAGCTCTGCTAATAGTGAATTGATCTATGAAGATCCTATGGTATCAGTAGTTACGATACCTCTTAAGCACAGGGTTTATACCAATGGTTTTTTGTTCAAAGAAAAATTTGATGAGAGAAAACTGAATATGATTGAAATATCCAAATATCAGGAAATTGAAATTTGTGATTATCAAAATATTAAAGATGGTAAGAATTTTATTAAATCAAATGGAGAAATCATCCCTAATGAACAACTCTCGTTCCCACCACCTCCAACACTGAAATACGCATTTTGCAGTGATACATCCTATTTTGAAGATATTATTCCTGCCATAAAAAATGCAGATCTACTTTATCACGAATCCACTTTTCTGGATGACAAGATCGAACTGGCGCAAAAAACAAAACACAGCACTGCACGGCAAGCTGCAAAAATTGCAAAAAAAGCGACCGTAAAAAAGTTAATATTAGGGCATTACTCAAGCAGATATAAAAATATCGATCTATTTTTACAGGAGGCGAAAACCATTTTTAAAAATGTTGAACTTTCCGAGACGGGTAAAGTATTTTCAATTAACAACCTATAATGTTCAATTTTTTATTTTTTTGTAATTAGTTTTTGAACTTTGTTTTCTTAAGGCAACCTCTATTAATTCATTCGCATTAAAATTTGCAGCGTTTTTTCAAGACAATGAAAGTTTTTGAAACCCTATCGGGATAATGCCAAAAAATTTGAAGATGTATTGGAAAAAAAGCTGAAAACCCATTAGGAACGAAGATAGTAAACAATCTACTTCGTTAATTTTATTTTGAAATAGCTACGGCTATTCCAAAAAAATATGCCTCGCATCTTATTCACTATCTTCGTTTTTTAAAAGAAATGAATTAATAGAGGTTGCCTTAATATTTTATCTAGAAATTTTTGTGATACGCTATAATTTTTTGGATATTGCAACTTACTTATCTAAATACAAATTCAAATCAGATGAAAAAAAAATACTCTCCTTGCTTTTTTTAGTAATTCCGTTTTTAAGTTTTGCTCAAAATAGTGGGATTGATCAACAAATTGATCAGGTTTTTGGTTATGCAACCGGATGGTTTGTGAATTTTATTTTTTATCAAATTCCGTTCGCTGATGACATAAAGATATACTGGGTGTTGTTTCCCCTGATCTTAGGAGCGACCTACTTCACTGTTTATTTCAATTTTATAAATTTTAAAGGGTTTTTTACTTCTATTAATATTGTAAGAGGAAAATATGATGATTTAGAAGAAAGAATTGATCATAATGTTGAGGTATCTGATTCTGTTTTTACAGACGATGGTGACAACCCGGACACGATAAGAGTTGAAGGACATGAGGGCGAAGTATCTCATTTTCAAGCCTTAACTGCTGCTTTATCGGCTACGGTTGGCCTGGGTAATATTGCCGGGGTTGCAATTGCAGTATCTATTGGAGGTGCCGGAGCTACATTTTGGATGATCATTGCCGGTTTTTTAGGTATGGCTTCAAAGTTCGTAGAATGCACCTTGGGCGTAAAATATAGAGATATTGATAGTGACGGAACCGTTTATGGAGGGCCAATGTACTATCTAACCAAAGGATTAAAATCAAAAGGGTTTGAAAAGCTTGGAAAAGTATTGGCTGTTTTATTCGCAGTATTTGTAATTGGTGGCTCGTTTGGAGGAGGAAATATGTTTCAGGTAAATCAGGCATTCCAATTGGTTGAGCACATTACCGGGGGAGAGAATTCTTTCTTTCATGGTAAAGGGTGGTTATTTGGGTTAGTTATGGCTATACTTGTTGGTATTGTGATCATTGGTGGTATCAAGAAAATTGCAAAAGTTACCGATAAGATCGTACCCTTTATGGTAGTTATCTATGTTACGGCATCTTTGTTTGTTTTAGTGGCAAAATATGATATGATAGGTGATGCCATTATGCAAATAATCAATGGTGCATTCAGCCCTGAAGGTGTTGTTGGTGGAGCAGTTGGTGTTCTGGTTCAAGGATTCAGGCGTGCTGCTTTTTCAAATGAAGCCGGTATTGGATCTGCTTCAATCGCGCACTCGGCTGTAAAAACAAAATATGCAGCATCGGAAGGAATGGTAGCCCTCTTAGAACCTTTTATAGATACGGTTGTCGTGTGTACAATGACCGCCTTAGTTTTAGTTATTACCGGTAATGTTGCTGCAGAAAATGCGACATTAAATGATGCTCAAGCCATATTGTTAACTTCAGGTGCTTTTGCGTCTGTAATTTCATGGTTCCCTTATGTATTGACAATTGCTGTTGTCTTATTTGCATTTAGTACGATGATTTCCTGGTCTTATTATGGTTTCCAGGGATGGGCGTTTTTATTCGGTAGAACTAAAAAAATGGAATATACCTACAAAATACTATTTTTAATTTTCGTAATTGTTGGCGCGGCTGCAAGTTTAGGATCCGTTATAGGTTTTTCCGATGCAATGATATTTGCAATGATGGTACCAAATATGATTGGTCTTGTTATGTTAGCACCAAAAGTTAAAGAAGAATTAAGCAGGTACCTGTCAGCGATCAAATCAAAAAAAAGTTAATCCATTCTAAAATATGAATTTTTTCAGATCCCATTTCTGGTATAATAAAAGCCAAAGAAATGGGATTTTACTTTTAATTACAATCATAGTAATTTTTCAAATTATTTTTATTTTTGTTGACTTTTCAAGTAATGAAGTTCTATTCAAAGAGGATGAATTATCAAAATATCAAGATCAACTGGATTCCTTAAAAATTATTCAAGAGGAAAAAATGGAATCAAGGATATATCCTTTTAACCCGAATTATATTACCGACTTTAAAGGTTACCAATTAGGAATGAGTGTGGATGAAATAGATAATTTAATCAATTTTAGAAAAACCGGACGATTTGTGAATTCTGCAGCCGAATTTCAGAAAGTAACCAAAGTAAGTGATAGCTTACTTGAACAAATTTCACCTTATTTTAAATTTCCAGAATGGGTATCAAAGTCTAAAAGTACTACAAGAGAAGTTCAGGAGAAAGCAGAAGAAATAATCATCAAAGATCTGAATACTGCAACCGAAAATAGTCTTAAAGAAATAAATGGTATTGGCGAAAAACTGGCTAAACGAATAATAGCATACCGGAAACTCCTAGGCGGCTTTACGTTTGATGATCAGCTTTATGAAGTATATTATCTTGACAAAGACGTTGCTGATAGGGTTCTGAACAATTTTAAAGTTATTGAAAAACCAATAATCGATCAGGTAAATATCAACGATGCTACATTTAAAGAAGTACTCCACCTACCCTATATAGATTACGACCTCACGAAAAAAATACTGAATCATAGGGATGATATCAACGAATTCAAAACCATCGAACAATTGAAAAAAATTGATTCTTTCCCTTTGGATAAATTTGATAGAATAGCACTATATTTAACAGTTGAATAATCAATTTATTCATAATTTATATTCAACGATAATTAGACTTTAGATTTCCAATGACATTAGATAAAGGAATGAAAGAATTACCAGCTTTATTTTCAATTCTTGAGTCTTTAAAGGTTCCTGCACACAAATCCGGCGCCTTTAAACCAATATGGGAAAAGGACTATTTTATGGAAAAGGCAATCCGCAAAGCTGGTGGTTTAAATAATTGGGGTGATCCCGAATTTGTATCCGGACTTAAGGCATTACTAGCATCGATCAAACAGCTTCCATCGACACACTTCATAGGTCAGATCACCTTACATTCTTTAATTATCAGGTCATTGATAAATCGACTTCGATTTATTGAACTCTTGCAAAAGGATACAAAGAATGAGGTCCAATTAAATGCCCCTATAATTATTACAGGACTGTCACGATCTGGCACTACATTTTTGCAACGGCTCATGGCATTCGATAACAGGCACTATGCTTTTCCATTATGGGAATTACTCGATCCTTATAAAAATCATGGCTTATTTGATCTTAGAAGGAACAAAACCAATATGGAAATTATCTTAAAGAATGTGTTACTGCCTGAGCTGGACAAAAAACACTATACCCGGGCGGATACTAAAGAAGAGTGTATCTTGCTCCTGGCGAATAGTTTTCACTCACAACTTTTTACAGATATAGCCCCTTTGGCAGGATATCTCGACTGGTATATAAACGGAGATCGAGAATATGCCTACAGGGAATATAGAGACCAACTCAAAATTCTTCAAAGTTTTCATCGGGGAAAAAGATTGGTGCTCAAAGCACCAAGTCACCTTGGAAGCCTGGAAGATCTAATAAAATATATCCCTGATGCGATAATTATTCAGACCCACAGAAACCCCGACGAATGTATAAACAGTCTTTGTAGTCTAAGGCAAACCCTGTTTAAAATGGTAGAAGGTGAGATCGATCATCAGGAAATCCTAAGGGAGGTTTTACAATTATTTGATAGTGAAACAAAAAAGAATCTTGATTTTCATAAAAAATATTCGGATAGAGTAATCTCTGTTTCCTATAAGGAATTAACGAGCAATCCAATGGAAATACTAACCGGTATTTACAGTAAAATGAATTATGAATGGACGGAAAATATGAATAATAGCATGAAACAATACATAGCTGAGAATCCTCAAAATCGAAGAGGAAAGCATAACTATAATAACAATTTGGTCAATAATTCTATGCCCAAAAATATTAAAATTTATGTTGAATTTTTCAAAGATTATTTATAGATCAATTCCATTTAAGACAAATATTTATTTTCCTTGTACCAATCTATGGCATCATTTAATGCGATCATCACATCTTTAGGCTTGTAACCCAATTCAGTTTTTGCCTTATCTACAGAGAAGTACATTTTCTTCTTTGACAATTTTACACCGCTAACGGTGGCCATTGGTTCATTTTTAGATCTTGTTAGTTTTGCCCACCATTCCGCTACATAGGCTATAGGCAGAACAAAATTATGTGGCAATTGGATCTTTGGAGCAGATTTACCCGTAATTGATGCTATTTTTTCCAATAGAACTTTCATTGAAAAATTTTCATTTCCCAATATATATCTCTCTCCGAATTTTCCATTTTCGAGAGCCTGCAAATGCCCCATGGCCACATCATCAACATGTACCCAATTGAGACCTGTGTCAACAAATGCAGGGATTTTCCCTGCTGCAGCGTCGAGAATTAGTTTCCCTGTGGGCGTTGGTTTAATATCTCCTGGACCAACAGGGGTAGATGGATTTACTATAGTAGCGGGAAGCCCTTCCTCTTTGACCATTCTCTTTACAACCTCTTCAGCGAGAAACTTAGATTTCTTATAATCGCCAATCATATCATTAAATGTAACTGCCGTATCTTCACTGGAAGGAGACCCATCCGGATGAAGACCTAAAGTTGCCACACTACTGGTATAAACAACTTTTTTAACCTTTGCTTTCATCGCAGCACGCATAATGTTTTCAGTTCCCTGAACATTATTATCATATAATTCTTGTGGATTTAAAGACCATAAGCGATAATCTGCTGCAACATGAAATAGATACTCGCAATCATTCAAAGCATTTTCCAGAGATATTACATCTCTTAGATCACCATAAACAATTTCTACAGTCAAACCTTTCAAATTGTCAAGTGAACTTGTAGAACGAACCAATGTCTTCACTATATACCCACTATCAATTAAGAGTCGGGCTACAGCAGATCCGACAAATCCGGTTGCTCCTGTAACCAATACTTTCCTATTCATAATAAAGATAAATTGTAAGATGAATTATCCAAAACAAGACGTTTAGAATTATTAAATGAAATAGTAAAAACAATTTCAGGTTATAAATATAATATATCGCTATTCTGATAAATTATTTGAGCTAAATAAAAGAATTTCATTTATCTACCAATTCTTTCTCTTTAGTTTCCGATGCTGGTGATTCTTCCTTTTTAGTAATTGGCATTAGAGGATTTTCAAATAATGATTTTTCTACTTTACTTTGATCATACATTATTGGAAGTTCAGGTGCCATAGACCCTTCAGTTTTTGGTCCTCCATTCAGACTAAGCCCTAATAATTTCAAAGGGTTTTTAAATGAATCATTTACCGCCGTGCCTTCATAGCCGCAGTGTGCCATACAATTGTCGCATTTCGGATTTATGCCAACACCATAATTGTCCCATTCCGTTTCTTCTATCAGTTCCTTATACGATTTCGCATAACCTTCATTAACCAACAGATAACAGGGCTTTTGCCATCCAAATATATTGTAAGTTACTGTACTCCATGGTGTACACTGATAAGATTGATTCCCGGCAAGGAAATCAAGAAATAAAGCAGATTGATTAAATTCCCATTTACTTTTTCGCTTCTTGCCTTCCCTAAAAATACTTCTAAATAGTTCTTTACTCTGTTTTCTTCCTAGAAACAGATCCTGGTCTGGTGCCATTTCATAACTATAACCGGGAGATACTGTAATGCCTTCTACACCCAATGTCATGGCATAATCAAAGAATTCTGCCACTTCCTTAGGATCTACATCATTAAACAGGGTACTGTTAATTGTTACTCTATGACCTTTGTCCAAGGCAAGTTTTATAGCTTCTACTGCCACATCAAATATACCTTCTTTACAAACCGATTTATCATGATGCTCCCTTAATCCGTCCAAATGAATCGAAAAAGTAAGATAATGCGATGGCTCATACTCATGCAATTTTCTCTTTAACATTATCGCATTCGTACACAGGTATATATACTTTTTCCGTTCCATCAATCCTTTTACTATCTGCGGCATTTCGTTGTGGATAAGTGGCTCACCACCGGGAATTGATATCACGGGTGCACCGCACTCATCAACAGCTTTCATAGCATCTTCAAAGCTCATTCTTTTCTTCAAGATATGATCCTCGTAAGCTATTTTGCCGCAACCGGCACAAGCCAGATTACATTGAAATAGTGGTTCAAGCATTAAGACAAGAGGGTATTTTGTCTCTTTTTTTAATTTTTTCCCGATTATATAGCTTGCAATACTGGTTTGTTGTTTTATTGGTACTCCCATAAAAAATTAAATTTTTATTAATAAATAGGTCGACTATTTTTTCCGATCTTTACAATAGTAAAATCCTTCATCAATAGCTCGATCAATTAAACTTTTTTTTAAAATATTCTAACATTAATTACATCTATAAAATTGAATTTAGAATACAGGCCTACAATTCAATAATAAATATAATTTTGTATCAAATACGATGTCAACTGATTAAATCCATTTTAAATTTAATCAGAACTGAATCGCTGCAAATATAAATAATCTTTACGACTATATTTAATTCAAAAAGAAATATGAAGTTTCTTAATAGTTGTATAAAAGTGGTAATTTTGTTCAAATTTTATTTAGTACAGGATTATTGTTGTTGCGTAGAAAATCAAATATTATTCGATCATTTAAATCCAAAAGGCGGAACAATTAGTATTGGTCCCTCTTTATTTAAATAAACAAAATGAAGCAGTAACTATTGGTGAAAGTCTAAAAAAGTCCTGTGAAATACAATCAGTTCAATGAAAAATACTACTTTTATACCACTTTTAGGTGTTGTTTCTGTCAATCTATGAAGATATATTTGTTCTGTAATTAGAATTGTACGAATTTTGCGCACTAAAAATATTTAAACCAAATTGAAGATTATGAGAAGAATAAAATCTTTAGAAGATATGATTTATTTGTGCTCTCCAAGACTACAACTTTAATTTTTCGGATTGCCTGTTTTCAACCAAATTAATCACTAAATCCTATACATGATCGATACTCAACTTATACTTAATAGACAAGTCTATAATCAGAAGTTACAATCTGAATTATTACAGGGCGTATCTCGCACCTTTGCATTGACAATTCCTCAACTACCTCATGATTTAGGAAATGTTGTCTCTAACGCCTATTTGCTTTGCAGAGCTATTGACACTATTGAAGATGAGCCGGCTTTAAACTTTGAAGAAAAGAAAAAGTTCTGTGATTGGTTTACGGAGGTTGTTGATCAAAAAAGTGATCCCCGATTATTTAGCGAGGCTTTATCTCCTCTCTTGTCGGATAGCACTATTCCGATGGAGCATGAATTGATCCAAAAAATTGACAGGGTTTTAGAAATTACACAAGAGTTTGACCAATCTCATCAGGAAGTCTTATCACGATGTATACATATCATGTCAGAAGGTATGACTTTATTCCAGGATCTTGATAATAAATCGGGACTTAAGAACCTAGAAGAAATGGATAAATACTGTTACTATGTAGCAGGAGTGGTGGGTGAACTACTAACTGATTTATTTTGCTTCCATCTACCACAGGAGCTTGGACCCAAACGAGATAAAATGATGTTTTTGTCTGTTTCATTTGGTCAAAGCTTACAAATGACAAACATTCTTAAAGATATATGGGAAGATCAAAAAAGAGGTGTTTGCTGGCTACCAAAGGATGTATTCACCTACTATAATTTTGACCTTGCAGAACTAAAAAATGGTAATAATAATAAAGACTTTCAAAAAGGATTGGTTCACCTCATCGGTGTAGCGCATACACATTTAAATAATGCGTTCAGATATACATTAATGATTCCCTTCCGATCAAACCGGAATTCGCAATTTCTGCTTATGGGCTATTTTTATGTCATTACTTACCCTAAAGAAAATATATAAAAATATTGATGCCACTAACAGCAATGACTGGAAAATTAGCAGAAAATCTGTTAAAGGAGTCATAGCCGTTACAAAATTTTCAGTAAATAAAGATCATTTATTAAAGGCCTTTTTTAATATGACGAGACGAGGACTACCTGAAAATCCAACTACTTTTACCAATTAATTCATGGAGAATATTAAAGAATTAGAGAAAGACCACAGTAAATTAAAGTCTAAGCTCGAAGATCGTGTGGACAAAGAATTGGCTACAAGCTCAGTTGATACTGCTATAGATAGGGCTTTATTTGGCCTTATTAAAGGGCAGGATCCAAAAGGGTTTTGGTGCTACGAACTTGAAACCGATGTTTCTATTCCGTCAGAATATATATTTATGATGCATTACCTGGGAGAGATTGAGAATAAGATCCAGGTTAAATTGGCAAACTATATTAGAAAAAAACAGCAAGAAGATGGAGGTTGGTCATTATATCCGGGAGGCTATACGAATATAAGCTGTACTGTTAAAGCCTATTACGCTCTTAAACTGGCAGGTGATGACATTGAATCTTCTCATATGTTACTCGCTAAAAGAGCAATTATAGAAAGAGGCGGGGCCGCAAAAAGCAATGTTTTCACAAGAATTATGTTGGCTATGTTTCAGCAAGTCCACTGGAGAGCTGTACCTTTTATACCTGTTGAGATCATGTTACTGCCTAAATGGTTTCCATTTCACATCAGTAAGATATCCTATTGGTCGAGAACAGTTATGGTTCCTCTGTTCATTTTATATAGTTTCAGAGCCACGGCCAAGAACCCAACAAAAATTGATGTTAGAGAATTATTTGTAACTCCTCCCGAAAAAGAAAGGCATTATTTTCCTGCAAGATCGGTTTTAAATAAATTGATTCTTATAACGGAAAGGGTTGGGTTTAGATTACAATGGCTGATACCCGGATTTGTGCATAGAATGGCCATAAAAAAAGCGAAGGATTGGCTTATTGAAAGATTAAATGGAGAATCGGGACTGGGAGCGATTTTTCCCGCAATGCTAAATTCTTATTTATCATTGTTGTTATTAGGTTATGACAAAGAGGATGAAATGGTAAAAACAGCCAGAAGATCAATTGATCTACTTCTCGTAGAAAGAGAAAATGAAGCCTATTGTCAGGCATGTGTTTCACCGGTTTGGGATACCCTATTGGCGGCACAGGCACTACTTGAAACCAGAGATGACAGAACGGAAGAACCAATTCAAAACGGATTGAAATGGCTTCAGGAAAAACAAATCGTTGAACGAAAAGGAGACTGGAGTGAAGATCGACCAAATCTCGCACCAGGTGGATGGGCCTTTCAATTTGACAACGATTATTATCCCGATCTTGATGATACCGCATTTGTAGGTTTGGCTATGGTGAAATCTGATTTTCAGAAATACAAAAAAAATATAGAACTCGCAGCCGATTGGTTAGTAGGAATGCAATCCACTAATGGTGGGTTTGCCGCGTATGAAGTGGATAATACACATTATTATTTAAATGAAATTCCTTTTGCTGATCATGGAGCACTATTAGATCCACCTACTGCAGATGTTGCCGCAAGGTGCATCATGTTTTTGGCATCCGTAGTAGATAAATATCCTGAATATCAGGATGCTATCGATAAAGGAATTAAGTATTTAAACCAGGAGCAAGAAGAAAATGGAGCATGGTTTGGGAGATGGGGAACTAATTATGTCTATGGAACCTGGTCAGTTTTGATCGCCTTAGAGGAATTGAATATAAAAAACGATGATCCCAGAGTAAAAAAAGCTGCGGTCTGGTTAAAGTCTGTACAACGTGAAGATGGTGGATGGGGAGAAAGCAATGACAGTTACGAATCGTTTGGAAAACCAGGGTTAGGATATAAAAGTACCGTAGTTCAGACTGCCTGGGCTGTTTTGGGTTTGATAAGTGCGGGTGAAACCTCTTCGGTGAGCGTAGAAAGGGGTGTTGATTATTTATTGAGAGAACAGGATGAGCACGGTCTATGGTGGGACTCTGAATTTCAGGCCCCGGGCTTCCCTAAAGTCCTTTACTTAAAGTATTATGGCTATGACAAATACTTCCCCTTATGGGCACTTTCAAAATACAGAAATGAAATTAAATCCGCTCCACAGTGATAGGAATTATAGTTCCGTTAATACAAGAAGCATCTGTTTTTAAAATAAAAAAAAGCACCACCAAACAACCCATTGAAATATCTGAGAATTTACTTCTTATTGTTTCAGGGGTTGGCATAAAAAATGCGGCAAATGCTGTGGAAGTGTTGGCACCTAAAGTTTCTCACTTGATTAGCTGGGGAACTGCTGCAGGGATATCCAGACATCTTCGACCCGGTGATCTATTATTACCGGATCTGATAAAGGATAAAAATGGAGTAGAATATTCTACTGATTCTAATTTTAAAGATCAAATTGTTAAATTATTACCAAATGGTCTCTCCTATGAAAGTGGACTTTTGCGCGAATCGGCAACTATTTTAAAAGAAGTAAAAGACAAAGAAGAATTCAGGAAAAAGTATAATGCAATGGCTTGTGATATGGAATCCGCAACGATTGCAAAACTGGCAAATCAAAAAGGAATTTCATTTAATGCTTTGCGGGTCATCACTGACGATTATAAGACGCCTATTCCTAAATCAGTGTATTTATCCATTGGTGATAATGGCGATTTCAATATCAGACAATTTCTTTTTCAGTTAATCTCAAATCCAAAAGATATTTTTCATATAATTCGGCTGGGGAAAAATTTTAGTCGGGCAAAAAAGACCATGCTGGAATTAAAAAAAGTAGTTTTGAAATTATAATGAACTTTTGTTTTTATAAAGAAATGTATGCAATTTTAAGTTTCATAAGATAATTTGACCATGATATCTGAAGCAATCGTTTATAAGCTTGTAAAGTTCATGCTGGTTGGTATTGGAGGGACCTTAATTGATTTTGGGATCACCTATATACTCAAAGAAAGAGTGAAGATCAATAAATACATTGCAAATAGTATTGGCTATATGTCCGCGGCTACAAGTAATTATATTTTCACCCGAATATGGGCATTTGACAATACAAATCCGGAAATACTAACACAGTATCTTATCTTTGTAACCATCTCGCTGGTAGGTCTTGGCTTGATGAATTTATTTATTTGGATCTTTCATGAAAAGTTCAAGGTCAATTTTTATGTTGCAAAAGTAATGGCCCTTTTGATTGTGTTGGTATGGACCTTTTCCGCACATTATACAATTACATTTTCATAAGATAATCAACACTTAATGGCAGGAATTCCGTTTTACAAGGATAATAATTAGTATCGGCAAGAAAACTAATTATTTTTCAAGTCTTTGACCTGTCTGCCGAACAGGCAGGTAAGAAAACGTCAAAGACGAGCCTGATTGCGGGTAAAGGCAGGGCTTTCGAAGTTTTGAATCCCGGATTGCTATCGGGACAAGGAGTCAGCCTCAGGCTGATAACTGTTTTCAAAACGAGAGTAACGATCTATTTGGCGTTTTCTTGCAAAGAATTATTCCTGCAATTTTTTATAATTAAGATAAAACTCTGAAAAGGCAGCTTTCAGCCAATAAACATATTGTTCAGGTGAATTTTCCAAATCCTCTTTAAGAAATTCTATATCTATCCATTTCCAATCACACACCTCAGCAGGATTGGGCACCGGATCCTTTTCATAATCCCCTATATATACCTGATCCAGTTCATATTCTATAAGGTCATTATCGAGTTCAGCGCGATAGGTAAATTGAAAAAGCGCTTCAAGACCGCAATCAAAACCCATTTCTTCAACTAGCCTTTCGTGAATTGTAGTCTCAGTATTCTCTCCTTTTAAAGGGTGACTACAGCATGTATTCGCCCATAAACCTCCTGAATGATACTTTTCAATTGCTCTTTTTTGCAACATCAACTGACCTTCTTTATTCACTACAAAAATTGAAAAAGCACGATGTAATAGCCCATCCTGATGTACTTTTAGTTTTTTCTCGTATCCGGTAATATTATTTTGTTCGTCCACAAGTATTAGAATAGGTTCCATTTGTTAAGTTTGGTTTAGTTTAATCAAAAATCTCTGTTATAAATCTTATGTGCGAAGTTTAATAATGGAAGTTTTCGTTCTTCTTCAATTGCAATTTTTTCAAGATATCTAAGACCTTTTTGAAAATACTCTGTCATCTGACTCTCTATCAGATCGTCAACACCAAGCTCATTGTAAATATTCATCATGCGCTCTATTTTCTCATTTTTATCTTCATGATTCATAAGGGCTTTTATCTCCTCTTTAGTCCTTGTATTCGCTAACTCCCATGCCTTTACAAAAAGCATGGTTTTCTTATTTTGGAGAATATCACCGCCAATTTTTTTTCCGAACTTTTCACCGGTTCCAAAGGTATCTAGCCAATCGTCCTTTATTTGGAAGGACAGACCAAGATTTAAACCAAAATTATAAATTAGTTCCTTGTTCACGTCGGAAGTATTGGCTACAACACTACCAATTCTTAAACTTTCAGCTAATAAAACAGACGTTTTATAGCCAATCATTTTAATATATTCCTTTTCATCCACATCCATCCTTGTTTCAAAATCAATGTCCATTTGTTGCCCTTCAATTATCTTACCCGCAGTATCGTTAAAACTCGTGATCACTTCTCTTAGCTGTGTTTCCTCAACTTTAGACAAATAATCATAAGCGTATATCATCATAAGATCACCGGAGATAATTGCATTGTTCACGCTATACTTTTTATGAACGGCAGGCCTGCCCCTTCTGATGTCAGAATTGTCTATAATGTCATCATGAACAAGTGTGAAATTATGAAACATCTGAATTCCAAAAGCCGGATTCACCGCTATATCTATATTTCCTTCAAACATATTGCAGGCAGCAAGTAATAATAGTGGTCGAATACGTTTACCTTCATTTGAAATAAAATAATAGATCGGCTTATTAGCGATCGTATTTTCAGATTTAAAAATAACATTTTCAAACTTCTTAATATAAAGTTCGAGCAAATCATCTATGGACAATAAGAGTGAAGAATTCATTTTCATTTATAATGCAGTATTTAGACTTGAAGACCTGTGTAAAAATCGCTATTTTAGGCTGCTAATATAATAAAAAAGTTTATTATATAACCAATATATTAAATGCTGACAATAAGAATTTTCTCACAATTAGATGGCTATCTGAACAGTTCCGGAAAAAATATTAAACATTGATGGAAGTATACTTTTGTTATAGCATTTCAAATATTCTAACCTCTTTCAAAAACTGGAATACAACAAAAAATCAAAAAAAAATGGCACTTTACATCTCGGTAAAATATAAAAAATAATATTATATTTGCTGACTTATTATTTAACCAAAATAAAGCTGTTAAAAAAGCTTTTATTGTAGATGTTTTTGATAAAATTGATACCTTATGAATTTTGAAACTTCCGAGACACAAAATATGATTGCACATTCTATTCGTGAATTTGCAAAAAAACACATCAAACCATATATGATGGAATGGGATGAAAATCAAATCTTTCCGGAAGATCTATTCCATAAGTTGGGAGAAATGGGATATATGGGTGTTTTAGTACCTGAAAAATATGGTGGTTCGGAGCTGAACTATCATGATTATATTACTGTGATCGAAGAAATTTCAAAGGTTGATTCTTCCATCGGATTATCACTAGCGGCTCATAACTCATTATGTACCAATCACATACTAGAGTTTGCAAGTGATGTGCAAAAAGAAAAATGGTTACCAAAACTGGCTACCGGTGAATGGATCGGTGCCTGGGGTTTAACCGAACACAATACAGGTAGTGATGCCGGGGGAATGTCTACCACGGCCGTGAAAGATGGAGATTATTATATATTGAATGGTGCGAAAAATTTTATAACACACGGTATCAGTGGAGATATGAGCGTTGTAATCGTAAGGACCGGTAAAAAGGGCGATTCCAGAGGAATGACTGCCTTTGGTATTGAAAAGGGCACGGAAGGATTTACTTCGGGTAAAAAGGAGAATAAAATGGGAATGCGGGCGTCTGAGACCGCTGAACAAATTTTTCACAATTGCAGAGTCCATAAGGACAATTTAATAGGAAAAGAAGGGGAAGGGTTTATACAATCAATGAAGGTTTTAGATGGTGGTCGCATTTCAATAGGGGCTCTGGCTTTAGGAATTTCGAAAGGCGCATATGAAGCGGCTCTTAAATACTCCAAAGAAAGAGAGCAGTTTGGAAAACCAATCAGTTCGTTCCAGGCAATATCCTTCAAACTTGCTGATATGTTTACTGAAATTGAAGCATCAGAATTGTTATTGCATAAAGCGGCTTATCTAAAAAATAATAATAAAGATATGACAAAAATTGGAGCTATGGCAAAAATGTATGCCTCCGAAGTTAGTGTAAGAGTTGCTAATGAGGCGCTTCAAATTCATGGAGGATACGGTTATACCAAAGATTTTCCGGTAGAGAAATTTTATAGAGATGCTAAACTTTGCACTATCGGTGAAGGTACAACTGAAATTCAAAAAATAGTTATCTCAAGAAAAATATTGGACGAATTATAAACTTTTTTGCAAACCCATTTTTTCAGCCTTTTCAAGCATATAATTATACGCTTCATCATGATTATTGGCTATTTTCCCATCTAAAATAGCTTCTTTAATACTGTCTTTGATAAGACCTATTTCACGGCATGGTTTTAAATTAAAAGTTTCCATAATTAACTCTCCGCTTATTGGGGGTTGAAAATTTCTGATCCTATCTCGCTCCTCTACTTCTTTTATTTTATTCCTTACAATTTTAAAGTTATTGAGGTATTCCTTTTCCTTTTTATTGTTTTTAGTTGTTATATCTGCTTCGCAATGCGTCATCAGGTCTTCTATATCCTCACCTGCATCAAAGATCAATCTCCTCACAGCCGAATCAGTAACATTTTCAGCCAAAATTACGGGCCTCGAACTCATCATAACAATTTTCTGTACATATTTCATTTTTTCATTTAGTGGCATCTTCAATCGGATAAATATTTTTTTAACCATTTTTGATCCTATATATTCGTGTCCATGAAAAGTCCAGCCTGTGTTCTTATCAAATTTTTTAGTCACCACCTTGCCAACATCATGCAATAAAGCGGCCCAGCGTAACCACAAATTATCTGATCTCTGTGAAATATTATCTACAACTTGTAAGGTGTGGTAAAAATTATCTTTATGCTTTTGACCTTCTACTCTTTCAACTCCCTGTAAATCTGAAAGTTCCGGGAGAATGTATGGCAACAGATCCGTCTCATAAAGCAATTTTAATCCTACAGAGGGTTTCTCACTGAGCAAGATCTTATTCAATTCAACAACTATTCTTTCTTTTGTAATAATTTTTATTCTTGTTGAATTCCTTTTAATTGAGGAAAGTGAGTCTTTTTCAATTGTAAAATTCAACTGACTTGCAAAGCGAATGGCCCGCATCATTCGTAATGGATCGTCAGAGTATGTTATATCCGGATTTAAAGGAGTTTTAATAATTTTATTTTGTAAATCCTGAATTCCGTTAAAGGGATCAAGTAATGCGCCATAGTCCTCAGAATTCAAACTGATTGCCATTGCATTAATGGTAAAATCTCTTCTATTCTGATCATCTTGCAAAGTGCCAACAGTCACTTTCGGGTTTCTACTTTCTTCAGAATAAGATTCTTTTCTGGCTCCCACAAATTCCACTTCAACATTTTTAAAACGCAACATGGCGGTACCGTAAGTTTTAAAGATCTGCACTTTGGGTTTTCCAGGTAATACGGAGGTAACCTTTTGCGCCAAATCAATACCATTGCCAACGGCAACTACATCTATATCAACATCATGTTGCCTTTCTAACAGATAATCCCTGACATAGCCTCCAATAACATAGCTTTTGATCTTTAGCCCTTCGGAGGCTTTAGAAATATAGCTAAAAATTTCAGCAGATATGGCTTCCTTGCACGAATGTTGCATACATTTATTCTCTTATAATTTCTATGGTATAACCAATTATTATTTTAAAAGCTGATGAAGTTTTGTTAGATGTGCATTTTTTATATAAGAACACTAGTCATATTTATTCTTGGCAAAAGGTTTTTTAAGCTTATATATTCCTAGTACAGTTTTAAATTCTTTACCATAATATGAAGCATTAATTTTCCACCGGTTCTTAAAATTTTGAAATCTCCTTAAATTAAAATTTTCAAATTTTGATTTAAGCTCAACGATTTTTGATTGTTTAACACTAAACTTCTTCAATATATTGAAATTAACCTTACCATAGCCATCAAATTCATTTGAATAATTTTTTTCATGTATTATTGCAAGCCATAATCTTTTATTTTTAACTCTATATATATATTTTTCATATTTCCAATATGTATGCCCTCTATACCATACAGTTTTACAATTATCCTTTTTCTCGATAAGAGTTATAAATGGATTATACAATTGTCTCTTTCTACCTAATTTAACTTTTGCACCAATTTGAATGCAATATCCATCAATCACATCAATTGCAAGATATTCCTGGTAGTTAAAATAACTTTGCACAACCTTAACATAGTCCGTATGCAAACAGTCATCATTATCTAATCTAGATGTAATAATGTATTTTTTCAAATCCAATAATTCAATTTTCTCCTTAATTGATGGCAAAAAACAATCCATACCGTCAATAAAAAAAGGATGAAAATTATTAAACGATAACGAATATTCCTCTATTTTCTTCTTATAAATCTCTGGCGTCTCACTATCAAAAAACACCAACCATTTAAAATCTTGATTCGATTGATTCTTTACGGACGGGAAACAGTAATTGTCAAATAGATCAAACCGTTCTTTCAACCAGGAATCAGATAAAACTTTTTTGCCATTTTTAGCTGTCTTCCAGTCCGATCTACGAAGATTAAATCTTGTTATTATATAAAACTGATACATATCTATTTTCTATATAAATTCGAATTTCTTCAAATTCTTATATTCTGTTTTTAACATTTTAAACAGTTGCTCTCAAATATTTTTTTTATAATTGGACACTCACTGTTATTTATTTTCTTATTATTTTAATCGTATTATCCTCCATGACCCGGATAATAGTTGACGAATTCAAACTTATTTCTTCTTTTTCCAAATTTACTATATAATCAACGCACTCCAAAATTGACTTACTTATTTCACTAAAAGTTCTAGGAGTTTCCTCTCCACTAATATTTGCTGATGTAGAAACGATTGGCCTATTAAATTGCTTGATCAGTTTTTCGCAAAAATCATCCCGAACAATTCTTATTGCCACAGTAAAATCATCAGCAATTACATTTTGAGCTAAATTTTTTGGGTTTTTATAGATTATCGTGGTGGGTTTTGTGGCGGTCAACAAAACGGCAATTACATTTGCTGGGACTTCTTCAACATATTTTTGTAACATAGCAAGACTATCGACCAAGACTACCAAGCTCTTGCTATTTTCTCTTTTTTTGATTTTAAATATTTTGCTAACCGCCATTTCACTCGTTGCATCGCAACCAATTCCCCAAACGGTGTCTGTAGGGTATAGAATAGTTTTATTTCTCGATAGAGTCTCTAAGGCATTCTGTATTTCTGTAGAACTCATTATAATTTATTAAATATATTCTCTAACCAATCAAAATTTTAATATTTACTATTTCAAACCTCTTCTCAATAACCATATCTTGATATACCTTGTAAAGACAGAATATCCGTAGAGATAACTAATAACAAACCCCACTAAACCATCTCGAAAGCCTCCCTGTATTATATAGTGTTTAAAGAACCGCCATGAGGGTTTAATAAAAAAATGATAAGCCGTTAATTTTCCTGTTTCTTTATCTAAATCATTGGCCTGCCACCATGCATATCTATCTAATTTTGCTATATGCTGATCAAATGAAACATAAGTATTATGGTCAAGTTTTGCTTTTAAAACTCCTATATTCCCAGTACTGATTATTTCTGCATGAACTTTCTTATCTTCATATTGGCATAAACTTTTTCTGAATAATCGAATTACTTTGTCATTCCATCCTCCAAAACGTGGGCGTCTCCCCATAAAATCGTTCTCTCTGCCAATCCAATAGCCTGAAAAATCTGTGAGAGAAGGATTTTTGAGCAAAGATAAAATTTCAGATCTCAATTCGGGTGTAACCCGCTCATCAGCATCCAGCAAAAAAATCCACTCATGAGTAGCTCGTGGTATGACCCAATTTTTTTGGGATGCCGAATATTCATAATCCCTTTGGAGAATAAAATCAGTATACTTTTTTGCCAATTCTAAAGTATTATCTGTACTGTAAGAATCAACAATTATAATTTCATCGGCAAAATCAACCGACTTTATAGCTGCCTCAATATTATGAGCCTCATTAAAAGTTGGAATTATCGCAGTTATTTTTTCCACTGACTAATTATTAAGAAATTAAAACACATTAAACCGCTACTTCATTTTCGCGAAGTGCATCATTTAAAGATGTTTTTTTATTGGTGCTCTCCTTACGTTTACCAATAATAAGTGCACAGGGAACATTGAATTTTCCTGCTTTGAATTCCTTAGTATAGCTTCCCGGAATGACTACAGAACGAGCAGGAACAACACCTTTGGTGATTACGGGTTCATCTCCTGTAACATCAATAATCTTTGTACTCATCGTCAACACTACGTTAGCTCCCAAAACCGCTTCCTTTTCTACTTTTACACCTTCAACAACGATACATCTGGAACCAACAAATACATTGTCTTCAATAATTACCGGTGCTGCTTGTAATGGTTCTAAAACCCCTCCTATTCCAACACCTCCGCTCAAATGAACATTCTTACCAATTTGAGCACAACTTCCTACCGTTGCCCATGTATCCACCATGGTTCCTTCATCAACATAAGCTCCGATATTTACATAACTTGGCATTAAAATGGTACCGGGAGAAATATAAGATCCATGACGTGCAACTGCGTGAGGTACAACTCTGATTCCCTTTTCTTTATATCCCTTTTTAAGAGGTATTTTGTCGTGGTATTCAAAAATACCAGCCTCCATAGTTTTCATTTTCTGTATTGGAAAATATAACACAACAGCTTTCTTGATCCATTCATTTACCTTCCATCCATCCTCCGTCGGTTCAGCAACACGCACCGCTCCCTCGTCCAACAGATTTATAACTTTTCTTATTGATTCTTGAACTGTTGGCTCTTGTAATAATTCTCTGTTATCCCAGGCTTTTTCTATTGTTTGCTGTAATTCGTTCATCTTTCATATTTAGAAGGCAAATATAAAAAATACCGCAGTAATTAAGAGAATATAACAATCATTCTTTTTAAATGAAGAATTTAAGTAAATTTGCAAAAATTTAAAAATTAGATGGCGCAAATTCTCGCTTTAGATTTTGGAATAAAAAGAGTTGGAATAGCAGTTACAGACGATCTGCAAATTATCGCTTCAGGTTTGACAACAATTCCTACAAAAGAAATTTTTAATTTTTTAGAAAATTATTTACGAAGTGAAAAAGTAGAATTATTTTTGATTGGAGAACCTAGGCAAATGAATTATTCGGCCTCAGAAGTAGAAAAATATATAAGGCCATTTATTAAAAAATTGAAACTAAAATTTCCTGAGATCCCCGTGCAAAGAATTGACGAAAGATTTACTTCAAAAATGGCATTTCAAACAATGATTGATAGCGGTTTAAAGAAAAAACAAAGACAAAATAAAGCTTTGATCGATGAAATTAGTGCTACTATAATATTACAAAGCTATCTTTATAACAAAAAATAAAATTAATGATTTTACCTATAGTTGCCTATGGCGATCCTATACTTAGAAAAATTGGAAAAGACATAGACAAGGATTACCCTAATTTAGAAGAACTCATACTAAATATGACGGAGACGATGCACGCCGCCAAAGGTGTTGGTTTAGCGGCTCCGCAAGTAGGAAAGAGTATCCGACTTTTTATTATTAATGCCTCGCCGTTCGAAGAAAATGAAGAATTAGAAGAGGATGAAAGAGTATTTTTGAAAGATTTTAAAGGGGTATTTATTAATCCAAAGATCACTGAAGAAGATGGTGATGAATGGGCTTTCAATGAGGGTTGCTTGAGTATTCCCAACATTAATGAGGACGTATTCCGGGAAGAAGAGATAAATATTGAATATCTGGATGAAAATTTTCAGCCTCATAAAAAAACCCTGAACGGTCTTGCTGCAAGAATTTTTCAACATGAATATGACCATATAGAAGGTGTATTGTTTACAGACAAATTATCAACACTAAAGAAAAGGTTGCTTAAAAAGAAACTGGCAAACATTTCAAAAGGAAATATTGATGTAGCCTATAGAATGAAATTTCCATTAAATAAAATATAATGAATTTAGAAAAAATATTGTCCATTTCTGGAAAACCGGGACTTTACAGAATTATATCTCAAAGTAAAAAAAGTATTATTGTTGAATCGTTGGTCGATAAAAAGAGATTTCCGGTAAATGCCTTGAACAGTGTTAGTGCCTTAGGCGATATCGCTATCTATACTTATGACGAAGAAGTCCCTTTAAAAGAAGTTTTAAGAAATATGTTTACCAAGGAAAATGGTGGCGAAGCATTAGATCCTAATTCAGACAAAAAAAAATTGCTTGACTATTTTAGAGAAGTCTTACCCGAATATGATGAAGAAAGAGTATATACTTCAAATTTTAAAAAAATAGCTAGTTGGTATAATATTTTAGTAGCCACAGAATTTGATTTTTCTGAAAGTGAACAAACAGAAGATGACGCTAACGAACTGCCATCTAGCGAAGAAAAAGCTTAAAATGTATTCTCGGGACAAACAGATCAAAGCCTTTGAAAAGTTATTGGATATCATGGATGAAATCCGTGAGAAATGTCCATGGGACAAAAAGCAAACCATGCAATCTCTTCGCCACCTTACCATTGAAGAAACTTATGAGCTTGGCGATGCCATTCTTGATAATAACACTACAGAGGTTAAAAAAGAGCTTGGCGACTTAATGTTGCATATCGTTTTTTACGCTAAAATTGCCTCGGAAAACAATGATTTTGACATTGAAATGGTCCTTAGTGGTATCAATGAAAAATTAATAAACAGACATCCTCATGTTTTTGGTGATTTCATTGCGGAAACCGAAGAGGATGTAGCCAAAAATTGGGAAAAGTTAAAACTTAAAGAAGGAAGGAGTTCTGTTCTATCAGGAGTTCCGAAATCGCTGCCTGCTTTGGTAAAGGCGAGTAGAATGCAGGACAAGGCCGCTTCTGTAGGGTTTGATTGGGACAGACGCGAACAAGTGTTTGAAAAAGTTCAGGAAGAAATTAATGAACTGCATGTTGAAGTTGAAGCGAATTCTCAGAGAATTGAAGCTGAATTTGGGGATGTATTATTTTCTTTGATCAATTATGCACGATTTATTAACATCGATCCGGAAAGTGCATTGGAAAGAACTAATAAAAAATTCATCAAACGCTTTCAATTTCTTGAAAAAGAAGCTGCTAAAGAAGGAAAACAACTCACAGACATGACTCTGGATGACATGAGTGTTCATTGGGAAAAGTCGAAGACCTTTTTTAAATAGCAAATCTCAGAGAATAGAGAAAAGATGTAATTTGAAAATGTGAGAATTTGAAAATAACTCGATTAGACACTTTAAAGAGGTTATGAGACATTTCCGAAAACTTGATTCTTACTTCTTACTTCTCACTCCTTAAATCCATTCACTCAAACAATTCTTCCGCCAGTATCTCGGCCCATTCTGAAATGGCTTCCCGATCATCCTTGCTCAATCTAGCTTCGGGATGCAATAATGGATAAATTTTTAAAGGCATTTCTTCTTCAAGGACTTCTGTAGAGATATCATCAAGTATTTCGGCCTTATCTATTTTGGTCAGGGTATTCCATTCAGAGAAATTTAATTCTTCTCTGGCATTATTTATATCATAATAAACCAGCCATTTTACGGGTGCAATGTCTGCATACCACGGATAGTTGCTTTCATAAGAATGACAATCATAACAAGTTGATCTTAATATTGCGGAAATATCCGTAGGCACTTCAACATTTTTCATTAAATCATCAGGATTATCCAGACTTACTTCAGGTCGTTCAAGGGGATACAATTGAATCAATACCAAAACTCCTAATAAAAAGAACCAAAATGTTTTTTTTCTTTTGATCATTATTAAAAAATTAACCAATCAATAAAATCACTCCCCTGCCAATATGCCCGACTGTTCTGTTGCCCAGCTTAATATCAATTCCGACTCTTCTGAACTCAATTTCTTATCAGGGTTCTTTCCCAAATATTTTTTTGGAGGCATTTTTTTTTGATCAATTGCTTTGTTATTTTCCCAAATTTACTGACCAATTTGCCGTTTGAATAATCTCCGTTAGCAAATTTATCAAAATTCAATTTTAGTTTACTTTTCGAACCTTTCGATTCCGAAGTATGGCATTCAAAACATTTATTTTCTAATATCGATTGTACTTCTACGGGAATTTCTATGGTGTCTTCCCCTAAAAGAGATTCATATTCTTTTTCCGATACAACGTTATAAGAGAGTAGTAAAGAGGAAAGTCCAAGGACAAATACAAATGTGATAATACGGCTTCTTCGTTTCATTTGTTTAAAATTATATACAAATATAATTGATTTTTAATCAATTCACTTCATACTAATTAATGTTCATTCCATATAAAATGCCTGTCATTATTTCTAATTCTTTTTGATTAAAAATATAATTTAACAGCTTTAAAACTTGTAACTTTAAACCTAGAATCGAAAAACCACACAAATGACTGTAAAGAATATAACTGATTATATTGAAAAACTGGCACCATTGGCATATGCCGAAGATTTTGACAATGTAGGTCTGCTAATTGGTAGTTATGATAAAATTGTTACCGGTGTATTGGTTGCTCTTGATACTTTAGAAAACACAATAGATGAGGCAATTGATAAAAAATGTAATCTTATTATTAGTTTTCACCCCATTATTTTTAAAGGATTAAAGAAGATAACCGGGAATAATTATGTGGAAAGAGTGGTTGTCAAGGCCATTAAAAACGATATCGCTATTTACGCCATACATACGGCTTTGGACAATTCATCAAAAGGAGTTTCTGCTAAAATGTGTGAAATAATTGGTCTTACAAATACAAATATTCTAATTCCACAAAAGGGCAACATAAAAAAATTGACTACTTACGTACCGCACCAAAATGCAGACGGTTTAAGGAATTCTTTATTCGAAGCAGGCGCTGGAAATATTGGCAATTATTCAAATTGTAGTTTTAATATAGAAGGTACGGGAACTTATCAAGGCAACGAGAATTCCAATCCTACTATTGGTAAGAAGGAAACCATGCATACCGAACCCGAAACTTTTATTAGTGTAATCTTTGAAAAGCATTTGGAAGGTAAAATATTAACTGCCCTTTTTAAAAATCATCCCTATGAGGAAGTTGCCTATGATGTGGTAACTTTGGATAATAAACATCAGGAAATTGGAATGGGAATGGTAGGTAATTTGACGATGGAAATGGAAGCTGAGAATTTTTTAATACATCTTAAACAGAAATTCAATTTAAAAACACTAAGACATACCGATTTAAATAATAAAACAATTAAAAAAGTAGCTGTACTTGGAGGCTCCGGAAGTTTCGCAATACCTCATGCAAAACGTTCAGGAGCTGATATTTATATAACTTCAGATTTAAAATATCATGATTTTCTAAGTGCTGAAAATCAAATTATCCTCGTAGATATTGGTCATTATGAAAGTGAGCAATTCACAAAAAACTTATTAGTGGATTATCTTACAAAAAAATTTACTAATTTTGCAGCTGCTTTGCCGGAAGGCAGGATCATTTTATCAGAAAAAAATACAAACCCAATCAATTACTTATAAATGGCAAAAAAGAAAGAAGTTACCGTTGAAGATAAATTAAGAGCGCTATACGACTTGCAACTTATTGATTCAAGAATTGATGAAATAAAGAACACAAGAGGGGAGCTTCCTTTGGAGGTGAAAGATTTAGAAGATGAAATTGCTGGTTTGCAAACAAGATTGAACAATTTTAGTACTGATATTGAAAATTTGGAGACTTCCATTGCAAACAAGAAAAATAGTATTGAAGAATCAAAGTCTCTATCGAAAAAGTATACGGAACAACAAAAAAATGTCCGTAACAATCGCGAGTTTGACTCTTTATCCAAAGAAATTGAATTTCAAGACCTTGAAATTCAGTTGGCCGAAAAACACATCAATGAGTTTCAAGTGAAAATCGTTCAAAAAAATGAAATTTTTGAGGCTGCAAAGGAAAAAGTAAAAGATAAGGACGTTCATTTAAAACACAAACTTAGTGAGTTAAATTCCATTTTAGAGGAAACTGCTAAAGAAGAAGAGTTACTAATTTCAAAATCAGAAGATTTTGGAAAGTTAATTGACGAGAGATTGTTCCATGCCTATAAAAAAATTCGTTCAAATGTTAGAAACGGGTTGGCAGTGGTTACCATTGAAAGAGGCGCATCAGGTGGATCATTCTTTACCATTCCGCCACAACGACAAGTAGAAATTGCTGCAAGAAAAAAAATTATTACAGATGAGCATAGTGGAAGAATATTAATTGATTCACAACTTGCAGAGGAAGAAAAAAAGAAAATGTCAAAATACTTTTCTTATTAAATAAAATTAATAGTTATAATTTCCAGAAGCTCTCAATAATAATGAGGGCTTTTTTTATTTCAATTATGCCGGTTTCATTCCCTATGAGAAGATAGAATTTACAATAACAGTTGGATCAAGAATCCATTGAGATGAATTGATGGACTTTAAGATCGAATTGTAATAGTGATTAGAAACCAAATTATGGGAATTCCTTCCATCCAAAAACTACTGTAATAATTGCTTTGATCTTTACTTGAAAAACCAATCAATATGGAGGATATAATGGCTACAATTAAGAGATCCAAAATGGAATTTCCAGAGCTAAAAGATCCATATAAACCGATTGCAAAAAATAGAGCTAATGAGATTATTCCAACGATTTTGGATTTTTTTATGCCTATGACCTGTGGTAATGTAAATATTTTAGGGCTATCATAATCTATGTCTCTGATATCAAAAGGTATAGTAATTGCAAGAATAAATAAAAATCTTTCGATAAAGAGAAGAATAATGCTTCTACTAATCTCCAATTCGTTTTGAATGACCGGAAACAAAACGGTTACTCCTGCCCAAGAAAAAGATATTAAAAAAAGTTTTAAGCCCGGAACATCCCGTAAATTCAATTTCCACAGTTTAAATGGAGAAATATATAAGGAAGTTGCCAGAACAAAAGGAATCAGCACTAAGAGTGCTCTAAAATTTAAGAGGTATGTTGTTATGGTCAATCCAATTAAGCAAATTATATTGAGCGCTAATAATTCTATTTTATGGCTCTTTATCCATGTAGCTGATTCATCTCTAATTTTATCAATATTTATAAATCTAATGGCATTATAAGATATGATGGTGGAAAAAAATACAAACAGGGGACTTAAATTTTCATAAATATCAAATTGCAATAAAGTAATTTTAGTCAAACACATCACAGCAAGTGACACATGTATATTGCTATAGATATAAAAGTTAAAATATTTTTTAAAAAGACTCATTTCTAAAAATAATCTTAATATTATTGAATTGGGTAAACTACACCTAAAAATTGATGTATTTTTGCAATAAATTTAATAATTTTAATTATCCGAATGAAATCATTTCCCTTTGCTTTAGTTTTTTTTATTCTTGTTACTGCAAAATTGTTTAGCCAATCTTTAGGAATTGGCGAAGCTGGATTTTCAGATCAACAACCCGTAAAAATGGATAAACCTATTCGTTTTTCAAAATATAAAGACGGCGCTTTTCTTTTTGTAGACTTCAATAACTATGCAATTAGGCAAGTTGACCATAATGGTGAAGTTACATCACTTTTTGGAGGGCCGGATAAAAAAGGTTTTCAGGATGGTGACCTTAATAAAGCTTTGTTTGATGGAATCCACGGAGTTGCTTATGATGAAAAAAATGACATCATATATATTGCAAGTGCTTCAAATAATGTAGTGAGAAAAATTATTAAAGAAAATGATGGGTTTCATGTGGAAACTATTTCCGGAACACCCAAAGTGAACGGATTTGCAGATGGTGATGCGGATCAGGCCAAATTCAATTCTTTACACGAAATTTTATATGGGAAAAACGGTGAAATCTATGTTTTGGATATTGGAAATGCAAAAATTAGAAAATTAAAGAATGGAAAGGTTAGCAGTCTGGTTGGAAAAGACTCCCTGGCTCCAATAATTGTAAATTGGAAATATCCAATTGATATGGCTTTTGATGGTGATGATATTGTAATTTGCGACGCTGGGAACAGTAGTATCTACAGATTTACACCGGGAAAAGAAATTAAAAAACTGGAGCTTGACAATCCTATAAAAATGCCCCATGGTATCACCTCTGATGGAAATGGCAATCTATATGTTGCCGATATGGGCGCAAACGCGATCTATAAAATAGAAAATGACACAAGGGTCACACTGGTTGAACCGACCGCTGAAAATGGGTTTGACAACCTAAACAAACCGGCAGATGTCATTATCATAAATGGAACATTATGGGTTGCAGATCTTAATAATCACCAATTAAAACAGCAAAAATTATAATCTTTTATTATCAAATTTTTAATACTTGTTTGTTAATTTTGTCATCTTAAAATAATTCTACCATGCAAACAGATTCTTTCGTTTTACGTCATCTTGGACCAAATCAAAATCAAGTTCAAGAAATGTTAAAGACCATAGGTGTTAAGTCGCTTGATGAACTGATATACAATACTATACCAAGTGATATTAGATTGGATCAATCCTTAAATCTACCAAATGCCTTAAGTGAAAATGAGTTTGCTTCCCACATTCAAAATCTGGGGAATAAAAATAAAAAATTCAAGACATATATTGGCTTAGGTTATCACGACACAATTTTACCGGCTGTAATTCAACGTAATGTTTTTGAAAACCCCAGTTGGTATACATCTTATACACCATATCAAGCAGAAATTTCTCAAGGCAGATTAGAGGCTTTATTAAATTATCAAACATTAGTTTGCGATCTTACCGGGTTAGCTCTTGCAAACTCCTCACTCTTAGACGAAGGCACAGCGGCTGCTGAAGCAATGATCATGCTGTTTAATGGAAGAAGCAGGAACCTAAAAAAAAGGAATGTGAATAAATTTTTTGTGTCTGAGGAGGTGTTACCCCAAACAATAGATATCTTAAAAACCCGCTCAACGCCAATAGGTATAGAATTGGTTATTGGGAAACATGAAGAAATAAAGCTAAATGATCAGTTTTATGCTGCCATTTTACAATATCCAACCAAAAATGGTGAAGTATTTGATTATACTAATTTTATTGAAATTGCACATCAAAGTGAAGTAAAAACTGTGATAGCGGCCGATTTGTTGAGTTTAGCTATATTAAAATCTCCTGCTGAAATGGGCGCGGATGTTGCAGTTGGAACAACACAGCGATTTGGAGTTCCTCTGGGCTTTGGTGGTCCTCATGCAGGATATTTTGCTTCTAAAGAAGAATTCAAACGGCTCATACCCGGTAGAATAATTGGTGTTACAGTTGATGTCGATGATAATAGAGCACTTCGTATGGCCCTACAAACCCGTGAGCAACACATTAAAAGGGAAAAGGCCACTTCAAATATTTGTACGGCCCAAGTCCTTTTAGCGGTAATGGCAGGTCTGTATGCCGTATATCACGGTGGTGATGGTATAAAGTATATTGCGCGACAAATTCATTCGCATGCGAATTTATTGAATAAAGCACTGATAAAATTAGGCTTAGAACAGCAAAATAAAGTTTTCTTCGATACCTTAAAAATAAAAGTTTCCAATGCAAAAACCATTAAAGGGATTGCAGAAAAAAAGAAAATGAACTTTCTTTATATCGATGAGTACACCATTGGAATCTCTATCAATGAGACAACAACCTTTCAAGACATTGAGAAGATCATTCAAATATTAGCCCAGGCGGAAAATTTATATTCATTCAACATCTTGGATTGTGAAATAAGTCTATCGATCCCAAAAAAATTACAACGCTCTTCCAGTTATCTGACACATGAAGTTTTTAATAAATATCATTCAGAAACAGAAATGATGAGATACATCAAGAGATTGGAACGTAAGGACATCTCATTAACAGATTCAATGATCTCATTAGGATCCTGTACGATGAAGCTGAATGCCGCTACAGAAATGCTTCCACTAAGCATGAGTAACTGGAATTCAATACATCCGTTTGTTCCGGTAAGTCAGGCACAGGGCTATCATGAAATGCTCAAGGGATTGAAAAATGATCTGAATATTATTACCGGTTTTGCTGCAACATCTTTGCAACCAAATTCAGGAGCGCAAGGAGAGTATACCGGTCTGATGGTTATTAGAGCCTTTCATGAATCAAATAATGAAATCCATAGAAATATTTGTTTAATTCCGTCCTCAGCACACGGCACTAATCCGGCTTCGGCAGTTATGGCTGGAATGAAGGTAGTGGTTACTAAAACTTCAGAAAACGGAAATATTGATCTTGATGATTTGCGTGACAAAGCTATCCTACACAAAGACAATCTTGCGGCACTTATGGTGACCTACCCTTCTACACATGGTGTATTTGAATCTGCTATTCAGGAAATAACGAAGATCATCCATGATAACGGTGGCCAGGTTTATATGGACGGTGCTAATATGAATGCTCAAGTTGGATTAACGAACCCGGCAAAAATTGGAGCAGATGTTTGTCATTTAAATTTACATAAAACATTTGCAATACCTCACGGAGGAGGAGGACCGGGTGTTGGACCAATTTGTGTTGCAGAACATTTGGTAGATTTTTTACCATCTAACCCCATAGTGAAAACTGGTGGTAGTAAAGCTATTACAGCAATTTCTTCCGCTCCATTTGGGTCTGCTCTGGTTGACCTGATTTCTTATAGCTATATAAAAATGCTGGGAGGTAATGGACTAACACAAGCTACTAAAATTGCAATACTAAACGCTAACTATTTAAAAGCCAGACTGGAAAAACATTATAAAATTCTATATAAAGGTGAAAAAGGATTTGCGGCACACGAAATGATAGTTGATTTTAGAGAATTTAAATCAAAAGGCATTGAAGTTACTGATATCGCAAAACGATTGATGGATTTCGGCTTTCATGCGCCAACGGTGTCTTTCCCTGTAGTGGGGACATTAATGATAGAACCTACCGAGAGTGAAAATAAGGATGAAATAGATAGATTTTCGGATGCCCTTATCCAGATCAAGAAAGAAATAGATGCCTTTAATGGAGAGGATTCAGTACTAAAAAATGCACCACATACGGAAGCTATGCTAACCCATGATGAGTGGAATTATCCCTATACACGAAAAGAAGCTGCCTTTGCTTTGGATTATATAAAAGAAAACAAATATTGGCCAACCATTAGAAGAGTTAATGAGGCCTACGGCGATCGTCACCTCGTTTGTACATGCAATCCAATTGAGGATTATATGGAAGAATAAAATATATTTCTGCTGTTTAGATATTAACCTAAGAAGCCGCTTATTCCGATAGTCATGATAACTATCGGGATAGGAAGCGGAATTGGATTAGTAAAAAATTCAAATTATTTTTTTTAGAGTCTCATTAATATTTTACATTTAAATTGTATTTTTGCATTTCCTTTAATTATTATTTTTAACTAATGAAAAAAATAACGAAAGAAACTTATATTAACTGGTATAAGGACATGCTTTTTTGGAGAAAATTTGAAGACAAATTGGCTGCAGTTTATATCCAACAAAAAATAAGAGGTTTTTTACATTTATATAATGGTCAGGAGGCTGTACTTGCCGGAGCGCTGCATACAATGGAATTGGGTAAAGACAAGATGATCACAGCATATAGAAATCATGTTCAGCCAATTGGTATGGGAGTAGATCCTAAACGAGTTATGGCGGAGCTTTATGGTAAAGAGACCGGTACTTCTCATGGAATGGGCGGCTCTATGCATATTTTCTCTAAGAAAAAAGGATTTTATGGAGGTCATGGCATTGTAGGAGGTCAGATACCTCTGGGTGCGGGCTTGGCTTTTGCCGATAAATATTTTGGAAGAGATGGTGTTACCATTACTTATTTTGGAGATGGTGCAGCTCGACAAGGATCTTTGCATGAAACTTTTAACCTCGCAATGCTATGGAAATTGCCTGTAGTTTTTGTTGTTGAGAACAACTATTATGCTATGGGAACATCAGTTGATAGAACAGCAAGTCATTCCGACATTTGGAAACTTGGATTGGGTTATGAGATGCCATGCGAACCTGTGGATGGCATGAACCCTGTTGCTGTTGCAAAAGCCATGGACAAAGCTTTAAAGCATGCCAGAAGCGGAAAAGGTCCCTATTTTTTAGAAATGAAAACGTATAGATATAGAGGGCATTCCATGAGTGATGCTCAACAATACAGAACCAAAGATGAAGTTGCGGAGTATAAAAAAATTGACCCAATTACACAGGTTTTAACAGTAATTGAGGATAAAAAATATTTAACAGTAAAGCAAATTAAAAAAATTAATGAGGACGTAAAGGCTGAGGTACTTGAATGTGAAAAATTTGCCGACGAATCTCCGTTTCCGAAAGTTCAGCAAATGTATGATATGGTTTATGAACAAAAAGATTTTCCTTTTCTTAAACATCGTTTATAATTTGTAAAATCTATTATTTTCTAATAAACAATATTCAATGATAATATGGCTGAGATAATAAATATGCCCCGATTAAGTGATACAATGACAGAAGGTGTTGTTGCAAAATGGCTTAAAAAAGTTGGGGACAATATTGAAGAAGGAGATATACTTGCAGAAATAGAAACGGATAAGGCCACTATGGAGTTTGAATCCTTTCATGAAGGTACATTACTGCATATTGGGATTAGTGAAGGCGAAACTGCACCGGTAGATACTTTGCTTGCAATTATAGGTGAAAAAGGTGAAAACATAGAATCATTCATAAATGGTGTAAGCGCTGAAGTCAAGGAAGAAATTAAAAAGGAAGAAGTAGTGGAAGAAAATAACTCTAGTGAAGAAGTAGTAATTCCGGAAGGAATTGAAGTGATAACCATGCCCAGATTGAGTGATACCATGACGGAAGGTACGGTAGCAAGTTGGTTAAAGAAAATCGGAGAAAAGATCAGTGAAGGAGATATCTTAGCAGAGATAGAAACGGATAAGGCAACGATGGAATTTGAATCCTTTCATGAAGGCACACTCTTATACATCGGTATCCAGGAAGGTGAAACTGCACCGGTAGATTCAATACTGGCAATTATTGGCGAAAAAGGAACTGACGTGACAAATGTGGTTACTTCATTAAAAAATCAAGAAATTGCCGCCGAAAAAACCGCTGATTCAAAACCAAAGGCAACGGCTTCAGCACCAAAAATAGAGGAGACCAAGGTCAATGCTGCTCCACAAAAAATTGCAACAAGTAAAAATGGTAGAATTGTGGCTTCCCCCTTGGCTAAAAAATTAGCTGCAGAGAAGAATATTGATCTACAGCATATTAGCGGTACAGGTGAAGGTGGTAGAATTATTAAACGAGATATTGAAAATTACACACCTGGTTCAGGAGGGCATAGCAACCTGCCATTCGTTCCTAAAAACCAGGAAAGTTTTGAAGAAGTTGCTAATTCTCAAATGAGAAAAGTGATCGCACGCAGATTAGGAGAGTCTAAATTCACAGCGCCTCATTATTATTTGAACGTTGAGTTTAATATGGATAATGCCATCGCGTTCAGAAACCAATACAATTCTATACCTGACACAAAGATCTCATTTAATGATATGATCGTAAAAGCCACAGCCCTGGCTTTAAAATTACACCCTGATGTAAACTCTCAATGGTTTGACGATAGGATACGTAAAAATTATCATGTGCATATTGGCGTTGCAGTGGCTGTAGATGATGGTCTGATGGTACCGGTACTGAAGTTTGCAGATGAACAATCTTTAACTCAAATTGGCAGTCACGTAAAAGATTATGCAGGAAGGGCCAGAAATAAGAAATTAGCACCTGATGAAATGGAAGGAAGTACGTTCACCATATCTAATTTAGGTATGTTTGGGATCACCGATTTCACCTCTATAATAAATCAACCTAATTCGGCAATATTATCTGTTGGGGCAATTGTTGAAAAACCTATTGTTAAAGAAGGTCAGATTGTTGTGGGAAACACAATGAAATTAACTTTAGCCTGTGACCATCGATCTGTTGATGGTGCTACAGCTGCTCTATTTTTACAGACATTAAAAGAGTTTATTGAAAATCCGGTTACGATGCTGGTATAAAAGCAATCAAATTTTATTTATTAAATGCCTGTTTTATCATTAATACAGGCATTTTTGATTTTAAATTAATATAGTGCTATATTTAGACTCATAAGATATCAGCATAACAGAGTTCAGGTTATTAATTGAAAATAAGCACCCCCTATATGCCTTTAATATTCGATACTATTCAAGCAATGCTCGACATATTATTATTTCTTTATATTCCACTAATAATATACACCCTCTATAGAATACTCTTCGATACAAATAGTTCAACAAAAGCCTTAGCTTATATTTTACTGGTTATAACTGTTCCTATTATAGGAATAATTATTTATTTTTCCTTTGGGATCAATTATC